>Ga0116179_1000942_pt1 | contig 22178 bp, 16 predicted proteins | sample AD_UKC071_MetaG_FD_89751 | JGI IMG/M metagenome (GOLD analysis project Ga0116179, IMG submission 89751) | Active sludge microbial communities of municipal wastewater-treating anaerobic digesters from USA - AD_UKC071_MetaG | ecosystem: Engineered > Bioreactor > Anaerobic > Digestate | place: USA...
ATCCGGCTGGCCATGTTGGCACTCATCAGCACCGCGAACCAGCGCTCCCGCGGCTGGACGAACAGCGCGGTGCCGCTGATGCCGGACCAGGTCAGTTCGCCCGGCGTGCAGGGCATGGCCGACGGGCCCCAGTCGTGGCGCACCGCCAGGCCCAGGCCGAAGCCGAAGCCCGGGCCGGTGTAGCCCGCGGGGCCGTCGACGCCATCGGCCAGCTGGTTGCGGGACAACTCGGCGAACAGGTGCGCCGACAGCAGGCGCTGGCCGCCGACCACGCCGCCATCCGCGAGCAGCCGGCCGAAGGCGGCGTAATCATCCAGCGTGCTGACCAGGCCGCCGCCGCCGCTGTCCATCCAGTCGGCGCCAGGCTCGCGCCGGCCGATGGCGGCGACGGTGGCATGCCAGGCGGCATCGTCGGCGTAGGCGGTGGCCAGGGTCTCGCCAGGCGCGATCTCGAAGTTCGTCTGCCGCATGCCCAGCGGCGCGAACAGCCGACGCTGCAGCGCGGTGGCCAGCGGCACGCCGTCCAGCGCCTCCACCACCAGGCCCAGCACGTCGGTGCTGTAGCCGTAACGGAAGGCCGTGCCCGGCTGCATCACCAGCGGCAGCCTCGCCAGCTGGGCCAGGAAGCCAGCGCTGCTGACGCCCGACCGCCCCGGCGCCGGCGCGGCGGCCGTCCAGGCCGCACGCAGCGTGGCGTTCGGAATCTCCTGCGGGTAGGCAAAGCCGGCGCTGTGGCGCATCAGGTCGCGCACCGTGGGCTGCGCCGGCGTGCCGTCGGCCAGCCGCAGGCCCTGCAGCGCCGGCAGGATGCTGGCCACCGGTGCGTCCAGGTCCAGCCGGCCCTCGTCGACCAGCATCAGCGCGGCGACGGTCACCACCGGCTTGGTCAGCGAGGCGATGCGGAAACGCACGCCGTCGTGCAGCGGCGCGTCGCTGTCGGGGGTGATGCGGCCCAGCGCATGGCGGTGCAGCACCTGGCCGGCAGCCTCCACATGCAGCAGGGCGCCGGGGCAGTGGCGGGCGGCGAGGTGGTGGTGCAGCAGATCGAGAACGGCAGTGGTCATGGTTCAGTGGGTGTTCGGTGTCGGCTCGGCATCGACCGCATTCGGCGAGCGGATGCCCCAGCGTGCCATGCGGCGGTACAGCGTCATGCGGGCGCAGCCCAGCTGGCGCGCCAGCGCGGCGACGTTCCAGTGCGCGCCGCGCAGCTGCTGCAGCAGCTGGGCGGCGGCAGGCGGCAGCGAACGGCCATCAGCCGCCAGCGGTGCGGCATGCAGCGCGTCGGGCAGGTCGTGCGGCTCGATCAGGCCGCCGCTGCACACGCTGCGGGCGTAGTCCAGCGCGTTGCGCAGCTCACGCAGGTTGCCGGGCCAGCGGTGGGCCAGCAGCAGGGCGCGGGCGGCGGGCGCCAGGCGCACGGCGGGTTGGTTGTCGACGGCCGCCAGCATGCGGTCGAGCATCGCGCCCAGGTCGCTGCGCTCGCGAAGCGGCGGCAGGGCGAAGTGCGCGCCGTTCAGGCGGTAGTACAGGTCGTCGCGGAAGCGCCCCTCGCGCACCCGCTGCTCCAGCGGCGCATGGGTGGCGGCGATCACGCGGATGTTCACCGGCACCGGCCGCGCCGCGCCGATGGGCAGCACCTCGCGCTCGGCCAGCACCCGCAGCAGGCGGGCCTGCAGGCCCAGGGCCATGTCGCCGATCTCGTCGAGGAACAGCGTGCCGCCGTCGGCCGCCTGGATCAGCCCGCGCTTGCCCCGGTTGCCGGCGCCGGTGAAACTGCCCGGCAGGTGGCCGAAGAGCTCGCTCTCGATCAGGCCCTCGGGAATGGCGGCGCAGTTCACCGCGATGAAGGGCCGGGCCCGGCGCTCGCTGGCGGCGTGCAGGGCCTTGGCGAAATATTCCTTGCCGCTCCCGGTCTCGCCGGTGATCAAGAGGCTGACCGGCTGTTGGCCAGGCGGGCGGCGCGCTCGATCTGGCGGTCCAGCCGCGCATCACCACCCGACAGCGCGGCCAGCGGGGCCGGCAGCGGTGGTGCGGGCGGCGCGGGGCGCGGCGTGATGGCAGCGGCCGGCGGCGGCGAGGCCAGCATGAACAGCAGCTGCCGGCCGCCGGCCAGCATCACGGCGCGCTGGTCGGCCGGGCGGTGGGCCATGAAGCGGCCCAGGTCGGCGGGGCGGGCGTCGAGCAGGTGGTCCAGCGGCTGGCCCAGCAGCGGCGCGCCGGCCAGGGCGGGCAGCTTTTCCAGCAACAGCTGGGCGCCTCGGTTGTGGCCGATCAGGCGACCACCCGCATCGAGTGCCAGCAGATAATCGGGGTGCACGTCGAGGAACTGCGGCGCCTGCGCCAGGCGCAGCACCCAGTCGTGGCGGAAGCGGTGCAGGAACTGCGCGTTCTCCACCTGCCGCGCATGCAGCTTGACCAGTTGCAGCGCCAGGTGCTGGCTGGCCTTGGGGTCGGGTGAGGTGAGCGCCGAGATGTCGAGCACCGCGCTCAATTCGCCGCTGGGGTTGTAGACCGGGGCAGCGGTGCAGGTCAGCGGAATGTGGGTGGCGTCGAAGTGGTCGGCCAGGTGCACGGTGAGCGCCTCGCCGGTGGCGATGCAGGTGCCCACGCCGCAGGTGCCGGCATGGTGTTCGCTCCAGTCGGCGCCCAGGTACAAGCCGGCGCGGCGCAGGCTGGGCTCGACCACCAGGTCGCCGAGAAAGTCGACCGTGACGCCACGCGCATCGGTCAGCAGCACCACGTAGCCCAGGCCGACCACCTGTTGGTAGAGCGCTTCCAGCCCGTGGCGGGCGATGTGCAGGAAGGCCTCCATCTGGTCCTGGTGCTCGCGCAGGCGGGCATCGGGCAGGATCACCGCCTCCTGCATGCGCGTCGGGTCCAGCCGGTGCTGGTGCACGCAGCGCTGCCAGCTGGCGCGGATCAGCGCGTCGTGCGCCTGCGCCTGCGGCGCATGCACGCCGACGCCGGCGACCTGCATCACCGCGTCGATGTGCGCCCGCTGGGCGCCGGCCAGGGCGGCCATGGACCGCGCCTCGCTGGATCAGCCGACCTTGGGCTGGCTGATCTGCAGGATGGGCTGGGCGTCGGTGTAGTTGGGCACGTCGCCCATGATCTCGCGGCCATGCTTGGCCAGGCCGGCCTGCAGCGCCTCGACCGAGCTGACGTGCAGCGTGCCGATGGCGGCGAACGACGGCGGCGCACCGGGCGCGCCACCGGCCAGGCCGGCGTCGACGGTGAAGCCGGTGCAGGCCTCGCCGAGCCGCTCCTTGACCATCGGCATGTGCTTCTCGCAGTAGTAGGCCATGTCGAAGCGGCTGCTCGGCGGGTAGAAGATCTGGACGTGGATCATGCGGCTCTCCGTTGTGTGGGCGGCTGGCCGGCCTGGCAGGCCGACCGGGCCTGCGGTTATCGCATGCACCGTCCGCGGCGGCACCCTGGGGCATGCCCGGGGAAGCGCCTGTCCCAGCCATGACGCTGCTCAGCCCCGGTACGACGAATCCACCCGGTCCACCAGCCGCTGCATGGCATCGAAGCTGTCCTGCCCCGAGCCGAACTTGGTGTTGAAGTTCAGCGAGTCGCGCACGCAGCCCTGCAGCACGGTCTCGGGAATCGGCCGCAGCTTGCCCAGCGCCTGGGCCGCCACCTGCACCTCGCAGGCGCGCTGCAGCACCCACATCAGGTTGAAGGCCTGAGCCAGGGTCGCGCCGATCACCACCGGGCCGTGGTTGCGCAGCAGCAGCACCGGCGCGCCCCCCGCGCTGGCCAGGATGCGCGCGCCCTCGTCGGCATGCACGGTGATGCCCTCGAAGTCGTGGTACGCCACCTTGCCGTAGAGCTGGGCGGCGTAGAAGTTGGTGTAGCTCAGGCCCTCGTCCAGGCAGCACACGGCCATGGTCGGCGTGGTGTGCACATGCATCACGCAGTGGGCATCGGCCAGGGTGCGGTGGATGGCGCCGTGGAAGGTGAAGCCGGCCGGGTTGATGGGCCAGCGGCTGTCGCCGACGATGTTTCCATCGCCATCGACTTTCACCAGGTTGGACGCGCACACCTCGGTGTAGTGCAGGCCGAAGGGGTTGAGCAGGAAGTGCCCCGGCTCGCCCGGCACGCGCAGCGACAGGTGGTTGTAGATCAGCTCTTCCCAGCCGACATGGGCAAAGATGCGGTAGGCCGCCGCCAGCTGCACCCGCGCGGCCCATTCGGCCGGGGCGATGTGTTCGGGACGGGGATAGGTGCTGTCGAAGTCGGACATGGTGTCTCCTCGTGAAATCAGCTGGCGATCAACTGGCTGAAACGGCTTGGCCCTTGGCGATCTGCCGGCAGATCACCACCATCGGCAGCAGGCCGACGATGACGATCGCCAGCGCCGCGGTGCTGGCCTCGGCCAGGCGCTCGTCGGCGGCCAGGGTGTAGGCCTGGGTGGCCAGGGTGTCGAAGTTGAAGGGCCGCATCACCAGCGTGGCGGGCAGCTCCTTCATCACGTCGATGAAGACCAGCAGCGCGGCGGTGAGCAGGCTGCCGCGCAGCAGCGGCAGGTGCACGCGGCGCAGCGTCTGCGCCGGCGTGTGGCCCAGGCTGCGGGCGGCCTGGTCCATGCTGGGCGTGATCTTGGCCAGGCCCGCGTCCACCGCCTGCATCGCCGCCGTCAGGTAGCGCACCACGCAGGCGTAAACCAGGCCCGCGATGCCGCCGGTGATCAAGAGGCCCGGGTTGACGCCAAACAGCTGTTGCGCCAGCGCCGCCAGCGCGTGGTCCAGCCGGGTCACCGGGATCAGCACGCCCACCGCGATCACCGAGCCCGGCAGCGCATAGCCCAGGCCCGCCACGCGGTAGGCCAGGCGGATGGCCGGGCCGCGGTGGATGCGTGCCGCATAGCCGATCAACAGCGCCAGCGCCACCGCGCCGATGGCGCTGCAGCCCGCCAGCAGCACGCTGTTGCCGGCCAGGGTGAGGAAGCGGGCGCCGAACTGGCTGTCGCCCTCGGTCAAGGCCATCCTCAGCAGCAGCGCGCCGGGCAGCACGAAGCCGCCGGCCAGCGGGATGGCGCAGGCGCACCAGGCCAGCGCGGCACGGGCGCCGTGCAAGGGGCCGCGGGGCGTGTTGCGGCGCAGGCTGGTCTCGGCGAAGCGCCGGCCGCCGCGGCTGACCCGCTCGAACACCAGCACCAGCACCACGAAGCCCAGCAGCACCAGGGCCAGCTGGGCCGCCGCCACCCGGTCGCCCAGCGAGAACCAGGCGCGGTAGATGCCGGTGGTGAAGGTCTGCACTGCGAAGTAGCTGACCGTGCCGAAGTCGGCCAGCGTCTCCATCAGCGCCAGCGCCACGCCGCCGGCAATCGCCGGGCGCGCCATCGGCAGGCTCACCCGCAGCCAGCCCTGCCAGGGCGTCAGGCCCAGGCTGCGCGCCACTTCCAGCGTGGCGCCGCCGCGCTCCAGGAAGGCGGTGCGCGCCATCAGGTAGACATAGGGGTACAGCACCAGGGCGAACATCGCCACCGCGCCACCGGTGGAGCGCACGTCAGGGAACCAGTAATCGGCGCGCTGCCAGCCGAAGGCCTCGCGCAGGGCCGTCTGCACCGGGCCCACGTACTGCAGCAGGTCGGTGTAGGTGTAGGCCATCACATAGGCCGGCATCGCCAGCGGCAGCACCAGGGCCCATTCGAACGTGGCCCGGCCGGGGAACTCGTGCCGCGTCACCAGCCAGGCCGCGCCCACGCCCAGCAGCACCACGCCCACGCCCACACCCGCGCACAGCCACAGCGTGGTGCGGATGTAGTCGGGCAGCACGGTGGACGCCAGGTGCGCCCAGGTGCCGCTGCCGCTGCTGGCGAACAGGTTCGACCCGACCGACAGGATGGGCACCGCCACCAGGGCCGCGGTCAGCAGCGCCAGCGCCAGGAGCCAGGATGCGCGCCGACGCCGGTGGCCGCTGCGGTGGTGGGCAGCGTGCAGGGACAGGCGCTCGGCGGGGGCAGTCACAGGGCGGAGAAAACGGCGGAATCGGCCCAGCGCGACGGCGCCGCGGCAGCAGGACCGGTCAGTGTATCGACGCGGCCCGCCCAGGCCGCAGCGGGTCAACCCAGCGCCATGCGCAGCAGCAGGCCGGCCATCACCAGCATCGTCCCGGCGATCAGGCCATCGAGCACCTGCCAGGCCCGCGGCCGGGCGAACCAGGGTGCCAGCCAGCGGGCACCGAAACCCAGCGCGCTGAACCACAGCACGCTGGCGCCGGCCGACCCGGCGATGAACCAGCCGCGCAGCGCCGCCGGCTGCTGCGCGCCGATGCTGCCGACCAGCAGCACCGTGTCCAGGTAGACATGCGGATTGAGCAGGGTGAAGGCCGCCGCCTGCGCCAGCACCGCCGCGCGCGGCGCGCCGCCACCGGCCGCCGCCTGCAGTCGCTGCGGCTGCCGCGCCCGCTGCGCCGCGCGCCAGGCGTAGACGGCCAGGAACACGGCACCGGCCAGGGCCATCGCCCGCGCCAGCGCCGGGCGGTCGCCGATGGCCTGGCCCATGCCCAGCACGCCGGCGCTGATCAGCACTGCGTCGGCCAGCGCGCAGAACAGCACCACCGCGCCGATGTGCTCGCGGCGCAGGCCCTGGCGCAGCACGAAGGCGTTCTGCGCGCCGATGGCGACGATCAGGCCCAGGCACAGGGCCAGGCCCTGCACGAAGGTCGGCAGGGCCGCGCTGGCGGCAGCGGTGGGTGCAACGGGATCCATGCCGCGCAGCTTGCCCGCCGCCATCCATGAAGGCAAACTGCATCTTCTTCATCAGATGAAGCAAAACTGAACCGATGCTGGACTACGCCGCACTCGATGCCCTGGCCGCCGTGGTGCGCGAAGGCAGCTTCGAGCGCGCGGCGCGGGCGCTGCATGTGACGCCGTCGGCGGTGTCGCAACGGGTGCGTCTGCTGGAGGAACGCATCGGCTGCGCCCTGGTGGTGCGCGCCCAGCCCTGCACCGCCACCGAGGCCGGCCGCCGCCTGTGCCAGCACGTCGACCAGGTGCGCCTGCTGGAGCAGGACCTGCACGGCGCCGTGCCGGCCTTGGCACCCGCAGGCGATGGGGCCCCGGCGCGCGTGCCGCTGCCCGTGGCGGTGAACGCCGACAGCCTGGCGACCTGGTTCGCCGCGCCGCTGGCAAAGTTCGCCGCCGAGGCGCCGGTGCTGCTGCACCTGTCGGTCGACGACCAGGACCACACGGCCGACTGGCTGCGCTCGGGTGCGGTGCTGGCCGCCGTCACCGGCACGGCGCGCCCGGCCACCGGCTGCAACAGCCGGCCGCTGGGGGCGATGCGCTACGTGGCTGCCGCCAGCCCGGCCTTCGTGCGGCAGTTCTTTGCCGCCGGCGTGGGCGCCGCCACGCTGGCCGCCGCGCCCAGCCTGGTGTTCAGCGCCAAGGACGAACTGCAGGACCGCTGGGTGCGGCGGCTGTGCCACCGCCATGTCGAGCTGCCGCGCCACACCCTGCCCTCGCCGCAGGCCTTTGCCACCGCGGCGGCGGCCGGCATGGGCTGGGGCATGCAGCTGCTGCCCCTGGTGGCGCCGCTGCTGGCCAGCGGCGCCCTGGTCGAGCTGGTCCCGGGCACGCCGCTGGACGTGCCGCTGCACTGGCAGCATGCCCGCGCCGCCGGCGCCCTGGTCGATGCGCTGGGGCGCCAGGTGCGGGCCGCGGCCCGGACGGCGCTGCTGCAAGCCTGAGCCGGTGCTGTCGATTCCGGCCGTCCAGAATCGACCAGGCCAGGTGAACAACCACCCCAGGAGACTCCGATGACCGCACGCAACACCATCTGCCTCTGGTACGACGGCGAGGCCGAGGCCGCCGCCCGCTTCTACGTCGACACCTTTCCCGACAGCGTGATGGGCGAGGTCTTCCGCGCGCCCACCGACTTCCATTCCGGCCAGGCGGGCGACGTGCTGACGGTGGCCTTCACCGTCGCCGGCATTCCCTGCATCGGCCTGAACGGCGGACCGGCCTTCCGCCACAGCCAAGCCTTCTCGTTCCAGATCGCCACCGACGACCAGGCCGAGACCGACCGGCTGTGGAACGCCATCGTCGACAACGGCGGCCAGGCCAGCGCCTGCGGCTGGTGCAAGGACCGCTGGGGCCTGCACTGGCAGATCACGCCCCGGGCGCTGAGCGCCGGCATCGCCGACCCCGACCCGGCGGTGCGCCAGCGCGTGTTCACCGCGATGATGACGATGACGAAGATCGACATCGCGGCGATCGAAGCGGCTCGGCGCGGCTGAGCCCTAGGCCCCGGTGTGCCGGGGCTGCCGCCTATCATCCCGGCCACGATGACCGTCCCTGATCTGCCCCCCGACACGCCCCCCTGGCTGCAGCTCGACGCCATCGCCGTGGCCTATGGCCGCAAGGCGGTGGTCGAGGGCTTCTCGCTGACCCTGCCGCGCGGCACGGTGGGCTGCCTGCTGGGCCCGTCGGGCTGCGGCAAGACCACGGTGCTGCGCGCCATCGCCGGCTTCGAGCCGCTGGCCGCCGGCGCGATCCGGCTCGACGGCGAGCTGGTCGCCAGCCCGGCGCAGGCCCTGCCGCCCGAGCAGCGGCGCATCGGCATGGTGTTCCAGGAACACGCGCTGTTCCCGCACCTGACCGTGGGCGACAACGTGGCCTTCGGCCTGCGCGGCGTGCCGGACGCAGCGCAGCGTGTCACGCAGATGCTGGAGACCGTGGGCCTGGGCGGCAGCGCGCAGCGCTACCCGCACCAGCTCTCGGGCGGCCAGCAGCAGCGGGTGGCGCTGGCGCGGGCGCTGGCGCCGTCGCCGCGCCTGCTGCTGCTCGACGAGCCCTTCTCCAACCTGGACATCGAGCTGCGCGAGCGCCTGGGCGGCGAGCTGCGGGCCCTGCTGAAGGCCGCGGGCACCACCGCCCTGCTGGTCACGCACGACCAGCACGAGGCCTTCGCCATCGCCGACGAGATCGGCATCATGGCCGACGGCCGCATCCAGCAATGGGCCAGCGCCTACGACCTCTACCACCAGCCGGCCAACCGCTTCGTCGCCGATTTCGTCGGCCAGGGCGCCTTCCTGCCCGGCACGGTGCAGCGCGGGCAGCACATCCGCATGGAGCTGGGCGTGCTGGAAAGTCCCGAACCGATCCGCTGCACCGAGCACGGCGACCTGTGCGACGCCGGCTGCGGCGTGGACGTGCTGCTGCGCCCCGACGACGTGGTGCACGACGATGCCAGCCCCATCACCGCCGAGGTGCTGGCCAAGGCCTTCCGCGGCGCCGAGTTCCTCTACACGCTGAAGCTGGCCAGCGGCCACACCGTGCTGTCCCTGGTGCCCAGCCACCACAACCACGCCATCGGCGAACGCATCGGCATCCGCCTGGAAGTCGACCACGTGGTGGCCTACAAGCGCGCGTCCGAGCCGGTGCTGGACTGCGGCTGAACGCACCGGGCCGCGCAGGCCCGGCGCGTGGCTTCTCCAGGCCCGAAGGAACCGCCGGTCAGCGCCCGCCCAGGGCCTTCAGCGCCTGCTTGACCTCATCGTGCTGCGCGAAGCGCGTGCCCAGCGCGGCGAGGCGCTCGTACTCGGCGCGGGCGGCCTTCTTGTCACCCGTCTGGGCGTGCAGCTTCGCCAGCGGCAGGCGCAGGGCCGGGTTGTCGGGCGCCAGCGCCAGCGCGCTCTGCTGCATCGCCAGCGCGTCCTTCAGCCGGCCGGCGGTGGCCAGCGCCCGGGCCAGCGTGTCGCGCAGCTGCGGCTGGTCGGGCGCCAGCTGCACCGCCTGCTCGGCCTCGGCCAGCGCCTCGGGCCGGCCCTGCTCCAGCAGCACCCAGGCCAGGTTGTTGCGTGCCAGCGCCTGCTGCGGGTTGACCGCCAGCACGGCCCGGTAGTGCGGCTCGGCGCCGGCAAAGTCGCGTCGGACCATGGCCTCGTCGCCCAGGTAGTGGCGGAACAGCAGGTCCTGCGGATGGCGGCGCGGCCAGTCGGCGGCCAGGGCCGCGGCCTCGGCCGCCTGGCCGGCGCGCAGCAGCGCCGCATGCAGGCGGGCCGGCGCCTGCTGGGGATCGCCGCGGGTGACGGCCTGGCGCAGCGCCGCCACCGCCGCCGGCCAGCGCTGTTGCGCGGCCTGCACCTCGCCCTCCAGCAGCCAGCCGACCGCCAGCGCCGGCTGCTGCTGCTGCACCTTGCGCGCCACCGCCAGCGCCTGGGCCGGCTGGTTCTGGCGCAGGGCCAGGCTGGCCTGCAGGCGCTGCGCCACCAGGTGGCGGGGGTCGATCGCCAGCAGCTGCTGCAGCGTGCGCTCGGCACCGGACAGGTCCTGCTGGGCGATCTGCGCCTCGGCCAGGCCGAGGTGGCCGACCGGGGCCCGCGGCTGCAGCTTCACCACGTGGTGGAAGCTGGTGGCCGCCTGGCGGGCGTCGCCCGAGCGCAGCTGGGCCTGGCCCAGGCGCGCCAGCAGGGTGGCCTGCTCGGGCCAGCGGGCGGCTGCGGCCTGGGCTGCCTCCAGCGCCGCGCGGGGACGGTCGCCGCTCAGGTGCAGGTCGATCAGCGCCAGGCGCAGCGTCAGGTCGTCGGGCGCGGCCTGGATGCCGGCCTGCAGCCGGTCGGCCGCCGCGCCGCGGCCGGCGCCGGTGCGCAGCGCCAGCTCGGCCAGCGCCAGGTGCGCCGGTGCCAGCTTGGGCTGGCGCTGCAGCAGCGATTCGTAGCGTGCCACCGCCGCGGCGCCGTGGCCGCTGGCCAGGTCCAGCCGCGCCAGCGCGGCCAGGGCCGGCAGGTGGTCGGGGCGGCGCGCCAGCGCCTGGGCAAACGCGGCCCGCGCGGCGTCGGCGTGGCCCTGCTGCTGCAGCACCTGGCCGCGCAGCAGCGGCGCCAGCGGCTGGTCAGGCAGCTTGGCCGCCAGCCTGTCGATGGACTGCAGCGCCGCATCCCAGCTGCGGCGCTGCATCTGCGTGGCGATCAGCGCCAGGTCGGCACCGGTGTCCTTGCTGTCGGATGCGGCACGCTGCAGGTCGCGCATCGCGCCCTCGTCGCCGTCACGCAGGCGCAGCAGGGCGCCGGCCGCACGCAGGCGGCTGTCGTCCGGCCGCAGCGCTGCAGCCCGCTTGAACAGCGCCGCCGCCGGTGCCGCCTCGCCGGCCAGCAGGCGCGCCTGCGCGGCCAGGGTCAGGGCATCGGCATCACGGCTGGCCTCACCGGTCAGCGGCTCCAGCAGGGCCAGCGCGCGCGCCGTCTGGCCCTGCGCCAGCTGGGCCCGCGCGGCCATCCGCCGCAGCGCGGCATTGCCGGGCGCCAGGCCCATGGCCCGGGCCAGCAACTGCTCGGCCTGGGCCGGCGCGTTCAGGCGCAGCTCGACCAGCGCCGCGGCCTGCAGCACCTGCGGCTGGTCGGGCATCGCCCGCAGCAGCTGCTGGAACAGTGCCTGCGCCCGCGGCAGCTCGCCCTGGGCCAGCGCCAGCTCGCCTTCGAGCTGCAGCGTGCGCGGATGGCGCGGCAGGCGCTGCTGCATCTGCGCGAACTGCTGGCGTGCGGCGGGCAGGTCGTTGCGGGCCAGGTACATCGACACCAGGGCACCATTCGCAGCCACATGGTTGGGCTGCAGCGCCAGGGCCTTCTGGTAGGCGGCCATCGCCTGCGCCGGATCGCCCTGCTGGTGCAGCTGCAGGTGGCCCAGCAGCACCCAGGCCTCGGCATCGCCGGGCTGTGCGGCCACCAGTTGCTGCAGCTTCGCCAGCGCCGCCGGCAGGTCGCCCTCGGCCGCCGTCAGGCGCGCCTGCAAGCGCAACGCCGGGCCATGCCCGGGCACCGCCCGCAGCGCGGCGGCCAGGCTGTCATGGGCCGCGGTGGGCTGGTCGAGCCGGGCCTGCGCCTCGGCCAGCGCGGTCTTCAACCGCGCCTGGGCCGGCCCGTCGGGCAGGTTCTGCGGGCCCAGGCGCGACACCAGCGCCGCCTCGTGCCCGGCACGCAGCATGGCCTCGGCCAGCAGCGGCATCGCCCGCGCTGGCGCCACGCCCAGCGCCAGCGCCCGCTCCAGCTCGGCCTCGGCCGCCGCCGACTGGCCGCCATCCATCAGCAGCCGGCCCAGCAGGAAGCGGGCCTCGGCCAGGTCGGGCTTCTGCTGCAGCAGGGACTTGACGGCCACCAGCGCCCCGGCGTTGTCCTGCCGGGCGGCCAGGGCCTGGGCCTGGGCCAGCTTGTCCTCGACACTGCGGCTGCAACCCGCCAGCAGCGACGCCGCCAGCAGCAGGCCGGCCAGTGCCGCAGGTGCGCTGGCACGGCGGCGGCGAAACGGAATCAGCCCCGACATCGCTGGCCGCCGCTCAGCGCAGCTGCAGCCGGCTGGCGGCGACAGCGCGCATCGCGCCCTCGCCCAGCGCGGCGCCGAAGCGCTTGGCCAGCTTCTCGGCCATGTTCTCGCGCGGCGTGTAGTCGATGACCTCCTCGGCCTGCACCACCTCGCGCGCCACGTAGTCCAGGTTGCCCAGCTTGTCGGCCAGGCCCTGGGCGACGGCCGATTCACCGTTCCAGAACAGGCCGGAGAAGGTCTCGGCCGTCTCCTTGAGCCGGTCGCCACGGCCCTCGCGCACCACCTGGATGAACTGCTGGTGCACCTGGTCGATCATGGCCTGGGCGTAGCCGCGCTGGCGGTTGTCCTGCGGGCTGAACGGGTCGAGCATGCCCTTGTTGCTGCCGGCGGTGATCAGCCGGCGCTCGACGCCCACCTTGTCCATCAGCCCGGTGAAGCCGAAGCCGTCCATCAGCACGCCGATCGAGCCGACGATGCTGGCCTTGTCGACATAGATCTCGTCGGCCGCCACGGCCACGTAGTAGGCGCCGCTGGCACAGACCTCCTCGACCACGGCGTACACCTTCTTCTTGTGCAGCGCCTTCAGCCGGCGGATCTCGTCGTTGATGATGCCCGACTGCACCGGGCTGCCGCCGGGGCTGTTGATGCGCAGCACCACGGCCCGCGCGCCGGCGTCCTCGAAGGCGCTGCGCAGGCCGGTCATCACCATCTCGGCGCTGGCCTCGGTGTCGGCGGCGATCTCGCCGCGCAGCTCCACCAGGGCGGTGTGCGGCCCGCTGGGTGCGCCATGGGTGCGGCGGTCGTTCAGCGCCATCCACACCAGCGTGCCGGCCAGCCCCAACCAGGCCAGGCGGAAGAACACGCGCCAGCGCCGCTCGGCCCGGCGCTCGCGCAGCATCTCGCCGGCCAGGGTGTGCAGCGACTGCTCCAGCGCCGGCCGCAGCGCCTCGGCCGCGACGGGCGACGCGAGTGCGGCCGCGGGCGGCGACGCCGTGCCGGCGCCCTCGGGCGCGAGGTTGGGGATGTCGTCGGGCGGGGTCATCGCAGGCTCGTCAGGTTGGGCTGGAAGGGGCATCGGCAGCGGCTGCGGGCCGGGGCCGGATGTCACGGGAAGGATACCAACAGGCCTGGTCGTCGACCTCGCCGACGGCCACCGCGATCAGCCTGCCGCGCCCGCAGGGCCCGCCGGCGCAGCGGCCGTCGGCGGGGTCGTAGCTGGCACCGTGGATCGAGCAGACGATGAAGCGCTGGTCCGCATCCAGGAAGTCGCCCGGCCGCCAATCCATCTCCACCGGCACATGGGCACAGCGGTTGACGTAGCCGCGCAGCACGCCGCCATGGCGCAGCACGAAGGCCCGCGCCGGCTGGCCCCACAGCAGCACGTCCCACACCAGCGCCCGGCCGCCCTCGGCCAGGTCGGCGGCGGGGCACAGCGGCAGCGGTTCGGCCGCCGGGGCGTCAGGCATGGCGCGCGAGCCAGTCGGCCAGGTCGGCAGTGGAATGCGCCACGTGCAGCGGGCCGAAGGGCTCGAAGGTGTCGTGTTCATGGGCGCCGAAGCTCACGCCCACGCTGGCGGTGCCGGCGTTGCGCGCCAGCTGCAGGTCGTGCGTGGTGTCGCCGATCATCAGCGTGCGGCCGGGCGCCACGTCCAGTTCGGCCATCAGCTCCTGCAGCATCAGCGGATGCGGCTTGCCGGCGGTCTCGTCGGCGGTGCGGGTGGCGTCGAACAGGCCCTTGAGCTGCACGGTGTGCAGCGCCTCGTCCAGGCCACGCCGGCTCTTGCCCGTGGCCACGCCCAGCAGGTGGTTGCGCGCCTTCAGCGCCGCCAGCAGGTCCAGCGTGCCGGGGAACAGCACCAGTTCGTGCTGGCGGGTGACGTAGTGGTGGCGGTAGCGCTGGCCCAGCTCGGGGTAACGCGCGGCCGGCAGGCTGGGCACGGCATGCTGCAGCGCCTCGGTCAGGCCCAGGCCGATGACATGGCTGGCCGCCTCGTCGCTGGGCACCGGCAGGCCCAGGTCGGCGGCGGCCGACTGGATGCAGCGCGCGATCAGCGCGGTCGAATCGAACAGCGTGCCGTCCCAGTCGAAGACGATCAGGTCGAAGCGGCGTTGCGGGGTGCGTGGCATGGCGATGGGCGGAGCGGGCAGCGCGCCAGTGTCGCGCATCGGGTCAGCGGCTTCAGTGGGGCTCGCCCAGGCGCTGGAGCAGCGCCGTGCATTCCGGCGGCATCGGCGCATCCAGCGTGACGCGCTCGCCCGTGGCCGGATGGTCGAAGGCCAGTTGCCGGGCATGCAGGAACATGCGCTCGACGCGGTGCCCGCCCAGCCCCTCGCCCCGGGCCCACTGCTTGTTCAGCGCGAAGTCGCCGTACTTCGGGTCGCCGACGATCGGGTGCCCGGCCTGCTGCAGGTGCACGCGGATCTGGTGCGTGCGGCCGGTCTTGAGCGTCACGTCCAGCAAGGTGGCCAGATGGAAGCTCTGCACCACCCGCACCAGGCTGATCGAGCGCCGGCCGTCGGGGTGGTCGGCGGCCACCGGCAGCACGTGCCGCTCGCCGCGGGCGTCCAGCGTCTTGTGCAGGGCCACGTCGATCACCTTGAGCTTGGCCGGCCAGTGGCCGATCACCAGGGCGGCGTAGGTCTTGCCGGTGTCGCGGGCGCGGAACTGATCCTGCACATGCGTCAGCGCGCTGCGCTTCTTGGCCAGCAGCAGCACGCCCGAGGTCTCCTTGTCGAGCCGGTGCACCAGCTCCAGGAATTTTTCGGCGGGCCGCGCCTGGCGCAGCTGCTCGATCACGCCGAAGGCCACGCCCGAGCCGCCGTGCACCGCCACGCCGGCGGGCTTGTCGATGGCCAGCAGATGAGCGTCCTCGAACAGGATGGGAAATTCCCGCGCCGGCGCGGCGGGTGCATCGGCCGGCTTCTCGGCCACGCGAACCGGCGGCACGCGCACCTCGTCGCCCAGTTCCAGCCGGGTGTCGGCCGCCGCACGGCCCTTGTTGACACGCACCTCGCCCGAGCGGATCACCCGGTAGACATGGGTCTTGGGCACGCCCTTGAGCAGGCGCAGCAGGAAGTTGTCCAGCCGCTGGCCGGCGCCGCCCTCGTCGACCACGATGCGCTGCACCTGCGGCCCGGCCGCCGCGGCGCCCGGTGCCGCGTCCCGGGGCGGTGCGCCTTTGCTGCTTATAATGGTCTGCGCCACGATTGGGCCGTAAGTGCTTGATTTTTCAGAGTTTACCCGGGCATGTGCGGGTCTATCGTGGACAGGGCGCCGTTCACCGTCGAGGCGGGGGCGTCCACAAGCGTTGATGCAACAGCTGTGCCCGTGCGGCAGGCCGCAGTCCCCCAAGTGATGCGGCGGCCCCGCAGGTGCGCTGGAAGAGACACGTTGTCCACAGCCGTCCCCTCGCGGGGAAGATGAAAAGCTCATGGATGGCAGGTCGCCCGACCGGGCGCGCCTGCCGTCCGCGTCGAAGCCCACAGGGTCTGCATGCCGTCCCTCCCGTTCCACCACCTGCTGCTGCCGGATGACCGATCCGGCCGCCTGGCGCAGCCCCGGCCACCGGCCGGCGCGGCAGCGTCTGCCGGTGGCGGCACGCCCGCGCGCCTGTCGTGCGGGCGGGGAGTCCCGGTGCCGCCCTCCCCCACCGCTTCGCCGCACGCAGCCCCGCTGCATCCCTGACCGCCGTTGCGGTCACTGCAGCCCAGGGCGATTCCACTCCGGCCGTGTTCCGTTTCTCGTGCATCGGGAGAGATTGCCTGCCCTGACTCCGGCGTGATGTCCACGCGGAGCCGGACAGGTGGTCAGGCAGCGCGTGCCCGGCAACGGGTGCGCGCCGGACAGGAGTGCACATGAAACGCATGCTGATCAATGCCACGCAGCCGGAAGAGCGGCGCCTGGCGATCGTCGACGGGCAGAAACTGCTCGACTTCGAGACCGAGATCGAAGGGCGCGAGCAGCGCAAGGGCAACATCTACAAGGCCGTGGTGACGCGCGTCGAGCCGTCGCTGGAGGCCTGTTTCGTCGAGTACGGCGAAGATCGCCACGGCTTCCTGCCGTTCAAGGAAATTTCGAAGACGTATTTCCGCGAAGGCGTCGAGGCCAAGAACGCCACCATCAAGGAGGCGATCCGCGAGGGCCAGGAACTGCTGGTCCAGGTGGAAAAGGAAGAGCGTGGCAACAAGGGCGCGGCGCTGACCACCTTCATCAGCCTGGCCGGGCGCTACCTGGTGCTGATGCCCAACAACCCGCGTGGCGGCGGCGTGTCGCGCCGCATCGAGGGCGAGGACCGCGAGGAGCTCAAGGAGAACCTCGACCAGCTCGACTACCCCAAGGGCATGAGCCTGATCGCCCGCACCGCGGGCATCGGCCGCAGCGCCTCCGAGCTTCAGTGGGACCTGAACTACATGCTCAAGCTCTGGAGCGCCATCGACGGCGCCTCGAAGGCGGGCAAGGGCGCGTTCCTGATCTACCAGGAGTCGTCGCTGGTGATCCGGGCGATCCGCGACTACTTCACGTCCGATATCGGCGAGATCCTGATCGATACCGACGACATCTACGATCAGGCACAGCAGTTCATGAACCATGTGATGCCCGAGTCGGCACACAAGGTCAAGCGCTACCGCGATGACGCGGCGCTGTTCTCGCGCTTCCAGATCGAGCACCAGATCGAGACCGCCTTCAGCCGCACGGTGAACCTGCCGGCCGGTGGCGCGATCGTGATCGACCACACCGAGGCCCTGGTCAGCGTGGACGTGAACTCGGCACGCGCCACCCGTGGCGGCGACATCGAGGAAACCGCCACCCGCACCAACCTGGAAGCCGCCGACGAGATCGCGCGGCAGATGCGCCTGCGCGACCTGGGCGGCCTGATCGTCATCGACTTCATCGACATGGAGGAGTCGAAGAACCGCCGCGAGGTGGAGCAGCGCCTGCGCGACGCGATGCGCCAGGACCGCGCCCGCGTGCAGTTCAGCTCGATCTCCAAGTTCGGCCTGCTGGAGCTGAGCCGCCAGCGCCTGCGCCCGGCGCTGAGCGAGGGCAACCACATCACCTGCCCGCGCTGCAACGGCACGGGCCACATCCGCGACACCGAATCGAGCGCGCTGCAGATCCTGCGCATCATTCAGGAAGAGTCGATGAAGGACAACACGGCCGCCGTGCATGTGCAGGTGCCGGTGGAGGTGACCAGTTTCCTGCTCAACGAGAAGCGCACCGAGATCACCAAGATCGAGCTGAAGCAGCGCTGCACCGTGCTGCTGGTGCCCAACAAGCACCTGGAGACGCCGAACTACAAGCTGGAGCGCCTGCGCCACGACGATCCGCGGCTGGAGAACCTGCAGGCCAGCTACACCATGATCGAGGAGCCGGAGGACGAGGTGGCCATCAGCCGCCGCGAGAAGGCCAAGCCCAAGCAGGAGCCGGTGATCAAGGGCGTGCTGCCCGACCAGCCGGCCCCGGTGGCCGCGCCCAAGCCCGCGCCGGCACCGGTGGCTGCAGCGTCGCCTGCCACGGCACCCGTGGCAGCGCCTACCGCACCGGCGGCGCCGAGCTGGGTCAACCAGCCGCCCGCGCCGGCTGCGGGCAGCGGCTTCTTCGGCTGGATCAAGAAGCTCTTCGGTGGCAGCGCCCCGGCCCCGGTGGCTGCGCCTGCGCCGGCCGCAGCGCCGGCCCCGGCGAGCGCACCGGCCGCCGATGGCGACAAGCGCGAAGCCCGGCCCGATGGCCGCCGTGACCGCGGCGACCGGGGAGACCGTGGCGACCGCAATGGCCGCGGCGAGCGCGGCGGCCGCAACCGCGACGGCAAGCCGGGCGAGCGCGCCGAGCGCGGCCCGCGTGCCGACCGGCCGGAGCGTGGCGAGCGTGGTGAAGGCCGCAGCGAGCGCGGCGACCGTGGTGACCGCGGTGAAGGCCGCCGCGACGGCCGCCGCAGCGAGCGCCCCGCCGAGGTCGATGCCGCGCTGCGCACCGATGCCACGGCAGGCGAGGCGCCGCGCCGCAGCCCGCGCCCCGAGCGCGAGGCACGGCCGGTGGACACCGAGGCCGGCGCCGCCCTGCCCCTGGTCGACGCTGTCGCCGGTGCCGATGCCGCACCGGGCACCGAGACGGTCGACGCCGGTGGTGACGAACAACGCCGCCGCCGCCGCCGCCGTGGCGGCCGTGGTGGCCGCGAGGACGGTGCCGAGCTGGGTGCCGACGGTGTCGGCAGCGAGGCTGTCGAATCGGCCGAGGCCGCACGCACGCCGGCCGCCGAGGGCAGCGAGCCGCTGAACGCCGAGGCCGGCAGCACGGCCGAGCCGGGCGAACCGGCCGACGGCGAACGCGACGGCAACCGCCGCCGTGGCCGGGGCCGCGAGCGCAACCGCCGCGAGCCGCGCCCGCTGCTCGACGAGAACGGCCAACCGGTCGCCGCCGAGGTGGCCGAGACCGCCGACGCAGCACCCGCGCCGGCCGCTGAAGCCGCCACCGTGGCTGATGCACCGGCCGAGGCAGCGCCCGCCCCCGTGGCCGCTGCGCCGGCGCCGGTCGCTGCACCGGCACCGGCCCGCGCCCTGCCGGCGGTCCAGCCCTTCGTGCTGCCCATCGACGACCTGCAGCGCCTGGCCGAAGGCTCGGGCCTGCAGTGGGTCAACAGCGACGCCGAGAAGATCGCCGCCGCCCAGGCCGCGATCGCCGCCGAGCCCGCGCCGGTGCGCGTGCCGCGCGAGCGAGCGCCGCTGGTGGTGATCGACGAGGGTCCGCTGGTGCTGGTCGAGACCCGCAAGGACCTGTCGCAACTGAAGCTGCCGTTCGAGCAGCCGCAAGCCGGCGCCTGAGCGCGGCCGGCAGTGCCGGCTGACCCCACCTGACGCCGCCCGGCCCCGCCGAGGCGGCGTTTTTCATGCACGATCGCCCTCGCCTTCCTTCAACACCCATCCCCCGCCGACACCGATGACCGTCACCCTGAAGAAGCCCGCGCCGGCCGCCATCCCGGTGCACCTGACCGACCGCGCCCACGTCGCGCAGCACACCGCCAGCCTGTGCGCGGCCGAGCGGCAATGGCTGCAGACGCTGGGGTTCAGCGGTGCGCCCGACACCCATGCCCTGCTGCCGGGACCGGATGGCCGGCTGCAGGCGGTCTGGGCCGGCGTGCGCGGTGCCGACCATCCGTTTGCGCTGAGCGCCCTGCCCAAGGCCGTGCCCGAGGGCCGCTACCGGTTGGGTGATGCGGGCTTCGCCGCGGATGCCGAAGCGGCGGCGATGTCCTGGGCGCTGGGCGGCTATGCCTTCAGCCGCTACAAGGCGCCCAAGCGCGCCCCGGCCGAGCTGCAGCTGCCCGCCAGCGCCGCCGCCAAGCGCGGCCTGCTGCTGGCCGAGGCCGTCGCCGGCGTGCGCGACCTGGTCAACACGCCGGCCGAGCACCTGGGCCCGGCTGAGCTGGCGGCCGCGGTGCAGGCCCTGGCCAAGCGCCACGGTGCGAAGTTCAAGCAGACGGTGGGCGATGCGCTGCTGAAGGCCGGCTTCCCGGCGATCCACGCCGTGGGCCGGGCGGCCGATGCGGCGCGGGCGCCGCGGCTGATCGAGCTGCGCTGGGGATCCCCCAAGGCCCACCGGCTCACACTCGTCGGCAAGGGCGTGTGCTTCGACTCGGGCGGGCTGGACATCAAGTCGCCCGACGGCATGCGCCAGATGAAGAAGGACATGGGCGGCGCGGCCAATGCCATCGGCCTGGCGAACCTGGTGATGGCGCTGGAACTCGATGTGCAGCTGACCCTGCTGATCCCGGCGGTGGAAAACGCCATCGCCGGCAATGCCTACCGGCCGGGCGACGTGTTCCAGACCCGCGCCGGGCTGCAGATCGAGATCGGCAACACCGACGCCGAGGGCCGGGTGATCCTGTGCGACGCCCTGGCTTATGCGGCGGAGGCGAAACCCGACCTGCTGATCGACATGGCCACGCTGACCGGCGCGGCGCGGGTGGCGCTGGGCGGGCAGCTGCCGGCGCTGTTCTGCCGCGACATGCAGACCGCCCGCGACCTCGTCGACCTGGGCCTGGCGACGCACGACCCGCTGTGGCACCTGCCGCTGTGGGCCGGCTACCACGCCGGCATCGAGAGCGACATCGCCGACATCGTCAACACCGGCCGCGGGCCGCAGGCCGGCGCGATCAATGCCGCGCTGTTCCTCGAAGACTTCGTGCCGGCCGACCTGCCCTGGCTGCACATCGACCTGTACGCCTGGAACGATGCCGCCCGCCCGGGCCGGCCCGCAGGTGGCGAGGCACAGACCATCCGCACCCTGCTGGCCTGGCTGCAGGCCCGCTACGGCAGCTGACAGGCACATGCGGCCGCTGTTCGCCCGACTCGCGCTGAAGTTTCTCGTCCTGTCGAAGAATTTTACAAAACCAGCGATCGATGGTGAGCAACTTCAAAAAACATCAGTACTGCGAATAACTTACCGCAATTTTGAGGCGCGGCACGCGTATTGCTTTTTTTGGATTGACTTTCTTCAATTTCAAGGACTGCTTGATGATTTATCGAAAACTTGCTGCTCTGTTTCTGCTGAGCCCGCTTGCACTCGCCATGCAGCCAGCGAATGCGGCTTGGACCGGCTATGCCGGCGCGGTCGTTGGCAATTTTTCGGTGTACAGCAGTGGCGTGGCTGGCATTGATCAACGCTACGTTTACGACCAGTCAGCGGTCACGCTACAGGGCAGCACCATGTTCTCTGGCATCGACGGAAGCGGGAACGCGGCCAGCATGACATTCAGCTACGGTGGATTGGCGCAGGCAACGTCCACTTCGCTGAAGGCAAGTGCGAGCGCCTCGCTGGCCAACGGGTTCTACAACAGCGAGAACCCGGCGTACATGCAGGGCTTCACAGAGTGGTTCAGCCCGATCATCGACTATTCAGGCGTGCCAACATACTTGGAGTCGGGCTCCGCTGCGTTCTACCAGCAGCGGGTGGCAGTGAGTGGCACGGGCAACCTGGCCTACATCACGATCGATGTGAAGGTGGATGGAACCTTTTCCAATTCGGCAAGTGACAGTGTCGCAACCTGGGCCAATCTGGATTTCCGCAACGGCTCCAGTTTCAACCTCGGCGACCAGGCCATTGACCAGTCATTCAATTCCGGTCGCATTGATGTGGTGAACGGGGTTGCGGATGTGGGCATCATGCTGCAGACCGCCGTGGTCTTCGACCTTGACCACAAGCCTGGTTTCAACGAGCCCCTGCTCGAAGGCGCAGTGGACTTCTCCCACACGGCGACCATCACCAGGCTGTATGGCTTCGATGCCAGCGGCCGGGCGGTGGATCTGGCCTCTGCGACCACCGCAGGCGGACAAAGCTACGTCACCTACCGTTTGGACAATGTTCCGGTCGTGCCTGAACCGGGGTCGCTCGCGCTGCTCGCCTGTGGCCTGGCAGTCATCGCCTGGAAGACGCGGAGCACCAGCAAGGGCCGCTGACACGACGGGTTGAGGGGCCTCGCACACGCAGTCCGGAGCGTCGCCCACATCGCAGCAGGCGTCGACCACGGCGCTGGCGGCCATCCACCACCGGTTGAAGCTGTCGACGTGTTGTCGTCGATGCCCTGAGAAGAAAGCCTGCCTACGGCAATTTTTCCAGCGCGTGCTGGTACGTGGGCTGGTGCATCAGCTCGTCCCAGGGCAGGGGCGGCGTCAGCGGCAGCAGGTCCAGGCGGCGGCCCTCGCTGTCGCCATCGGGGCGCCAGCGACCGTCGTCGCGCGCCGCCATCAGGCCGTCGAGCAGGGCATCGACCGGCTTGCCGCCGTCGACCCCGGACTGGTTGCACAGCAGCACCATGTCGCAGCCGGCGTTCAGCGCCGCCAGCGCGCCATCGACGGCGCTGCCCGCCACCTTGGCGCCTTCCATGCTCAGGTCGTCGCTGAAGATCAGGCCCTG
>Ga0116179_1000946_pt1 | contig 22126 bp, 20 predicted proteins | sample AD_UKC071_MetaG_FD_89751 | JGI IMG/M metagenome (GOLD analysis project Ga0116179, IMG submission 89751) | Active sludge microbial communities of municipal wastewater-treating anaerobic digesters from USA - AD_UKC071_MetaG | ecosystem: Engineered > Bioreactor > Anaerobic > Digestate | place: USA...
AATCCTGCCGCCCCAGCCAGCAAGCTACCTCAATCCGGCAGCAGGGCCTGTCGCCCGCGCTGGACGGCTCCCAGAATCCAGTCCTTCCCCGCCCGCACCCGCGCGAGCTGGTGGGTGTCCTTGTGGGTCACCAGCCAGAAGGTGCGGGTGATCCGCCGCTCGGGCAGGACGGACACCAGCCCCGCGTCGGCATCACCGATGAAGCAGGGCAATACGCCGATTCCCGCACCGGCGGCGAGCAACTGGTGCTGGGCGTTGATGCTGGATGAGCGCAGGGTGGGCGCAAGGCCGGGGTGGATTTCATCGAGATAGCGCAGTTCAGGCGCATAGAGCAGGTCGGGGATATAACCGATCAGCCGGTGGCCCACAGCAAGATTGCCCGGTGCGCGGGGCGTGCCACGGGCCTCCAGATAGGACCGGCTGGCATAGAGCCGCAGCGTGTAATCCGACAGCTTGCGCGCCACCATCGGGCCTGCCTTGGGCCGCGAAAGGGTGACGGCAATGTCCGCCTCGCGCTTCGACAGGCTGAGGAACCCGCTGCTGGCGACCAGATCGAGGGTCAGTGCCGGGTGCGCCTCGGCCAGTTCGGGGACGTGACGCGCCAGGAACCACGATCCGAAGCCTTCGGACACGCTGATCCGCAAGGTGCCGTGGATCGCGGAAGCAGTCCCGCTGGCCGCGCCTTCACCGATGCCCGCCGCGGCCTGGTCCATCGCCTCGACCTGCGCGAGCAGGCTCTCCCCCGCCTCGGTCAGGACCTGGCCCTCGCGCGTCTGCTCGAACAGGGTGACGCCAAGGCGCGCTTCCAGCCGCCGCAGCCGCCGCCCCATGGTGGAGGCATCGACGCCCATTGCACTGCCGGCGCGCGCCAGTTGCCCGGCGCGGGCGATGGCAAGGAAGGTCTGAAGATCGCTCCAATCGGCCGCTTGCATTCTTGCAGGTCATAATGGCGAAATTGCCGGTTGTATGCAGGAATATCGAGGCGCAAAGCCGGTGCGAAGGAAGTTTCGAGAGGACACCGCCATGCGCATCATCGACCATGTCATCGCCGGGGGCACCGCCGGCCTTGCCGCCGCCCGCACCAGCCCGGTCTACGATCCCAATACCGGCGCGGTTCAGGCCGAGGTCGTACTCGGAGCGCAGGATGCCCTCGACCGCGCGGTGGCCGCCGCCTCTGCCGCGCAGCCCGCCTGGGCGGCCACCAACCCGCAGCGCCGCGCCCGCGTGATGTTCAATTTCAAGGCGCTGGTCGAAGCGAACATGGACGAGCTGGCGCAAATGCTCAGCGCCGAACACGGCAAGGTCATCGCCGACAGCAAGGGCGACATCCAGCGCGGGCTGGAAGTGGTCGAATTCTGCTGCGGCATCCCCCACGCGCTGAAGGGCGAATATACGCTGGGCGCGGGTCCGGGGATCGACGTCTATTCGATGCGCCAGCCGCTGGGGATCGGCGCGGGCATCACCCCGTTCAACTTCCCGGCGATGATCCCGCTGTGGATGGGCTCGGTCGCCATGGCGGTCGGCAATGCCTTCATCCTCAAGCCCAGCGAGCGCGATCCCTCGGTCCCCAACCGCCTCGCGCAGCTGTGGCTGGAAGCGGGCCTGCCCGAAGGCATCTTCCAGGTGGTCCACGGCGACAAGGAAATGGTCGACGCGATCCTCGATCACCCGGCGATCGGCGCGGTCAGCTTCGTCGGCTCGTCCGACATCGCCCACTATGTCTACAACCGGGGTGTTGCCGCCGGAAAGCGCGTGCAGGCGATGGGCGGGGCCAAGAACCACGGCATCGTCATGCCGGATGCCGATCTCGACCAGGTCGTGAACGACCTTGCCGGCGCGGCCTTCGGCTCGGCGGGCGAACGCTGCATGGCGCTTCCCGTGGTGGTGCCGGTCGGCGATGACACCGCCGAGCGCCTGCGCGCCAAGCTGATCCCCGCGATCGAGGCGCTGAAGGTCGGCATTTCGACCGATGCGGGCGCCCATTACGGCCCGGTCGTGACCCAGGCCCACAAGGAAAAGGTCGAAGGCTGGATCCAGAAGTGCGCCGACGAGGGCGCGGAACTGGTCGTCGACGGGCGCGGCTTCACGCTGCAGGGCCATGAAAACGGCTTCTTCGTCGGCCCGACGCTGTTCGACCATGTCACCCCCGACATGGACAGCTACCACAACGAGATCTTCGGCCCGGTCCTCCAGATGATCCGCGCGCGTGACTTCGAGGAAGCGCTGAGCCTGCCGAGCAAGCACCAGTACGGCAACGGCGTCGCCATCTTCACCCGCAACGGCCATGCGGCGCGCGAATTTGCCGCGCGGGTCAATGTCGGCATGGTCGGCATCAACGTGCCGATCCCGGTGCCGGTCGCCTATCACACCTTCGGCGGGTGGAAGCGCAGCGCCTTTGGCGATACCAACCAGCACGGCATGGAAGGCGTGAAGTTCTGGACCAAGGTCAAGACCGTGACGGCCCGCTGGCCGGACGGTTCGGTCGACGGCGGCAACGCCTTCGTCATCCCGACCATGGCCTGATCCGGGCCGCAAGGAGCAGCGCAATGAAGATCGCATTCATCGGCCTCGGCAACATGGGCGGCGGAATGGCCGCGAACCTGGTCAAGGCGGGGCATGACGTCCGCGCCTTCGATCTGTCGGCCGAGGCGCTGGAGCGCGCGAAGGACAACGGCTGCGCGGTGTTCACCTCGGTCCGCGATGCGGTGGGCGGCGTCGATGCGGTCGTCTCGATGCTGCCCAATGGCGCGATCGTCGAGCAGGTCTATACCGCCGATGTGATCGGTCAGGCCCCCGCAACGGCCCTGCTGATCGACTGCTCGACCATCGACGTCGCCACCGCGCGCCGGGTGGAAGAGGCGGCGCGTGCCTCCGGCTATGCCATGGTCGATGCCCCGGTGTCCGGCGGCATTGCGGCGGCGAACGCGGGCAGCCTGACCTTCATGGTCGGCGGCGAAGCGGCGGACTTCTCCCGCGCCGCGCCGATCCTGGCCGCGATGGGCAAGGCCGTGATCCATGCCGGAGCCTCTGGCGCGGGTCAGGCGGCCAAGATCTGCAACAACATGATCCTCGGCGCGACGATGATCGCCACCTGCGAGGCGTTCAACCTGGCCGAGAAGCTGGGGCTGGATCTGCAGACCTTCTTCGACATTTCCAGCAAGGCCTCGGGCCAGTCGTGGTCGATGACCGCCTATTGCCCGGTTCCCGGCGTCGGGCCGCAAAGTCCGGCGGACAATGGCTATCAGGGCGGATTCGCCGCCGCGCTGATGCTCAAGGATCTCAAGCTGGCAATGGAAGCCGCCGCCTCGGCCGGGGCTGCCGTGCCGATGGGTCAGCGTGCGGAAGAACTCTACGAAGCCTTCGTCGGCGCGGGCAGCGGGGGCACGGACTTTTCGGGCATCATCCGCAACCTCGACTCGCTGGCCGGCTAGCTGCGGGCTTCACAGCGGCGGAAATTGCCCCCATGGGAAGTCCCGCCCGCTTGATCGGGCGGGACAACACAGCTTATCGGGCGGCCCAGACCGCCGTGAATGGACCCGAGGATGACCGACCAGTTTGCCCTGACCCCCGACCAGCTTGCGATCCAGGACATGGCCCGCAAGTTCACCGCCGACCGGATCACGCCCTTCGCAGCGGAATGGGACGAGCAGGCCCATTACCCGGTCGATGTCTGGAAAGCGGCGGGTGAGCTTGGCTTCGGCGCGATCTATGTGTCCGAGGAATCGGGCGGCATCGGCCTTGGCCGGCTGGAAGCCGCGCTGATCATGGAAGCCATGGCCTATGGCTGTCCGGCGACCTCTGCCTACATCTCGATCCACAACATGGCTGCGTGGATGATCGACACCTACGGTTCGGCTGAGCTGAAGGCGCGCTTCCTGCCTGACCTCGTCAGCATGGACAAGATCGCCAGCTACTGCCTGACGGAACCCGGCTCCGGATCCGATGCCGCCGCGCTCAAGACCAGCGCGCGACTTGACGGCGATCACTACGTCATCAACGGCACCAAGCAGTTCATTTCCGGCGCGGGCTACAACGATCTCTACGTCTGCATGGTCCGCACCGGAGAGCACAAGTCGGGCGGGATCACCTGTCTGGTGGTGGAAAAGGGCACCCCCGGCCTGTCGTTCGGCGCGCCGGAGCGCAAGCTCGGCTGGAACGCCAGCCCGACCGCGCAGGTAATTTTCGAAGATTGCCGCGTGCCGGTGGCCAACCGCGTCGGTGCGGAGGGCGAAGGCTTCCGCTTTGCCATGGCCGGGCTCGACGGCGGGCGGCTGAACATCGGCGCCTGCTCATTGGGCGGGGCGCAGCGGTGTCTGGACGAGGCCATCGCCTATACCCGCGATCGCCAGCAGTTCGGCCAGCCGATTGCCGATTTCCAGAACACCCAGTTCATGCTGGCTGACATGGCCACCGAGCTGGAAGCCGCGCGCGCCCTGCTCTACCTTGCCGCCTGCAAGGTCAGCGCCAATGCGCCGGACAAGAGCCGCTTCTCCGCCATGGCCAAGCGCCTCTCCACCGACGCGGGCAGCGAAGTGGTGAACAAGGCGCTGCAACTGTTCGGCGGCTACGGCTATCTGCGCGACTATCCGATCGAGCGCTTCTGGCGCGACCTGCGTGTCCATTCGATTCTCGAAGGCACCAACCAGGTGATGCGGATGATCGTGGGAAGGGACCTGCTGCGGCAATGACGCGTCTCCCAGCCCCCTTCCCCCGTTCGTGTCGAGCGAAGTCGAGACACGTGGCGCGCGGCATCTCGACTTCGCTCGATGCGAACGGAGCCTGGTATGAGTGACATTGGCATGACCGAAGACGTCCTGATCCGCCGCGAGGGGCACGCAGGCTTCCTCTCGCTCAATCGCCCCAAGGCGATCCACGCCCTGACCCTGCCGATGGTCCATGCAATGACCGCCGCCCTGCTGGAATGGCGGGACGATCCCGCGGTCTCGGTCGTCATCATCGACCATGCCGAGGGGCGCGGGTTCTGTTCGGGCGGCGACATCGCCTTCCTGCGCAATTCCGCGCTCAACGATGGCGGGGTTTCGGGCCGCAGGTTCTTCCACGACGAATACCAGCTCAACCACCTGATCTTCACCTATGAAAAGCCCGTGGTGGCCTTCATGGACGGGATCACGATGGGCGGCGGCGTGGGCATCAGCCAGCCCGCGCGCTTCCATGTCGCGACCGAGAATACCCGCTATGCCATGCCCGAAACCGGCATCGGCCTGTTCCCGGACGTTGGCGGCGGCTGGTATCTTTCGCGCCTGCCGGGGCGGATCGGCCAGTTCCTCGCGCTGACCGGGGCGCGGCTTGACGGCGCGGAGTGCAAGTGGGCGGGCCTTGCCACCCATTACCTGCCGCACGACGCGCTGGCCGAGGCCAAGGCACGGATCGCGCAGGGGCACGAGCCGGGGCAGGTCCTCTCCGCCCTGTCCGCCACTGCGCCCGAGGCTCGGATCGCGGGCAACGCCGCCAGGATCGCGAAGCACTTCGCCTCGGACCGCTATGAGGACATTCTCGCCAGCCTTGCCGCCGACGACAGCGAATGGGCGGCGAAGGAACTCGCCACGCTGCGCACCAAGTCGCCCCAGACCTGCAAGGTCGCGCTGCGCCAGCTGCGCGACAGCTTGTCTTGCGCCGACTTCGCCGCCAACATGGCGATGGAATACCGCATCGGCAGCCGCGTCCTCACCCTGCCCGACTTCGCCGAAGGCGTGCGCGCGGTGATCGTCGACAAGGATAACGCGCCGGTCTGGAACCCCGCGACACCCGAGGGCGTGACAGAAGACCTGATCGACAGCATTTTCGCGCCCCTCCCCGATGCCGAGGAGTGGCAGCCGCTCAAGCACACACCTTCACCCTGAAGCACACCCCGTCACCCTGAACTTGTTTCAGGGTCCATCGTGCCGCATGGACGGGCCTTTGGAACGATGAAGCGAGCTGGCGGCTGGTTGCATCAGGCTTCGGTCAAAAACGAGCAATGGACCCTGAAACGAGTTCAGGGTGACGAATTTGGAGTAGGTTCAGATGTCAGGTTACGAAACAATCCTCGTCGAACAGCATGATGCCGTGACCCTGATCACGCTTAACCGCCCAGCTGCGCTCAACGCGCTCAATTCGCAGGTGCTGGAAGAGCTGATCGAGGCTTTCGCCGCCTATGAGGCCGACCCCGGCCAGCGCTGCGCGGTGCTGACCGGCGCGGGCGAAAAGGCCTTTGCCGCGGGCGCCGACATCAAGGAAATGAGCGAGAAGCCGGCGGCAGACTTCTACGCGCAGGACTTCTTCAGCCGCTGGACCAGCCACGTCGTCAAGACCACCCGCAAGCCGTGGATCGCGGCGGTCAACGGCTTTGCGCTCGGCGGCGGCTGCGAACTGGCGATGATGGCTGACTTCATCATCGCATCCGAAAACGCCAAGTTCGGCCAGCCCGAGATCAAGCTGGGCGTCGGCCCCGGCATGGGCGGCAGCCAGCGCCTGACTCGCGCCGTGGGCAAGGCCAAGGCGATGGAAATGTGCCTGACCGGGCGGATGATGGGCGCCGAGGAAGCCGAGCGTTCGGGGCTGGTCGCCCGCGTCGTGCCGCTCGCGGGTCTGGTCGAGGACGCGCTCAAGACCGCCGCCGAGATCGCCGCGATGCCGCCGCTCGCCGCGATCGCCAACAAGGAAATGGTCAACGCCGCCTATGAAACGACGCTCGACCAGGGCCTGCTGATCGAACGCCGCATCTTCCAGGTCCTGACGGCGACCGAGGACAAGGCCGAAGGCATGGCCGCCTTCATCGAAAAGCGCCCCGGCGTCTGGCAGGGCAGGTAAGCTCCGGTTATCCCCCTCCCCGCCGGGGAGGGGCCAGGGGTGGGGGAGCCCGGCAAGGCTGGGCGTCCTCGCCGGAGCGGAACACCCAGCCCCCCGCCCCACTCAAGGGAGAGGCAACAATTGGCCTGCCGTCTTGGCGATTATCGCGGGCAGGTCATGGCCCTGCCCGAACTGCGCCGCCCAGTGCGGCGCGAACGCCACGCCCAAAATGCGGGTCAGCCCGAACTCGGCCAGCGGCACCATTGCAACCCCTGCCCTTGCCAGCGAGCGCGGCGCGACCGTCACCCCCAGCCCGGCGCGCACCATTGCCAGCGCGCGCTCGTCACTGGGTGAGCGCAGCGCAAAGCGCGGGCGCACCCCGCGTTCGGTGAAGAAGCGGCTGGTCTCGCCCAGCACCTCGCAGGACCGGCGGGCAATCATCGTCTCGCCCGCCACATCGCGCGCGGCAACCTGCGCGGCTCCGGCCAACGGATGTGCTTCCGGCAGGGCGAGGCAATAGGGTTCCTCAAGCAGGGCCTGCCCCTCCCCGCGCCCGCCCGGCGGCAGGATCGTCAGCGCCAGGTCGAGCGATTCGCTGGCCAGCGCCGCCTGCAATTCGCGCGCGCTGCCTTCCACCAGTTCCAGCGGCTCCGCGCCCCGATAGCCCGCAACGATGGCCTCCAGCCAATCGAGTGCCAGTGTCTCCAGCACCCCCAGCCGGATCGGCCGCAGCGGCACCGGCAGGCTCCCCACCTGCGTTTCGGCGCGGTGGAAAGTCCGCTCGATACCGCGCGCCAACGGCAGCAGTTCGTTGCCCGCCGGGGTCAGCCCGATCCGCCGCCGCTCGCGCACGAACAGCCGCGTGCCCAGCTGCCGCTCCAGCTCCGCGATCCCCGCCGAGAGCGAGGGCTGGGCGATGTTGAGCGAGGTGGCCGCGCGCGTGAAATTGCCGGTATCGACCACCGCCAGGAACTGGCGCAGCTGAGTGCGGCTTAGCATAGGATTTTCCTATCACACCCCGCGATCAATTCCAGTTTTTCCTGACCCGGAACCCGCGCTAGTCTCTGCGCCAAACAGCCAGCGGAGAAGGACTGCCCGATGCGCGCCACCCCCGATTTCGACTTCGGCCTGACCGAAAGCGCCCGAATGATCCGCGAGGCGGCGGGTCGCTTTGCCGACGAACAGATTTTGCCGCTGGCCGCCGCGATCGACCGCGAAGACCGCTTCCCGCGCGAGCTGTGGCAGCCAATGGGCGCGCTGGGCCTGCACGGCATCACCGTGGAAGAGGAATGGGGCGGTTTGGGCCTGGGCTATCTCGACCATGTCATCGCGGTGGAGGAAGTCAGCCGGGCGAGCGGCGCGGTCGGCCTGTCCTATGGCGCGCATTCCAACCTCTGCGTCAACCAGATCCGCCGCTGGGGGAACGAGGAGCAGAAGGCGAAGTACCTGCCCAAGCTGATCAGCGGCGAACACGTCGGCTCCCTCGCCATGTCGGAAGCGGGCGCGGGATCGGACGTCGTCTCGATGAAGCTGCGCGCTGACACGGTGCCGGGCGGCTTCCGCCTCAATGGCACCAAGTTCTGGATCACCAACGGCACCTGTGCCGACACCCTGGTGGTCTATGCCAAGACCGCGCCCGAGGCGGCATCGCGCGGGATCACCGCCTTCCTGATCGAAAAGGGCATGGCGGGTTTTTCCATCGGTCAGCAGATCGACAAGATGGGCCTGCGCGGCAGCCCGACGTGCGAACTGGTGTTCGATGACTGCTTCGTGCCGGAGGAAAACGTGATGGGCCCGCTCCACGGCGGCGTCGGCGTGCTGATGAGCGGGCTGGATTACGAGCGCGTCGTGCTGGCAGGCATGCAGATCGGCATCATCCAGGCCTGCCTCGACGTGGTCATCCCCTATGTCCGCGAGCGCAAGCAGTTCGGCAAACCGATCGGCAGCTTCCAACTGATGCAGGCCAAGGTCGCGGACATGTACGTGGCGATGCAGTCGGCCCGGGCCTATGTCTATGCCGTCGCCAAGGCCTGTGACGCAGGGCAGACCACCCGCTTCGATGCCGCCGGGGCCATCCTGCTCGCCAGCGAAAACGCCTTCCGCGCAGCGGGCGAGGCCGTGCAGGCGCTGGGAGGTGCCGGTTACACCAAGGACTGGCCGGTCGAACGCTTCCTGCGCGATGCCAAGCTGCTCGACATCGGCGCGGGGACGAACGAGATCAGGCGAATGCTGATCGGGCGCGAACTGATCGGGGCGGCATCGTGACCACTCCTCCCCGGCACGGGGAGGGGGACCGCCCGGCGCAGCCGGGTGGTGGAGGGGGCCCGGCCGTGCTGAGCCAGCCAATCCGGCAGGTCCGGCGCGCCCGCAGCCTGCGCGCGGCGATGAGCCTGCCCGAAGTGCTGCTCTGGCAGGAACTTCGGCGGCGTCCGGGCGGCTTCCGTTTCCGGCGGCAGGTCCCCCAGGCACCCTACACGATCGATTTTGCTTGCCTCTCGGCCCGGCTGGCGATCGAGATCGACGGGAACACCCACGATTTCGGCGCACGCCCGCTTGCCGACGAGCGCAGGGACAGGATCATGGCGGAGCGCGGATTCCGGACATTGCGCATTCCCGCAAGAGACGTCTTGAAGAACATGGAACCGTGCATCGCAGCCATCGTCGCGGCATGCCGCCAGGCGGGGCCCCCTCCACCATCGCTACGCGATGGTCCCCCTCCCCGTGCCGGGGAGGATTTCGCATGAGCGCGCCGGTCCTCACCTCCGCACTCGACCTTGCCGATCCGCAGGCCCGCGTGCGTGATGCGCACAACCGGGCGCTGGCGGAGGAACTGCGCGCCCGCGTGGCCAAGGCTGCCCTTGGCGGGGACGAGCGCAGCCGCGAGCGGCACGTGAGCCGAGGCAAGCTGCTCCCGCGCGAGCGGGTGGAGCGGCTGCTCGATCCCGGCTCGCCGCTGCTCGAACTGGGGCAACTGGCGGCGGACGGCGTCTATGGCGAGGATATTCCCGGCGCCGGGATCATCACAGCGATTGGCCGCGTTTCGGGCCGCCAGTGCATGATCGTGGCCAACGATGCGACCGTGAAGGGCGGCACCTATTACCCGCTGACAGTCAAGAAGCACCTGCGCGCGCAGGAAGTGGCCGAGGCGAACCACCTGCCCTGCATCTACCTTGTCGACAGCGGCGGGGCCAACCTGCCCCACCAGGCCGAGGTTTTCCCGGATCGCGACCACTTTGGCCGGATCTTCTTCAACCAGGCCCAGATGAGCGCCAAGGGCATTCCCCAGATCGCCTGCGTCATGGGCAGTTGCACCGCTGGCGGCGCCTATGTTCCGGCCATGTCGGACGAGACGGTGATCGTGCGCGAACAGGGCACGATCTTCCTGGCCGGGCCGCCGCTGGTAAAGGCCGCGACCGGCGAGGAGATCAGCGCCGAGGATCTGGGCGGCGGCGACCTTCACGCCCGCAAGTCCGGCGTGGTCGACCACCTGGCGCAGGACGACGAACACGCGCTGACGATCGTGCGCGACATCGTCAGCCACCTTGGCCCGCGCCATGCCCACGGCCTGCCGCTGACGGACCCGCGCCCGCCCAAATACGATCCGGAAGAACTCTACGCCGTGATCCCCGAGGATGTGCGCGCGCCCTATGACGTCCACGAGGTCATCGCCCGGATCGTCGATGGCAGCGAATTCCACGAATTCAAGGCGCACTACGGCAGCACCCTCGTCTGCGGTTTCGCCCATATATGGGGCATGACGGTGGCGATCCTCGCCAACAACGGCGTGCTGTTTTCCGAAAGCGCGCAGAAGGGCGCGCACTTCATCGAACTCGCCTGCCAGAGGAAGATCCCGCTGCTGTTCCTCCAGAACATCTCCGGCTTCATGGTCGGCGGCAAGTACGAGGCGGAAGGCATTGCAAAACATGGCGCAAAGCTGGTCACGGCGGTGGCCACGGCCACAGTCCCGAAGCTCACCGTGCTGATCGGCGGCAGCTTTGGCGCAGGCAATTACGGGATGTGCGGGCGGGCCTATTCCCCGCGTTTCCTGTTCACCTGGCCCAACGCGCGCATCAGCGTGATGGGCGGCGAACAGGCCGCATCCGTGCTGGCAACGGTCCACCGCGACGCCGCGAAGTGGACTCCGCAAGAGACCGAGGCCTTCAAGGCCCCGATCCGCGCCAAGTACGAGGACGAGGGCAACCCCTGGTACGCAACGGCGCGCCTGTGGGACGACGGCGTGATCGACCCGGCGCAGACGCGGGATGTGCTGGGACTTGCGCTCGCCGCCAGCCTGGAGGCGCCGATCCCCGATCGCCCCGCCTTCGGCGTGTTCAGGATGTGATGGCCATGATCCAGTCCCTGCTCATCGCCAATCGCGGCGAAATTGCCTGCCGGATCATCCGCACGGCGCGCACCATGGGCATTCGCACCGTGGCGGTCCATTCCGATGCGGACGCGCAGGCGCTGCACGTGCGGATGGCGGATCAGGCAATCCACATCGGCCCCTCGCCGGCGCGCGAGAGCTATCTGGTGGGCGATCGGATCATCGCCGCCGCCAGGGCCAGCGGCGCGGAGGCGATCCATCCGGGCTATGGCTTCCTGTCGGAGAACGCCGAGTTTGCCCGCGCGGTGATCGACGCGGGGCTGGTCTGGGTCGGCCCCTCGCCCGCCAGCATCGAGGCGATGGGGCTGAAGGACGCGGCCAAGGCGCTGATGCACGCCGCCGGCGTGCCGGTGACGCCGGGCTACATGGGCGAGAACCAGGACGCCGCTTTCCTTGCCGCACAGGCCGCTGACATCGGCTATCCGGTGCTGATCAAGGCTGTCGCGGGCGGCGGCGGCAAGGGGATGCGGCTGGTGGAGCGGGCGGAGGACTTCGCCGATGCCCTCGCCTCATGCCAGCGCGAGGCTGCCGCCAGCTTCGGCAATGCCCACGTCCTGATCGAGAAATACATCCAGCGTCCGCGCCATATCGAGGTGCAGGTGTTCGGCGATGGCCAAGGCAATGTCGTCCACCTGTTCGAGCGCGATTGCAGCGTCCAGCGCCGCCATCAGAAGGTGATCGAGGAAGCCCCGGCTCCCGGGATGGACCCGGCCACGCGCAACGCGATCTGCGCGGCGGCGGTGCGCGCGGCCAAGGCGGTCGACTATGTTGGCGCGGGCACGATCGAGTTCATCGCCGATGCCTCCAACGGCCTGCGCGCCGACCGCATCTGGTTCATGGAAATGAACACCCGCCTGCAGGTCGAGCACCCGGTGACCGAGGAAATCACCGGGGTCGATCTGGTCGAATGGCAGCTGCGCGTAGCGAGCGGCGAGGCGCTGCCGAAGCGGCAGGACGAACTGGCGATCACCGGCTGGGCGATGGAAGCGCGGCTCTATGCCGAAGACCCGCTGCGCGAATTCCTGCCCAGCACCGGGCCACTGACCGTGCTGGACCTGTCCGATGGCGAGGGCATTCGCATCGAAACCGGCGTCGAGGCCGGGGGCGAGGTTTCGCCGTTCTACGACCCGATGATCGCCAAGCTGGTCGCGCGGGGCAAGGACCGCGCGGAGGCCGCCGCCCGGCTGGCCAATGCCTGCGCCCGGCAACTGTGCTGGCCAGTCCGCACCAACGCCGGATTCCTCGCCCGCACGCTGCGCCACCCGGCCTTCCGCGAAGGCGCGGTCCACACCGGCTTCATTGCCGAACACGGGACCGAACTGCTGCCTGCCGACGCCCCCGGCCCGGAATGGCAGGAGGCAGTCGCCCGCGAGATCGTGCTCGAACATGCAGGCGTCGAACAGGCAAGCGGCCAGCCCAGCCTGCCCGGGTTTCGGCTCAACGCCCCGCGCGCGCTGCGGGTTCGACTGGACGACGAGAATGCGACCTATCCGGTCGAGCTGGCCTCGCTCCACGGCGATCCCGCGCGGCGCCCCACCCGGATCGGTGACCGCTACCTGCTGAGCGACGAAGGCCAGACCTGGCTGCTCGGCCTCGCCCGCGCCGATGGCGGCGCGCACCACGGCGCACACGACGGCGATATCCTCTCCCCCATGCCGGGGCGGATCATCGCGGTCGAAGTGAGCGAGGGGCAGGCGGTGAGCAAGGGCCAGAAGCTGCTCACGCTGGAAGCGATGAAGATGGAGCATACCCTGACTGCCCCGTTCGACGGCGTGGTGGCACAGCTTGCGGCGTCTCCGGGCGCTCAGGTGCAGGTCGAAGCGCTGCTGGCGCGGATCGAGAGCAAGGAGGGCTGACATGGCCGGACGATACTTTGACGACTGGACCGTGGGTGACCGGCTGGAGCATGAAATCCGCCGCACCGTGACCGAGACGGACAACCTGCTGTTCTCAACGATGACCCACAACCCGCAGCCGCTGCACATCGACGCGGAGGCGGCAAAGGCCAGCGAGTTCGGGCAGATCCTGGTCAACGGCACTTTCACTTTCGCGCTGATGGTCGGCCTGTCGGTGGGTGACACCACGCTTGGCACGCTGGTGGCGAACCTGGGCTATGACCAGCTGGTCATGCCAAAGCCCGTGTTCATCGGCGACACCATGCGCGCTGGCACCGAAGTGGTGGAGCTGAAGGAATCGAAAAGCCGCCCGAACGCGGGGATCGTCACCTTCCGGCACGAACTGATCAACCAGCGCGGCGAAGTGGTCTGCCGCTGCCTGCGCTCGGCCCTGGTCAAGCGGCGCAAGGGCTGAGCGGGCCGGCTCCGGCTTGCCCTGTCATGCCGCCTTCGGCTAGGCGTTCGCCATGCCTGCCACTCCCGCCTGGCCTCCGAAAAGCGCGCCGCGCCTGTTCGTTTCCGGACCGCTCAGCCTGGGCGCGCGCCTGTCGATCGAGGGCGGGCAGGCGCATTACCTGTCGCGGGTGATGCGCGCGGCGAGCGGCGATGCGGTGGTGCTGTGCGACGATGCAACCGGCGAATGGGCCGCGCGCGTGATCGAGGCCGGCAAGCGGGAAGTGCTGGTCGAACTCGAAGCGCTGCTGCGCCCGCGCGAGCAAGTGCCCGATTTCACGCTCTGCGCCGCGCTGCTCAAGAAAGACCGCTTCGACCTGATCCTGGAGAAGGCTTGCGAGCTGGGCGTGCGGCGGATTCAGCCGGTGTTGACCCGGCGCTGCGTGGCGGACAAGCTCAACCTCGAACGCGCCCGCGCGGTGCTGGTCGAGGCGGCGGAGCAATGCGCCCGCACCGCCCTGCCGGAAATCGCGCAGCCGGTGAAGCTGGGCGACCTGCTCAAGGGGTGGGACGGGGCGCGCACCCTGTTCTTCGCGGACGAGAACGGGGGCGATAATGCCGCGCGGGCTTTTGCCGCACACTCCGGTCCTGCCGGACTGCTGACCGGCCCCGAAGGCGGGTTTGACGAGGCGGAGCGCGCGGCGGTCCGCGCCCTGCAACAATCGCGCGCCATCACTTTGGGCCCGCGAATCCTGCGCGGAGAAACGGCGGCGCTGGCCGCCACCGCGCTGTGGATGGGCACCTGCGGCGATTGGTAGGCGGGCTTACAAATTTGCTGGCGCAAGGCCCCGCAAAGCCGTAACTCCCGCGCCATGAGCACCCGTCAGGTTTCAGATCGCAACGATCCCGTGATCGAAAGCCGCGACCAGTTGGTCGCCCCGATGATCAAGGGCGAGAAGCCGCGTGAGCGTTGGCGGATCGGCACCGAGCACGAAAAGCTGGTGTTCGACCGCACCGATCACCACGCCCCCTCCTATGACGAACCCGGCGGCATCCGCGACCTGCTGATGGCGCTGAAGGACTTCGGCTGGAGCGAGGTGGAGGAAGGCGGCAACGTGATCGCCCTGTCGGGCAGCGACGGCGCGGTCAGCCTGGAACCGGCGGGGCAGCTGGAACTGTCGGGAGCGCCGCTGGAAAACCTGCACCAGACCTGCGCCGAAACCAGCCGCCACCTCGATCAGGTCAAGGCAATCGGCGCGCGCACCGGCAAGGGCTTCCTGGGCCTTGGCATGTGGCCCGACAAGACGCGCGAGGCGCTGCCGATCATGCCCAAGGGGCGCTATGCGATCATGCTGCGGCACATGCCGCGCGTCGGCTCGATGGGGCTCGACATGATGCTGCGCACCTGCACCATCCAGGTCAATCTCGATTACAGCAGCGAGGCGGACATGGTGCAGAAGTTCCGCACCTCCCTCGCGCTCCAGCCGCTGGCCACCGCGCTGTTCGCCAATTCGCCGTTTACCGAGGGCAAGCCCAACGGCTTCCTGTCCTATCGCAGCCACATCTGGTCGGACACCGATCCGGCGCGCACGGGGATGCTGCCCTTCGTGTTCGAGGACGGGTTCGGCTATGACCGCTATGTCGAATACATGCTCGACGTGCCGATGTACTTCGTGTTCCGCGACGGGAAATACATCGACGCGGCGGGGCAGAGCTTCCGCGACTTCCTGAAGGGCCAGTTGCCGGCGCTTCCCGGCGAGTTCCCGACCGAAACCGACTGGCAGGACCACCTGTCCACCGCGTTCCCGGAAGTGCGGCTCAAGAGCTTCCTCGAAATGCGCGGCGCCGATGGCGGGCCGTGGAACCGGATCTGCGCGCTGCCGGCCTTCTGGGTGGGTCTGCTGTATGACCAGGGCGCGCTCGATGCGGCGTGGGATCTGGTCAAGGGCTGGGACATGGCCGGGCGCGAGGCGCTGCGCTCGTCCGTGCCGAAGCTGGGCCTCGATGCCCCGCTGCCCGGCGGCGGCACCCTGCGCGACATTGCCGCCGAAGTGCTGGCGATCGCCCGCTCCGGCCTCAACGCGCGGGGCCGCCTCAACGGTGCGGGCGACAATGAAAGCGGCTTCCTCGCCCCGCTCGATGAGATCGTGGCGAGCGGCAAGGTTCCGGCCCAGCTCCTGCTCGACAAGTATCACGGCGAATGGGGCGGCGACCTGTCCCGCGTCTACGAAGAGGAAATGTGATGCCGGTTGTCGTGGTCGGACAGTTCCGTTTTCCCCCGGAACGGATGGAGGAAGCGCGCGGCGCCATGCGCAAGGTCATGGAGGCCACCCGCGCCGAGGCCGGCTGCATCGAATACAATTTTGCCGAAGACGTGCTCGACCCCGGCCTGATCCGCGTCAGCGAGGTCTGGGAAAGCCGCGCCCAGCTTGGCGCGCACATGAAGACGCCGCACATGGCCGTCTGGGCCGAGGAACGCGCCGCGCTTGGCCTTACGGGGCGCGCGATTACCGTGTTCGAGGCGGACGCGGGGCAGGCCCTGTAATTCCCCCCAGTCCGTTCGTGTCGAGCGAAGTCGAGACACGCGCGCGCGGCATCTCGACTTCGCTCGATGCGAACGGGAATTGATGATCAGGCGGCCTAACTCTGCACAGCCCCCTTCGCGGCCAGCGCGGCGCGGCCATTCACCAGCGCGCGGCCCAGCCGGTGGAGCGGCGCAGTGATCAGGCCGTGGCGGTTCATCCAGGCGTGGTATTCGCGGTACTTGGGATCCTCGCCCAGCAGGTGCCGCTCCTCGGTCAGCGCGCGCCAGTAATAGATCGCGCTGACGCAGCCGAGGAAGAAGGTGTTGCGGATGGCGTCGACCGCCGAACCGCCCGTCACGAAGAACGGCATGGCCGCGCACCACCAGAACAGGTTCTTGGCGAGGTAGGCCGGGTGGCGGGTGTAGCGGTAGGGGCCGTTGGTCAGCACACCCCGGTAGGTCAGGTTGGAAAAGCGCACGCCGAAAGCGACCGTCGCCCAGGCATAGCAGAAGGTCAGCCCCACCAGCAGCATGGCCCAGCCCCACAGCAGCGCGTCCTGCCCTTCCAGCACGTGCAGCCAGTTGTCGTCGCCGCGGGTGTTGGTCAGGTAGAATAGCGGGCGGTCGGCGGGCGCCATCATCTGGAACGGCGGATAGCACAGCAGCGCCGCCAGCCAGCCCGCGAGGTAGGGATTGGCCGAGCGGATCTGCGCGTCGAGCGGCTTCATGGTCAGGATGTAGCCGACCGAGCCGATCTGCTCGTCGAGCACGAACATCAGCGTGACCAGCAGCATGGCCAGCGCCACCGGGCTGTCGAGGAACGTCCCCCAGTCCGGCGCAACCAGGTTGGCGAAGCCGCCGGGCACGATCGAGATCATGAAGGCGGTGAAGAACCCCTTCACTGCCCAGGCCCGGCCATGGATCTTGACCTGCTCGATATCGAACGGCTCGCGCCCGATCAGAGCCGCGCCGAAATGCCAGCAGGCATCGCGCGGCTCCACCATATGGCGGTCGAGCCACAGGACATAGGGCACCGACAGCACGAACAGCGGCACGGCCAGGGTGCCCAGCACGTCCATCGCGATGAAATAGGGATCGGCCCAGTACCACCGCCCCAGGCAATAGAGCGCGGCGATGATCGCCCAGGTGGTCCACAGCCCCGCCAGCTTGGTGATCGACACGTCGAGCACATCGCCCAGCGGCCGCTTCAGCGACCAGTCGAGCCCGGTGGAAGGGCGGCGGTGGACCTTGTCCACGGCCAGCGACCAGACCACCATCGGCAAAGCGGTGAAGACCAGCCCGGTCAGCGCCGCGTAAGGCCCGGTCAGCCGCTCGCGCGGGCCGGGCAATTGCAGGGCGTCCGCGATCTGCGGCCAATAATGGCAGACGCCGATCCACAGCAGGAGGCCCGCCACGCCCAGCCAGCCGACAACGGCGGACACGTCGCTGGGCGGCCGGGCATCGGGGGGTGCGGGATCGGCGCTCATCCCCCCCGCCTAGCGGGAAAGGGTTAAGTCACCGGTAACGACGCCAGCGCCGCGCGAGAACGCCAGCAAGTCCGGGCTGACGGAACCGAGCGCGGTGAGCTTACCGCAGCGCCGTGATCTTGCCGCTGTCGTCGAACACGTAGAGCGTGCTGTTGGCCACGACCGGCGCCAGGGTCACCGGGCTGCCGACTTCGGCGGCCAGGACCACGCGGCCATCGGCCACGCTGGCCGAATGGACCTCGCCGCGCGAATTGGCGATCCACAGGCGGTCGCCGGCCAGCACCGGGCCGGTCCAGAATACCTGGTCCTTCTTCTTCTTCTCGTTGCGATAGCGCATCAGCTGGGTCATCCAGCGCACCTTGCCGGTGGCGCGGGCGATGCACAGCAGCTTGGCATCGTCGGTCAAGGTGAAGACCCAGTCGCCCGCCACCGCCGGAGTGGAAATCCCGGCGAGGTTGAGTTCCCAGATGCGCTGGCCGGTGACCAGTTCATAGGCGGCCATGCGCCCGCCCTGCCCCAGCGCGAAGACCCGGCCGCGATCGATGATCGGATCGGCATCGACGTCGGTCAGCACGCCCACCGAGGTCGACAGCGAGGTGCGCGCCAGCGCGTCGGACCACAGCTCGCGCCCGTTTTCATAGCGATAGGCGATCAGTTCGCCGGTCGAGTAGCCTGCGACCACCGTGCCGTTGCCGGCAGCGGGGGCGGCGACGCCGAACACCCCGCTCTGGCCCGAGGCCGCGGCCTTGGTCCACTGCACCGCGCCGTCGGCGGCGCTCAGCGCGACGATCTGGTTGTCCTGCGTCATCACGAAGACGGCGTTGTAGGCGATGGTCGGCGAACCGCGCAGCGGCCCCGCGGGCTTGACCTTCCACACCTGCTTGCCGTCGGCGGCTTCCAGCGCGGCGACTTCGCCGATGCCGGTGGTGATGTAGAGGCGGCCGTCGGCATAGGAGGCGCCGCCGCCGTAGATCGCCGGGGCGCTGTCGCCCTCGATCTTGAAATTGCGGGTCCAGCGTTCGCGCCCGGTTGCCGCATCAAAGGCGTGGACCACGCCCTGGGTGTCCATCACGAACATCTGCCCCCCGCCGATCACCGGCGAGGCAGCGAGGCGCCGCGAGGAGCTGGAACCGGCCACCGACACGGTCCAGACCCGCTGCGGCCCGGCGGCGAGCGCCAGGTTGCCATAGCTCTTGCTGGCGGTGCCGCCGGCCTGGGCCCAGTCCGGGTTGGCGGCGGCGGGCGGCACGATCACCGCGACGCCGGCCTGCGCCGGATCGACCTTGGCCCCGCTTTCGATGCGCGAGAGGATCGGCACGCGGTTGCCCACGGTCGGGGTCGAAGGCTTGTCCTTGCCGCCGAACACCCCGCAGCCCGCAAGGCCGAAGGCAAGCGCCAGGGCCATGGGAGCGGCGAGGCGGCGGGAAACGGAACGAGAGGTCATGCGGCGGGTCCTTGACTTGTATCCGTTGGGATCACGGCTGCTGGGCGGGCGCGGGAGCTTCGCCCGCATCGGCGCCCAGCTGGTTGGCCATCTGGCGCATCCGGTCGCGCAGCGAATCCGGCGCGTCCTGGTCCTTGGCGACGGCGGCGAACATCGCGCCCGCCAGATCCGGCTTGCCCAGCTTGAGCAGGGCCAGCCCGGTCATTTCGCCGGCGCTGCCGAACCACGGGTTGCCCGGCACGGCCATCGGCTTCAGCCGGTCGACCACCTGCTGCGGCGGCAGGGCATCGAACCGGATCGCGGTTTCGCGGACCACGGCATAGTCGCGCAGCGGCGCGGGCACTTCGCCATTGGCGGCGATCGCGGCAAAGGCCTTGGCGGCCTCGTCGGCCTTGCCCTGTTCCTGCTGGAGCGCGGCGAGCAGCAGCGCGGCGGTTGCCTTGCTGCCATCGCTGCCATCGGTGGTCAGCGGTTCAAGTTCCTTCGCCACGGCAGCGGCCTGCGGCCCGCCCGAACCCAGCTTGTCGAGCGCCAGGACGATCCGTTCGGACCGTTCGGCAGCGGCCTGCTTGTGCGAATGGTCCCACCACAGGTAACCCCCCAGCAGGGCCAGGCCGAGCACGATTCCCGCGCCGAGCGGCTTGCCATAGCGCTGGGCCATGGTGAGCATCTGGTCCTGGCGCAGCGCCTCGTCCACTTCGCGCAGAAAGCCGTCCTGCTGCGCGGCGTCGCGGTCCTGTTTGTTGGTGGATGCAGGCGGAGTGCGGTCGGGAGGCAGGGCCAAGTTCTGAATGCCTTCAATGGCTGATAGACTGTTGTGCCGCGCTGTTTAGCGGATAGGCAATGCTTTTCAACTTCCGATCTCTGGCTTTCCCCCGCTGAAGCGCGGGTGAACGGGGGCAGCGTGCCGGTCTTGCCCCCGCCTCAGCGGGAGATCATGCCAGCAAACTCACTCTCCCCATCGCTCCCGCATAGAGTCGGTCATAGGCCTTCAGCATGACCCCCTCGTCGTATTCGGCCTCGGCGCGGGCGCGGTTGGCCTGCCCGATTGCGGCGCGCGCGGCGGGATCGACCGCCAGCGCGGCGAGCGCGCAGCCCAGTTCCGCCTCGTTTCCGGGCTCGGTCAGTTGCGGCACGTTATCGCTGGCCACCATCGCCGCGATGTCGCCCACGCGCGGCGCGACCACGGCGAGGCCTGCCGCCATCGCCTCCACCACCGAGATCGGGAACTGCTCGCTGTCGCTCGACAGGGCGAACAGGTCGAACAGGCCCATGACTTTCGCAGGGTCCGCGACATGGCCGGGCAGGTGAACGCGGTGGCCGATGTTCAGGCGCATCGCCTCAGCCCGGATCGCCTCGCGCTCAGGCCCCTCGCCCAGGATCACCAGCTGCCAGTCGGCCGGCATTTCGGTGAAGGCGCGCACCAGCCGGGGCAGGTTCTTGACCGCGCGCAGGCCCGCCAGAGTGCCCAGCCACAGCTCGCCCTCGCGCTTGATCACGCGCGGCAGGGCGTCGGGCTTCGGCTTCGCCCCATAGGCCTTGACCGGAATGCCATTGACGATCCGCCGGACCATGGGGCGCGGCTGCTTCCACACTTCCAGCGCGATCCGCTCCAGCGCGCGCGACGGCACCGCCAGCCCCTGCGCGCGGGCTAGCGCCAGGCGGCGATACCAGTTGCGGGCCGGCTTCAGCCCGCCGGCCTCGTCCTCATTGAAGCCGTCTTCGTGGTGGACCAGCGGCGGCAGCTGCAGCCATTCCCCGAACAGGGTATGGGCCATGACCGCATCCATCGCCCCCCAGTTGTAGGTCAGCACCAGATCATAGCCCCGCATCGCCTCGGCCAAGCGCTGGAGGCGGCGGGGAAAGGGCCTGCCGGCGAGGTCCGGAAAGGCGGGCCAGGCAACGCTGAGGCGCGGGTCGATCAGGTGCGCCGCGCCGCGCGCCTCGGCCAGCGAGGAGACGACGGCGTGTTCGATCCCTGTCCCGAACAGGTTCATCAGCTTGACCGAGCGGACTTCCTTGCCGCCCGGATCGAAGCTGGAATGCAGGTGCAGCAGGCGCGGCTTGCGCTTGCTTTCGGCCTTCGCGCCCCCCGACACGCGGGCTCAGCCGATCCGCGCCAGCAGGCGGTCGATCGCGGCGACCGCTTCGGGCTCGTCGAGCATCGGCGCGTGGCCGACGCGCGGCACGGTCACCGCCTCGGCGCCCGGCAGCATGGCCAGCATCTTCGCCTGCGTTTCGGCGGAAATGAGTTCGGACAGCTCGCCGCGCAGCAGCAGCACCGGACGGCCCGCCAGCGCGGCAACCCCCGGCCACATGTCCACCCCCGCCTCGCCGCCCGGCTTGCTGAACGGCTCGGCGATCCGCATGTCGTAATCGTAATGGATCCGCCCGTTGCTGGTCACCACCATGCAGCGCTTGGCCATGGCCAGCCAGTCCGCAATCTCCCAGTCGGGGAAGATGTCGCCCTGGCTTTCCTCCAGCGCGCGGGCGGCGTGCATCCAGGTGGGGAAATTGCGCCCCTGCCCGACATAGCCGCGAATCCGCTCAAGCCCCTCCGGCTCGATCACCGGCCCGACATCGTTGAGCAGCGCCCCCGCCAGCCGCTGCGGCGCGGTCATCGCCATGATCATGGTCATCAGCCCGCCCAGCGAAGTGCCGAAGGCGACGACCCGCTCGATCCCCAGCTCATCCAGCAGCAGGGTCACGTCGTCGACATATTGCAACGGGTTGTAGGTATCGGAATCCTTGGCATAGGCGCTGTCCCCGCGTCCGCGCAGGTCGGGGCAGATCACCCGCCACTCGCCCGCCAGCCGCTCCGCCACCTCTGCGAAATCGCGGGCATTGCGGGTCAGCCCCGGCAGGCACAGGACCGGCGGACGATCGTCGCGCCCCGCATAGTCGCGGTAATGCAGCTTGAGCCCGTCCCGGCTCGTCCAGAAACGGTCGGCAAATTCGGTCATAGATTGGTTTCGCGTTTCCTCGAAAAGCCGGCTGGCTTGCAAGTGGCCTTGTTCGCCCCCACTATCGCCGGATGCAGGCCGAACCGCAAGCGTGCCCCTACACGCCCGACACCCCGATTGCCGAGCTTGCCCCGTGGCTGGCCGATCCGGTCAGCGCGGCGGACTTTCCCGCCGCCAGTCTGCGCTTCCGCAACCGGCGCTGGGACGCGGCGGTCGGCCTCGATTCGCTGGACGATGCCGAATGGGT
>Ga0116179_1000948_pt1 | contig 22080 bp, 36 predicted proteins | sample AD_UKC071_MetaG_FD_89751 | JGI IMG/M metagenome (GOLD analysis project Ga0116179, IMG submission 89751) | Active sludge microbial communities of municipal wastewater-treating anaerobic digesters from USA - AD_UKC071_MetaG | ecosystem: Engineered > Bioreactor > Anaerobic > Digestate | place: USA...
ATGGTAACTCACTATGAACTACCATTTCAAGATAAGTGGATATTAGATTATGGTAAATCACTTAAAGGATATTCATTAGACTCTCTTTTCATAGAGTGGTGTTCTGATGATTATACCAATTATGAATTAAAACCACATTTTAGGGATTGGGGTGATGTTGATAGTGGTGAGTTAAATAAAGAAATCGCTTCTATACTAAGGTATAGTCTTAAACCTTCTTCCTAACTGAAAGAAGGTGGTATTTTTGACAATGCGTGCATTTGTAAGCAACAAGTTTAGTATCAGGTTTAGGATCTTTTAGATTGACTATTTTAGCGGCTGAAATGGCAGCATTGTCGGTATCATAAGATTTCTTTGGAATGCCTGATCTACTTATACAAGTCCAAATTCCTTTATCAGTACACTTAATCATGATTGAAGTGTGGACTTAGCAGCAAGATATTGTTTTTCAGAAAGAACTTTGTATTCTTTACCATCTAAAGATTCTTTTTTACAATATTTTGAGGCAAGGTTCTTTTTCAGAGACAAGATGAAGGCATTAGTTCCTTCATATTTTCGAATAGTTTTATTTAGTTCAAGTTTTTCTTTAATGTCCATAATGGCAAATATATGAAAAATTTATATATAATCAATGTTAAAATTTAAAGATTTTCTAGAAGAGTCTTACCTTGATTCGAATTTTGCTCCACTATATCACTTTACTAATAATTACTATCTACTTAATATTCTAAAAGAGAACATTTTAAAAGTTGGTTGGTTTGATAATCCATTTTTTGGAAAAAGTGTCAAAATTGTCTCATTTTCTAGAATTAATAGGATAAATATTAATAATTATAAAAATGATTTAAATTTAATTTTATGCTTAGATAAAAATAGAATGATAATTGATGGGTATAAATTTTACCCATATGATTATTTTATCCATAGCGGAAAAGAAACCTATTCAAAGTCTAGCATTCATCGTTTTGAACCTTTTGAATTCGAGGAGGCATCTGTTGATAATATTATAGATATAGATAAATATATTATCTACGTTGATTTTATAGAAGACTCATTATTTGATTCTCCGGGTTCAATAAACATTTTAAAGAAAAAAAATATACCAATATATGAAGCCGGTAGAAGAATATTTTAAATACTTAAAATCTGAATTATCAAAAAATGATTCTCCATTTTTCAAATTAGTTCTTGAGAAAATAGAAAATTGGACAGATTATGAAGATCTAAAAGGTGTAAATAAGATGTTATTTTTTATACAAGATGTAGAAGGTGTTAAGATAGCAACTTTTAGTGAATGGCAAAGAATAGATTAACTCATATTCAAATAGTCATAATTTTTATCAATTATAAATTTGAAATTATATCCAAGTATTTCACATGCCTTTTGTTTAGCTATATTTTCATCAAAATCCTTTTCAAATGTCCAAGTTGATTTTATCTCACAAATAAGATTTAATGATTTGATAAAAAAATCTGAAAAATATTTTCTACTCTTGCCTTCAAAATTGTAATCGATACAAGGTCCTTTTTCAATTTTAATGTTATTTGAAAAACAATAATTCAAAAAGTCTAATTCATAAGTACCTTGATACGTTAAATCAGTATTAAAATATTTGAATATTTTATAGGAATGTCTCTGAGCTTTTTCAAAAATAATTTCATTTTGTATTGGATTTGAGACTCCATATCTTAGGTAATTAGTTTCTTTTATTTTATCTTTATAAATTTTTGCCTGAAAAACATTATTTACACCATATTTTTCAAAGCATGTTTTTTTATATTTACATTTAAATTCACTTGTTTTAGAATAGTGATCAACTCTATATTTTTCTAAAATTGAATTTTTAAGAGATATCTTAACTAGTTTTGATTTCATTGGATTATCAACTCCATATTTTTCTAAATTAGTTTCTTTTATTTTATCCTTTATATCTTTAGATTTTAAAGGATTATCAACTCCTAAGTTATTTAAACAGGTTATTTTTCTTTTTTGAACTACTTTCTCTTTCAGTGATTCATTTTTAAATAATGATTTTATTTTTTGAGACCTTATATTCTTAGCACATTGATTACATCTATAAGAATTGTTTCTTTTAATATTACCAATATAATTATAGTATTTAATAGAGTACTTTTCGTTACAGAAATCACATAAACAATTGATGATTAATGATGAGGTTTCTATCAAATCGATTATTTTCACAAATATTTTATCTCCTACTGAGATATTATATCCTCTAGATAGATAGTGATTAATTGTTTTACCGTTACCTATAATTTCAACTTCAGTATCAATTATCATAAATTTAGATATTCTTTTATCTTCATCACCATAAATTCTGTGATTAAGTCGGATGGATTTACGGAGTTAACAAATTTAATATCTATCTTAACACTTTTGCTTAATTTTTCTGCTCTTGATCCGTCTGTAGGTGCCACAACTTCATGATAATCTCTTTCAGTTAGTTGTATAATACACGGGTGGTATTTAGATGCGTTTCCTTTTGATACAAAAACGGGTTTCATAAACTCAATTTTATAATCTGGACTAACAACAATACCAGCTTCTTCCTCTAATTCTCTAAGAGTTGCTCTATCTGGTGTTTCACCTTGTTCAATACCACCACTTAAAACAGTAACATGGAAGTCCTGACCATCAACATATTTAAAAGTTGGAATGTATTCGTGTCTTAGTATAATTTGATTAGAATCTATAAGATATGGTATACAAACTACAAAATCTGATTCTTTAATTATTGTCCAATCTTCATAGTTGATAACTTTCATATATTTATTTGAGAATAATATATCATCCTTATCTTCTGTGAATTCTGTCTTTGGCTTTAGTTTTGTAAATTTTTCCATAAAATAAATAATCCTTTTCTGTATATATTAGAAAAGGATTATTTATTAGTAATTAAATTAAATTTTCGTTGATAAGAGATTCTATATAGGATTTTATACTCTGTTTATTCTTTATTCTTAATTTAATTTTTTCAACTAATTCTCTGTTTAATTGAACATTAACATTTTCCTTGTTATACTTATCTCCGTAATTTCTTTTAGACTTTTTAATAATTATAGGTAAAAATAAAATTATGTTTATGAAAATTATATACATTTATGGTTTATATGAAGTAGGTAAAGAAGATAAAATAAGATATGTTGGTAAAACAAACAATCCAAAGACCAGAATTTATACACATTTAAAAAGAACAAACGTTAATCAGGAAAAAGTTAAATGGATTCAAAACGTTTTGAATAATGGTTTTGAAATTAAAATGAATATTTTAGAAGAATGTACAGAGCATAATTGGAGAGAAAGAGAGATTTATTGGATATCTAGATTTGAAAATCTCTTTAATAAGAGAGCTGGTGGTCAGTGTGGTAAGTTATATTCTATAACATATGAGGAATGTAAAGAATGGGTAAAAAAGAATTGTTTGGGAATTGACACTTTAGAAAAATGGAAAAAAGTAGAAAAGCCAGAATTTATACCCAAATATCCACCTCGTGTTTTTCCCGAATTTAAAACTTGGGGTGAATTTTTAGGAACTGGTAAGTTACATAATATAGAAATAACTAAAAACTACCTATCATATATTGATGCTATTGAATATATTAAAAATATGAATATAAAATCAGGTGCTGATTGGATTGAAAAATATAATTTAGGATTAATTCCGATTGAATTATTTCCAAAAAAGCCAAATAGGTTTTATAGTAAAAGAGGATGGATTTCTTGGGGACATTTTTTATCGAACGGACGCATTCAAAATCAATTAATAGAATTTATGACATATGATGAGTGTAAAATTTTTGCCGAAGTCAATAAAATTGACACTCAAAAGAAATGGATTAATTTTAAAAAACCACATAATGTTCCTTCTTCACCACCAAGTAAATATAAAAACGAATGGGTATCCTGGCATGAATTTTTTGGCAGAAATACAAGAAATAAAAAACTTGAATATCTTTCATTAGAAGAATGTAAAAAATTAATTAAACTCAATTCTATTGAAAGTATTAAAGAGTATAAAAGTTTTTGTAAAGGTAGGACTAAAAAACTCAGAATACCAGGACATCCAGATTCATTTTATGAAGATTGGAAAGGTTGGAGTTACCTATTCAATTAGAATTTTTTCAAAATTTCTTTATTGTAGTAATCTTCAAATCCATCAAGATGATTTGATATACTTGATGTTTTATCTAAACCAATTATTTCATCGATAAGTCCAAACTTAAGAGCTTCATCAGAATTTAACCAATGATCTCGTCTAGCTCCTTCTAAAACTTCATCAAAATTTCTACCTGTATTTTTAGACAGCATTTTAAAAAGTATGTAGTTATATTTTTCTGCTTCCATTTGGCTTATACGATTATCCTCGATGTGACCCGACGACCCCGACGAAACTTGATGGATCATAACTTTTGAATATACGAGTGATGATCTTTTACCTTTGGTACCAGAGCTTAACAAAATACTTGCCATCGAAGCACACATACCAATATTGATTGTAGCAACATCAGAACTGATATAATTCATTAGATCGACTATACCAAGTCCACAAAGAACGGAACCACCAGGTGAATTAATATAAAGTGAAATATCTTTTTTCTCAACAGAATCAAGAAAAAGTAATTGTGCTTGAACAATGTCAGACATATTTTGATTAACTGGACCAGATACCCATATTATCCTATCTCTAAGTAATCTACTAAAAACATCCATCTGAGTAACACGCATTTCTCTTTCCTCTAAGATATAAGGTGTCATAGATGATTGAACTTGATTCTCGTAGTAATTTAAATTCATTGATGATATGCCTTCACTTAGAGCATATTTTTTAAAGTTTTTATATTCCATTTATTATTATTATTTATCATTCATTAGACCTGAAAACATTTAATATATACTTTAAAAATAATAAAGTTGTATGAAAGTTTGTAAAAATTGTAAAATAAAAAAAGAATTTGATTTTTTTAGAAAATCTAAAAGGCATAAAGATGGATATATGTCTGAATGTAATGAATGTGTTGCAATAAAAAGAAGTGAATATTATTATAGCAAACATGAACATTTTCGCAGTCAAAATAAAGAATACTACGAAAAAAATAAAGAAGTAATATATCAAAACCTTAATAAAGAAAAGAAAAGAGAAAGAGATCGTAGATATTCGGAAAGGCACCACGAGAGACTTAAAAGTAAAAAATTGGAATATTATTACAATAATAGAGAAGATATACTTGAGAAAAGGAAAAAATATTATGAGGAAAATAAAGATGTTCTAAACAAAATTACTGATAATAAAAGAGAAATCAAAAAAAGATCTTACCAAAAGAGAAAACACCAATTTATCTGGAGAAGAATTCTTAGAAGAACATTAGAACAATTAAAAATTGAAAAGGAATCATCAACTGAAAATTTACTAGGTTATGATTATAATGAATTAAAAATACATCTTGAAAAAAGATTTTTAGAAAATATGTCTTGGGAAAATTATGGTGAATGGCATGTTGATCATATTATTCCGATATCAAAATTCAAAAAAGACACCCCATCGAGCATTGTGAATAGACTTGATAATTTAAGACCACTTTGGTCTCAAGATAATTTAAAAAGACAAAATTCAATAAATGATATTGACGAAGAATATCAATACCTTATTGTGGAATTTGCGAATTATTTGAATTGGTAAAAGTTTTAAATTGGTAAATTTACTTTTTGAAGTATTTGATTAGATACATGAGTGTATATTTCAGTAGTTTTTACGTTTGAGTGACCTGCAATCTTCTGTATAATCCTGATATCTGTTCCGTTTTCTAATAGATTTGTAAATGATGAGTGTCTAAGGGTGTGAATGGATGAATTCTGATCTATGTATTTTTTATAAATTGCTTGACATGATACTATTGAATATTGTGTTGAATTCTGACCATTAAAAAGATATTCTTTTGGTCTGTATTGTTTAAAGTATTCTCTTAATAATAGTAAAACATTATCGGATAAAGGAACAATTCTATCTTTTCTTCCTTTAGCATTTTTGATATGTATTAACATTCTTTTGGAGTCAATATCTTCTATTTTAAGGTTGACTATTTCAGAAACTCTGAGACCAACTGAATATGTCAGTGTAAGTATTGCTTTATGTTTTATATTAACAATTTTACCAAGTCTTTCTTTTATAAATTCCCCATCAATAACTCTGGGTAATTTCTTTTCAGATTTTGGTCTTTTGAAACTGACTTTATCATATTTTTTATTTAAGCCAAATTTATAAAGAAATCTGATAGCGTTGATAACTTGATTTTGTTGAGAAACTGAAGTGAATTGATATCTATCCAAATAGAGTTGAAAATCGGAAGAGGTAAGTCTGGTAGGTGCTATATTTACTGTAGATAAAAATTGATTTATATAAAAAAGATAGGACTTAATTGTCCTATCTGAATAATTTAAATATTTCAATTTTTGTTCACAAATTTCGTAATAGTCTGTCTTTTTCATAGAAAAAGTATAGTAAAATAAGGTAAAAAAGTTGAGGTATAGATATATAATAGTTATAGGGCATTTTAGAGCATCCCTAATAGAAACAGTTGCCATATTTGTTTTTGAGTTAAATCCTTACCTTTTAAGGTAAAGAAACCTTCCTCTCTTTGTTTTTTAGCACTTTGGTGTGGTGCGAGATAATTAACATCATACTCCCTTTCTGGGTCAACAAATCTAACAGGGTAGGTTTCTCTTATTGTTCCTACAATGTTGCCTTTTGTGTCTACGATTGAATAGTCCATTTTTGATTTGAATTAAAAAACGCCCTATAACAAACAATAACCGCAAGTGGGGGCGATGTGCCAAATTGAAGCTATCTGCACCTAATATGCTTTACGTCAGGTTGAAAGGTCGGTGCATTTTATCCCCACCTGACGGTTATTGTCAGCCGTTATGTGTAATAATTTTTTACCCACCCACCATTTTGTTTACAATATCGTAAAGAATTTCTTTATCAAGTCTTGAAAGATACCAAGATGATTGTTTTCCATTTTCATCTTTGAAATAAAATTCAAAATCATCACCATAGATACCACCATCTCGTTTATATAATTCATTGAAGTGTAGTTTACTACCATCGTGTTCTATTTCAAAATTCAATTTTACATATCCATCTTGATGTTCATTGTAATATCTTTCAACTTTATCAAACAACTCATTTCTTGTAATATGATACCAAAACCTATCTTTAGGTTTTTTATTTTCATTCAAGAATTGTCCAAAATTCTTTACCTTGTTGATTTGTTCTCTCATTTCTTTACTCATAGTTTTCTTTTATATATAAATATTTGGAAATTAATTTTTAGTTAAAAAACCACCCACAAAATTACTACACATAACAAGGTGTATATGTAATTTTTTTACAAAGGTGGGAATAAGTTTTGATATTTCCAAATAAAAACTACATATACACCCAACCGTTATGTTTAATAAAAAAATTAGATAGAAGGTGTATAAACCTCTAACTCATTACCACCAAAATAAGGTTTATCAGAGTGTAATAATCTATTACCAAATAAAACAAAATAGTATCTATCACTTGTGTAATGTTTTGAACTCTTTGGTAATTCTATCCAAGTTATGTCCTTTAATATATCAAAAAATTTATCCACATTTTCTCTTGATATATTTATAGCAAATCCGTCTTTTAGTTTATCTGCAAATAAATGTGCTTTATCATATTTTCCTTTACCCCATTCACTATCGGTTCTTTCACCATCTATTATGTGATCTTCTAATCCTTCGTTAAATTTTTTAATATGTCTCATAATTTTGTTTTATTTTATCTAATTTTTTTACTAACACATAACAAGGTGTATATGTAAGTTTTTTATTTAGTTCATGAGTATATATTAAAGTTTGTAGTTAAAAAACCTACACATACACCCAGTCGTTATGTGTAAGTGTGGTTCTGTTCTCCGAATTAACATTTAGTTATGAAAATTTTAGAAAAAAGAACCCACCGCACATATTTTTTTTATTTTGTTATAAAGTTATAAGCTGCTGTTGAACCAGAAAAAACAAATTGATAATAATCATCTGTACAGTAATCTTGATTAACCCTGATGGAACATTTTGATGCACTTTTAAAATCTTTAATAAATTCATCTGTCCATATTGATTCATCAAAATAATACATTCTACTATCACTTGATTTAGTACCTTTTAATTCATATTTTTTATTCACACCATTAACAACCAATACAAAATCAATATAAGTATAGTCATCACAAAAATAAGAACCGCCTAATGCTAAAAACGGTCTATTAATTTTTATAGTGTCGTTATAAGTTGGTTCACCAACTTCCATCATTAAATAACCCCTATTATTTGTTTGTGTATATGCTTTTTTGAACGAACCGTCAAATTCACTATTTATTGTTTTATATGTCCACTGTCCAAAAACAACACTTGTCATTAAACACATCATTAGTGTCATCATAGTTACTTTTACTTTTTTCATTTTACTACATTTAAAAATTGTTTTTTCCATAATTTTATTTTGTTTTTTAATTTACCTACTCTAATCAGTTTTCGGTTTCCCTGTTTTTATTTATAAAGGTAATAATTTCTTAAATAAAAAATATTTCCCCTTCTTTTTTTCTGTGCTTCGATTGAAGATTGTCGGTTAATAATCACACCTACACATAACAAGGTGTATAAGAAAGTTTGCTATCAGCATTTGTGGTTAATTTGAAAGTTCATCTAAGCAAACCTTCTCATACACCAAAACGTTATGTGTAATAAAAAACTATTAATAATCATCATAACCATATTCATCGAGGAATATACTCAGTAGTCCATACCCTCTTAAAAAACTTTTAAAATTTTCATCTTCTTGTGGTATCCACTCATCACCCATAGATGTCATAACCGCATCTACCAACATTGAAACGACTTGTTTTTCGTTGAAAGTTTTCTCAACATAATGTTCATTGAATTTTTTAATTTTATCTCCCATAATTTTAAAAGTTTTTTTAGTATATATTAAATTATAGTTTTTTACTAACACATAACAAGGTGTATATGTAATGTGAGGTTCTGTGTTGTATTCAAGTTCATCATTCTAATCAACATCAGTAGTTAAGTCAAGTTCCGTGTTTCAAATCTCACACTACATATACACCCAACCGTTAGCAACTATTAATTTTTTTTACCGATGCGTATAAAATCATCAACCCACATTTCACTAACACCCAAATTTAGATTTTTATTTAAGTGATTTAAGAAAAAAATTAACAGTTCACGTTGTTTGCTAACATCAGATATATTCAAGTTTTTATCTGTGTTCTGTTCAAATGTTTTCAAATGTTTAAGTTCTTTTTTCATATTAAAGTTTATTTGTATATATTAAAATAAAAACCTGAAATATATCTGCAACCGTTATATTCAATTGTTTAATTTATTGAGTTTTCTGAAAAAATCTTTCCATAACTTTATAGCAGTATTAAAATCTTGTATTTCATATGATGAAAATGATACATACTCAACACCATCATTATCAACACCACCCGACCCATCATGAACACCATTCCATTTATCATGTCCTGTCTCCATTTGTTCCATGAAATCTTCAAAGTCCTTATTATCATAAGACCAATCATCAAATTCTTCACCATCTACAAAATCAATTTCAATACTATATTGTTTATAGTTATTGTTTTCATCTTCTAATTTAAATCGTATCATATTTTTTCTATTTTTAAGGTTAATAAATTAAACAACAAATATAACAACAAATATAAGAAATAAATTTTGATTTATCTATTTTTATAGAAAAAATTTACTTCTCATATTTGCAACCGTTAGTGATAATTCATTTAGAATAGACATCACTTTCAACTTTTCTGATATTATCATAATTTTTCCAATACCATTTTTCGTAATCTTTTCCTTTTAACCACATTATTAATCCAGTTATCAACATCCATCCACTTAATATCATTGTTTTATTATAAAAGAATATAAGTGAAAAGATTAGTATAGATAACCACAAAAAAATTATGATAATCCACTTTTTGATGTCTTTCCACATTTGAGTAGATGAACTATCACTAACATCAGATATATGTAATTTTTTATCTGTATTTTCAAGTTCTGTGTTCTTATTATATTTGTCCATATTATTTAAGTTTCGTGTTTCAATTTAAGAAAAAACTACATATATCCGAGGAACGTTATGTGTAAGTGTTCAGTTTATCCTTCTAATCAACATTTCGGTTAAAAATTTTAAAAGAAAAACCCACCCACTTTTATAAATTCATAAATTCGATAGTTTTTATTCTTCCATCATAATCCACCTCTATTTCACCATCTTTAAGTTTATCCCATATATTATTTACATACATAGAATTTCGTGTTAAACCAGCAAATAGTTTTTTATAACCATCTTTTTTAAGTTCAGATATTAGTTTTTTATATAAAATTTTAGCAAATCCTTGATTTCTAAATCTTTCATCAACTGATATATTACCAACATTAGGTTGTCCATCTCTTTGTTCTTCAAATGATATAATTTCACTTCTATATGAAAGTTCAATAGTTCCTATTAATGTTTTATATGGTGTTGTATAAACATCAATACCCCACAATTTACCATCCTTTCCTCTAACAATCTTAAATTCTAAATCATTTTCATTCTCATATTTGTGGTATGATGATTTATGATATGGTTCTAAATGATAACCATCTAAATTGCTTTCATTCAAAAATTCTCGTATAGTGGTTTTAATAAATTTTCTCAAATCTTTCATATATTTATTTTCTTTATATATAAATATTTTAAATTAAATTTCCCACCCTTCTTTTTCTTTTAAAATTTTTGTTCAATTCTCCGATTAAACATTCTACCTTAATTAGCCACACCTACACATAACAAGGTGTATATGTAATGTGAGGTTCTGTGATATATTCATGTTTCCACTTCTAATCAAGTTCATTGGTTAAGTGAGGTTTAGTGTTTCAAATCTCACACTACATATACACCCAACCGTTATGTGCAAGGCTACTTTTCGTTTTCAATATAACCAATTGCTTCATCAAACGATTTTTCAATACCGCTTTTTAAAATACGCAAACTTTCTTTATCGTTTTGAAATGTGCATTTTACTACAAATGGATTTGCCATTACAAACTCAATAAAGTAGTTGTAAACATTTCCATATAAAGTTTGCTCACTATAATTATCACTAACCTTATCATCCATTATACGCATAATTTCAATTCTACCTTTTTCGGTATTTGCGTATTTTCTTAACATCCAAATAAAAATCGTTTTCATTTCGTTTCATTTAAATAAAATTTAGTGCTGATAAACCGCCCAGCACATAACAGCGGTTTGGCAAAATCTGCCATAAACATTCTGCGAACTTTGAAATTTCCGTTAGGCAGCCTTCGCCAAGCCGCAAAACGTTATATGTAATATTTTAATTTTCCACCGCACCAGTTTCACCAACAATAGGTGCATCTGGTCGTTCTCCACATTCTATAATATTTTTTATTGTTGATTCGCCTTTCACACCAATAACTTTATCACCATTTTGTAGTTCTTTTGCTTTTAACCAACCTCGTTCAGTCAATAAAAAATGTTCATCACTAAATAACCAGTTTCCGTTTACTTCAATAAATTTCTCCATTTTGTTTCTATTTTTAAATTAATATTTCCAACGCACAAAAAATTAAAATACATACACATAACAACAAATATATGTAAGTTTTTATTAAGTTATACGTAAATTTTAAGCATTTGTTACAAAAACCTACATATATTTGCAATCGTTATGAACAATGTTTCTTTACCACTTCAATTGCTTCCGTTAATCCTCTAACTTTTCCATAATTAACATTATCATCAAATTCATCAACTGCTTTCTTTTGAGCTTTATCGTATTTAGAAACCAATTTTTCCAAATCACCTAAAACACTGTTCATAACAACAGATATATTCAATTTTTTATCTGTTCTTTGTTCAAACGTCTGTAAGTTTTTAAGTTCTTTTTTCATATTAAATTTTATTTGTATATATTAAAAATAAAAAACTGAAATATATCTGTCACCGTTATGTGTAAGTGTGGTTCTGTCCTCTGAATTAACTTCTGTGTTAGAAAAATTTTAGAAAAACTTCACCGCGCATTTTTAAAATACTAATATACTTTCTATTTTTTCATTTCTTATTTGGTCTGAAAATTTTAGATTTGAAATATCAACTGAAGTTCTAGATCCATCATCCGTTACTACGAAATAAATGTTCGGATCAATTTGAGATTGTCCCTTTATTTCATATAATTTACCCGGAGTTAAGTAAGGTGGATAGTTATCTAAAATTATAGCTTTCATTTCAAATAAATTAATTACAATTAAATATATCTTTTTTTGAATCTGAAGATTTTTCTAAGTTGTCTATAATATTATCAATCATATTATCATGTTGTTCGATCATATTATCTATATTAGTTGAACTTTCAAGTGGATTTGAAACCATTTCATCTAATTTACTAATACCATGTGACTTTAATCCATCTATACATATTTTAGCAATATACATCATCAATTCTTGTCTATCATTATAGCCAATTTCAGAATCGGATATCCATAAAGCAGAAACAGAACTCAACTTATCAGTTCCATTAAAATCTTCCTCAATATATTTATCAATTAAATTTTTGTAATAGTCTTTTGTCATTTTTTTATATTATTTATATACAAATATAAGGAATAAAAATTTCCCTCCCTCTTTTTTCTAAAATTTTCTTTATTTCTTCGATTTAAGTTCATCAGTTAATAATCACACCTACACATAACAAGGTGTATATGTAATGTGTGGTTTGGTGGTATATTCAACATTTGTTCTTCTAATTAAGTTCATCGGTTAAGTGATGTTTAGTCTTTCTAATCTCACACTACATATACACCCAACCGTTATAAGTAATAATTTATTTTAACAATTCTTCTAATGTAGTTATCACTAAACTTAAAGCAAAAATAGCATCTAAGTCTTTTTTAACCAAATCTTTTCCATTTCTAATATCAGCATGAATTCTATCTTCAATAGATTTTCTAATTGCTATTTTTTCTTCAAGTTTTTCTTTAATTTTTTCCATCTTATTTAATTTTTAGTTTTTAAAATAAATTACATACTTATTTTTTTTTACTTACACATAACAAGGTGTATATGTAAGTTTTTATTTAGTTCAGTGGTATATATATTAAAGTTTAGAGTTAAAAACCTACATATACACCCAACCGTTATATGAAATAAATTAAAAATTATGAGTTTGTTTATACTCTTCTAACTTACCATCATACCACTCTTTATATTCATCAGTTCCTTGATGAAAAACTTTCCCATCCATAGTTTCTACATAAAATCCAAATCCCCATTGATGTCCAGATTCTTTAATAAATTGTTCTAACCAATTGTGAAAGTTTTTCTCTTCTTGTGTTAATTCTTTTCTCATAATTTGTATAATTTTTAATTTACATTCATATAACAAAGTGTAAAAAACATTAAAACGATTTTTTACACCCAACCGTTATGTGTAATAAAAAATATTATTTTATTAAAATATATTGGTTCAAATTTGAAGGTGAAATAATCTCTCTATCAAAAAAGTAATCGTCCGGATTACAATAAATAATTATGACTCCTTCTTTAGTTTTTTTAAGTATTTTATCAATCAAACTATTTGCTAATGAATCATCATAAATCGGTTTATATAAATAAATAACATCAGCATCTTTCAAAAAAGATAAATCCATTTTGAGTAGATCTCCATATATAACATCCAAATTAAGTTTCTTGTGAAACTCTTTTAATTCCGATTGGAATTCAACCCCGACTGGATTTTTATAACCAATTACCTTTACAAAATATAGAAGAGTTCCTATTCCACACCCTAAATCATAAAATTTTAAATTGTTATTATAGTCAAATAAGTATTTAACTAATTTTAGATAATCATAATCAGATGTTACTTCTTTACAATATTCTTCACCATTATATAAAAACCCATTATAATACTCAGAATCTCTGAAATAACCAGTTTCATCATATCTATCAGGACTTAGATTGTGTATGAAAGATTCATATTCTTTTTTTGAAAATGGTAATTTTATCTTTTGAATATCAAATTTTTTGATATAATCTATTAATTCTTGATTAGCTATCAGGTTTTCAAATAATCTAATATATTTCATATAATTTAATATTTTTACTAACACATAACAAGGTGTATATGTAAGTTTTTTATTTAGTTCAAGAGTATATATTAAAGTTTAGAGTTAAAAACCTACATATACACCAGACGTTATGCGTAATGTTAAGACAGCACCCTGCTAACCGAAACATCGTAATAATTTTTGTCTTTTTCAATTCCTATGTATTGACGATTTAACTCTTTACAAGCTAATCCTGTTGTATTGCTACCCATACAATTATCCATTACTACATCATTTTCGTTTGAGTAGGTTTTAATTAAGTATTTCATAAGCTCCAAAGGTTTTTGTGTTGGGTGTAATCCATTTTCTCTATCATATTTTAAAATACTTTTTGGATAACCTGTCTTTGTTTGTATATAGTTATCTCTTTTACTTTCACTTGATAGATGCCCTAAGCTTCCTGCTTTACCTTTATTTGAGCAAATAATGTCTGTATCGTCTAAATCCAAGTTGTATGTAACTCTTTTTACCGTACTTAAAATTTCATAATACTTGTTTTCAATTCCAAATAAGTTGCAAATTTTATCCCATTGTTCGGCTGTTGGTAATTGTGAACCATTCAATTTATTTGTTACCCAACCAGTCATTCCACCTGTTCTTGATAATTCCAATTTTGATACATCAATATTTTTCAATTTTAATCGTTTCATATTTTCAAGCATAATATTAGCAAATTCCATATCAGGATTTTCATTATAAAATACAGATATAGATTCGTGTATCTTTAATGGTTGATATTTAACTAATTGGAAATTCCCTGCATTATTCTTTTCCCAAATCCAATCATATTTATACCAGTCTAAATTAGAAGTTCTTAACAATGAAGAAAATGGTTCACTTCCAAATAATACAATTACGCCTTTATCTTTTATTATCCTTTTATACTCATTCCAAAGTTTGTCAAATGGTATAATTACATCCCAAGCACAAGCGGTTGTTCCATAAGGAAGGTCGCAACAAATCATATCAACACTTTTATCAGCAATATATGGAAACACATCAAAGCAATCAGCGTGGACTAAAACACTACGCATAACATCGGTTTTGCAATAGTGGGGCGGAAGTTGTAAATTCATCATTTGTAATTCTATTAAACATTAGTTGTGGGTTGAACATTTGTGCCTTGAAACCCCACCATCGCAAAGCCGAGAACCGTTATGTGTAATAAAAAAAATTAAATATCCTCCATATCTACTAATCCATCAAGACTGGAACCCATGTCCATAAGTTCATACATCTTATCATACGCTTCTGTTATGTCTTGAACATCAATTAAAAATCCTTTAGTGCTGGCATCTCCATTAATATAAGCATCAACCGCTTCGTGTAACATTTCACTAGCATCTAGTTCCACACCATCTTCAGTTGTTAATTGTAATTCATCTCTTGAATCGTTAATTGTTATTATATTATATTTCCAACCATTTTTAGTCTGTCCTGAGAATATAGTTTTATCTAAACTTTCGGATTCGTTAAATTTTCTAATATGTTTCATAATAAGTTTTTATTTTTTTTACTAACACATAACAAGGCGTATATGTAAGTTTTTTATTTAGTTCATGGGTATATAATTCTTCAACAGTTTTTCTTTTTTCAATTCTTCTATAACATCATCAACATCCATATTCTTATATTCTTTATGAGAGTTAATATATCTTGTGACTGTTTCTATATAATCATCAAACTCTTCATTAAACCTTTGTATGTGAGCCATTTTACTAATCTATTTTTAGTATATATTATATTTTATACTTGATTTGTATTAAAAAATATAGTATCTTTGTAAAACAAATCAATCGAAATGAAAGCATCTGTAAAATTGTCTAGAGAAGATATTTTAAAAGCCGAAAAAACTCGTCGTAGATTAGAAATAATTGAAGCAGGTGCTTATAATATCTTTAAAAATCAAACTTTTAAAGATAAAAAAGCTTATTCCCGTAAGTCTAAACATAAAATGGATTTTTAATGAGTAGAACAATAATAACCAAAAGCCGTTCGGAATTTATGACTAGTATCAATTCCGAACATATGCTTGGTGAGCTTTGTAAAGAATCCAACGCAAAATATTATGAAGAAAAATATCCAGATATAACATATAACTGGATGGCTTATTCTATGACAGAAGAAGAATCTATTCAAGCTGCTAATGGTCTAAAAAAATTGGCTGAAAATGTTAATGATATTTTTCCTAGATATCAGAGGTTTTTAGGAAAAAACGTTACCGCTTCTGATTTCAAAGAAATTATTTTGAGATATGCCGAAGATTTTGAGAAGAGTAAAGGATACAAATGTATTTAAAAAATCCACTTTATGAGTGGATTTTTTCATTTAATCAATTTTTAATATGAAATCTATTTGTTTCTTTTCTAAGTCAACCGATTTAACAATAACCATCATCCTATCTCCAAGTCTTATTGTTTTACCATTATCATCTTGTATAGTATAAGCACTTGTATCAACTGACCAATTACCCTCAAGAGATTGATACCTAATCATACCTTCACATTTACTATCAATAAGTTCTACATAAAATCCCCAATCAGTAACTCCTGATACAATTCCTTCAAATTCATTACCGATTTTATCCAAAAGATATTCAGCTTGTTTATACTTGATAGAATCTCTTTGAGCTTTAGCTGCAACCAATTCTCTGGCAGAACACCATTTAGATTGTTCTTCTATTATACCTGGATTACCTTGACTCTTTTTATTTAAAAAGTCGAATAATAATCGGTGTGTTATTAAGTCTGGATATCTTCTAATTGGACTTGTAAAATGTGAGTAGTGTGTAAATCCTAACCCATAATGACCAATATTCTTAATAGTATAGGTGGCTTTAGACATACAACGAGTCACTAAAGTCTCAATCATATTTTCTTCTGGCTTTCCTTTAATTTCCTTTAATAGTAAATTTAGAGACCTCTTAATATCACTCGCTTGACCATCTATCTTCACTTCATATCCAAATGTCCTACATATAGATACTAATGAATTCAATTTATCTTCATTTGGTGTGTCGTGAACTCTATAAACATTAGTTCTACTCGCATCAGATAGAGTTTTAGCAACTGATTTATTAGCCAATAACATAAACTCTTCAATTAGTTTATTAGCTTCTTTTTGTTCTTTGAAGTAAACTCCGATTGGTTTCTTATTATCCTCAGCTAATTTAAATCTTACTTCAATTCCACCCATTTCAATAGAACCGTTTTTAATTCTACGTTCTCTAATTTTTTGAGCTAAATTATTAAGTCTTATTATACTAGCTCCTAAAGAACCGGCTCTTCTAAAATCCATATTGCCTAATCCAGCATCTTCGGATAATATTCTACCAACTTCATTATTAGGTTTACCAACTGATTCAATAACAGATTGTGCTTGTTCATATGTAAATCTATGGTCTGAGTGTATAATAGTTTTACCTTGCCAAGTGTCTAATATATTACCTTCTTCATCTAAGGTAAATATAACTGAGAAAGCCAATCTATCTTCGTGTGGTTTTAGTGAACATATACCATTACTTAATCGTTCTGGTAACATTGGAACACATCTATCAACTAAATAAACAGAGGTAGCTCTTTTAAAAGCTTCCTCATCTAATTTAGTACCTGGTTTTACATAATGGCTAACATCAGCAATATGAACACCAACTTCTATTTTACCATCAACAACAAAATTAATTGATAGAGCATCATCAAAGTCTTTTGCATCAACTGGATCAATTGTTATTGTGGTGATACTTCTCATATCTCTTCTTTTTGAAATTTCTTTCTCGGTTATAATTTCTGGAACAAGCGCCGATTCATTAATAACCTCTTGAGGAAATTCAATTGGTAATCCATAGTCAAACATTATTGAGTTCATTTCTGTATTATTATCACCAGAATTACCTAATATCTTAATTATTTTACCTTGTGGAGATTTAGAATCTTCCCATTTCGTTAATTCAACAATTACTTTCTGTCCATCCTCAGCAATCAATCCTCCTTTGATATAAAAATCAACAGACATTTTACTGTTATCAGGAATAACAAATGTCGTATTATTTTTTGAAATTTGAACTCGACCAACAAATTCTGTTTTAAATCTTGAAACAACTTCGATTACTCTTCCTTCTAACTTTCTTTCAGCTTGAAATATTTGAATTTTTACTTTATCTAAATGTAGTGAATTAGCTGTATTTTTTTTATAAATGAATATATCATTCTCTTCTACTTTAAGTGATGCACTACCGTTTGTATAAAACTCAATCTGTCCTTCAAACACATCACCCTCTTTTATTTTTATCATATCCATATTGTATGTAATTATATTCTATTTGTTTATTTTATTGATTAAGCATAAAAAAACCCACTCATTTGAGTGGGTTTTAAGATTATGCAACTGTTAAAAATATTTTTCGATTTTGTCGATCTACTGCTAAGACTTTTACCTTTATATCTTGGTCAGCAACAAACTTCTTACCAATTTTTTCTAATTCGGAAGTATGTATAAGTCCCATAGTTTCTTCATCAAGTGAAATAAGAGCTCCAAATTGTTTAATATCTCTAACTCGACCATCTAATAATTGACCATTTTTAATATTATCCCATAGAGTCTCTCTCAATATTTGAGTTAAGATAATTTTATCTTTAACAATCTCTTTAACATAAAAATCTATTTGAAATCCAGGTTTAATTTGATTTAATTTATCTTGCCATTCCGGATTAACATTAGCCTTGTGAATCATTCCTGTAAGACATTCATTAAATTCAACAAATACTCCAAATTGTGTTGTGCCTGTTACATGGCCTGAATAAACCTTTCCTTGTTCAAGTGACTCAATAGCCGAAGAAATAAGTGTTTTTAAATATTTTCTTCTACTAACAATATATGTACCTTCATCTCTTGAAAAAGATTCAACCATGACTTCAAGATTTTTACCAACAATTGATTCTGGATCATATAACTTATTTATACCAGCTAAAGTATTTGGCATAAATCCTGCTAATGTAATCCCATCATGGAATATCTCAACATCATATCCAGCTGGATTTGTAGATTTAATATTAGCCATTATTACAACATTTTCATCTAAAGCTTTTAAAGATGCATGAGCAGCGTTTTCATAAATATTAGCAATTGATCCTTCAATCATGTAAATATTATTATTTACATTTATAATAAGTACATCAATAAGATCACCGATATTTGTATTTTTAAGATATTTACTTTCACTAGGTCGGTTATCAACTCTAACATAATCTTTAAATCCCCTAACGGAAAAACAATGTTGATCAGAGTTTATTCCTTCATACTTACCTTGAATAATTGAATTTTTAATTGGAACTTGTATAAAATAATCTTCATACATTTTATCCATTTTTAAAATTTCAGGATCATTACTTTTTATTTTTTGATTTTTTCTTTTTGCTTGCTCAAATTCTAAATTTGCCCAAAATTCAGAGTCATTCTGAATATTTTTTTCGTTTAATACTTCTGATTCTATCATATTCTTTTATTTTAGCGATTAACTTGTTTTTATATACCTTTGTTTTAATAAGTTTTCTATATTTTATTTTTTTTTAAATTATTTCTAATCATATAGTCTCTTATTCTAGCTGCTTCTTCATAGTTTTCATTTTCAACAGCATCTTTAATTTTAAAATTTAATTCTTCAATTATCTCATTTTTACTTTTTTTCTTTTTTGATGTTTCAATATCATTAACAAAAATTGAGAAATGATCTTTTAAATCATCAATAGAATCAAAAGATTTATTTAAATCAGATTCTTGAATATCTTTTGATAGTTTTAAATTGTTTTTAACATTCTTTATAAACTTATCATTTAAAGCATCATTATCTAAAAGAAATCTAACTAAGTGATTTGGTCGATTTTTAAATAATTTAAATAGTTTAATTAAATTTGAGTTATCATCTTTACTCATATTCTATTTTATAGTTTAACCCAAAAAAGTTTAAAATAATATTCAAATGAGTATTGTTGACTACTTTTTTCTTGATTAAACAAAACTTGAACACTCGATTGGTTAAACTCTGTATCTGTTTGTATTTTATTATTCAAATACTCACTGGATATAATATCATTAGATGTATACCAAGTATTTACAAATCTTCTAACATTCTGCTCTCTAAGATCAATATATCTAATATATAATTCGACTTTATCAAATTTATATCTATCTAATATATTTTTAATAACATATTCCTTAATTGAAAAATTAACATCTTTTGTATAACACATTGTATTTTTAACGCCTTCAAATGTTCTATACTGTTTAAGTGTTGCGAAGATATAATTTTCTAAAATACTTTTTAAATTTATAGTAATTATATATTTTGTTAAGTTATTTCGTTGAATCTCACTCTGTGAATCGTCTATTACCAAAGTATGATTTATCTTTTTATCATCACTAGCAGAATATACAACAGGACTCAATGATTTTTCAATATCTAAATCTATTTGTTCATTTTTAGAATTTTGATAAAAAATTATTCCCTGATTATTTACCTCTACTATATCATCAATCTCCAACATTTTCGATCCGAAAAATGTTGACTCTTCTTTCATATTAAGAGTTCCAAAAACTTTTTTATATTCAAATTCGGGTGATATATAATTTCTTCGCATATTTATTTTCTATTTGTTATAACTGTTGTGTTAGGTTGTTCACACTCAATATGATAATTAAAATCCCATGATGATTTGAATATAAAAAAATTTAAAAATGTATATCCAAATTCATCAACCATTGGATATATTGATTTTAAACTATCATCATCTCTTAGCTTTAAAATATTACTTTTTCTATTTATCTTAGATATTATTCTTTCTCTCATTAATCCAAAAAATGTTAATGATTCATCAAATTTATAATTTCCTATTAAACTATCATATTCTCCTGATGATTTAAATAAATTTATATCATAAAATATAGGCATATAGTTTCCACTATGTCTATAAAAAGTCTCAGATAAATTCGCATTACTCTTTGGTTTTATTGTCGCATTTTTACTAATTGTAATATTAGATTTGCCATTATAATTATCACCAAAAGGTATTTCATTGTTATTTCTATCAATTTCACATCCTAATGGAATATCATTCCAATAATTTAATTTATCAATTGTATCAATATTACCATCAACTAAATACTTTAAAGGCTTAATTTTATTATTACTTAAAGTATTGGATTTATAAACAAGTGTATCATTTTTTAATTCGAAACTATCAGGTTCTTCACATATTATTAAATATGGTAATTTTTCAATATTATTAAAATCATATTTTTTGAAAGACCCATCTTCTTCTATGATAACATATGATGTATAATCTGAAAAATCATACTTTGAATCTAAATCATTTATTTGTCTAATAAAATTAGAAGCTGTTATTCTTGAGTTAGTATTAATATATAAATTATCTCTTTCACTATTATCAATATTATCAATAGTATTATCATTAATATTTATATTAATAAATATATTTTTCCATTTTTTATTAATATAAATTGTAATTCCACTATCAAGTGTTAATTCTCGATTAAATGTACATAAATAATAACTATCACCTATTAATATTATTGGATTTGATGATGGTGAATAAATAAAATCGGTATCGGGCTCAAAGCTATAAACCCTTATCCAATTTGAAGATTTAGATGGATCTTCACCCAATTCCGTACTAACACGATCAGCTACACATTTATATAAAGTATCTTGATGATAAACATAATCATCTGAAAAATAATATTCATTATTATCCCAAACTGGGGCTTTATCCCATAAATCATCTACGAATATATCAGAAAAATTC
>Ga0116179_1000949_pt1 | contig 22080 bp, 23 predicted proteins | sample AD_UKC071_MetaG_FD_89751 | JGI IMG/M metagenome (GOLD analysis project Ga0116179, IMG submission 89751) | Active sludge microbial communities of municipal wastewater-treating anaerobic digesters from USA - AD_UKC071_MetaG | ecosystem: Engineered > Bioreactor > Anaerobic > Digestate | place: USA...
CTGAAGAAGGGCGTCGAGGTGCTGATCGCCACGCCGGGCCGGCTGCTCGACCACATCGAGGCCAAGAACTGCGTGCTCAACCAGGTCGAGTACGTGGTGCTCGACGAGGCCGACCGCATGCTCGACATCGGCTTCCTGCCCGACCTGCAGCGCATCCTGAGCTACCTGCCCAAGGGCAACCGGCAGACCCTGCTGTTCTCGGCCACCTTCTCGCCCGAGATCAAGAAGCTGGCGCAGAGCTACCTGCAGGACCCGGTGACGGTGGAGGTGGCGCGCGCCAATGCCACCGCCACCACGGTGGAGCAGCGCTTCTACAGCGTGGCCGAGGACGACAAGCGTGCGGCCGTGCGCCAGCTGATCAAGGCGCGCGCGCTGTCGCAGGCGATCATCTTCGTCAACAGCAAGCTGGGCGCCGCGCGCTTGGCGCGCGCCTTCGAACGCGACGGCCTGCGCACCCAGGCGCTGCACGGCGACAAGAGCCAGGACGAGCGGCTGAAGGCGCTGCAGGCGTTCAAGGCCGGCGAGGTCGACCTGCTGGTGGCCACCGACGTGGCGGCCCGCGGCCTGGACATCGCCGACCTGCCCGGCGTCTTCAACTTCGACGTGCCGTTCAACGCCGAGGACTACGTGCACCGCATCGGCCGCACCGGCCGCGCCGGTGCGTCGGGCCTGGCGATCACGCTGGTCGACCGCGAGGACATGCGCCTGGTGGGCGACATCGAGCGCCTGATCAAGAAGAAGATCGACATCGAGCCCTATGAGCTGGTCGACGACCGGCCGCGGCGTGCGCCGTCCCGCGAACGTGACCGCGAGCGCTTCGACGACCGTGCGCGCGACGACGACGCCCCGGTCCGTGCCGAGCGGGCGCCGCGGGACGACCGGCCGCCGCGCGAGTTCGACCGCCCGCGTCGCAGCCCGCCGGCCGCACCCGTCGACCCGTTCTTCGAGAAGCCCTATGAGCCGGCAGCGGCTGGCGGCGACAAGCCGGCCTGGGAGCAGAAGGCCGCCGCACCCACGCCGGCGCGCGGCCTGTCGCCCAACATCCGCAGCAAGCGCAAGGTGGCGTCGCTGCTGGGCGGTGGGTCGAAGGTCTGACCGGCCGCTGCGCGTTCAGGTCGCGAGCCAGCTGAACACGGCCGGCAGCCGCGCGCCCAGCGGTGCGGCCCTGGCGGTGCGCCAGGCGGCCACGCTGCGGGTCTCGCAACGGGCGGCGGGCAGGGTCAGCCCGCAGGCCACGGCCAGTTGCGTCGTCGGCGCCAGGTGCTGCACCAGGGCGGCCAGCAGCGCCTCGTTGCGGTAGGGCGTCTCGATCGCGATCTGCGTCTGGCCCTGCTTGCGCGACAGCACCTCCAACTCGCGGATGCGCGCTGCGCGGGCGGCGGGCTCCTGCGGCAGGTAGCCGACAAAGGCGAAGCTCTGGCCGTTCAGCCCGCTGGCGGCCAGGGCCAGCAGCAGTGAACTCGGCCCCGAGAGCGGCTCGACCACCAGGCCCAGCGCATGTGCCGCCTGCACCAGGGCGGCACCGGGGTCGGCCACCGCCGGCAGGCCGGCTTCAGACAGCAGGCCCACGTCGTGGCCGGCCAGCGCCGGCGCCAGCAGCGGCCGCAGGTCGGGCGGGGCGGCGGGCCGGCCGCCGCGCTTCGGCGGGCGCGGCAGTTCGGTGACGGCGATCTGCTGCAGCGGCTGCGCCAGCGGCGTCAGCTGGTTGACGCGCTTCAGGAAGGCGCGTGTCGTCTTGGCGTTCTCGCCCACCCAGTGGCCCAGCGCCGCCGCGCGGGTGATCACCGCCTGCGGCAGCACGTCGGTCAGCGGCACCTCGGTCTCGGTGCCCAGGTCCAGCGTGTTGGGCATCAGCAGCAGCCGGCCTTGGGGCGTGGTCATGCGGCGTCTCCAGCGCTGGCCAGCGGATCGATGCCGGCAGCCCGCAGCAGGGCACAGGTGCGCATCAGCGGCAGCCCGACCAGGGCCGTCGGGTCGTCGGAGTCGATGCGCTCCAGCAGGGCGATGCCCAGGGTCTCGCACTTGGCGCTGCCGGCGCAGTCGTAGGGCTGCTCCAGGCGCAGGTAGCGCTCGATCTCGTCGTCGCGCAGGTCGCGGAACAGCACCGCCACCGGCGCCAGCAGGCCCTGGGCGAAGCCTGTGGCCGGCCGCAGCACCGCCACCGCGGTGTGGAACACCACCTGCCGGCCGCGCATCGCCCGCAGCTGGGCGACCGCCCGGTCATGCGTGCCGGGCTTGCCGATGGCGTGGCCGTCGAGTTCGGCCACCTGGTCGGCGCCGATCACCACCGCGCCGGGGTGGCGGGAGGCCACGTCCTGCGCCTTTTCCAGCGCCAGGCGCTGCGCCAGCGCGGCGGGCGCTTCGCCGGCGCGCGGCGTCTCGTCGACCCGGGGCGCATCGACGCTGAACGGCAGGCGCAGCCGTTCCAGCAGTTCGCGCCGGTAGCGCGAGGTCGAGCCCAGCACCAGCGGCGGCAACGCGTTGGCAGGGCGGATGGGTGAGGTCGTCGGCATCGTTGAATTGTCCCATCGCCCCTGCGAGCGGGCAGTCCGAATGCGCCGGTCCCCGCCCCGTACACTGACCGCATGAAACGTCCCCACGACGCACTGCGGCTGGATGTGCAGGCCTTCATCACCGAGGGCGAAACGCTGGCCGGTCAATGGCCCGGCGCCGGCCTGTCGCGCCTGGCCGAACTGCAGACCCCGCCGCAGGACGCTGGCCTGGCCGACGTCGAGTGGCGGGCCCAGGGACAGCGGCTGCCGGTGGCCGGTGGCGAGGCCGAGCTGTGGCTGGCGCTGCAGGCCGGCGCCCGCATCTGGCTGACCTGCCAGCGCTGCCTGCAGCCCCTGGCCGAGCCGCTGGCCGTCGACCGCCGCATCCGTTTCGTGCGCGGCGAGGCGGCGGCCGAGGCGCTGGACGCCGAGATCGAGGACGATGTGCTGGCGCTGAGCAAGGCGCTGGACCTGCGCGAACTGGTCGAGGACGAACTGCTGCTGGCCTTGCCGATCGTGCCGCGCCACGGCGTCTGCCCGCAGCCGCTGCCGCTGCCCGTCGACGACGCGCCGGCGCCGGAAGACGTGCCCGAGAAGCCGCATCCGTTTGCGGCGCTGCAGCGGCTGAAGACGCCGTCTGGCGATGGCGGCTGAGTGGCGCTACCCAGGCCGCAATTGGACCGTGCTATAGTCGCGGGCTTTTCTCAAGGCGCTGCGGCTTCTCTGCGGCGCCAGATTTTCCAAGGCGCCGCCGTCCATCTGCAGCGCCTGCTGCCTGATTCAGGAGAACACCATGGCCGTTCAACAGAACAAGAAGTCGCCTTCCAAGCGCGGCATGCACCGCTCGCACAACGCCCTGGTGACCCCGGGAACCGCCATCGAGCCGACCACCGGCGAGGTGCACCTGCGGCACCACATCAGCCCCAACGGCTTCTACCGTGGCCGCAAGGTGCTGAAGAGCAAGGCCGACGCCTGATCTTCCGCGCAGCCGGCGCCCGCCTGCGGGTGCCCGTCCCGGTGCAGTCTGTCGTCTTCCAGGACCCGGCCCCGCCCGTCGCGAGGCCGGGTTCTGTCGTTGTGTGCGGCGCTGTCGTGCGGGTTTGCGCCAGCGCAGGCGGCAGGGTGCTTCCGCTTGTGTCGGGCCTGCGCATCGCCTACCGTGGCGGCTGGCTGTGCTGACCAGCCTGCCCGTCCCGGCGCCAGCCATCCGATTACCGCCGCTCCCGCCTCCCCCCGACTTCGTGCCTCCGCATCACCCGCACCCCGCCCTGCCGCCCTTGGCCCGTGTCCGGGTAGTGGTCGATGGCATGGGCGGTGACCACGGCCCTTCGGTCACGCTGCCGGCCTGCAAGGCCTTTCTCGACGCCCATCCTGATGCCGATCTGGTGCTGGTCGGCAGCGCCGACGCGCTGGCCCCGGCGCGCGCGTGGCCGCGCACCACCCTGGTCACCGCCACCGAGGTGGTGGCGATGGACGATGCCGTCGAGGTGGCGCTGCGCAAGAAGCGCGACTCGTCGATGCGGGTGGCGATCAGCCAGCTGAAAGCCGGCGAGAGCGGCCAGGCCGCCGCCGACGTCTGCGTGTCGGCCGGCAACACCGGCGCACTGATGGCGCTGGCCCGCTACGTGCTCAAGACCTTCGATGGCATCGACCGCCCGGCGATCGCCGCGCTGCTGCCCAACCAGGCCGGCGGCTTCACCAAGGTGCTCGACCTCGGCGCCAACGTCGACTGCACGGCCGAGCACCTGCTGCAGTTCGCGGTGATGGGCAGCGCCCTGGTCAGCGCGCTCGATGGCAAGGACGAACCCAGCGTCGGCCTGCTGAACATCGGCGAAGAGACGATCAAGGGCAGCGAGGTGATCAAGCGCGCCGGCGAACTGCTGCGCGAGGCCGGTGCCGCCGGCCAGATCAACTTCTTCGGCAACGTCGAGGGCAACGACATCTTCAAGGGCACGACCGACCTGGTGGTCTGCGACGGCTTCGTCGGCAATGTGCTGCTGAAGACCAGCGAGGGCCTGGCCGCCATGCTGGGCCAGTTCATCAAGGACGAGTTCACCCGCACGCCCCTGTCCAAGCTGGTGGCGCTGGTGGCGATGCCGGTGCTGCAGCGCTTCAAGGCCCGTGTGGACCACCGGCGCTACAGCGGCGGTGCGCTGCTGGGCCTGCGCGGCCTGGTGTTCAAGGCCCATGGCTCGTCCGACGCCTACGCCTTCGAGCGCGCCCTGGCCCGGGCTTATGATGCGGCCCGCAACCGCCTGCTCGACCGGGTGCACGACCGCATCCGCAACACGCTGGCCACGGCTGTCGCCGCCGCGCAGGACGGGGATGCGCCCGCCACTTCGGCCACGCCGCCTGCCAAAGCCGCATGACATCCAGCTCCGCGTCTCCCGCCCCGGGCCAGCCCGTCCACACCCGCATTGCCGGCACTGGCAGCCTGCTGCCGCCGCGGCGACTGACGAATGCCGATCTCGCCGCGGAACTGGCGGCCAAGGGCATCGAGACCAGCGACGAGTGGATCGTCGAGCGCACCGGCATCCGCGCCCGCCACTTCGTCGACGCCGGCACCAACGCCAGCGACCTGGCCGCCGGCGCCGCCCGTCATGCCATGGAAGCTGCCGGCTGCCAGCCGTCGGACATCGACCTGATCATCGTCGCCACGTCCACGCCGGACATGGTCTTCCCGTCGACCGCCTGCATCGTGCAGCACAAGCTGGGCATCGCCGGCTGCCCGGCCTTCGACGTGCAGGCGGTGTGCTCGGGCTTCGTCTACGCGCTGACCGTGGCCGACGCGATGATCCGCACCGGCAGCGCCCGCCGCGCCTTGGTGATCGGCGCTGAAGTGTTTTCGCGCATCCTCGACTTCAACGACCGCGGCACTTGCGTGCTGTTCGGCGATGGCGCCGGTGCCGTGGTGCTCGAAGCCAGCGCCACGCCCGGCATCTTGGCCAACGACCTGCACGCCGACGGCAAGCATGTCGGCATCCTGTGCGTGCCGGGCACGGTCTCGGGCGGCCAGGTGCTGGGTGACCCGCTGCTGAAGATGGACGGCCAGGCCGTGTTCAAGCTGGCCGTGGGCGTGCTCGAACAAGCTGCCCGCGCCACGCTGGAGAAAGCCGGCCGGACCGACGCCGACATCGACTGGCTGATCCCGCACCAGGCCAACATCCGCATCATGCAGGGCACGGCCAAGCGGCTGAAGCTGCCGCTGGACAAGCTGATCGTCACCGTCGACCACCACGGCAACACCTCGGCGGCGTCGATCCCGCTGGCGTTGGACGAGGCGGTGCGCTCGGGTCGTGTCCAACGCGGCGACACGCTGATGCTCGAAGGCGTCGGCGGCGGCTTCACCTGGGGTGCGGTGCTGCTCGACTACTGAGCCGCCGGGCCCATCTTCCACTCCACTGAATCCTGCCGACAGGAGCGATCCTCTCGATGACTGCGTTTGCCTTCGTCTTTCCCGGCCAGGGGTCCCAGGCCGTGGGCATGCTCGACGCCTGGGGTGACCATCCCGCCGTGCGCGCCACGCTGGAAGAAGCGTCCGCCGCGCTGGGCGAGGACATCGCCGCCCTGATCGCCGGCGGCCCCAAGGAGCAACTGGACCTGACCACCAACACCCAGCCGGTGATGCTGACCGCAGCCATCGCCGCCTGGCGCGCCTGGCTGGCCGAGGGTGGTGCCCGGCCGGTGGCCGTGGCCGGCCACTCGCTGGGCGAGTACAGCGCCCTGGTCGCTGCCGGCGCGCTGACGCTGGCCGACGCGCTGCCGCTGGTGCGCCTGCGTGCGCAGGCGATGCAGCAGGCGGTGCCGGTGGGGCGGGGCGCGATGGCGGCCATCCTGGGCCTGGACGCCGCCGCCGTGGTCGCCGGCTGCGCCGAGGCAGCGGCCGCCAGCGGCGAGGTGGTGTCCGCCGCCAACTTCAACGACCCCAAGCAGACCGTGATCTCGGGCAGCCAGGCGGGCGTGGCCAAGGCCTGTGAGCTGCTGAAGGCCGCCGGCGCCAAGCGGGCGCTGCCGCTGGCGGTGTCGGCACCGTTCCACTGCGCGCTGATGCAGCCTGCCGCCGAGGCGCTGCGCACCGCCCTGGTCGGCGTGCCGGTCCAGATGCCGGCGATCCCGGTGGTCAACAACATCGACGTCGCCGCGCCGGCCGACCCGGCAGCGATCCGCGATGCGCTGTACCGCCAGGCCGCCGGCCCGGTGCGCTGGGTGGAAGTGGTGGGCGCGCTGAAGGCGCGCGGTGCCACCCACATCATCGAATGCGGTCCGGGCAAGGTGCTGGCCGGCATGGTCAAGCGCATCGACGGCGAACTCGCCAGCGGCGCGATCTTCGACCCGGCTTCGCTGGCCGAGACCAAGGGCGTGCTGGCATGAGCGACACCAAGCAAGTCGCACTGGTCACCGGCGCTTCGCGCGGCATCGGCCGCGCCATCGCCACCACGCTGGCGGCGCAGGGCTTCACCGTCATCGGCACCGCCACCACCGAGGCCGGTGCCGCCGCCATCGGCGAGGCCCTGGCGCCGCATGGCGGGCGCGGGCTGCAACTCGACGTCAACGACGGCGCCGCGGTCGAGGCTGCGATCGACGCCATCGTCAAGGGCGACGGCGGCCTGCACGTGCTGGTCAACAACGCCGGGATCACGCGCGACACGCTGGCCATGCGCATGAAGGACGCCGACTGGGACGCGGTGCTGGACACGAACCTGAAGGCCGTGTTCCGCGCCAGCCGCGCGGCGATCCGGCCGATGATGAAGCAGCGCTTCGGCCGCATCGTCAATATCACCTCGGTGGTGGGTGCCAGCGGCAATGCCGGCCAGGCGAACTACGCCGCCGCCAAGGCTGGCGTGGCCGGCATGACCCGCGCCCTGGCGCGTGAGCTGGGCAGCCGCAACATCACCGTCAACTGCGTCGCACCGGGCTTCATCGCCACCGACATGACGGCCGAACTGCCCGAGGCCCAGAAGGCCGCGCTGCTGGGTCAGATCCCCCTCGGCCGGCTGGGTACGCCCGAGGAGATCGCCCACGCGGTGGCCTTCCTCGCCAGCCCGCTGGCCGGCTACATCACCGGCACCGAACTGCACGTCAACGGCGGCATGGACATGCGCTGAGCCGGCTTGTCCGGCACCCCACGAATCCCACCGGTCACGAGCCCGACCGGCCCGGCGTCAGAGCCTGTCAGGTGACAGGCCGCACCGCCGGTAGAATCCCGGGCTGTTTTTGAATCAACACTCCTGGAGGAGTCATGAGCGATATCGAAGCACGCGTCAAGAAGATCATTGCCGAGCAGCTTGGCGTGGCCGAGGCTGAAGTCACCAACGAGAAGGCCTTCGTGGCCGACCTCGGCGCCGACTCCCTGGACACCGTGGAACTGGTGATGGCCCTCGAAGACGAGTTCGGCATCGAGATTCCCGACGAGGAAGCAGAGAAGATCACCACGGTGCAGCTGGCGATCGACTACGCCGTCAAGCACCAGAAGGCCTGATGCCGGTCTGACATGAGCCGTCGTCGCGTCGTCATCACCGGTCTCGGGCTGATCAGCCCGGTGGGCAACACCGTGGCCGAAGGCTGGGCGAACATCGTCGCCGGGCGTTCCGGCATCGACAACGTCACGCGTTTCGATGCCTCGGGCCTGGCCTGCCGCTTCGCCGGCGAGGTCAAGGGCTTCAATGTCGAGGACTACATCCCCGGCAAGGAAGCCCGCCACATGGACAGCTTCATCCACTACGGGATGGCGGCGTCGATCCAGGCGGTGCAGGACGCCGGTCTGCCCACCGGTGACGCGCTGACCGAGGAATCTGCCGAGCGCATCGGCGTGATGGTCGGTTCGGGCATCGGCGGCCTGCCGATGATCGAGCAGACGCAGATCGAGTACGCCGCACGCGGCGCCCGGCGCATCTCGCCGTTCTTCGTGCCGGCCTCGATCATCAACATGATCTCGGGCCATGTGTCGATCAAGTACGGCTTCACCGGCCCGAACATGGCGATCGTCACGGCCTGCACCACCGGCCTGCACTGCATCGGCGAGGCCGGTCGGCTGATCGAGTATGGCGATGCCGACGTGATGGTGGCCGGCGGTGCCGAGAGCACCGTCTCGCCGCTGGGCATCGGCGGGTTCGCCGCAGCGCGGGCGCTGTCCACCCGCAACGACGATCCCAAGACCGCCAGCCGGCCCTGGGACAAGGACCGCGACGGCTTCGTGCTGGGCGAGGGTGCCGGCGTGCTGGTGCTCGAAGAGTACGAACACGCGAAGAAGCGCGGCGCGAAGATCTACGCCGAGCTCGCCGGCTTTGGCATGGGCGCGGACGCGTACCACATGACCGCGCCCAACGTCGACGGCCCCAAGCGCAGCATGCGTGCGGCGCTGCGCAATGCCGGCCTCAACGCCGACGCGGTGCAGTACCTCAATGCGCACGGCACGTCCACGCCCCTGGGCGACCTGAACGAGACCAACGCGATCAAGCTGGCCTTTGGCGACCACGCGACAAAGCTGGTCGTCAACTCGACGAAGTCGATGACCGGCCACCTGCTGGGCGGCGCCGGCGGCATCGAGAGCGTGTTCACCGCGCTGGCCGTGCACCACCAGGTGTCGCCGCCGACGATCAACATCTTCAACCAGGACCCGGAATGCGACCTGGACTACTGCGCCAACACCGCGCGGGAGATGAAGATCGACGTGGCGGTGAAGAACAACTTCGGTTTCGGCGGCACCAACGGCACGCTGGTCCTGCGCCGCGTGTGACCGCGCCCGGCCACGCGCATGCGCGCTGCGCCGCCGGTCGACGCTGCGCTGGACACCGGGCGGCGTGAGCGCATGCTGACCGTGCTGCTGCATGCACTGGCCGGCGCAGTGCTGGGCGCCTGGCTGGCCCTGCATGCCGAAGTGCGCGCCGTTGTCGCCTGGGCAACTGCCTTGGGTGCCTCGACGACGCTGCTGGCGGCGCTCGGCTGGTGGCTGGCGCGCCGTACCTGGTCATCGACACCCGGCCACCTGCGCTGGGACGGTGCGCAGTGGTGCTGTGCCGGCAGCGGTCACAACCTGCCGCTGGCACGGGTGGTCGTCGCGCTGGACCTGGGCACCTGGGTGCTGCTGCGCCTGCATCCCACCGATGGCACCGCGCCGCTCTGGCGGGCGGCCAGCGCCTGCGGCGCGGGTGGGGCCTGGCATGGCCTGCGCCTGGCGCTGGCGGCGCACGCCGGGGCGCCACCGCTGGCCGACGATGGCGAGGCCGCACGGTGACGATCGACGACGCCGACGCGGCCCTGGTGGCGCGCGCCAAGGGAGGCGACCCCCGCGCCTTCGAGATGCTGGTCGTCAAGTACCAGCGCCGCATCGAACGCCTGATCGCCCGGATGGTGCGCGATGTCGACCTGGTGCAGGACATCGCCCAGGAAAGCTTCATCCGCGCCTACCGCGCCCTGCCGCAGTTCCGCGGCGACAGCGCGTTCTACACCTGGCTCTACCGCATCGCCGTCAACACCGCGAAGAAGGCCCTGGTCGACCTGAAGCGTGACCCCTTGGTGACGGAGTCGGCACGGGCCGGGGCCGACGATGACGAGGATGAAACTTCCCGCGTCGAGCGCGAACTAACCGACGGCGAGACACCCGAAGCGGTGCTGGCCAGCAAGGAGATCGCGCGCACCGTGAACGCCGCCATCGAGGCGCTGTCCGAGGACCTGCGGCAGGCCATCACGCTGCGCGAGATCGAAGGCCTGAGCTACGAAGAGATTGCCGAACTGATGAACTGCCCCATCGGCACCGTGCGCTCCCGCATCTTCCGGGCGCGCGAATCGATCGCCCAGCGGCTGCGTCCGCTGCTGGACACGCGCGAAGGCGAACGATGGTGACAGCCCGCCTCCAGCGCCTGCGGCGCGACCCCTTCACCGCCCCGGGCCCGGCCGCCCGGCCGATTGCCCCGAAGACGATTGCCCACCATGTCCAACCGGTCTGATGCTCCCGATCCACGGCGCTTGCGGTTGTCGTCCCTGATGGACGGGGAACTCTCCGGCGACGAGGCGGCCGACGCCTGCGCCCTGTGGCGCCAGGCGCCCGATGCACGTGCCGACTGGCATGCCTGGCACCTGGTTGGCGACGTGCTGCGCAGCGACGATCTGGCGCTGCGCCCTGCCCGCGACGAAGCCTTCCTGCAGGCGCTGCGCCTTCGGCTGGCCGATGAACCGGTGCCGTTGGCGCCCGCCGCGCTGCAGGAGCCGCAGACCGTGGCGTCCACCCCGGTCTCCCTGGCGGCCCATGGTGCTGTCGCGCAGGGGCTGGCCGGGCGCGGTGCGCCCCGGCGCCGTGGTCTGCGCGGCTGGGTGGTGGCCCCGGCAGCATTGGCCGCCGGTTTCCTGGCCGTGGTGGGCGTGACCCTGGTCACCCGTCACACGGCGCCCGAGTCCGGACCGGCGACGCTGGCCCGTGCCGAGGGGCCGGCTGCCGCCGCGTCGGCCGTGCTGGTGCGCAACGCCCAGCTCGACCGCTACCTGTTGGCGCACCGGGCGCTGGCCAGCGGCACCATGGCCGGTGCCGGCGCCGAGCAGCGCATGCACATCGTTTTCGAAGGGCGCTGAGCGTGGGGTGTTTGCGGTCCCCGCGGTGCCGATGGCTGGTCGGTGCCGGCCTGTCTGCGGCGCTGATGCTGGCACCGGGCGCCCGTGCCGGGCAGCCGGCCTCTGCCGCCGCTGCGCTGGCTGCGCCTGCGGTGGCCCCTGTCAGCGATGCCGACGGCTGGCTGCACCGCATCCAGCAAGCGGCGACCGGCAGCAGCTACCAGGGCACGCTGACCTTCAACGTCGGCGGCAGCACCAGCAGCGCGCGTGTGCTGCACCACTGCGATGGCCGCCAGACCTATGAGCGCCTGGAACTGCTCGACGGCGAGAGCCGTGTGCAGTACCGCCACAACGAGCAGGTCGTCACGCTCTGGCCGTCGGCCCGGCGGGCGCTGCTGGAAACGCGTGACCCGGTGGCGCAGTTCCCGGCGCTGCCGGCCGCCAGCAGCGCGCGCGTGCTGGAGAACTACGAACTGCAGAAGGTCGGGCAGGAGCGCGTGGCCGGCCAGGACAGCGATGTGCTGCTGCTCAAGCCCCGCGACCGCCTGCGCTTCGCCCAGCGCCTGTGGGCGCATCGCGAGACCGGCTTGCTGCTGCGCAACGACGTGCTGGGCGCTGCTGGCGAGGTGCTCGAATCGGCCGCCTTCGTCGACCTGAGACTGGGCACCAGGCCGTCGGCCGAGCAGTTCCTGAAGCCGATGAAGCAGCTCGACGGCTGGCGGGTGCAGCGCCCGCCGGTCGAGCGCACCCAGCTGGAAGCCGAAGGCTGGCTGATGAGCAAGCCGGTGCCCGGCTTCCAGCTCGTCAGCTGCGTCCGCCGACCGCTGGACATGGGCCATGGCGATGGCACGCCGCCCCAGGTCATCCAGTCGGTCTTCTCCGATGGCTTGGCACAGGTCTCGGTCTTCATCGAGCGCTACGACCCGCAGCGCCATGTGCGCCCGATGGGCAGCGTCACCGGTGCTTCGCACACGGTGATGGCGCGGCGCGGCGACTGGTGGATCACGGTCGTCGGCGAGGTGCCGATGGCCACCGCCCAGCAGTTCGAGGCCGGGCTCGAACGCAAGCGTTGAAATGCGCGCTTGCCGCCACCACTTCCGCTGGTGGCCGATTTCTCTTTCTGGACCATCACGAGGTGCGTGGATGTCTGAACTGATCGATGCGGGGCCGCGTCCCCTGCGCAGCGGCCGGCGTGCCTGGGTGGCAGCCGGTCTGGTGACGGTGCTGGCTGCAGGCTTGCCGGCCATGCCGGTGCTGGCCCAGACCCGGGTCGAGTTGCCCGACTTCACCGAACTGGTCGAGCGGGTGGGGCCGTCGGTGGTCAACATCCGCACGATGGAGCGGGCGCGCAGCGCAGCGGTGCCGGGCGCAGGTGGCATCGACCCCAACATGGAAGAGTTCTTCCGTCGCTTCGGCATTCCGTTGCCGGGCGGTCGGGGCGCGCCGCGGTCGCCGGGTGGCGGCAACGACGACGAGCCACAACAACGCGGTGTCGGCTCGGGCTTCATCCTGAGCGCCGACGGCTACGTGATGACGAATGCCCATGTCGTCGAGGGCGCCGACGAACTGCTGGTCACCCTGACCGACAAGCGCGAGTTCAAGGCCAAGGTCATCGGCGCCGACAAGCGCACCGACGTCGCCGTGGTCAAGATCGAGACCACCGGGCTGCCGGCGGTCAAGCTGGGCGACGTGGGCAAGCTCAAGGTGGGCGAGTGGGTCATGGCCATCGGCTCGCCCTTCGGCCTGGAGAACAGCGTGACCGCCGGCATCGTCAGCGCCAAGGCGCGCGACACCGGTGACTATCTGCCCTTCATCCAGACCGACGTGGCGATCAACCCCGGCAACTCCGGCGGGCCGCTGATCAACCTGCGTGGCGAGGTGGTGGGCATCAACTCGCAGATCTACAGCCGCTCGGGCGGCTTCATGGGCATCTCGTTCGCGATTCCCATCGACGAGGCGAAGAACGTGGCCGACCAGCTGCGCGCCAACGGCCGGGTGATCCGCGGGCGCATCGGCGTGACCATCGCGCCGGTGACCAAGGACGTGGCCGAGTCGATCGGCCTGGGCAAGGCCACCGGCGCCCTGGTGCGCGGCGCCGAAAGCGGCGGCCCGGCCGACAAGGCCGGCATTGAGGCGGGCGACATCATCACCAAGGTCGACGGCAAGCTGATCGAGAAGTCGGGTGACCTGCCGCGCATCGTCGGCGCTGCCAAGCCTGGCAGCAAGGCCGTGCTGCAGGTCTTTCGCCGTGGTGGCTACCGCGATCTGACGGTGACGGTGGCCGAGTTCGAGCCCGATACGCCGGCGCGTGCCGCCCATGCGGCCAGCGGCCCGTCGGCCGGCGCGGCCAAGGCGGCGCTGGGCCTGACCGTGTCCGACCTGAGCGAGGCGAACCGGCGCGAGCTGAAGCTGCGTGGCGGCGTGCGCGTCGACGCGGTCGACGGCCCGGCGGCGCGCGCCGGCCTGCGCGAAGGCGATGTGATCCTGACGCTGGACAACACCGAGATCACCGACATCAAGCAGTTCCTGGCCGTCGCCGCCAAGGCCGAGAAGTCGCGCGCGGTCAGCGTGATGGTGCGCCGCGGCGAGTGGGTGAACTACCTGGTCATCCGGCCGGGCCGTTGATCCGGTCTGCGGCCGGAGGCTTCATCCGAGTTCGGCCGCGGGTCTTTCCGCATCGTGGCATGTGGGATGGCGGACTGCGGCGACCGGTTTGCATCAAACATCGACTGAGCGGTCGACGCTGTTGTGCGGGCTTGACGGGCGGGAGTTGGTGATCACCAACTCCAACCGTTTGCCGCGGTCGATTGCAGTGGCGACTGGTTAGAATTCGTGCCTTCAGGCGTGGTTTGCAGCGCTTCGCGCCTGGCCTGTCGCACTTGACCAACAGTGACGCCGCACCCTGCCAAGGCTGTGGAAAATTTGTGGACAAGTCGATCGTGTTGGCACACCGCAACGGGCCCGGATGCAGCAACGGCGCGGCTTCCCGGCCGCTCGTTTTGGCTACAATGAAGAGCCAACAAGCAGTTGCCAAACATTTGTTGGAAGGCGCGTCTCCACTTTGGACGTGCCTTTTTTTTATGCCCTGCACGCGCTGAACCGGCGCGCGTGCGTGCCCACTGCGGCGCCTGCAGCGTGCCCGGCCATCGCTCCCGGTACAGCGCACCTCCGGGCCACCGATCGCACCCATGGACCACATCCGCAACTTCTCCATCATTGCCCACATCGACCACGGCAAGTCGACGCTGGCCGACCGCCTGATCCACCGCTGCGGCGGCCTGAGCGACCGCGAGATGGAAGCCCAGGTGCTGGACTCGATGGACATCGAGCGTGAGCGCGGCATCACCATCAAGGCGCAGACCGCCGCGCTGCAGTACACGGCCCGCGACGGCAAGGTCTACAACCTGAACCTGATCGACACGCCCGGCCACGTCGACTTCAGCTACGAGGTCAGCCGCTCCCTGAGCGCCTGCGAGGGCGCGCTGCTGGTGGTCGATGCCAGCCAGGGGGTCGAGGCGCAGACAGTGGCCAACTGCTACACCGCGCTGGAACTGGGCGTCGAGGTCGTCCCGGTCCTGAACAAGATGGACCTGCCCAGTGCCGACCCGGACAACGCCAAGGCCGAGATCGAGGACGTGATCGGCATCGATGCCGCCGACGCGATTCCCTGCAGCGCCAAGACCGGCATGGGCATCGACGAGATCCTGGAGGCGGTGATCACCCGCATGCCGCCGCCGCGCGGCAACCCCGACGGTGCGCCTCGCGCCATGATCATCGACAGCTGGTTCGACAACTACGTCGGCGTGGTGATGCTGGTGCGCGTGGTCGATGGCGTGCTGCGCAAGAACGAGCGCATCCGCATGATGGCGACCAACGCCGTCTACCCGGTGGAACAGCTGGGCGTGTTCACGCCCAAGAGCGAGCCGCGCGATGCGCTCAACGCCGGCGAGGTGGGCTTCTTGATCTGCGGCATCAAGGAACTGAAGGCGGCCAAGGTCGGCGACACGGTCACCGTCGAGAAGAAGCTGCCGAACAACGCCGGCCCCGCGACCCAGGCGCTGCCGGGCTTCAAGGAGATCCAGCCCCAGGTCTTCGCCGGCCTGTATCCCACCGAGGCCAGCGAATACGACCAGTTGCGCGACGCGCTGGAGAAGCTGCAGCTCAATGACGCCTCGCTGCGCTTCGAGCCAGAGGTCTCGCAGGCGCTGGGCTTCGGCTTCCGCTGCGGCTTCCTGGGCCTGCTGCACATGGAGATCGTGCAGGAGCGCCTGGAGCGCGAGTTCGACCAGGACCTGGTGACCACCGCGCCCAGCGTGGTCTACGAGGTCGAGCTGGGCGACGGCGAGGTGCTGCAGGTCGAGAACCCCAGCCGCATGCCCGACCAGGGCCGCATCCGCGAGATCCGCGAGCCCATCGTCACCGTGCACCTGTACATGCCGCAGGACTACGTGGGCCCGGTGATGACGCTGGCCAACCAGAAGCGCGGCGTGCAGCTGAACATGGCCTACCACGGCAAGCAGGTCATGCTGACCTACGAGCTGCCGCTGGCCGAGATCGTGCTGGACTTCTTCGACAAGCTGAAGTCGGTGTCGCGCGGCTACGCGTCGATGGACTACGAGTTCAAGGAGTACCGCGCCGCCGACGTGGTGAAGGTCGACATCATGATCAACGGCGACCGCGTCGACCCGCTGGCGATGATCGTGCACCGCAGCCAGAGCCAGTTCCGCGGCCGCGCCGTGGCGGCCAAGATGCGCGAGCAGATCCCGCGCCAGATGTACGACGTGGCGATCCAGGCCGCCATCGGCGCCAACATCATCGCCCGCGAGAACATCAAGGCGCTGCGCAAGAACGTGCTGGCAAAATGCTATGGCGGCGACATCACCCGCAAGAAGAAGCTGCTCGAGAAGCAGAAGGCCGGCAAGAAGCGCATGAAGCAGATCGGCTCGGTCGAGGTGCCGCAGGAGGCCTTCCTCGCCATCCTGCAGGTCGACGACTGACCTGGCTGCGCTGCCCGACACCGACGAAACCGAGAACAACCCACCCATGATGAGTGCTCTGACCGCCGTGCTGTACGGCGCCCTGCTGGTCTACGGCGCCGGTTGGTGGCTGGGTTACTGGATCGGCAACTTCTCGCTGCTGCTGTTCGTGCTGACCCTGGTCACGCTGCTGTACTGGCTGGCCGAGCGGTTCCGCTTCGCCCCGGCACGCGCCGCGGCCGCCGAGGCCCTGGTCGCCCAGGACAGCCAGCGCCGCGCCGAGCTGAACAAGATGGGCATCGCCCAGGTCGATGGCAACGTGGCCGCCGCCCGCGAGAAGCTGCTGATGCAGCCCTGGTGGCTGGACTGGACCGCCGGCCTGTTCCCGGTGATCCTGGCGGTGTTCCTGCTGCGCTCGTTCCTGTTCGAGCCGTTCAAGATCCCGTCGGGCTCGATGGTGCCCACGCTGCTGGTCGGCGACCTGATCCTGGTGAACAAGTTCCACTACGGTGTGCGCCTGCCGGTGCTCAACACCAAGGTGGTGAAGAACAACGACCCGAAGCGCGGTGACGTGATCGTCTTCCGCTACCCGGTCGACACCCGGGTCGACTACATCAAGCGGGTGGTCGGCATTCCGGGCGACGAGATCAGCTATACCAACCAGCGCCTGGCGGTGAACGGCAAGCTGGTCGACGTGCAATCGCTCGGCGACTACTACGACGACGACAGCATGCGCTACGCGCCGAAGTACACCGAGAAGCTGGGCGAGGTGGCGCACAGCATCCTGGTCGACCCCAAGCGCGCCTCGATCTACCGGCCGATGGAGAGCTTCGTCAACTTCCGTGACAACTGCCGCTACACGGCCGAGGGCATCACGTGCAAAGTGCCGGCTGGCCATTACTTCGTGATGGGCGACAACCGGGACAATTCGCAGGATTCGCGCTACTGGGGGTTCGTTCCCGACGAGAACATCGTCGGCCGCGCCTTCATGGTGTGGATGAACTTCGGCAACCTGCGCCGCATCGGCAGCTTCGACTGATGCGGGGCACACAGCGGGGCAGCATGCATCCGTCCTACCGCCAACGGGCACCGCGCCGCGGCCTGACCCTGATCGGCCTGCTGGCCTGGGCCATCATCGTCGGCTTCGTCGGTTACCTGCTGGTGCGGGTGGTGCCCACGGTCAGCGAGTTCTACACGATCCAGAACGTGGTCGACCGCATCGCGGCCAGCCCGGCCAGCACGGTGGCCGAGATCCGCGCTGCCTTCGACAAGCAACGCCAGATCGACGCGACCATCGTGTCGGTGCTGGGCAAGGAACTCGACATCACCAAGCAGAACGAACGGGTGGTGATCAGCTTTGCCTACGAGAAGGAAATCGAGCTGGTCGGCCCGGTGTTCCTCCTGATCAAGTACGCTGGGCGTTCCAAGTGAAGTGGGGACGGTGACCGAGCGCCGCCGTCCGTGCATGCCGCCATGGAATCCAGCCCCGACCCCCGAACCGAGCACCGGCTCGACGCCCTGCAGCAACGCCTGGGCCACCGCTTTGCCGACCTGGCGCTGCTGCAGCGTGCGCTGACCCACCGCAGCTTCGGCATCGAGCACAACGAACGCCTTGAATTCCTCGGCGATGCGGTGCTGGCGATGGCCGTGTCGGCCCTGCTGTACGAGCGCTTTTCCGCGTCCGACGAAGGCGACCTGACCCGCGTGCGGGCCCACCTGGTGCGCGAGGACAGCCTGCACCGCGCCGCCATCGCCCTGGGCCTGCCCGAGGTGCTGCGCCTGTCCGAGGGCGAGGCCCGCGGCGGCGGGGCGCAGCGGCCGTCGATCCTGGCCGACGCGGTCGAGGCGGTGATCGGCGCGCTTTTCCTCGACGGCGGCCTGCCGGCGGCCACGCGCCTGGTGCGGGCACTCTTCGGCGAACTGATCGCCAGCACCGAGGCCGACAGCTGGAGCAAGGACGCCAAGACCGAGTTGCAGGAATGGCTGCAGGCGCGCCGCATCGCCGTGCCCACCTACCGCATCCTGGCCACCCGCGGCCAGGCCCATGCCCAGACCTTCGACGTCGAATGCGCCGTGCCCACATTGGGCCTGGCCGAGCAGGGCGAAGGTCGATCGCGCCGCACGGCCGAGCAGGAGGCTGCGCGCCGCATGCTGGCCAAGCTGAAGGCCAGCGACCGGCCGGGCAGTCCGCTGCGCAGCTGAGCGTCCCCGCTGCACATCGCTGCTTTCCACCACGACCGGACACCACCATCACCGACGCCACCGCCCCCGACGCCTCCGGCGCCACCGAAGCCGCGCCGCAGCGTTGCGGCCTGATTGCCATCGTCGGCCGGCCCAACGTCGGCAAGTCGACCCTGCTGAACGCCCTGGTCGGCCAGAAGATCAGCATCACCTCGCGCAAGGCGCAGACCACGCGCCACCGCATCACCGGCATCCGCACGCTGGGCGCCACGCAGTTCGTCTTCGTCGACACGCCGGGCTTCCAGACCAAGGAGATCCGCGGCCGCACCGCGCTGAACCGCAACCTCAACCGCACGGTCACGTCGGCGCTGGCCGACGTGGACCTGGTGCTGTTCATGGTCGAGGCCGGCCGCTTCGGCCCCGACGACGAGCGTGTGCTGGCCCTGCTGCCGCCGGACAAGCCGGCCATCCTGGTGGCCAACAAGCTCGATGCGGTGGCCCGCCGCACCGACATCCTGCCCTGGCTGCAGGCCATGCAGCAGCGCCATGCGTTTGCCGAGTTCGTGCCCATGTCGTCGACCCGGCCGGGCGATGTCGAGCGGCTGTTCCGCGTCGTCGAGCCCTACCTGCCGCAGCAGCCCTGGTTCCATGACGAGGACGCGCTGACCGATCGCAGCGACAAGTTCATGGCCGCCGAACTGATTCGGGAAAAGCTGTTCCGCCTGACCGGCGACGAACTGCCCTACAGCGCGACCGTGGTCGTCGAGAAGTACGAAGAGGAAGGCAACCTGCGGCGCATTGCCGCCACCATCGTCGTCGAGCGCGACGCCCACAAGGGCATGGTGATCGGCGACGGCGGCGAACGGCTCAAGCGCATCGGCAGCGAGACGCGGCAGGAGCTGGAGTCGCTGACCGGCAGCAAGGTCTTCCTGGAGCTGTGGGTCAAGGTGCGCTCGGGCTGGGCCGACAGCGAGGAGCACCTGCGCAGCTACGGCTACGAGTGAGCGGTGGCAGCGTCCCGTGCATCACCGCAGGCTGCTTTCGTCCTCCATCAATGGGACTGGAGCGAAACCAGCCTGATCCTCGACCTCTTCACCCGTGAGCACGGCCGGGTGGCGGCCGTGGCCAAGGGCGCGAAGCGGCCGTATTCGCAGCTGCGGCCGGTGTTGATGCCCTTCCAGCGCCTGCTGGTGCTGACCAGCCGGCCGAAAAGCGCCAGCGCCGACGATGGCGCCGACATCCTGCTGCTGCGCTCGGCCGAATACGCTGGGGCCGGCGCGGCCATGCCGCCGGCACGGCTGTTCCCGGGCTTCTACCTGAACGAGTTGCTGATGAAGCTGCTGGCGCGCGGCGACCCGCATGCCGCCCTGTTCGACGCCTATGCCGATGCGCTGCAGGCCCTGGCCATGGCCAGCGACGAGGCGCCGCTGCGCGCCTTCGAGCTGCAGCTGCTGCGCGAGACCGGCGTGCTGCCCGAACTGTCGCGCATCACCACCACGCAGGCGCCGGTGTGCGCCGCCGGCAGCTACCACCTGGGCGGCGAGGCCGGCCTGGCGGAAGCGACGGCCGACGACGCCATGGCCTTGCCCGGCGCAGTCTGCCAGGCGCTGCAGGCGGCGCTGGACCACGGCGATGGCACTGCGCTGCGCCGCGCCTGCCAGGGGGCGCTGCCGGCGCTGCGCAGCCAGCTGAGGGCACTGCTTCCTTATCATCTCGGCTCCCCGGCACTGCGCACCCGTGCGCTGATGCTGGATGTGCGGCGCCTGCTCGACGCTGCCCCAGCCGCCCCGTCCACGCCTTGAACCCGGGCCCGCCATGAATCCGCTCGTCGCTCCTGAAGCCCACGCCCGGCCGCACCGCACGGCGCTGTCGGTCAACGTCAACAAGATCGCGCTGCTGCGCAACACCCGGCACATCGGCATCCCCGACGTGGTGGCGCTGTCGCGCATCGCGCTGGAGGCGGGCGCCCAGGGCATCACCGTGCACCCGCGGCCCGACGCACGCCACATCCGCCCCCAGGACGTGCACGACCTGCATGCGCTGATGCAGCATTGGCCCGAGGCCGAGTTCAACATCGAGGGCAACCCGTTCCACAACCTGATGGACTTCGTGCGTCAGCTGCGCCCGCACCAGGTGACCTTCGTGCCCGACAGCGAGGACCAGTTCACCAGCGACCACGGCTGGCGCTTCCCTGACGATGCGGCACGCCTGCAGCCGCTGATCGACGAGGCCCATGCGTTGGGCGTGCGGGTCAGCCTGTTCATGGACCCGCTGGCCGGGCAGATGGCCGGTGCCCGGGCGACGGGCGCCGAGCGGGTGGAGCTCTACACCGAAACCTACGCCGCCGCGCATGGCACGCCGCGCCAAGCCGACGTGCTGGCCGGCTTCACCGCCGCGGCCGAGGCCGCGCTGGCCGTGGGCCTGGAACTCAATGCCGGCCACGACCTGAACCGCGCCAACCTGACCGATTTCCTGCGTGCCGTGCCCGGCGTGCTGGAGGTGTCGATCGGCCATGCATTGATCGCCGACGCGCTGGAACTGGGCATGGCAGAGACCATCCGCGACTACCAACGCTGCATCCAGCGCGCCTTTGCCGCCTCTGCATGATCCACGGCATCGGCACCGACATCTGCGACATCCGCCGGCTGCGCGCCACGCTGGAACGGCGCGGCGACCGCTTTGCCGAGAAGGTGCTGGGCCCGGCCGAATTGCAGGTGTTCCACGTCCGCCGCGCCCGCGCCGAGGTGCGCGGCATCGCCTTCCTGGCCACCCGCTTCTCGGCCAAGGAGGCCTTCTCCAAGGCCATCGGGATGGGCATGCGCATGCCGATGACCTGGCGCGCCTGCGAGATCCTCAACCACCCCAGCGGTGCGCCCTACATCCGCCTGCATGGTGCGCTGGCCGACTGGTTCAGCGAACGTGGGCTGCGCGCCCATGTCACCGTCACCGACGAGACCGACTACGCCGCGACCTTCGTCGTCGTCGAGACCCAACCCCCCGCCTGAAAGCCCCCCATGTCCTTCGACCTCGACGCCGTGCACGCCCCTGTGGTGCTGGACATCGCCGGCACCACGCTGACCGCCGCCGACCGCCGGCGCCTGAAGCATCCGCTGGTGGGTGGCCTGATCCTGTTCGCCCGCAACTGGGAAGGCCGCGCCCAGCTGACCGCGCTGACGGCCCAGATCAAGAAGGTGCGGCCCGATGTGCTGATCTGCGTCGACCACGAGGGCGGCCGGGTGCAGCGCTTCCGCAGCGACGGCTTCACCCACCTGCCGCCGATGCGCGTGCTGGGCGAGCTGTGGATGCGCGACGCCCTGGCCGCCACCGACGCGGCCACCGCCTGCGGCCATGTGCTGGGCGCCGAACTGCGTGCCTGCGGCGTCGACCTGAGCTTCACCCCGGTGCTGGACCTGGACCATGGCGAAAGCGGCGTCATCGGCGACCGCGCCTTTCACCGCGACGCCCGCGTGGTGGCCATGCTGGCCAAGAGCCTGATGCACGGCCTGCTGCTGGCCGGCATGGCCAACTGCGGCAAGCACTTCCCCGGCCATGGCTTCGTCAAGGCCGACAGCCACCTGGCACTGCCGGTGGACAAGCGCTCGCTGAAGGCCATCCTGTCGGACGATGCCAAGCCCTACGACTGGCTGTCGACCAGCCTGTCCAGCGTGATGCCGGCGCACGTGGTCTACCCGAAGGTCGACGCCCAGCCGGCAGGCTTTTCCGAGCGCTGGCTCCGGCAGATCCTGCGGGGCGACCTGGGCTTCCAGGGCCTGATCTTCAGCGACGACCTGAGCATGGAAGGCGCCAAGGTGGCGGGCAGCGCCGTCGATGGCGCGCTGGCGGCGCTGAACGCCGGCTGCGACATGGTGCTGCTGTGCAACCAGTCC
>Ga0116179_1000952_pt1 | contig 22052 bp, 22 predicted proteins | sample AD_UKC071_MetaG_FD_89751 | JGI IMG/M metagenome (GOLD analysis project Ga0116179, IMG submission 89751) | Active sludge microbial communities of municipal wastewater-treating anaerobic digesters from USA - AD_UKC071_MetaG | ecosystem: Engineered > Bioreactor > Anaerobic > Digestate | place: USA...
CTCAACGTGCGGCTGATTGACGGCGCGCTGGTGGTGCTGAGTGTGCACCCCGAGTCCGACGCCTACTGGGCTGGCGTGCGCTCTGGCATGAAGCTCACCCGCATCGCCGGGCGCGACGCGCTGGCGCAGTGGCAGGACTGGCAGCAGGCGGCGCGGCGTTACTCGACGGTGCAAGCCGGCTGGCGTGCACCGCTGCGCAAGCTCAATGAAGCGGCAGCAGCGCTGATCGAAAAGGCGAAGGCCGAGCGCAGCACCGAGGAGGGCCTCGCGCTGGACTTCGAACGCGTCGACGGCAGTGCGCTTGCCGCTGCGCTGAAACCGCGCACGCTGTCCACGCGCCCGCAGGTGACGCATCGCACATTGCCGTCCGGCATCGGCTACATCCGCCTCACCGCGTTCACCGAATCGTTGCGTGCCGGCCTGCTCGACGCCGTGACGGCGCTCAAGGACACGCCGGCGCTGATCATTGATCTGCGCGGCAACGGCGGCGGATCGGCGGCGATGGCTGAGGCACTGGTAGGCAGTTTCTTCAAGCAGAAGACGGTGATTGGCCGCGCCGCAACGCGCACCGGCCAGCCGGTGACAGTGGCGTTCGGCGCCATCAAGCTCATCACCCTCGAGCGCGACGTGCCGGGCCGGGCCGACGCCTACGCCGGCAAGGTGGCTGTGCTGATGGACAGCGACAGCGCCAGCGCGTCGGAGGCCGCGGCGGGCGCGCTGCAAAGCACCGGACGCGCCATTGTCGTCGGCGAGACGTCCTGCGGCTGCCTGCTCGCCTACCTTGGCTACGCCGGGTTGCCGGGCGGCGGCGAACTCGCCTACAGCGAGATCGGCTTCACCACAATCAAAGGCGAACGGATCGAAGGCAAGGGCGTGGTGCCGGACGTCGCCGTCGAGCGCACGCTGGCGGACCTGCGCGCGCAGCGCGACCGCACGCTGGAGGCGGCACAAACAGCGCTGCTCGCGACCGCGAAATAGTCAACGGCTTTTCGGTGAAACGCCCATTACAAATGGGCTAAAGCGTCGTTTTCGCTGATTGTCAACTTTCGCCGAAAATGCACGCTGAGCCCAGCGCGACTGGGGCTTTCAGCAAAAAGCCATTGATGCCAAACCGGCATCACACGCGTCGTCGCCATTCGCTAGCATCGTCGGTTCAATACGCACTCTTGCGCCCTGACCGCGCCTCCACCATGCAATTCGCCGACCGTCTCCAGAACGTCGAAACCTCCGCCATCCGCGAGCTCTTTAAACTGCTCGGCAAGCCCGGCATCATCAGTTTTGCCGGCGGCTTCCCCGACCCGGCGCTGTTTGACGTCGAAGGCGTTCGCATGGCCACCGAGGCTGCGCTGGCCGACAACCCCGGCGCGGTGCTGCAATATGGCGCCACCGAAGGCTTCGGCCCCATGCGCGAGGCCGCGGCCGCCTTCATGCGCAACAAGGGTGCCAGCGTTACGCCGGAGCAGTTGATCATCACCACCGGCAGCCAGCAGGCGCTCGACCTGATCGGCAAGACCATGATCACGCCGGGCGACAAGGTGATCGTCGAAGCGCCGACCTTCCTGGCCACCATCCAGTGCTTCAAGCTCTACGGCGCTGAGCTGATCACCGCGCCGATCGACGCCGACGGCGTGCAGGCCGACAAATTGGAGCAACTGATCGACCAGCACAAACCAAAGTTCGTCTACCTGATCCCCACCTTCGGCAACCCGAGCGGCGCCATGCTCTCGCTCGAACGCCGCAAGCGCATCCTCGAAGTCGCCGCGCGCACCAAAACGCTGATCGTCGAGGACGACCCCTACGGCGAGCTTTACTTCGGCGCACCGCCGCCGCCCAGCATGCTGGCGCTCAGCGATGGCATTCCGGGCTCACGCGACTGGCTTGCCCACTGCGGCAGCATGAGCAAGATCCTCTCGCCGGGCCTGCGTGTGGGCTTTCTCATCGCGCCGCCGGAACTACTCGCCAAAGCCACCATGTGCAAGCAGTTCAGCGACGCCCACACCAGCAACCTCACGCAAGCCACCGCCGCCAAATACCTGGGCCTCGGCCGCCTCGACGGCGCGCTCGCAAAAGTGCGCGCCACCTACGCCGAACGCGCCCGCGTGATGGGCGAATGTCTAAAGCGCGAACTCGGCGACGCCATCGAATTCAACGCACCGCACGGCGGCATGTTCGTCTGGGCGCGTCTCACGGGCGGACGCAACGCGAATGAGTTTGCGCAGCGCGCGATTGAAAAGCTGGTGGCGTTCGTCCCAGGCGCGCCGTTCTTTGCGCGAGATCCCGATGTGTCGACGTTGCGACTTTCGTTTGCGACTGCGGATCTGGCGAAGATTGAAGAGGGGATTGGGCGGTTGGCGAAGGCTTTGTAGCGCGTTCGCCACGGTGAGATCGTTGAACTAAACTGCGCCGATGAAACTCGTCGGCACGATTGAAAGTGTTGAGACCATTGCCAAAGGGCGTGGCATCCGCGAATATGCGCAATTGGTCACCCGCTTCGGCGGCAAGAACTGGGTCAAACGATAGGGCATCGCTCTTGTCGAAATTGACAGTCAGACAGGCCGTGCCGAAGTGCACTGGTACGAATGCCACGGCATCGGCAAAGTCAAAATGAAAGTGAAACACTGGCTATGAAACATTACGCATTGTGTTTGAGCAACGATTTCGGCGCTGACTTTTCCGGCGACGACGTTTTGCCAAGCCTAGTCTACGAGACGCTCGGCGAAGAGCGTGGAGCCCTGCGAATCGTCGACGAATCGGGCGACGACTTTCTCTATCCCGCCAGCAACTTTCGCGTCCTCAGCGATGCCGATTCGCAATTGCTGGAGCGCAGCATGGCGGCGCTGGCAGCGTAGCGCGATGTGAGGCGTGAGAACCCGCACGAGGCGTATCGCATGTCCTGCCAGTCGACTGTTCCCGGCTATTTGGGTTGGTAGCTAACTAAATGACTGAGCTTCCAGACGAAGCTATAGCGGCGCTTGACCTTCGTCTAGCCAAGGGCGAGGTGTCTATGGACGAGTATCTGCAAATCAGGAAGGTGATTGAAGAGCCGCGCCCTAGCTCGCCGACCCATCCTCGTCATTCGATACAACCACTGGGCGAATACAAAGGATTCAAAGTATTTCCCGATTACTGGCAGTACGAAGATGATCGAATGCCAATCGCTGATATTGCATCTGTGTCGGTTGGACGATCAAAGTTAACTATCAATGGATTGGCGTCTGTCAATCATTCGTATGTTTGGGTGACTTTGATGTCTGGTCGAATGGTGAAATTCGATGAAAAGAAAGCACACTTTGGCGAGGAGCAGCATCAGTATCTGCTGAGATTCGGCAAAGCGCTGCAAGGAGCGTCCTACAAAATTCGTTTGCAGCGTCTGTGGGATCGACTCTCCCTTGAGGGACGCGTCAAGATCGGTACGCGTTCCAAAAATTCGTCGCAAGAGTGCTTTCTAAGTTCAGACGGGCAGCTTACGTGTGGTGCGATATCTCTTGACCTTAAGAAATGCAAAGCCGAAGGACAACTACACCTCGGAACACACTCGTTCAACACGCAATTTGGCTCCGAAATTTACGCCTCCTACTCGACGATACCGCTTAGAGAGCCGCCTTTCACGGCTTCGCTGGCAGTAACGACCAGCTTGGATACAGATATTGCTTTCACCACAGTTGATTGGTTGTCACGACCAGACAACGTCATTCGTTCCCCTCGCGAATAGTCACGCATAGTTGTTCTCTGAAATGTTCGACATTGGCCCATTCGTATTTCCCATATTTTCTGGCGTGTCGGAACAGGGTGTGTTTCGTGTTGACAAGTTCTTAGGTGCTGGATTTTGGATTGGGAAGCGGGGTCACTTTCTTACTTGCAAGCACGTTCTTGCGCAAATTGAGCCAAAACAAGTTGCCGCGATTGCCCGTCTTCCATTTTCTAGTTCGGCGCCATATTTGAGAATTGTCGAGACTGTTTCTAGTCGACGGTTTGATGTAGCAGTCGGGCGCGCATTCGTCAAAAGCGATGTTCCGGTTCTTCCGACTTACTCCGGCCCAATCGGCCTAGGCCTAGAGATACAAGCGTTTGGATTTGCTGACGCAGGCAAGGAGCCAGGACAATACTTTCTCGATCTACGCCTACTTCGTGGTCACGTGACAAGGTTGTGCCAAGATAGTTTGGGATTGGAAACGCCGTCGGTTATGGAGGTTTCATTTGGCAGTCCTAGTGGCTTTAGCGGTACGCCGCTTCTGGTTGATAGTGCGGTTGTTGGCATGCTCCACAACAACCTTGAGACAAAGATTGGACATCACTCAATTTTGGATGTGACCGAGAATGGCAATCGATACAAAGAAGATGCCTATCGCGTCTACGAGTATGGGGCCGCGCACATGATGCATGAGCTTTCTGACTTTATTGAAGACGCCTGCAACAGCTTAGGTAAGAACTGAATGTTTGAGTGCCGTCGCTTTATGCGGCGACGATGCCTATGCCGACTCTCAAATACCTAACCCACTACCCCGAACCTCTTCAAGCGCAAGTTCGCACTCTGATCGCTGAGAATCGCCTGGGCGAGATGCTGCAGAAGCGTTACCCCGAACCGAACACGGTGCGCACGGATAAGGCGTTACAGGAGTTCACGCTTTCGCTGAAAGCGCAGCACATGAAGAGTGCGGTCACGCCCGCCAAAGTGATTTTCGACAATCACCTGCAGGTGGTGAAGCATGCGTTAGGTACGCATACTCAGGTATCGCGTGTGCATGGCTCGAAGCTGGTGGCGAAGCGTGAGATTCGCATTGCCAGTGTGTTCATTGACGCGCCAGCGGCGTTTCTGCAGATGATCGTAGTGCACGAGCTTGCACATCTGAAGCAGCGCGAGCATGACAAAGCGTTCTACCAACTGTGCCATCACATGGCGCCGGACTACGCGCAGCTTGAGTTCGACCTGCGCCTCTACCTGACGCATCTTGATCTGACGAAGCGCCAGATCGCGGAGTGATCAGTTCGCCAACGCGCGATGGTCGTAGCTGACTACTCGCGTAAGGCGCCATCCGCCGCCCAAGCGAAGAGGGGTTGGTTCAGCCGCAGATTATTTTGAACGCGTCACTTGCTGCAATTCCTCCCGAATAATCGTCCGCAAATTCGCGGCCAAATGCTCCCCCTCGACAGCGCGTCGTAGTGCGTCATTGATCAGTGTCTGATAGCCGCGCTCGCCGGCTGTCGCCTTGAAGTGCTCAATGATGGGCGTATCGAGCATGATGCTGATGCGCTGCTTGCCGACGCGTGCGCGGACGGCGTCCTGCCATTCACTGCGCGTCGCTGCCTTGCCGCCTACGCGAAATTTGGCGCGGTCGAAGTGCGCTTGCGTCAGCGGCGGCGCGTCGTCAGAAGTAGCCAACGTTTTGGTAGTAGAGGTTCGTTTCATTGCTGTCTGCCTTGCGCATTGAAATGATGCGAATGCTGGTTTCGGATTCGACGTGCACGACGAGCACCACCAGTGATTCAAGCAAACCAATGCCGATCATGCGCTGTTCGCCATATTCATGACGGTCGTCCTCAAACAAAACCATTGGCGCGTCGAAGACCCGTACTGCATCTACGAAATCAAGGCCGTGCTTGGCGATATTTGCCAAGGGCTTTGCCTAGTCCCAGATGAAATTCATGCAATGCAGTATACATATAAAAATGCATACTTAGCGGGCCGAAAACAATTTCCAGTTAGTGGCAAAGCAACGTGAAATTCATGCAACCGGCATATTGACGCCTGACGCTTCATCCATCTAAAAGAACAAGCCTGAGCGCGTTTTCACGCTGTACGACGGCGGGCTCGTTTACTTACCTTCACGGAGACCCGCATGCATCCCATGCCCCATCGCCTGGCGTCGCGCCGGGCTGCGCAGACGGCCGTTGGCGCGCTGTTTGCCCTGCTAGTTCAACTGGCGCTGAGTGCCATTGCGTTTGCCCAATCGCCTGCGCCAGCACCGGCCCCCAACAGCAAGGAGGCCGCGCAGAAGATCTTTGCCGATGCAATGGCGGCGGCAAAGACCGGGCCGGCGGAGGTGCCGCTGGCGTCGCAGGGCACGCTCAAGTTGCCGGCGAACTATCTGTTTATCCCGCAGCCGCATGCCACTCAGGTGTTGAACGCGATGGGCAATCCGGGCAAGGACCCACGCTTGCAGGGGCTGGTGTTCCCGGTGGAGCGGGATAGCTGGTTCATGACTATCCGCTTCGAATCCTCCGGCTACGTGAAGGACGACGACGCCAAGGACTGGAACGCCGACGATCTGCTCAAGAGCTATCGCGAGGGCACCGAAGAAGCGAACAAGGAGCGCACCAAGATGGGTGTGCCGGCGCTGGAGATTCTCGGCTGGGCGGAGAAGCCGGCGTATGACGCGGCAACGCATCGGCTGGTGTGGGCGATGTCGTCGAAGGAGCGCGGCGCGCCGGCCACCGATGGCCAGGGCGTCAACTACAACACCTATGCACTGGGCCGCGAGGGTTACTTCAGTCTGAATCTGGTGACCGACCTCGCCGATCTGCCCAAGCACAAGACGCATGCATCGACGATGCTCACCTCACTCGAATTCGACAGCGGCAAGCGCTACGCTGATTTCAACGCGTCGACCGATCGCGTTGCTGAATATGGCCTCGCGGCGCTGGTCGCCGGCGCGGCGGCGAAGAAGCTCGGGTTCTTCGCGATCGTTGCCGCCTTTCTTGCCAAGTTTGCCAAGGTTGGGCTGCTGGCACTCGCTGCGTTAGGTGGCGGTCTTTGGAAGCTCTTTGGTGGCAAGAAGAAAGAGGCGGCGCCCGCAGCTGACATGCGTGATGCGGCCGTGGTGCCCACGGCTGAACCCCTGCGCGCGCAGGTGGCCGATGCGCCACCGCCATCGGCGACGCCGGCCGCCACACCACCACCCACACCCGGCATTGATTTCGGCTCGCCCGACAAGAAATAGCCAATACCTGCTCGCCAGCCCGCACGATGACCAAGCTCCTGCTCCTGCTCTTTTCCGGCCTCAAGTTCGGAAAGATTTTCACCACCGGCGGCACCATGCTGATCTCGGTGGTGGCCTACGCTTTCATTTTTGGCTGGGGCTATGCGGTCGGCTTTGTGCTGCTGATGTTCGTGCATGAGATGGGTCACTACTTCGCGGCGCGGCATCGCGGGCTCAACGTCGGCGCGCCGACGTTCATCCCGTTTCTCGGTGCATGGATTGAGCTAAAGGACCAGCCGCACAGCGCGGAGACCGAGGCCTTCGTCGGTCTCGGTGGTCCGCTGATTGGTACGGTTGGCGCGCTGGTCGTCTATTTTCTGGCGCGCAGTTACGACAGCACGCTGCTGCTGGCGGTGGCGTACTCGGGCTTCTTTCTCAACCTGTTCAACATGATCCCGCTGTCACCGTTCGACGGCGGACGCATCACGGCGGTGCTGTCGCCGCGCATCTGGTTTCTCGGCGTGCCGGTGCTGGTGGGTTTGTTTGTCTGGCGACCGAGCCCGATGCTTATCCTGATCGCGCTGATGGCGGCGCCGCAGCTCTGGAAGGCGTGGAAGTACCGCAGCGACAGTGAAGAGGCGCAAACCTACTACGCAGTCTCTGGCGCCACGCGGCTGGAATACGCCACCTATTACATCGTGCTGCTCGCCTTCCTCGCCGTCATGACGCATGACGTGCACGAGATGGTGCAGGCGGCGCGCGTGGCGAAAGGCTTCTGATCGCGCTGTCTGGCGAACGATTACGGCAGTGCGCGATGGTCGTAGCTGACCACACGGGTGATTCGCCACTCGCCGCCCTTGTTCTGCCAGATGTGCAGAAAGCGTCCGCTGCCGGCGCAGCGTGCCGCGCCGACGGGGCAGAAGTGATGGGTTCCGGAATACACGGCGCCCCAGTTGCCAATCGGCCACACTTCCAGTGAACCGGCAACCAGCTTGCGGCTGAACTTGCCGCAGACATTGGCCTTCACGTCGGCGATGAACTGCTCACGGCCCCACGTCACGCCGCTGTTGTCATGGTAGAACTCAAGCGCCGGGTCGAAGAAGTTCGCCAGCTTGTCCAGCTCGCAGCGGTTGAAGGCCTCGAACAGTTCGTGGTCCAGCGTCTCGATGCGGTCACGCAAAGTCACAGTCGGGGCTAGCGCTACTGAGGGAACAGGTTGCGCGTGCGTACGCGATGATGTGCTGATGGCAGTAAAAATGGCAACCGCGATGGCGATGTATGCGCCGCGGCGCGGTGAGCAGAATGGCAGCATGTCGTGAACCCCGGATTGGTAGATCACGCATCATCGCCAACGCGCTGCCCGCTGTCGATGGTCGGCTGACGGGTCGCAGGCCCGGGGCGTTGAGTCGCGGGTATTCACGGCAACACCTGGCTGCACTATGCTCTATAGCCATGCAACGCGTCGCGCATGCTCCCAACCTCGCCATCGCCACGCTATGGCTGGATGCGCTGGCCAGCGATGGCATCGAGGCCACGGTGCAGCGGCAGTACCTCGGCGGCGGCATTGGTGAGTTGCCGCCGCATCAGTGTCTGCCGGAAATCTGGGTCAGCGACGATGCGCAAGCAACGCGCGCCAGGGGCCTGCTGCACGATCTGCAAAACCTGCCGCAGCGGCATTGGGCTTGCCGAGCCTGCCATGAGATTGTCGAGGGCGGCTTTGAATCCTGCTGGAACTGCGGCGCGCCGATGCCGCCGCTCTGACGCGTGTCGAGTTGCCGGGTCAGTCGTCGAGCCCGGTGATCGGCCAGCGGCGCTCGGCGCCTGCTGCGCCAGCGTTTAGCGCGTTGAACACCGCGATCGCACCGTAGGCATCATTGGCAGCGTAAACCTGCTGGCCGCTGGACAACGTCGGCAGTGACCAGTTCGACGTGCTCATCCGCTTTGACTTGCTGAACTGCTGCCCGAGCACAATTGCGACCGCCGTCTTCACGCCGATCTCATTGCGGTAGCCCTCCTGCCGGAACCAGGTGGTGAGATCGAGCACGGCGCGCAGCGGCGCGCCAAGGCGGGCGCGGATGTGGCTGCGGTCTGACTTCAGGCCGAAGCCGACCTTCACTGTCGTGGTGCTGCCCAGCAGTGAGGCGATCGCAGCGCGCGATGCAGGGTTGTTCACCTGAAACAGCCAGGCCCGCTCGCTGGTGGCAAATTGCACGACGTGCGGCCCGGTTGAAGCTTCGCCCTTATGGAAGGTCGGCTTTGATTCGGTGTCGAAGCCCACGTAGCCGTGCCGCGAAATTTCGGCAGCGGCTTGCCCACACTCATCCTCTGTCGCCGGCACGTGAATGCGCTCCAGCGTGAGCGGGGTGAACGGTGGCAGCGCAGCAATATGCTCGGCATCAGGTGGGAGGGGGCGTGGACGCATGTTCCTGCTGGGTTCGGCGGTCAGGGCATCAACAGCTGGATGAACGCCTCGATGTCCGGCGCGGTGCTTCGTACGGGATTTGAACCCAGCGCCCCGGCAATCAACGCGTTGCCACGCAGGCCGAGCAGGTAGCGCAGTATCAGCAGGCCATCGGTGCCGACACGATACTGGCCATCGCCATCAACATCGAGCGCGGGACGGATGTTGTCGAGACGAGTCTTGACCGCTGCCGGATCGGTGATGGTGGCGTCGTTGGAGAGCGCATCGCCCGTCAGCGCACCGCCGGAGAAGCCAGCGAGATAGCGGGCGATCAGCAGACCATCGGTCGCACCGTCGTAGAGATTGGTGGGCGTGCTCTTGTCGAAGTTGAGGGTGGCCCCAGGGGCGCCGTCGTAGGCTGCCTTGATGTCGATGCGACCCCAGCCAAACGTGTTGTTGGGCACCGTGGTGGCGACATTGCCGCAGTTCACGGACGCAGCACGCCGCACCGCAGTCCGCATCAGCACTCGCTTGATCGCGTCGGGATTGCCAATCAGATCAGGTCGTGCCGACAGGAGCAGCGCAGCCGCTCCTGCGACGTGCGGTCCCGCCATCGATGTGCCACTTGATGAGCCATAACTGCTGTCGGACGTTCGCGTACTTGACCGAACCGATACGCCCGGGGCCGAGACGTCCGGCTTCATGCGGCCGCTACCGTCCACGGTGACGGGGCCACGACTTGAGAAAGACGCGATGGCGTCGGTGGTGCTGGCGCCGTCAGTGGCGCCAACGGACAACACGACATCGTAGATCGCTGCCGGGTCCAGCACGGACGAGCACGCCGAGCCGTCATTGCCGGCGCTTACCACTACAAGAATGCCGGCCGCATTGACGCTTTCGACCACCGTCTTCAACACGTTGACGTCGGTGCAGCCCTCCGATGGCGGACATCCCCATGAATTGTTGATCACGTGTGGCGCTTTTGCCGGATCGGGGTTGTTGCCAGCAAGATCGGTCGGCGCAATGAACCACTGGAAACACTCGGCATAGGTGGCTGGCGTGCCGTTACCCTGATCCATATTGCGGCAGCCAATCCACTTGGCGCCAGGCGCGACGCCCACCTGATTGCTGCCGCCGTCATCACCGACCATCGTGCCCATCGTGTGGGTGCCGTGCCCCTGGTCATCGCACGGAGTGACCGAATTGGCGCCGCAGGAGCCGCCACCGGAGTGAATGGCGTCGTGCCAGTGGTAATTGTGATTGGCAGTGCTGCCGTTCCAGCCGCGATACTTGCCCTTGAGGGCTGTGTGGGTCCAGCGATAGCCGGTGTCCTGACCGCCGATGACGATGCCCTGCCCGGTGAATCCGGCCGTCCACATTTCGTTGGCCCGAATCTTGGTGACGCCCGTCTCGACTGCCGATATTGCAGTCGGCGCCGCGGCGGGGCGTTCCAGTACCAGCTGTTCCCGCGCCGGTTGCGACAGCTTGACGCTTGGATTGGCGGCAAGGCGCTTGACGTCCGGCCGGTTGGCCAGCGCCTCAGCGGTGGCGGCATCGGCATGCACCAGAATCATGTTGGCGACCCAGAACGGCTGGTGCTGGACGCCACGTGTTGCCAGCCAGCCCCGAAGATCGGCCTGTGTTGCGTCGGCGTGCTCGCGCAGCGTCTCGTACACATAGCGACCACGCGCGGTCTTGTCGGTTATCGTCGCCGCCTGCGAAAGATCGGCCTGCAACGGCATCTGCACCAGTACCGGCACGGTCGCCGCCGTAGCGAGTTCTTTAAGGACCCACGCGTCGGCCTTGCTGGCCAGTCGTGCCGATGCGGTGAACGGGACCGCCGCGTGCGCTGCGGTGGCACTAACCAGCGCTGCGGCGACAAGGATACGAAGGGGCATGGGATAGCTCACGCAAAAAGTGTTGAATGGCAGGTGATGGAAGCGTTGCGAATTGTTGCGCGCTCAGTCAGTCGAGCACATCACCGGCCGGGTTGTCGCCAAAGTCGGGCCGCGCCAGGTAGCGCAGTACGCGCTCGGCAGCGGCGTCGATACTCAGCAATTGTCCGCTACTGTGGTACTCCACAAACCGTGCATGATCCGGGAACGCGTCGGCATCGGCGCTGCGCAGATGGGTCTGCATGTCGGTATCGATGATGCCCGGCGCCAGCGAACAGACTCGGGCGCCGTTCGCTTGTGAGCTTTCTTCCAGCGCGAGGCAACGTGTGTAGTGATCCATGCCGGCCTTCGCTGCGCTGTACAGCGATTGCGATGCCATCGCGCGGCGGCCATTGCCGGACGAAATGTTGAGCACCCTTCTGGCGGCGGACCAGCCAGCGGTGGCGCGCAGAAATGCCGCCGTGAGCTGCATCGGCGCCTCCAGCCCGACGCGCAGCACGCTGGCGATGTCAGCACTGCTGGCGTCGGCGAGCGGTGCGATGCGCGGCAGCACGGCGGCGTTGTTGATCAACGTGACCGATGCGTAGGTGTCGGCGTCAAGACTGACCAGCCAGTCGTGCAGGCGCGCCGCAACGGCAGCGCCGCCATCACCAAGATCGGCAGTCCATTGCTCGAGCGTGCACTGGGGCGTGCTGCCAGCGAGCAAGCCGAGCTCGTCGTTACGGTGCCTTGCGATGCAAAGCAGTGAATGACCGGCCATCAACAGTTGCCGTGCCATGCCGAGGCCAAGGCCGCGGGAGGCGCCAGTGAGAATGTATAGGTGCTGCTTCATGCCGGCATCTTAGCGTCCGCTTGTGCAGCTGACAAAAGAAGAGTGCGCACTCGAATCGGCAACGACACAATCGGCGTCGATTCGGTGCCGCCACTGCGCCAGTTGCGCCGCGCGGGGCTGTGCCGGTGCCATCACCACATTTCGGGAGGAACCATGAAATATCAGTGTGCACATCGCTGGGCATTCAGCGCGTGGGGCGGGCAGCTGGCTGAGCAGGAGGACGCACTGGCGCCGGCGGTTGGTCACGAGGTGACTGTGAGGGTGACGCACTGCGGAATGTGTCATTCCGACCTGCACCTGCAGGCCGGCGGCTTCGACATGGGCGGCGGCAAACTGTCGTCGTTCGAACGTGCAGGCATCAAGCTGCCGGTCACAATGGGGCATGAGATCGTCGGTGAAGTGGTGGAGATCGGCCACGAAGTTTCAGGCGTTGCTGTTGGCACACAAGTTGTGGTCTACCCGTGGCTTGGCTGCGGGGAGTGCACCACCTGCCAGAGCGGCGACGAACATTTGTGCGTGAAGGCCGCGCGCAATATGGGCTTCCACGAGCCGGGTGGTTATGCCGATACGGCGCGGGTGCCGCATGAAAAGTATCTGGTGCCCATCGGCAGCTTGGATCCGGCGCGGGCGGCGACTTTTGCCTGCGCCGGTATTACTGCGCTGTCGGCCATCCGCAAGTTGCCCTCAGCGGCGGCCGATGGCTGGATCGCGGTGATTGGTTGTGGCGGTGTCGGCATGACCGGCGTCGCCTTGTTGAGTGCGACATCGACGGCAAAGATCGTGGCGATTGACCCCGATCCTGCCAAGCGCGAATCGGCGCTTGCCCACGGTGCCGCGCTGGCGTTCGACCCCGGTGCGGCGGATGCGCTGAAAACCATCAACAAGGCCTGCGGCTTCAACGTGTCGGGCGTGATCGATTTCGTTGGCTCGGAAGCGAGCTCGACGCTCGCCGTCAATCTGGTCCGGCGCGCTGGAACGGTGGTGATCGTCGGCCTGTTCGGCGGCGAGTTCAAGATGCCGCTACCGATGTTTGCCTTGAAGTCAATTTCGATCATTGGCTCCTACGTTGGCGGTCTCAGTGAGCTGCGCGAGCTGGTGGCGCTGGCGCAGCAGAAGACGCTGCCGGAGATCCCCCTCGACCGCCGACCGCTGTCGACCGTCAACGAGGCGCTGGATGACCTTACGCATGGCCGTGTGGTGGGCCGGGTAGTATTGCAGCCGTAGTTTTCGGTGGCCGACCGTCGCAAGGTCGGGATAACGTATTGAAAGTGAAAGCACGGTCACGACGACGTTTTCTTGGCGCGCTGCTGATGGCGCCGCTGTTGCCCGGCTGCGGGCGCAAGCGTGTCAGCGGGCGTCGTGTTGCGGCCGGCGCTACCGTGCTCGCGCTGGGCGATTCGCTCACCTTCGGCACCGGGGCGTCGCCCGAGACCAGTTATCCCACCGTGCTGGCGCGGCTGACTGGCTGGAACGTGATTAACGCTGGTGTCCCCGGCGACACTTCTGCACAGGCGCTCGCACGCCTGCCTGCGCTGCTGCAGGAACACGCACCGCAACTGGTGCTGGTGGGAATCGGTGGCAACGACTTTCTGCGTCGCATCAGCGATGCCACTACGCGCGCGAATATCCAGCGTACCTGCGAACAGGTGCTGGTCAGCGGCGCGCAGGTGATGCTGATTGCGGTGCCGGCATTGAGCGCAGCGGCGGTGATTGCTGGATCACTGTCCGATCATCCGCTCTACGAGGAGATCGCTGATTCGCTGCGCCTGCCGCTGCATGCGAAGGGCTGGTCCACGGTGCTGGCCAGTGCGGCACTGCGCTCTGACCAGATTCATGCCAATGCGCAGGGCTATGAAGCATTCGCCCGCAGCCTTGCCGACGCGGCGCGGGCGGCGCAGTTGTTGTGACTTTCAGGCAGCGCGTTTGCTGCCGCTGCCGGAGCTGATCGCAGGCTGCATCAGCAGCGCCAACTCGGTGCCGGTAACGATGCGGAGGCTGTTCTTCGCGGCAAATTGCCGGGCTGCGTCGTTGGGTGCGTTTAACGCAATGTAGATGCCCTGCCCGACATCGTCGCCCGCTGGCGAGGCGAGTGCGGCAGACAGTTCGCGCAAGGGCTCAACGCCATGACTGGCGGCCTTCCAGCGCTGATGGCTGACGAGGGCGCTGCGCGAGCCTTTGCTGATGATCCAGTCCGCTCCGCTGCCTTTGAAGCGGGTCACCGTGTAGCCGTCAGCGACGTAGGCGCGTTCGAGCGCGGTCACGAAATCGCGACCTGGCAGCGCGGCCAGCGTCTGCAATGTGGCGTCGATTTTGGCCGGGCTGGGCGCTTGCCATTGCCGCCACGCGGCCATCACGCCGATCACCGCGAATGGCAGGCCCGACACCGCGCCGACGGCGGCGAAGCGCGCCGGGAACAGGCTGTAGCAGGCAAAGCCAACGGCTGCGGCGACGGCAAAACTGATCCACCACGGCGAGCGGAGCAGCACCGCGAACAGCGAGCGGTCAGACATCTTGAAGGACGGAAGCGAAAACTGCACGGCGGGGCATCCAGCGGATCGGGAGCGTGTTTGTAGCACGCGGCGCCGGATGTCAGGACCGGAGCAGGCTACGATCATCTTTTCTCAAAAATGCCCATCGGATATGGGCGAATAGCGAATTTTCAGCGAAAGTCGACTTTTGCAATTTTCCGCTATGAGCCCTTATGAAATGGTAGTTTCATTAAAAAGCCAATATGACGATGCCCTGCCTTCCGGCTTGAAACGGCGCCGTCGCTACCTATAATTAGCACTCATCAGGGGCGAGTGCTAACAATCGGATTTCTCCGCAGTTAGCGCTCGCTACGGTTGCATCCTCTACGCAGGTTGCCAATCGTCCGCCAAGGCCCGATGCGGCTGGCGGATGCCTCCGATTTCAAAACCCGAGAATTGTTCAAGGAGAACTCTTCATGTCACTGAAACTTCGCCCCCTGCACGATCGCGTGATCGTCAAGCGCCTCGAAGAAGAGCGCAAAACCGCGTCCGGCATCGTGATCCCGGACACCGCCACCGAGAAGCCCGACCAGGGTGAAGTGCTCGCCGTTGGCCCCGGCAAGCGTGACGACAGCGGCAAGCAAAACGCGCCGGACGTCAAAGTGGGCGACAAGGTCCTGTTCGGCAAGTACGCCGGCCAGACGGTCAAGGTGGACGGTGATGAACTCTTGGTCATGCGCGAAGAGGACATCATGGCTGTCGTCACCAAGTAACTCGGGCGTACGCAACCGATTGCTTCGGCAATTCCAGATTCAAAAACTAATCAACGAACCCAATTTCGGGCGCCGCGAGCCGGGATGAGCACAAGGCGCCGTTGACCGACGTGTACTGATGTACACGAGGTCGACGGCAACGCAGTGATCGCCCGGCGCAGCAAGCCCAGGAGAAAAACATGGCAGCTAAAGAAGTTGTATTTGGCGGTGACGCACGTGCCCGCATGGTTGAGGGTGTGAACATCCTCGCCAACGCAGTCAAAGTCACGCTCGGCCCGAAAGGCCGCAACGTGGTGCTCGAGCGCTCGTTCGGCGCCCCGACGGTGACCAAGGACGGTGTCTCGGTCGCCAAGGAGGTCGAGCTCAAGGACAAGCTCATGAACATGGGCGCGCAGATGGTGAAAGAGGTTGCATCCAAGACCTCCGACAACGCTGGTGACGGCACCACCACCGCGACCGTGCTGGCCCAGGCCATCGTGCGCGAAGGCATGAAGTTCGTTGCCGCCGGCATGAACCCGATGGACCTCAAGCGCGGCATCGACAAGGCGGTCACCGCCCTCGTCGCCGAGCTGAAGAAGGCCTCGAAGCCGACCACCACCAGCAAGGAAATCGCTCAAGTCGGTTCGATCTCGGCCAACAGCGATGACTCGATCGGCAACATCATCGCTGACGCGATGGAAAAAGTCGGCAAGGAAGGCGTGATCACCGTTGAAGACGGCAAGTCGCTCGAGAACGAGCTCGACGTCGTCGAAGGCATGCAGTTCGATCGCGGCTACATTAGCCCCTACTTCATCAACAACCCGGACAAGCAACTGGCGTTGATGGACAACCCCTACATCCTGCTGCACGACAAGAAGATCTCGAACATCCGCGATCTGCTGCCGACGCTGGAGCAAGTGGCCAAGGCTGGTCGTCCGCTGCTGATCATCGCTGAAGAAGTCGATGGCGAAGCGCTGGCAACCCTGGTGGTCAACAACATCCGTGGCATCCTGAAGACCGTTGCCGTCAAGGCCCCGGGCTTTGGCGACCGTCGCAAGGCCATGCTGGAAGACATCGCCATCCTGACTGGCGGCACCGTCATCAGCGACGAAGTTGGCCTCAAGCTCGAAAGCGTCACACTGGCTGATCTCGGCCAGGCCAAGAAGATCGAAGTGGGCAAAGAGAACACCACGATCATCGACGGCGCCGGCAAGGAAGACACGATCAAGGGCCGTGTTGCCCAGATCCGCAAGCAGATCGACGAAGCGACCAGCGACTACGACAAGGAAAAGCTGCAAGAGCGCGTGGCCAAGCTGGCCGGCGGTGTTGCGCTGATCAAGGTTGGCGCTGCGACCGAAGTCGAAATGAAAGAGAAGAAGGCCCGCGTTGAAGATGCGCTGCACGCAACCCGTGCCGCCGTTGAAGAAGGCGTGGTCGCCGGTGGCGGCGTTGCGCTGCTGCGCGCCCGTCAGGCCGCTGGCACGATCAAGGGTGACAACCACGATCAGGAAGCCGGTATCAAGCTGGTGCTGAAAGCGATCGAAGCGCCGCTGCGCGAGATCGTTGCCAACGCCGGTGGTGAGCCGAGCGTGGTGGTCAACGCCATCCTCGCTGGCAAGGGCAACTACGGCTTCAACGCCGCCAACGACACCTACGGCGACATGATCGAAATGGGCATTCTCGACCCGACCAAGGTCACCCGCACCGCGCTGCAAAACGCCGCATCGGTCGCAGGCCTGATGCTCACCACCGAAGCCATGATCGCTGAAGCGCCGAAAGACGACGCACCGGCGATGCCTGGTGGCGGCGGGATGGGTGGAATGGGCGGCATGGGCGACATGGGCATGTAACGAGCTTCGTCTCCGGGCGCATTGCTTCGTTGCGCTCGACCTCGCGTACGTCAAGTACGCGTCGGCCGAGCGCGCCTCGCACTGCATCCCGGATACTCGCTCGTTGGCTGCTCCAGCCAACCGTAGCAAAACAAAAGGCACCTTCGGGTGCCTTTTGTTTTGTTTGTCGTCAGCGAAACAGGACCTTGGCGCAGCTAAACTGGTGCGGTACTTGCCTCTTTCTGTTCATGCTGCCTCGTTCATCGCTCTTTCGTTCTCTGCTGCTGTCACTTGCGGTGACATTTGGCCTGCTGTCTGCCGCTCTGGCCGGCCCGGTTCGCGATGGCAATTACGCCGGGCAGTTGCAGTGCAGCGCGGTGATCGGTAACCCGTCCAATGCTGGCTGGTCGTCGCCCGTTGAATTGCAGGTGGTGGGCGATACCGTGCTGTGGCAGCGTGGCAATGGGCAGTTCAGCGAGTCAGCGCAGGTGCGTTGGTCACGCGGTGGCTTCGAGATTGACGCGCTGGGCGCGTGGTCGCCCGCCTCGCGCAAGCAGGGGCGTTGGCGTACCGTGGGCTCGCTGCGACTGGAGGGCAACGCAGTCGCCGGTGCCATGCGGCAGATTTCCACGGCCGGGGATCAGGTATTCCGGCAGTGCAGCGTGAACATCCCAGTCACGCTCGCCGCTGCCACCCGCGCCGCTCCGCCAGCACCGTTGCCGCAACCGCCGCATGATCCAGTGCGCGCGCAGGCGACCGAGGACTGTGCGTGGAAGGGTGGAGCTGCGTGCGCAAACATGCTCAATGTCGAAGCGCGGGCACAGGCGAGTGACGCCAACGGCAACGCCGCAGCCGCGCGGGCTGGTGGGGATCAGCGGCGTCCTCCCGTCGGCAACGCAGGCGCGTCGGGCGCGGTTGTGGTCCCGCAACCGGGTCCGGCAGTTGTGCCGCAAGCGCCGCCGACCATGGAGCCGCCAATCACACCGCCTTCGTCAGTGGTGACCGCCAGTAGCGCGCCGTTTGCGCAGCCGGGAGCGACGCCGCAGCAGTCACCGGTCTCGACGAGCGTCGCCGATGCAACCCCCACGCCGGTGCCCGGCGCGGCGAATCCCTCGTTCCCAGTGGCAACGACGGCGGCAGACATAGGCAGCGCCCGTCGCTACATCGCGGCGGGCACCTTTGGCAGTCACTGGATCATTTGGGTGATCGTCGGCGCGGTACTGACGTTCTATCTGCCGTTGTCGTTCCTGCTGGCCAATCCGGCGGGCGCGATCAGCCAGTTGAGCTTCATGAACCTGCTCGACATCTTCAACCGTACCGGCAAGATCCGGCCCTACGCGGCCGAGGCACAGTCGTGGGCGATGATGGGTCTGTTCGGCGTCGCGATGCTGGTGACCGGCCCGCTCATCATCTGGTTCAACGCGGGGGTGCCGTGGGTGCACGGCAAGGATGGCGCCAATACGACGATCTGCTGCGTTGAACGCCCGGAGTACACCGACGACAAACGGTTCGCCATTGATCTCTATCGTGACGACCCGTTCCTGCCCTGGTACATGATCAAGACGATCCTCACCAGCAAGGCCAACGGCCCGTGGAAGCTGCGGGTACTCGATATCGAACGCGCGCAGTTTGTCGATCTGCGCGGCTTCGGCAAGACCGAAGATCAGGGCTCGACACTGGTGCTGGACCACAATGAAAAGTACCTGAAGACGCAAACCAGCGCTGATCGTTTGCGCATCATGGTCGAACGCGAACCGGTCGTAGTGGTGGACATCCCGGCCTCCGGCGTCGGCCTTCGCCGCTGGCCGACCAATGAGGGCCAGCAGGTCTCGCCCTACACCGCGATCAAGAAAGGCGGCAACGTCACCTATGAGGCGCAGGACGCCGTCCGTCGCGCCGTTGCCGCATTCCCGGTTGCCGATGTCACTGACGCTGGCGCACGCACACCGCTGTTGCTGGCACGCGAGAAGCTGGACAACGATGGTCTGCTCGGCGCGCTGAAAGGGCTGTGGAGTCTGGTCGCCGACTGGGAACGCTTCGCCTGGGTCGATGCCAACACCGGGCAAGTCCGGAAGACCGTCACCCTGTTCGGCAATGCCCGTCACGCCGGCAGCACGCCGGATGGCAGCGCGCATGTCTTCGTTGCGACCGGCGGCTATCTGAAAGTTGTCCGTACGCCGGAGCTGCGCAGCGGCGACTGATTTACACCCTGACCGGCCAGATCCGCGGGCAATGTTTCGCGAAAGGCGGAACCGGGCGAGCGGGCCTTAGCAGTGCAACGTACACTGAACCCATGCGCAAGCTGAAGTCACCTTCCCGCCGCCACGTCGAGGCCGAGCTTGCCGCGCTCCGGGCGCTGCCGCAGGTGCTCAATGTGGCTGCGCTCGAGCGTGGTGAGGCGCTGTTGACCGGTTATCACGGCGACTTGTCGACCGACGAAACGCTGTATGTGCTGCGACTGTGTGCTTCCGGCTGTCAGGCAGCAGGACGCTGGCTCGAAGGTCTCCAGTTTGCCAGACGTGGGCTCGATCTGGCGATTCGCGAACATAAAGTCCGCGACAAGATTCCGCTGCTGGCCATCAGCGGCAATATCCACCTGTTCCTGCAGAATTTCCATCTTGCCATTCGCGCCATGCGCGAAGCAATCACCATCGCCGAGCAGGAGCACCTGCCCGACGAGCAGGCCAAATTGCTGCAGAGCCTGGGACCGATGTACGCTCAGCTGGAGCAGCATGACACCGCGCTGTCGCTGTTCGAACGGGCCTGTGCGATCGCCACCACCAAGCCGCTCGCTGCGGTTCGTACGGCGGCGCTCAACAACATGGCACGCGAGTATTGCGCGCTGGGGCGTCTGGACGAAGCTGCCGGCAAAATCGACGAGGCGATGACCATCGCGCAATCGCCCGTGTTGCGTGAATGGCTGCCCAACCTGCTGCATACGCGTGCCGAAGTTGCTGCCCGCCAGGGCCGATTGGCGGATGCAGTGGTTGACGCCGATGCGGCCGCCGTGCAGTTGCGCAGCCGCCGCAACGTTCATTCCTTGCTGCGGGTATTGATCGATAACGCGCGCTGGCTGGTCGCGCTTGGTCGTCATGATGACGCTCGTGCCCGGCTGGATGAAGCTGCCATGCTGCCCGCCGATCCATCGCTGCACGCGATGCGTGAAGACGCCGCGCTGGCCCGCGTCCAGCTCGAACGCGATGCTGGCGATGTTGATGGCACGATGGATGCCGTTACCGACTTTCTCGCTGCCCGGGCCGACGCACATCGGGTGCATCTGGCAAGCCAGCGTATTGCCGTACAGTTTGTCGAAGAAGTGGAACGCACCGAGGCGCGCGGGCGCCGCGAGTCGGCGGCGGTCAACGAGCTGACTTTGCGTCTGATCGAAACCCAGGCCGAGGCACAGAAAATGGCGCGTCAGGTGGCGCGTGACCCGCTGACAGGAGCGCTCAATCGCGTCGCCTTCGAGGCGGCGATGAGCAAGCTGGCCGGCGGTCCGCAGCAACCGGTGGCGTTGATCATGATCGATGTTGACGACTTCCGCTCCATCAACGCCGAGCGCGGTCACCTCGCGGGCGATGCGGTACTGGAAGGTGTTGTCGAACGACTGCGGCAGGCGCTGCGGGTCAACGACCTGATGGGACGCGCCGGCGACGACGAGTTTCTGATGCTGTGTCCCGGCGTGGGCCCGCGCATCGCAGCGGCGATTGCGGCGCGGGTGCTGACAAAGGTCGCGGAGAATCCGGTGGTGCATGACGGCAAGGCGATCGCAGTGACCGTCAGCGTCGGTGTGGCCTGCGCGCATAGCAAGGCACTAGCGACGCTGCCCTATTTGTTGAAGCGGGTTGATGCGGCGATAAGACGGGCCAAGCAGGCTGGCAAGAACCGCGCTGTGACCGTTCGCGTCAACGACTGACCCACCTGGTGCCAGCCACGACGGTGGTTGATTTCGCTACGTGTAGCATGCGCCTTCGCATCCACTGTATCTGCGATTGCCGCGACTGCGTCAATGGCTGCTGACTCGCGCTGACCATCATGCCTGCCCCAAACCTGCGACCACTGGTGGTGGATCTCGACGGCACACTCTGCCGCACCGACACCCTGTGGGAGACATTTTTCGCTGCGTGGCGGCGGTACTGGTGGCTGCCGCTGGCGGTGCCGCTCTGGCTGCTGCGTGGTCGCAGTGCGTTCAAGCGCCGGCTCGCATCCGTCGCGTTGCCGGATATTGCGAGCCTGCCCTGGAATTCTGCGGTCACTGTCGCCCTCCGCGACGCGCGTGCTGCAGGGCGCACCATAGTGTTGGCCACGGCTGCTGATGACCTCGTGGCGCAAGCTTGTGCAGCGGAGCTCGACCTGTTTGACCGGGTGATTGCGTCCGACGGCATACGCAATCTGAAGGCGCACACCAAAGCGGAACAACTGGTGGCACTGTTTGGCGAACAGGGCTTTGACTACATCGGTGATTCCCGCGCTGACCTCGCCGTGTGGCCACACGCAGCGCAGCGCTTCACGGTGTCATCGCTGCTGCCGGCGGGCGGGCAGCGGTTGCCGGGTACACCCGCCGCAGGCGGTGTCGGTCGCTGGCTGAAATTGCTGCGCGTGCGGCATTGGGTCAAGAATGTGCTGGTCTTCGTGGCACCGCTTGCCGCTCATCAGTGGGCGGTGGCGGCGTCCTGGCACGCTACTTTGCTGACATTCGCCGCCTTCTGTGCTGTGTGTTCATCCATCTACGTGGTGAACGACCTGTTCGATCTCACATCCGACCGGGCGCACCCTAGCAAGCGGCGACGGCCATTGGCGGCAGGGGATCTGCAACTGGCGCCGGCAGCGTTAGTGTCCGGGGCGCTGCTCGCTGGTGGTCTTGTGCTGGCCTGGCTCGCCGGATGGGCCGCCGTCGCGGTGATCGGTGCCTATGTGCTGGTGAACGCGGGCTATACCAGCTGGCTCAAGCGGCTGCC
>Ga0116179_1000953_pt1 | contig 22030 bp, 16 predicted proteins | sample AD_UKC071_MetaG_FD_89751 | JGI IMG/M metagenome (GOLD analysis project Ga0116179, IMG submission 89751) | Active sludge microbial communities of municipal wastewater-treating anaerobic digesters from USA - AD_UKC071_MetaG | ecosystem: Engineered > Bioreactor > Anaerobic > Digestate | place: USA...
CGGGACGCAAGGACACCGGCGGCGAGATCCACGAGCTGCCCGACCGCGACACCGGCGAGGGCCTGACCAATCGTCAGCGCAAGGTCCTCGAGGTCATCCGCAACAGCGTCGACCGCCGTGGTTACCCGCCGAGCATGCGCGAGATCGGTGAGGCCGTCGTGCTCACCTCACCCAGCTCGGTGGCCCACCAGCTCGCGTCCCTGGAGCGCAAGGGCTACCTGCGCCGCGACCCGATGCGCCCGCGCGCGATCGAGGTCGTCTCCCCTGATGCGCCCAACGCCCCCGGCTACCGCGGGCACAGCGTGTCCAGCGCCGACCCGGACGCGACGATCGACGAGACGGGCATCCATGACGAGCGCCCGGAGGCCTCCTACGTCCCCGTCGTCGGCCAGATTGCCGCCGGCATCCCGATCACGGCCGACGAGCTGGTCGAGGATGTCTTCCCGCTCCCCAAGCAGATCGTCGGCGAGGGCACCCTCTTCCTGCTCAAGGTCGTCGGGGACTCGATGATCGATGCCGCCATCTGTGACGGCGACTGGGTGGTCGTCCGGCAGCAGCCGACCGCCGACAATGGCGACATCGTCGCGGCGATGCTCGACAACGAGGCGACGGTGAAGACCTTCAAGCGCAAGGACGGCAAGGTGTGGCTGCTGCCCCACAACGCCGACTTCAGCCCGATCGACGGCGACCACGCGACGATCCTCGGCAAGGTCACCGCGGTTCTGCGCCGAATCTGACCTGCGCCGAATCTGACCTGCGCCGAATCTGACGGGTTCGGGCAGATCAGTCGTCCCGGTCCCCCAGCCAGGCCAGCGCACGCTGGCACGACGCGACCATCTCGTCGGCCGTGCCGCTCTCGGCCCAGAGCTCGTACCACTCGTTGTCCTGGGCCCGGATCGCCCGACGGAGCACACGGCGAGACTTCTCGATGAGCTCCTCGTCGACCTCGAAGGCGTCCGCAGCCAACCAGTGCGGGCGCGAGGATTCCTCCACTGCCGCACCGGGATTGACCACGGCGCCAACGGCTGCCGCGGCTGCAACGGCTGCCGACATCTCGGGCGCCTCGATGTAACCGTCAGCGAGGAGCACCTCGTCGAGGGCTGCCACGACCAAGTCGGGACGCCCCTGCGGCGTGGAGTCCTCGAGGTCCCCCATGACGTCGAGCGCGTTGTCGTTGTCGAAGAGTCCAGAACCCCAGGCACCCATGGTGGCGACGCTACTGCAGTGCTGGTGTCACTCAGGGTGGGGGTGCACAATCTGCCCATGCGTCGGCGACCCGTCCCGCGCCGGGTCCGACCGGTCGCCGTGATTTCAGCTCTCGCCCTGGTCATCGGGCTCAGCGGTCTCACAGGTCTGGCTCCCCCGGCTGCGGCGACAACTGCCGCTGGCGTCACCGAAACCGAGGCAATGGTTCCCGTCGGTGCCGAGCCGGACGGCACGCCGGTCCAGATCGACACGAGCACCTTCGCTCCGGGCACGACGGGGCGCCATCCGGCACTTCTCCTGGCCCACGGCTTCGGGGGGAGCAAGGCCGACCTGGACACGCAGGCCAAGAGGTATGCCGCGCAGGGGTGGGTCGTCGTCACCTACACCGCCCGCGGCTTCGGGGCCTCCGGTGGGCGGATCCACCTCGACGACCCCGCCCTCGAGGTCGCCGACGCCCGCACCCTCGTCGACACCCTCGCTGCACGGGACGACGTCCGACTCGACGCCACCGGCGATCCGCGGGTGGCGGTGGCCGGCGGGTCCTATGGCGGGGCGCTCGCGCTCATGCTCGGTGCCACCGACCCCCGCATCGACGGCATCGTCGCCTCGATCACCTGGAACGACCTGGCCCTGTCCCTCTTCCCCCAGCAGGGGCTCCCGGCCGGGGACGGCCGACCCACCACACCGGCGCGAATTGACCCCACCGATGTCCCGGGGATCTACAAGCAACTCTGGGGTTCCCGCTTCTTCGCCGGGTCGATCGCCGGCAGCCAGGGCACGAGTGCACCCCCGGCCACCTCGACCACCTCGACCACCCCCGCTGATCTGCTCTGCGGGCGCTTCGACCTGAGCCTGTGCCACGGACTGACCGCCGCGGCCGAAACCGGCACCCCGGCACCCGAGCTGCTCGACACCCTGCGCGGTCACGGTCCGAACGCCGTGATCGGTGACCGCATGCCCCCCACCCTGCTCATCCAGGGCCTCACCGACTCCCTCTTCGGCCTCGACCAGGCCGATGCGAATGCCCGCGCCATCGCCGCCACCGGGGCTCCGCTCGCCGTGCGGTGGACCGACGGCGGCCACGACGCACGCTCGGCCACCCAGGCCCAGGACGACGCCGCGGCCGAGGCGTGGCTCGGGCACTACGTGAAGGCCGAGACCAAACCGGCCCTCGAGGGATCCCTGCCGGTCGCCGCCTTCACCTATGCGCTCCCCCAGGCGCGCCGGCAGAGCGCACCGCCCCTGGTGACGCTCCCGGCATACCCGGGATTGGGCGAGGACGACGCCACGTGGTCCACGATCCCGCTCGTCGCCGCCAAGGACTCGAGCCGCATCCTCACCCCGCCCGGCGGCCAACCGGCGTCGACGACCAGCATCCCCGGATTGGCCGCAGCCGGCCTCTCACTGCCGACCTACCAACTGGCGGCCCTGCCCGGGCAGTCGGCCCACGTGGACACGCGCGACGTCCAGCGGATGACCATCGTCGGCTCGCCACGCGTCACCCTGACGATCACGTCGGCCGCGCCCGAGGTGACCCTCTTTGTCTCCCTCTGGCAGGTCCAGGGCAGCGCCGTCAGCCAGCCGCGGCCGCTGGTCGCACCGGTGCGGGCACGGGTCACGCCCGGGGTGCCCACGGAGGTGACGGTTGCCCTCCCCGCCGGCACGTGGACGGTCGAGCAGGGCAGCACGTGGCGGGTGCTGGTGACCAGCACGGACACGGCCTTCGCGGGTTCACGCGACGCGCGAGCGGACGTCATTGCCTTCCCGACCGCCCTCGCCGTGCCCACGGCCGTCGGGACACCGGTTTCGGTTGCCGGGGAGCGGGACACCGAATCCTGGCTGCTCGCCGGCGCCCTCGTCGCGCTGCTCGCGGGGCTCGGTGCCCGCGCCTGGTGGGCCCGACGGCGCCGGGCTCGACTCCCCTTCCGCGAAGACCTCGCCGAGGTGCCGCTCGTCGTCTCGCACCTGGTCAAGACGTATGCCGATGGGCACCGTGCCGTCGATGACGTCTCGTGGCGCGCCGAGCGCGGCCAGGTCGTCGGCCTGCTCGGCCCCAACGGTGCCGGCAAGACGACGACGATGCGCATGATGCTCGGCCTCATCCGGCCCGACTCGGGCACCGTCCACGTCGCCGGACACCCGATCACTCCCGGCGCGCCGATCCTCGGTCGCGTCGGCGCTCTGGTCGAGGGCCCCGGCTTCCTGCCGCATCTGACCGGCCGCGAGAACCTCCAGGCCTTCTGGCGGGCCACCGGACGGCCGGCCGAGGAGGCGGGCTTCGAGGAGGCTCTCGACGTCGCGGCGCTCGGTGGGGCTCTCGACCGGCCGGTCCGCACCTATTCGCACGGGATGAAGCAGCGCCTCGGCATCGCGCAGGCAATGCTGGGCAAGCCGGACGTGCTCTTCCTCGACGAGCCCACCAATGGGCTCGACCCACCGCAGATCGCGGCCATGCGGCCCATCCTCCAGGCGTATGCCGCGACCGGCCGCACCGTCGTCGTCTCCAGTCACCTGCTCGCGGAGGTCGAGATGACCTGCAGCCATGTCGTCGTCATGCACGCCGGTCGGGTCGTCACGGCCGGCCCGGTTGCCGAACTCGTCGCCAGTGAGGACACGACGGTGATCGAGACCGCCTCGGCCCCAATGGAAGGTGCCCTGGCAACGTTGACCGGGGCCCACGGCATACGGTCCGTGGAGGTGATCGACGAAGGTGACCGCGCCAAGATCACGATCGTCGCCGACCGTCCTCGACCCGAGGTCGTCCGCCTCGCGCTCGATGCCGGGCTGGACGTGACGGGCGTCGGGAGCAGGCGCCACCTCGAGGAGGTCTTCCTCGGGGTCATCGCGTCCGCGCAGGAGGTCGGCGGAGCTCAGGACTCCGGGGCCGGCGGCGTCGTCGAGCGGCTGCGACAGGTGCGTGCCCGATGAGTGCCCCCCTGTCGTTTCGTGCCGAGATCGGACGCCAACTCGGTCGTCGGCGCACGGTGTGGATCTTCGGGATCCTGATCGTGCTGCCGCTCCTCTTCGTGGCGGCCTTCTCCCTCGACAGCGGGCCTCGTGACGGCGGTGCCAACGCGGGCACCCGGCCGGTCGATCTCGCGACCGGTGGCGCGGCCAACTTCACCATCTTCGTGCTGCTGGTCAGCGGGGAGCTGTTGCTCTACATCGTCGCGGCCCTCCTCGCCGGCGACCCGGTGCCCGCCGAGGCGTCCTGGTCGTCCCTGCGCTATCTCCTCACGGCCCCGGTGGCTCGCGCGCGGCTGTTGACGAGCAAGCTCGTCGTCGGGTTGCTGTCCTTGGCCGTGGCCGTGGTCGTGCTCGCGGTGTGGGCCCTGCTTGTCGGTTGGATCGCCTATGGGACAGCGGTTTTCACGATTCCCGGGGGCGGGACCATGCCTTGGGGCACCTTCCTGCCCCGGTTGGCCATCGTGCTGCCCTATTTGTTTGTCTCGGTCCTGCCGATTGCAGCCATCGCGTTCTGGGTGGGAGTGCGGACCGACACCCCGCTTGCCGCTGTCGGCGCTGCCCTCATTGCCTACATCGTCGCGGGGATCCTCGACTCGATCGACGCTCTCGGAGACTGGCGCAAGGCGCTGCCCGGGCACTACTCCAGGGCGTGGTTGGACCTGCTCTACAGCAGTGACCCGGACTGGAGCGCGATGCGCCACGGCGTGCTGTGGTCACTGCTCTATGCGGTGCTCTTCGTCGCCATCGGCTTCCGCCGCTTCGACCGCAAGGACGTCCTGTCCTGACGGGAGTCAGGCCGGCTCACTCTCCCACTGCGCGCGGGCTTCGATCACGGCCATGTGCTCGGGGCCGAACCACTCCTCGATCTCCTCACGCGGAGGATCCGGACTCCTCCACCCGGCACCCATCACCGGCGGCGCCTGGCTGCGCTGCAGGGTGCCGGTCGGTGCTCTGGTCACGGTCACTCGATCCGCGGAACCTCGACCGGTCACGGACACTGACCACCCAGGGTCCTCTTTGACCAGGTTGCACCGAGCGCAGAGACCGCTGCCAGTGTGGAAACCCGTGGAGCCACCAGCGGAGTGTGCTGTCACATGGTCGTCATGCCGAACGGGTGCATCGCACCACGGGGTGGCGCAGACGTCATCGCGCAGGCGAATCATGGTCCGAAGCCCCTTCGGGAAGTGCCGTGCCCTGCTCTCCATCGCCACGAGGTCCCGCCCGCTCGGCGTCGTGAAGAGCCGTCTCACCCGAGCATCGACCGCGGGATCGGCGAGGAGGGCTCGGACCTGCCCTGCCGGCAGGTGCCCGTGCCCGGCAACACGGACCGGCTCGTCGACCGATCGCCGCCCGTCCCCCAGCCCGGTCAGGGAACGATCCGTCATCACGAGGTTGATCGTGAGCGGCTGGGGCTCATCGACAGCGCGACCGGACAACCGACGCAGCGCCAGGTCGGCCATCACGGCGCCCCGACCTCGACCATCCGCGCTCTCGGCCTCGTCGGCACCGGAGCACACCCGGTCCGTGTCGCGGGTGAGGGCGGCATACGCACCGACGACCTCGACCATGGGACCCTGCACCGTCAAATAGGCCTGTCCATCCGGCGCCGGCCGCACGCAGACCCCTCGTCCGGCTGCGGCCCTGGCGTTGCGGGCCACCACCGCCGCCGCGTCGAGCTCTGCCGCGAGCCTGCGGCAGGCACCGGCGATCTGTCGCGGGGTCATGGTCTCGAGGGCGATCTGGCCGGACTCGACCAGGCCGTCGGTGGAGTCCGGGCCGGCGAGGCGCTCGTCGATCTCCTCACGCAACTCACTGGGCAGTCCACTGGTCGCGGACACCATCACGGACGCGGCATACTCCCCAATCCGGCCCTCTTCGAGCGCACGCATCGTGTGGGGCATCTGGTCGGTGAGCACCACGGCCATCCGACCGAAGGCATCCCCACGTGACGGGGACGTGCGCAGCGCGAGACCGACCTGTGAGCCGACGGATCGGCCAGCGGTCTCGGGGCGACCACCGCGCTGCACGTGCTCGACCCGCTGTGCCGCGTCGAACTCCGCCACTGCGCGCGCCTGCGCCGCCGCCATCGTGCCCTTGGCGGCTTCGATCTGACCGGCGAGAGCGAGTTGCTCCTCGGGCGTGAGAGCCAGCATGTCGACACGTCTCAACCACCCCATGAAGAACGCCACTCCGGCGACAGGGTCCGCCGCCGGGAGGAGGTCTCGAAGCTGGATGGTCATGCCTTGATCGTACATCTGTTCGATTCGCCTCGCAAGCCCTTGCGCGACCATTTCCATTCTGCCCCAATGCATTTCACGATGAGGGCAGCATTGAAGGGGGCGCTCACAGCCCCGGCGCTCCCAACCCTAGGAATGCACACCGACAGCTTGGTCAGCGTCAGTGCGGCAGCGGGTTCATCCGTTGCCAGTAGGCGCAGTCGATCCGCTTCCCGAACTTGTGCCCCAACTCCCGCATCGTCCCCACATGAGTGAAGCCCAGGGACCGATGCAGTGCCTCACTCGCGTCGTTCGGCAGGGCGACGACGCCGACCAGGCTGTGCACACCGGCCTCATCCAGGGCCGCGATCAACGGCTTGTAGAGGGGGCGCGGACGAAAGGGCGCCCGAGGCGGCATACCCCACGAGGATGATCATTGAATCAGCCTCTCCTGCAACGCTTTCAACGTCTCCCCCAGCGGTGCATCGAGGTGGTGGGTGAGCAGGTCTTCGGCTCGCGTGGGGCCGCGGGTGATCGCCAGGCAAGGTATGCCGCGCGCGGCCGCTCGTCGCACGAACCGGAAGCCGCTCATCACCTGCAGCGACGAGCCGAGGACCAGCAGCGTAGGTGCCGCATCCGTCAGCGCGAAGCAGTGATCGACGCGCTCCTTGGGGACCGAGCCGCCAAAGAAGACGACGTCTGGCTTGACCTTGTCGGAGTCGCAGCGGGGGCAGGTCGGCTGGACGAAGTCGGCGACCAGGTCATCGGCCAGAACGATGTCGCCGTCGGGACGGATCTGGCTGCTCACCCGCGAGCCATCGGCTGCGGCTCCCGTGGCGAGCTCGGCGAAGCCCGGGTTGGCGTCCATCATCAGGGCCTGAAGGAACTCGCGGTCATGCACCGCACCACAATCAAGGCAGATGACATCGCCGAGACTGCCATGCAACTCGGTCACCTCACGGGCGCCTGCGCGCTGGTGCAACCCGTCGACGTTCTGCGTGATGATCGCGCCGAGATGACCCGAGCGCTGGAGCGCGGCGACGCCGCGATGCCCGTCGTTTGGTTCGGCGCCATTGAACCGTGCCCACCCAATGTAGCTGCGAGCCCAATACCGCTGCCGCGCAACGCTGCTGCCGACGAACTCGCTGTGCTCCATCGGAGTCACCCGCCGCTTGCCGTCCGGCCCTCGGTAGTCCGGTATGCCGCTCTCGGTGCTGATTCCCGCGCCCGTCAGCACGAGCGCGCCGGGGTTCCGGAGCAGCACGTCAGCGATGGTCTCGACATCGGCCGCATCCACCCAACTGGTCACACCCAAGACCGCGCCTTGGCCGACCGAGCGAACTTGAGGCAGAGGCAAAGGAGCAACGTGCTACCTACCCAAGCCCATCGACAGGGTTAGAACATGTCATTAATGGTCAACCTGTCGTAATCGGTTGGTTTCTTGTCACCGGTGATGCAGTTGAGCGTGACCGTCGTTCCGGGAGCAATGTCATCGCTGGTGCAATTGATACTCGCCAAGACCTCGGTGCCTCTCCAGAATTTGACTTCCACGAAGGCTGAGTCCTTCCTGGGGCGATTGTTGGTTACCTTCAGCCCGTCGATCGTCATCCCGAACATGGGATCGCCAACGGACCAACCTCCGGCGTAATCGAATCCTCTGATGGTGAAGGGCTCGCCCTCGGTGATGGTCACGGGGTGGTCTTCATCTCCAATCGTGTCGGGGTCAACACCAGGGTCGGAACTAGGGGCGGGGGCAGATGTGGAAGCCGCGTCCGGGGAAGGAGCCGACTTGGGGACACTACTTGTGGTGGTGGACTGGGCCGATGGCGTCGACTTGTCTCCTCCACTTACGGCGACCAATGCGATACAGGAACCGAGTCCGAGCAACAATGCAACTGCGGTCGCGATCAGACAACCGGTGCCGAAACCCCTCTTCTTGGGTGCTGCGGGGGCCGTCCCGACCGGTCCCGTCGAAGTCGACGGCCCTGAAAAGTGCTCCGTCCATTGCTGCCCATCCCAGTACCGCTGACGGCCGTCCCCTTGCGGATACCACCCAGGGGCTGCGCCCCCACCTTGCTCACTCATCAAACCCGACTCCTCCGCGAATATCCAGTTCAAGCGATGGCACCTTACTGGGAAGTGCTGAGCCGACGTCGCACATTCAACAACATCGCAGGTAGGTCCTGATGAGGGTGCGCGGCATACCTCCATCCATTGGTGACAAAACGCGGTGGCTGGCCATTCATAACGTTCAGTTATACTCTTGTCTCATGATCGACACCGCCGGACTGCGCGTCATGCGGGCGATCGCCGACGAAGGCAGCTTCACGGCGGCCGCCCACAAACTCGGCTTCAGCCAGCCCGCCATCTCCCAGATGGTGCGCCGCCTCGAGGAACGCGCGGGCACGGTGCTCGTCGAGCGTATCGGCCGCACGGTCCGTCTGACCGAAGCCGGCGAGGTGCTCGCGCGGCACGCCTCCCCCGTGCTCGCCGCCCTCGATGCCGCCGAACAGGAGGTCGCCGCGATCGCTGGACTGCGCTCTGGTCGGGTGCGGCTGATGGCCTTCCCGTCGGCGTCGGCAACTCTGGTGCCGAAGGCGCTCTCGCACGTCAAGCGTGAGTACCCCGACGTCTCGATCACCTTCACCGAGGCGGAGCCGCCCGAGTCGTTGTCGGCCCTGCGCGCCGGCACCTGCGACATCGCTGTCGCCTTCACCTATGAGGGTGTCGACCTGGGCCGCGGCGAGGAGGACGTCGATGGTTTTGAGGTGACGCCCCTCATCGACGACGAGGTGCGCCTCGTCGTCCCCGCTGACCACCCGCTTGCCAGGTCGAAGTCCAAGGTCGCCGACCTGTCGACGCTCGAGGACGAGACCTGGATCGCCGGTTGCCCCCGTTGTCGAGGCCATCTCCTGCAGGTATGCCGCGAGGCCGGGTTCGCACCGCACGTCGCCTTCGAGACCGAGGACTACGTCGCCGTCATGGGGCTGATCGCCGAGGGGTTGGGGATCGCGCTCGTGCCCGACCTGATCCTGCGCACGGTGCAGCACGAGGACGTCGTGGCACTGTCGATCAATCCACCATCGCTGCGGCGCATCGAGGCCGTGACGACGCCGGACCTCTCGCGGGTGCCGGCCGTGAAGGCCACCTTGGATGCCCTGTTGCTGAGCGCCGCGGCGCAACCAAAGCCCGTGCGTTCGCGGGCGCGGGCGACGACGGCGGCACGCTGACTCATCCCTTGGTCACCACGCTGACTCAACGCATGGTCACCACCGCCTCGCCCGAATCGGTGTCGACCACGGCGATGTCACCGCGGAGGTCGGTGCGGTAGACGGCATACCCGAGGCGGCGCAGGAGTGAGAGCTGGGTCGCGGACGGGTGGCCGTAATCGTTGTCGGCGCCGACGCTCACGATGCCGACCGGGGCCCGAATGGCCTCCATCAGCGCAGGACTGATGTTGGCGCTGCCGTGGTGGGGGGTCTTGACGACATCGAATGACCTTGCCGCAGAGGCAAACTCGGGGCGCCGTCTGAGTTCGGACAAGATCGCCGCACCGGCCTCGCGCTCGATGTCACCGAGCAACAGTGCGTCGACCTCGCCGGTCCTGACGGCGAGGACGACGGACGAGTTGTTGGGGACCGAGCCGGCGTCGATCCGTCGAGCCGGCCACCAGACCGAGGCGGTCAGTGCGCCGGCGGTGAATCGGTCACCGATGCGCAGTGGTGTCGCCTTCAGGCCTTGCCGTTGCGCCCACGTCCGGACGTCACGTGCGGTCGGCTCGTCGTCGTCGACCGCGGTGACGAGGAGCGCCTTGACCTGGGGACCACGCGACACCCCGTCGATGCCGCCCACGTGGTCGGCGTGGAAGTGGGTCAGCACCACGGCGTCGACAACGTCGACACCGAGCCGGTCGAGGCAACCGTCGATCAGTGCCGGATCGGGACCGACGTCGACCACGACGGCTGACGCCGGGCCGGAGCGAAGGACGATGCCGTCACCCTGCCCGACGTCGCACGCAACCATCCGCCAGCGCGTGGGTGGCCAGGTGAACGTGCGGGTCGGCACGAGGAGGGTGATGAAGAGGGCCACGACCAGCAGGGTCACGATGGGGTGGGCAAGCGCCACGAGAAGCAGCGACCGGCCCACGAGAAGAGTCAACACCGTGATCACGGCGAGGAGCCCCGCACCTGGCGCTCCATCGGGCCACGGCACCGATCCGCCCGGCACGACGGCGAGTGCCCGGGCGACGCGAGCCACCCCCAGCGTGGGTAGGGCAGGTAGCCACGCCAGCCAGCCACCGAGCGTGGGTGACAGCACGGCAACACCGGCGCAGGCCACGCCACCGATCGTCGCCATGGGGATGAGGGGCGCGGCGAGCAGGTTCGCGAGCACGCCGACGATGGGCACCGACCCCTGGAGCAGGACGATGACCGGCCCGCACACGACCTGCGCGGCCAGGGGCACGGCGACGGCGGGACCCAGCAGGCGCAGCCGTGGGTGGACCTTGGCGAAGTGAGGTGCCAGGTGGTCCCCCCACGGTCCGGCGAGGAGGAGCAGCCCGAGAGTGGCCAGGGTGGAGAGGACGAAGCCGTAACTGCGGGCCAGCCACGGGTCAACGGTGAGCACGGTCAGGATGGCGCCGCCCAGAAGAGGCGGGCCGATCGAACGACGGTGGCGGCTGATACCGATCAGCCCGATCGCGCCCATCGCCGAGGCTCGCAGGACGCTCGGCTCGGGGCGCGCCAGCACGACGAAACCGGCCAGGGCGAGCATGGCGAGCCAAGCTCGCAGTCGCCGCGGCACGCCGACGAGGGTGCAGCCGCCGAACACCAGCCCGATGACGACCGCCACGTTGCTGCCACTGACGGCGGTCAGGTGGGTCATTCCGGTGGCGCGCATCGCCTCGTCGAGGTCTGGTGGGAGGGCGCTGGTGTCCCCGATGACGAGTCCGGGAAGCAGCCCGCGAGCATCCTCAGGAAGGTCACGCACGCTGGCCGTCAGCGCGGTGCGCAGCACCTGGGCGGCGCGGGCGACTGCCGGCGCAGGGTCGACCTCGCGGATCGACCCAGTGATCCGGAGCCGACCGATCTCTGGACCGGCGTCGCGCGGCGGGGAGAGTCGGCCAGCGACCGTCACCGTCGACGACCACCGCACCTGGAGGAGTTCCTGGTCGCCGACCAATTGCAGGCGGGCGGCTGCGGGGCCCGTCTCACCTCGGCCGGTGATCGTGCTGACCGCGACGACGACGATCACCTGTTCCTCCCCGAAGCGACCGACCAGCCGACGTGGCTCGGTCTCGACCCGGCCCGTGACGGTCACCGCTGCTCGCTCGGCCACGAGTTGCTGCACATCGCCGCGCGCGGCCCGCAGATCATTCCCGGTCGCCGCGAACTGGAGGAGAAGCACGGAGGCGAAGGACAGCAGAAGCAGGCCGGACCACCGCCCCTCGGTCACCGCATGGCGGCCCAGGCGGCCGCGTCGGCGGAGTCTTCGCCGGTGCGTCGCCGCGCCCACGACGGCCAGGACTGCGAGGACCAGACCGGCGACGAGCAGCCCACGATGGGCCAGGGTCCACGACAGCGTGATGGCGAGAGCGGCCCAGGCGATCACCGCCGCGAGCAGCAGCCGGAGGTCGGTGGCCCGCTCGGTCACAACGTCACTCGCGGGCGGAGTTGGCTCATCAACTTGTCGCCGATGCCGGAGACCTCACCCAGCTCATCGACCGAGGTGAACCTCCCGTGCTCGCTGCGCCAGTCCAGAATCCGCTGCGCCAGCACCGGGCCCACCCCCGGCAGGCCATCCAGGGTCGCCAGATCGGCCGAGTTGAGCGACACCAAGGCGCCCACACCACCGCCCGCGCCTCCCGCCGCACCGCCTCCCGCCGCACCGGGTGCCGCCGCGATGACCTCACCCGGTCGCGGTACCCGGATCTGCTCGCCGTCGATGACCAGACGAGCCTGATTGAGCAGAGAGACATCCGCCTCAGGTGTCGCACCACCGGCCGCCGTGATCGCATCAGCAACGCGAGACCCGGCCGGCAGGCTCACCAGGCCGGGTCGCCCGACCTGGCCGACCACATCCACGACCACGATCCCCGTGGCCCCCGCACTTGCGGTGCCCGGACCCGCGCTCGAGGGCGATCCTGCCGCCGCTGCCGTCGAAGGGCTGCCCCGTGCGGCCGGATCGAGGTCCACACCAGGGCTCGAGCCCGGCGCACGAACCGGGGTCGTCGTGTCATGGACGGATGCCCACGCGAGCCGAACGCCGAGGACAGCGACGATTCCGGCGACGACCAGGGCCACGCCGACGGCGGCACGCATGGACGGCAACCATGAGGCCCCCCGCAGACGACCGGGCACCTCCACGCGCACACGAGCCCTCGCGGGGCCGGTCGAGTCCTGAGCGTGAACCTCCGCCGTCCCCGCTGCGTCGTCGATCGCGACACCGGGCGCCCGACGCCGGACGCCAACGTCGGCGGCAGGCTCACCGCCGCTGGGGTGATCCGCCCGCAACCGGGCCCAGACCCGGTCGGACACAGAGGAATCGGGACGTCCGCGCATGGCTCGACGCTAGGAAAGCCGCTGCGCCTTCACCACGCCCGTGACGGCGGCCTGTGGACGACACACCCGCCGAGTCAGGGCCTGTGGATGGCCCGCCGTCGTCGTTCGAGGCCGATGAGGATGTTGCGCTTGTGCCGGGCCAGCACCAGCAGGGCCAGGATCACGACGACCCACCCCACACCGGTCGCGCCCCACCGTGCCAGGTGGACCACGCCCAGCCCCTGCAGCACACCGACGACCACGAGCACCAGGCAGGTGACGACCGACGCCTCACCCACCCTCTTGAGGATGGCCAAGCCGAGCCCGAAGACCACCACCGCGATGAGAGCGATCCACGGCGCGACGGCGAGCAGGACCCCGAGCGTCGTGGCGACTCCCTTGCCGCCCCGCCACTTCAGCAGCGGACTGAACATGTGCCCCAGCACCACCGCCAGGCCACAGACCGCCGACGCTGTCACCCCCATGAACCCGGCGAGGAACCAGCAGGGCACGAATCCCTTGAGCACGTCGAGGACGCCGACGAGGACACCCCACTTGACGCCCAGGATCCGGCCCGCGTTCGTCGCGCCGGGGTTCCCCGAGCCGCTGCCGCGCACGTCCTTCCCGAACAGCGAGGCCAGGAGCGTCGCCGGCGAGATCGAGCCGATGAGGAAGCAGACGACGAGCGCGAGCAGGCCGACCGCGGCCAGCACGGCGATGAAGCCGGGGCCGAAGTCGATCGCGCCGGCGATCACCGGGGTGACACCACCGTCGCCAGCGTCCCCGGACCCACATGGGCACCGACGACCGCTCCGAGTTCGAGGACCCGCACCTGCCCCACGTCGCCCACTCGTGTCTGGAGCCGCTCTGCCAACGCGTTCGCCCGGTCCAGCGAATCCAGGTGGTGCACGGCCACGTCGACTCCGCCACCGGAGGCCAAGGCGTCGGCGATCAGCTCCCCCGCGCGTTCCTCCAGGCGGCCGATCGCGCGGCTCGCCGTCCGCACCCGCTCCAGCGGGACGATCACCCCATCGCGCAACGCGAGGATCGGCTTGATCGCCAACGCCGACCCCATCAGGGCTGAGGCCTTCCCGATCCGGCCCCCACGTCGCAAGTACTCCAAGGTGTCCACGTAGAACGCGACATCGGCTGCGGCACAACGCTTTCGGACATGATCAGCAACCTCCTCGACCGAAGCGCCGGTGGCAGCCAGCGCGAGACCGGACTCCACGGCATACCCCATGACCATGCCGAGGGATCGGGAGTCGACGACGGTGACCGGAATGGGTGACTCCCCCGCGGCCAACTCCGCCCCACCGATGGTCGCGGAGAGATCCGACGAGATGTGCACCGACACCACGGCATCGGCGCCGGCTTCCGCAGCCCGCTGATAGGCCGCGAGGAACGCGCCGGGAGCAGGGCGCGAGGTCGTCACCGGGGTGAACGTGCGCAGCGCCTTGGCGACGTCCTCGGGCATGATGTCGACGCCCTCGGAGAACTCCTTCCCGCCCACCACGACGTGCAGGGGCACGATCGCGACCTGCTCGCGCAGGTCTGAGGGGAGGTAGGCAGTGGAGTCGGTGACGAGGGCGACGGGCACGAGGTGAAGGCTAGCCGGACCTCACCACGGGAGGGTGACACTGAGGTCGCGTGGGTCGTCGACCGGCACCCAGCCCTCCCCCTCGACCACGTGGTATGCCGCGCGCGGCCCCCGGGTGGCCAGGCTTTCGACCGCGGTGAGCAGACGCTCGAGGTGCTCGTCCGTGTTCGCGAGGCCGGCACTCACCCGGACGGCGCTGCGCGCCTCGACACCGGCATCCTCGAGGAGCGCGTCGACGAGCAGGTGGGCGCAGAACTTGCCGTCACGCACCGCGATCGCGTGCTCGGCGGAGAGTGCCGCGGAGACCAGACCAGGCTCGAGACCGTCGATGACGAAGCTCACGACCGGCGCGCGGTCGTGGTCCTCGCCGAAGATCGAGAACGTCTCGACCCCGTCGATGGCGCGCAGGCCCGCCACCAGGCGCTCGGTGAGGTCCTCCTCGCGGTGGGTCACGAGCCGGCGGTGCTCACGCAGGGTGGCGCAGGCGGCGGCCAACGCAATGGCGCCGAGGACATTGGGGCTGCCGGCCTCGTGACGGGCCGGTCCGGTCTGCCACGTCGTGCCCTGTGTCGTGACGGCAGCGGTGGCACCCCCGCCGCTGAGGTAGGGCGCCGCCTTGTCGAGCCAGTCGCGACGACCAGCGAGGACACCAGCGCCATAGGGCGCGTAGAGCTTGTGGCCGGAAAAGGCGATCCAGTCGACGTCGAGGGCCGCGAGATCGAGGGGAGCATGCGGGGCGAGCTGGGCGGCGTCGAGGGCGATCCGGGCGCCGGCACGGCGGGCGATGGGGACGAGGCGATCGAGCGGCCAGTACTCGCCGGTGACATTGGAGGCACCGTTGAGGACGACGAGGCGGGGGCCGCGCAGATGCGCGGTCTCCTTCAAGCCGGTCCGGAGCAGCGCCTCGGCATCCGCAACGGAGGCCGGGACCGGCAGGCGGACCGTGTTTCGCGCCGGCCACGGAAGCAGCGTCGCGTGGTGCTCGGTCTCGAAGACGATGACGGTGGTGTCGCGCGGCAGCGCGCGGGCCAGGAGGTTGAACGAGTCGGTCGTGTTGCGGGTGAAGATGACCTCGTCGTCCTCCCGCGCGCCGACGAAGGTGGCGACCTCGGCGCGGGCTGCTTCATAGAGGGCGCTGCTGACACGCGAGTTCCAGCCCTTGCCGCGGTGCACGCTGCTGTAGGTCGTGGTCGCGCGCTCCACGGCGTCCGCGACGGCCAGGAGTGCTGGGGTGGAGGCGCCGTGGTCGAAGTTCGCGACATCGAGCCACTCACCAAAGACGGTGGGCACGCGCTGCTCGGAGCCGACGACCGGCAGGACGGTGCTGGAGTGACGCAGGTGGATGACTGGTGCGGTGGACATGTGCTGCTCCCGTCGGGTGTGGACCCTCGGGGATGAGCCTCGAGTCCGCGCTTGCCGACGGCGGTTTCGCCGACGACCAGGTCGTCACCCGGAGCACCCCACCGCGGAGGAGGGTTGCTGACCAGCGAGCCGGGGCTTGTCGCTGGCACTCATGACCTACGGGAGAGAACTTAGCAGGCTCGGGCAAGCCCGCGGCATACCGTTGGGAGCGGCGTCCACGAGGTGGACACCTCCGTCGATCCTTGGGGGCCGGTTGTGCCGTGCCGGGTCCCGCCGAGAAGGTTCAGGCAGGGACGATGTTGACCAGTTTGGGAGCGCGGACGATCACGGTGCGAATCCCGCCCGAGATCGCCTCCTGCACCTTCGGGCTGGCCAGGGCGAGCTCGCGCAGGGCGTCCTCGGTGATGTCGGAGGGCACCTCGAGGCGGTCACGCACCTTGCCCTTGATCTGGACGACGCAGGTGACCGTGTCATCGACGAGCAGGCTCGGGTCGGCGACGGGGAAGTCCTCGAAGGCGAGCGAGCCGTCGTGGCCCAAGCGGCTCCACAACTCCTCGCAGATGTGCGGCGCGAGCGGGCTGGTCATCAGCACCAACTGCTCGACGACGGCACGGGGTGCGCCGCCCTCGACCTTGGTCACCGCGTTGTTGAGCTCGGTCAGGCGCGCGATGGCGGTGTTGAAGCCCAGGGTCGCGTAGTCGTCGCGGACGGCCGCGATCGTCTTGTGCAAGGTCCGCACCAACTCGTCGGACGGCGCACAGTCGGTCACCCGCACGGCGCCGGTCTCCTCGTCGATCACGTTGCGCCACAGGCGTTGCAGGAACCTGTGGGAGCCCACGACGGCTCGCGTCTCCCACGGCTTGGACTGCTCGAGCGGTCCCATGCCCATCTCGTAGAGGCGCAGGGTGTCGGCGCCGTACTGCTCGTACATGTCGTCTGGGCTGATCATGTTCTTCAGCGACTTGCCGACCTTGCCGAACTCCCGCTTGACCGGCTCGCCCTGCCAGGTGAAGACAGACGCCCCGTCGTCGCCGACCGACTCGACGACCTCGCTCGCCTCGACATACTGACCCCGCGCGTCGGTGTAGGCCGGCGCCTGGATGTAGCCCTGCGAGAAGTACTTCCGGAACGGTTCATCCGAGCTCAGGTGTCCCAGGTCATGCAGCACCTTGTGCCAGAAGCGGGCATAGAGCAGGTGCAGCACCGCGTGCTCCACTCCACCGATGTAGAGGTCGACGCCACCGGGGTCAACGGTGCCCTCCGGTGCTCCGGCGACAGCGCTCTCCCGCGGGCCGATCCAGTACTCCTCGTTGGCCGGGTCGACCATCGCGTCATGGTTGGCCGGGTCGAGGTAGCGCAGGTAGTACCAGCACGAGCCGGCCCAGTTGGGCATCGTGTTCGTCTCGCGCGTGAAGCGGCGCAGGCCGCGTCCGTCGCCGAGGTCGAGCTCGACGTTGACCCACTCAGTGGCGCGCGCCAGCGGTGCTTCGGGCTCGGAAGAGTTGTCCTCCGGGTCGAAGGTCTTCGGGCTGTAGTCCGGCACGTCCGGCAGCTCCAGCGGCAGCATCGACTCGGGCAGGGCATGCGCGACGCCCTGGGCATCGAAGACGATCGGGAACGGCTCGCCCCAGTACCGCTGCCGGGAGAACAGCCAGTCGCGCAGCTTGTAGCTGATCGTCCCCTCGCCCCAGTGGTGCTCCTCGAGCCAGGTGATCATCGCGGCCTTGGCGTCGGCGACACCGAGGCCGTCGAGGTCGAGGGTGGCGTTCTGGGAGTTGATCGCCGGGCCGTCACCGGTGAACGCGGTGTCGGGGTCGTGGTCGGCCGGCGGCTCCACGGTGCGGACGATGGGCAGGTCGAAGCGGGTGGCGAAGTCCCAGTCCCGCTCGTCCTGGGCCGGCACGGCCATGATCGCCCCGGTGCCGTAGCCCATGAGGACGTAGTCGGCGACGAAGACGGGCACCTTCGTGCCGTTGACCGGGTTGACCGCCCACCCGCCGGTGAAGACGCCGGTCTTCTCCTTGGTGTCGGCCTGCCGCTCCAGGTCGGTCCGGCGGGAGGCCATCAGCCGGTATGCCGCGACCGCCTCGGCCGGGGTCGCGGCGCCACCGGTCCAGGCCGGCTTGGTCCCTTCGGGCCAGTCACCGGCGGGCACCAGCGAGTCGAGCAGGGGGTGCTCCGGGGAGAGCACCATGAAGGTGGCACCGAAGAGGGTGTCCGGGCGGGTGGTGAAGACCTCGATGGCGGGATCGTTCGGGGTGTGGCTCGCCCCCTCCTCCGCGATCGGGAAGCGGACCTTGGCGCCGTTGCTGCGCCCGATCCAGTTGCGCTGCATGATCTTGACCTTCTCGGGCCAGTCCACGCGGTCGAGGTCGTCGGCCAGCCGGTCGGCATACGCGGTGATGCGCATCATCCACTGGCGCAGGTCCTTCTTGAAGACCGGGAAGTTCCCGCGCTCGGAGCGGCCCTCGCTGGTGACCTCCTCGTTGGCGAGCACCGTGCCCAGCCCGGGCGCCCAGTTGACCGGCGCGTGCGAGGTGTAGGCGAGGCGGTAGTCGTCGAGCAGGTCCGCCTGCTGGTGGTCCGACAGGTCGGCCCAGCGCGCCCCGCCGGGGACCTCACGGTGGCCGGCGGAGAACTCGTCGACGAGCTCACCGATCGGCCGCGCCCGACCGCGGCCACCGTCAGGACGCACCGCCTCGGTGTCATACCAGGAGTTGAAGATCTGCAGGAAGATCCACTGGGTCCACTTGTAGTAGTCCGGGTCGATCGTCTGGATCGAGCGCCGGTCGTCGTGGCTCATGCCCAGGCGGCGCAGCTGGCGGGCCATGACGACGATGTTGTCCTCGGTCGTCTTGCGTGGGTGCTGACCGGTCTGCACCGCATACTGCTCGGCCGGCAGCCCGAAGGCGTCATAGCCCAGGCAGTAGAGCACGTTCTTGCCGAGCATCCGGTTGTAGCGGGAGAACACGTCGGTCGCGATGTAGCCGAGCGGGTGCCCGATGTGCAGGCCCTTGCCGCTGGGGTAGGGGAACATGTCGAGGACCAGCAGGCTGCCGTTCGGGTATGCCGCGACCGCCTCCGGGTCGGCCCACGGGCCGGCCGGGTTCGGGGCCCGGAAGGTGCCTTCCTCGAGCCACCGGTCCTGCCAGGCGACCTCGATCTGGTCGGCCAGCTCAGCCGTGTAGCGGTGCGGGGTCTCGGTGCTCATCTCGTCCTCGTCGTGCTGTCATGAAAGCGCTTCCGTGAGGATATCGTCCGCACGATCACAGCCACCGTCACGCCCACGACGCACCCCGCCCCGTCAGGTGGCCAGCACCCCCAGCATCAGGTCAACTGCAGGTGGCCATCATCGAATCGGTTGCCGGACATGGTGATCCGGTCGATCAGGTAGTTCTGCCGCACCGACCACGGTCGCTTCGCGCCCTGCTTCGGCAGGATCCCTGCGGCGCGTTGCACATAGCCGGAGGTGAGGTCGACCGCGGGTCGCCCCGCCTCCTCCACGGTATGCCGTGGGGTCACCGTCGTCTGTCCGGCGCGCTGCATGGAGGCGAGCAGGCGACAGATCCAGCGCGCGGCGAGGTCGGCGCGCAGGGTCCAACTGTTGTTGGTGTAGCCGACGACCCAGGCCAGGTTGGGGACATCGGAGAACATCAGCCCGCGATAGACGAAGCGCTCGTGCAGGTCGACCACCTGACCATCGACGTCGAGGGCGATCTTGCCGGCGACGACGAGCCTGAGGCCGGTCGCGGTGACGACGATGTCGGCGTCGAGGTCACGCCCGGACGCCGTCCGGATGCCGTCGGGGGTGAAGGTGTCGATCGTGTCGGTCACCACCTCGGCCCGCCCGGAGCTGATCGCCTCGAAGAAGTCGCCATCGGGCACGAGGCACAAGCGCTGGTCCCACGGGTCGTAGGACGGGGCGAAGTGTTGGCCCACGGCATACCCGTCGGGCAGCAGGCGGGCGACACCCTTGGTGAGGAGCGCGCGAGAGCCGCGCGGGAAGCGTCGCATCAGCATGTAGCTCGCCGTCGTGAGGGCGATGTTCTTCGAGCGGAGCACACGGTGCGCGACCTGGTCGGGCAGCACTCGGAAGGCCGTGCGGGCCAACGCGTCGGTGCCGGGCCGGCTCGCGAGATAGCTCGGACTGCGTTGGAGCATGACGACCTGGGCGCCGGCGCCCGCGAGCGCGGGGACGATCGTGACGGCCGTGGCGCCGGACCCGATGACGACAACACGCCGTCCGGCCACCTCGAGGTCCGCGGGCCAGAACTGCGGATGGACGATCGCCCCCGAGAAGGCCTCCTGCCCTGGGAAGTCCACGACGTGACCGCGGTCGTAGTCGTAGTAGCCGGTCGCGAGGTGCAGGAACCTGCACGTGTGCCCAACCTCGCCCTCGGAGGTCTCGACGCGCACCGTCCACCGGGCAGTGATGCTCGACCACGAGGCGCCGACGACCCGCTGGTCGAACCTCACCCGCTCGGCGATTCCGAACTCGGTCGCCGTCTCACGGATGTAGTCGCGGATGGCACCGCCCTCGCTGATCGCGGCCTCGGGCGTCCACGGGCGGAAGGGAAAGGACAGGGTGTACATGTCCGAGTCCGAGCGGACTCCCGGGTAGCGAAAGAGATCCCAGGTCCCGCCGATCGCGTCCCGCGCCTCGAGGATCGCGAAGGTGTGGTCCGGCAGGGCGCGGGTGAGGCGGCACGCCATGTCGATCCCGGACAGGCCGGCGCCGACGATGAGGACGTCGACGTCGAGCGATTCCACGCGCCCACCTTACGATCGACGTCATGAGCAGCCTCAGCGACTTCCACGCCGCCACCCTCACCGGCACCGACCAGGACCTCTCGGCCTATGCCGGGGACGTCGTCCTTGTCGTCAACACGGCGAGCAAGTGCGGTTTCACCCCGCAGTACGCCGGGTTGGAGGAGTTGTATGCCGCGCACAAGGACGAGGGCTTCGTCGTGCTCGGCTTCCCCTGCAACCAGTTCGGCGCGCAGGAGCCAGGGACCGAGGACGAGATCGGCGAGTTCTGCCAGCTCAACTACGGCGTGAGCTTCCCGATGTTCGCCAAGATCGATGTCAACGGGGACGACACGCACCCGCTCTACCGGTGGCTCAAGACCGAGAAGTCCGGCCTGCTCGGCGGCCGGATCAAATGGAACTTCACCAAGTTCCTCGTCGGTCGGGACGGCCAGGTCATCGAGCGTTTCGCGCCGACGACGACCCCTGCGGACCTCGAGAAGGACGTCGTGGCCGCGCTCGCCGCGCCGCGTCCCTGAGTCCTCGTGCCCAACTGGTTCTTCCTGCTCGTCCCGGTCGCCGTCCTGCTCGGCGCCCTGGGCTTCCTCACCCATCGGTTGATCCACGCGCCCCGCTGGCGCAGCCGCCGAGCACGTCTGGCGGCACTGGTGGGCATGGTCGTGCTCACCGGCCTGTCCTTCCTCCAGTTCGGCGCGGGTCCGACGTTCCTCTCCCCCGCCCAGGCGCGGCCGCTGGTGTGGATCGGCGCGACCTGGCTGGCGACGGCGCTCTACCTCTTGCTGGGCGCTCTGGTGATGGCGGTTCTTTCTCTCGTTCTCGGATGGGGCAACCGCGAGCGCAAGACCCGCGTCAACCGGATCGGAGCGGCGCTGGTGGTGGTTGCGGCACTGGCGACCACGGCATACGGGGTGGTGAAGGCGGCCGACCCCACGGTGACGCCGATGACCTTCCGCTCGCCGGCACTACCGGCGGCCTTCGACGGCACGAAGGTCGCGTTGATCACCGACATCCACGCCGGGGCGGTGCGATCGGCCGCGACCGTGCAACGGATCGTCGACCGGACCAATGCCGCAGAACCCGACCTCGTCCTGATCGCGGGTGACCTCATCGATGGCCCCGTCGACCGGTATGCCGCCGAGCTCGCCCCCCTGCGCGGCCTCCGGGCGTCGCTGGGCGTCTACGCGGTGACGGGCAACCACGAGATGTACTCCGGCACGATCTCCGGCTGGGAGGACGACTGGAAGACCCTGGGCATCCAGGTCGTGAGCAATGCCGTGACCACGGTGACCTCGGGCGGCGACAGCATGGCGATCGGCGGCGTGCACGACTGGTCGGGGACGGGTGAGTTCGCACCGGACTACGACGCAGCGGTC
>Ga0116179_1000957_pt1 | contig 21916 bp, 20 predicted proteins | sample AD_UKC071_MetaG_FD_89751 | JGI IMG/M metagenome (GOLD analysis project Ga0116179, IMG submission 89751) | Active sludge microbial communities of municipal wastewater-treating anaerobic digesters from USA - AD_UKC071_MetaG | ecosystem: Engineered > Bioreactor > Anaerobic > Digestate | place: USA...
GACGGTGAGGGTGTGGAAGGTGGCCCGGCGGGTGGCGGGGGCCGTGAGCAGACCAGTCATCTAGAGCGCCTTGAACTCGTCGAAGGGATCGCCGCAGTCGTCGCAGCGACGCAATGCTTTACATGCGGTGGAACCGAACTGCGAGAGCACCGAGGTGCGTTCGCTACCGCAGCGGGGACAGGCCGGGGTATGCCGTGTGCTCGCCTCCCCGGATGGTGAACCGACAGTTGGCCGCGTGCCCAGGGTGACCGAGACCGGACCACCCGAACTGCTCAGACCCGAAGACCCAGCCGGACCGGGCGGAGCAATCCCGAAGCGCCGCAACGCTTCTCGACTGTCCGCGTCGATCCAGTCGGTGGTCCAGGCCGGTGCGAGCTGGGTGGTGACCCGAGCGGTGAGCCCGTGGGCACGGCATACCCGAGCGATGGAATCCTCGATGGCACGCATCGCCGGGCAGCCGGAGTAGGTGGGGGTGATGACCACGTGGACCTCGCCCGCGGCGGCGTCGAACGTAAGCCCGCGCAGGATCCCGAGACCCTCGATCGTGATGACCGGGATCTCAGGATCCGGGATCGCCCGGACGGCAGCGAGGACGTCGGTGGCCACAGCCACTCCATTCACCATGTGGCGCCGGGATGCGAGCGCGGCAAGTGCTGCATCTCGGCGATGAGGTAGCCCATGGGCTCGGAGTGCAGACCGTCACGACCGCCTCGGGCGTGCCAGCGACTCACGGCCGGCGCGTCGAGGGTGGCTTCGGCGAGCACCCCGGCCACGGTCGCCTCGGCGCCAGCGCGCAGCGACGAGGGCAGCACGCCGACCCCAGCCCCAGCAGCAGCGACGGAGGCGGCATCGTCCTCGAAAAGCTCCGCGATGTAGGGGGCCACCCACGTGAAGGCCGCCACCATCCGCTCGCGAGACTCGGGAGTGCCATCCCCCAGGCGCACGACCCATTGCGAGGCGTGGTCGAGGTGGTAGCGCACCTCTTTGAGGGCCTTGGCCGCGATGGCGCGCAGCTGAGCGTCGCTGGAACCAGCCAGAGCGGCATACAACTCCCGCTGGTAGGCCGAGAACCACAGCATCCTGGCCATCTCCTGGCCGAAGTCACCGCGCGGCTGCTCGACGAGGTGGACATTGCGGAACTCGCGCTCGTCGCGCCAGTAGGCGATGTCGTCCTCGCTGCGGCCGGTGCCGTCGTTGGCCCCGACGTAGGTGTAGATGGCGCGGGCCTGGCCGATGAGGTCGAGGGAGATATTGGCCAAGGCCATATCTTCCTCGAGCAACGGTGCCCAGGTCAGCCAGCTGCCCAGCCGGTGGGAGTAGATGAGCGCGTCATCCCCCAGGCCGAGCAGGTATGCCGCCTGGAAAGCGGTCGTCGTGTCGGTCATAGGTATTCCAGGCCTTCGGGCACGGTGTAGAAGGTCGGGTGGCGGTAGATCTTGTCGCCGGCCGGGTCGAAGAAGGAATCCTTCTCGTCCGGGCTGCTCGCGACGATGTCCGAGGCGGCGACAACCCAGATGGAGACGCCCTCCTGGCGGCGGGTGTAGAGGTCCCGCGCGTTGCGGACGGCCATCGTCGCGTCAGGGGCGTGGATCGACCCGACATGCACGTGAGACAGGCCACGCTTGGCCCGCACGAAGACCTCGAACAGCGGCAGCGTCGTGTCGCTCATGCTGCACTCCCTTCACCCGCGGCGGCCTGCTGCCGGGCGGCTTGCTTGGCGGCATACGCTGCCGCGGCGTCGCGCACCCAGGCGCCTTGCTCGTGAGAGGCGACCCGGCGCGCCATGCGCTGGGCGTTGCAGGCGCCGTCGCCCTTGAGGACTCGCCAGAATTCGTCCCAGTCGATCTCGCCGAAGTCGTAGTGGTTGCGCTCGGCGTTCCAAGAGAGCTTGGGGTCGGGGATGGTGATCCCGATCCGCTCGGCCTGCGGGACGGTCATGTCGACGAAGCGCTGGCGCAGGTCGTCATTGCTGAACCGCTTGATGCCCCAGGCCATCGACTGGGCGGTGTGCCCGCCAGTGGCGTGCTCGCCGGTGTCCCGCGGTCCGAACATCGCCAGCGCCGGCCACCACCACCGGTTGACGGCGTCCTGGGCCATCGCCTTCTGGGCCTCGGTGCCGCGCACCAGGTCCCAGAGCAATTCGAAGCCCTGCCGCTGGTGGAAAGACTCCTCCTTGCAGGTGCGGATCATCGCGCGGGCGTAGGGGCCATAAGAACACCGGCACAGCGGCACTTGGTTCATGATCGCCGCGCCGTCGACCAGCCAGCCGATGGCGCCGATGTCGGCCCAGGTCAGCGTGGGGTAGTTGAAGATCGAGGAGTACTTCTGCTTGCCGTTGTGCAGCCGGTCGAGCAGCTCGGCGCGGTCGATGCCGAGGGTCTCGGCCGCGGAATAGAGGTAGAGACCATGGCCGGCCTCGTCCTGCACCTTGGCGATGAGGATCGCCTTGCGCCGCAGGGAGGGAGCCCGGGTGATCCAGTTGCCCTCCGGCTGCATCCCGATGATCTCGGAGTGCGCGTGCTGGGCGATCTGCCGGATGAGCGTCTGGCGATACTCCTCCGGCATGACATCGCGGGGCTCGACGCGCTGGTCAGCCGCGATGATGGCGTCGAAATCGCTCAGGTCGATCTCGGACCGGCGATCGACGTGCGCTGCCGCCGCCTCGACGGCTCCGCCGTCGGCTGCGTTGAGGGGACCCGCGCCGGGGTCGTTGGGGTCGACGAAATCGTTACCGTACATATGGTCAGTATGGTTCGTCCGTCGAAATACCGCCATGGCAGGCGGGGTCGGCTTTCCGCGGGTAGCAGGTTTGTGCGGGGCGGGTGAGCGGCCTCACATGGGGCTGTCGATGTACCAGCGTCCGTCGATCCGGACCAGCGTGAGGTTCTGCCGGTATGCCGTGGGCACGCCGGTCAGTTGGTCGGCCAGCACGCCCGCGTGGTCACCATTGGTCGGAATGTCCGGGGCGGAGACCGAGGCCAGGGCACTGAGGTCTGCCGGGGTCGCCAGCTCTCCGATGGCCTGGAACCCCGATCGGCACAAGGTGATGTCGTCCCCCGCGAGGGGCTTGCCGCCATACGAGACGACCTCGCACGCGGCGGCGACGTCCTTGCGGCCCAGGGCCCGATAGAACGCCTCGACACTCTGGCTCGGCGACCCACCTGAGGAGGAACACCCTCCGAGCCCGATCAGGACGGCCATGACGAGGCTGCCGCTCGACCTGACGACGAGAGCGCGACGTGCTGCCATGAGCACCCCTTCCATCCGGCGACGGTGGACATCCAAACACGTTCATCCGTGAGCTCTGACAGGATCCCGACGTGAGGTATCGGCGGTGACCCGGCAATCCGGTCCAGCACCGGAAGGCTCCGCGCGCCCGGACCGGCATCGCGCCGTGCAGCGCCAGGCCTGGTCGGTCGGCCTGGCCACCGGTGCCTACGGCGTGTCCTTCGGCGCACTCTCGGTGGCGAGCGGACTGGACGTCTGGCAGACGGTGGCGCTCTCGGCGCTGATGTTCACCGGCGGCTCGCAGTTCGCCTTCGTGGGGGTCATCGGTGCCGGCGGCAGCGGCCTGGCCGCCATTGCCACGGCCACCCTGTTGGGCATCCGCAACGGGCTCTACGGCCTGCAGGTGAGCGAGTTCCTCGGCGTGCGGCGGGCCCAGCGAGCGATTGCGGCCCACCTGACCATCGACGAGTCGACGGCAGTGGCGATCTCGCAGGACCACGACCACCCACGGCGAATCGGCTTCTGGCACACCGGAGTTGCCGTCTACATCTTCTGGAATCTGTTCACCTTCGTCGGCGCGGTGGTCGGCAATGCGCTTGGCGACCCGCGCCGCTGGGGTCTGGACGGCGCTGCGGCTGCCGCTTTCGTCGCGTTGCTGTGGCCCCGGCTACGCTCGCGTGACGCCGGTGCCACCGCAGCCCTCGCCGTGCTCGTGACCGTGCTCGTCGTGCCCCGAGCACCGGCCGGCATACCCGTCCTCGTGGCGGCGCTGGCCGCGCTGGTGGTCGGATTGTGGCCGCGACGCACCGCACGATCGGAGGTTGCGCCGTGACCTTGTGGATGGCGGTCCTCGCCGCATGCGCTCTCGCCTTCGTCACCAAGTGGCTCGGTCATCTGGTGCCCGCTGCCTGGCTCAGTGGCACCCGCACCCGGCGCGTGACGAGCCTACTCCCGGTGGCCCTGCTCGCCTCGCTCGTCGTCGTCCAAACCCTGGGCGGACCGGCCGGCACCCTGGTCATCGACGCCAGGGTCGCCGCAGTAGTCGTTGCAGTCGTCGCCCTGTTGCTGCGGGCGCCGTTCATCCTCGTCGTCGCCCTCGGCGCCGTGGTCGCAGCCGGCTTGCGCGCGCTCGGGTGGTCCTGACCCTGCCTCGGCGGGAGGCTGTGCGAGTCAGGCGATGCCGAGGTAGTGCTCCAGCCCGACGGTGATCCCGGGGTGGTCGGCCACGCCCCGCACTCCCGCCAGGACCCCGCCCATGAAGGACTCACGGTCCAGCGAGTCGTGGCGGATCGTCAAGGTCTCCCCCACATTGCCGAAGACCACCTCTTGGTGCGCCACCAGGCCCCGCACCCGCAAGGAGTGCACCGGTATGCCGTGCACCCGGGCTCCGCGCGCGCCGTCGGGGTCGTGCGTGGTGGCGTCCGGGACGGGAGGTAGCCCGGCGGTTTCACGGGCCACGCCGACGAGGTCGGCCGTGCGCGCCGCGGTCCCCGAGGGAGCGTCGACCTTGTTGGGGTGGTGCAACTCGACGATCTCGACCGACTCGAAGAACCGCGCCGCCTGTTGGGCGAAGCTCATCATGAGAATCGCCCCGAGGGCGAAGTTGGGGGCGATGAGCACCCCGACCGGAGTGCCACCTCGCGACGGGGGTGCGGCCTCCAGGCCCTCTTGCAGGGCGGCGAGCTTGGCCTCGTCCCAGCCGGTGGTGCCGACGACGACGTGGACCCCGCGCTGCACGCAGGCCATCACGTTGCCCAGCGACGCGTCGGGGACGGAGAACTCCACAACCACCTGGGCGCCACCGAGATCGCCCAGGTCATCGCCCTGGTCGTACTCCCCTACCAGCCGCAGGTCCGGCGCCGCGGTGACCGCACGGCATACTGTCGCTCCCATCCTGCCCTTGGCCCCGATGACCGCGACGGTGGTCTGTGCTCCCATGGCCGGTCAGCCTAGCCGTGACACCATGGCCGCCATGGACCTGGACGCGGCCGTCGACGAGCTCTACGGACTGGCCCCGGAGGACTTCCTGACCCGTCGCAAGGCCTTGGTCGCCGCCGCCAAGAGCGCAGCCGACCCCGACCTGGCCCGCGAGATCACGGCACTGCGCAAACCGACCGTCGCTGCCTGGGCGGTCAACCTGTTGGCCCGGCGACGGCCCGAGGAACTCGACCGGCTCGCCGAGTTGGCTGAGGACCTCCGAGCCGCTCAGCGCGACCTGGACGGCCCGGAGATGACCCGTCTGGGACGGGAGCGCACCGCGCTGGTCGACGAGCTGGTGGCGGCGACGGCGTCGGTCGTCACCGAGGCAGGCGGTCGCCTCACCCCCGCTGCCGCGTCCGCCGCCGCGACGACCTTCGTGGCTGCGTTGGCCACCCAGGAGGCCAGCGACGTCGTGCTGTCGGGGCGGCTCACCCGGCATTTGGAGTACGCGGGCTTCGGCGAGGTCGACTTGCGTGACGCGACGGCCCGGCCACTGCGGCTGGTCCCTACAACGGCTCCCACCTCGGCCTCCCGCTCCGACGACCGGGACTCGTCTGGCGCAGCGTCGCCGGTCATCTCGGCGGCAGTCGCGGCGGCCGAAGTTGCCCTGCACGCGGCGATGTCGGTGGCTACCGCGGCGACCTCGCGGGCTGGGGTGTTGGCTGCGGAGGCGGAGTTGGCCGCCACTCGCGTCGCCCAACTGCAGAAGGAACTCGTGCGAGCCCGGGCCCACCGCGACGCCACCGACGAATCGCTGGCCGCCGCCGAGTTGGCCCGCGAGGCCGCCGAGGCCGACCTGACGGCAGCCCGCGCTGCGCTGGAGCAGGCTCGGGCTGCCGAGGGGTGAAATCGGCGTGCACGTCATACCGGCTGCGCGGGAAGATCGCCGGCATGCCGATCCGTCGCCTCCCCGAGCGCGCCCAGCACGAGCGCGCGCAGCTGTATGCCGTGCTCGACGGCTTGTGGGTTGCCACCCTCTCGGTCGCGGTCGGTGATGTCGCCCAGAGCGTGCCGATTCTCTACGGGCGCGATGGCGACAGCATCGTCCTGCACGGGTCGACGGGGGCGGGCACGCTGCGGCTGCTCGCGGCGGGACGCCCCGCGACCTTGTGTGTCAGCGCGATCGACGGGTTCGTCTATGCCGAGTCGCTGTTCGACTCCAGCGCCAACTACCGATCGGCCGTGGTGACCGGGCGAGTCGAGGTGCTCTCGGGGGCCGAGGCGGATACCGCGCTGCTGGCCTTGTCGGAGCGGATCATGCCGGGTCGAGCTGCTGAGGTGCGCCCCTCAACTCGTAAGGAGCTTGCGGCCACCGTCGTCTTGCGAATGCCGATCCTCGACGGCTCGTTCACCGTCAAGGTGCGAGGCGGCGGCACCGGCGAGGAGCGGGTCACAGACGACACATGGAGTGGGGTCCTGCCCGTGCACACCGTGTTCGGCACCCCTCAACCGGAGGCGGACGGCATACCTCTGCCTGCGTCGATCGAGGCCCGACTGGCGAGCGGCCGGTGACCAGGCGCGGGTCGTCCGACGATGATCGGGCTGGCGGGGTGCCCTGGCAGGTGAAGTTCATGCTCCTCGCGCTGATCTGGGGAGCGAGTTTCCTGTTCATCAAAGCCGCACTCGGTCTCTTGCAGCCGCTGCAGGTCGGGGCGGGGCGAATCCTGCTCGGGGCCGCGACCACGGGTGCCCTCGCGGCTGCTGCCCGGGCTCGCATGCCCCGGTCGTGGCGGGTATGGGCGCACCTGCAGGTGACCTCGCTGCTGTTGTGCACGCTGCCGTTCCTTCTGTTCCCGGTCGGTGAGGAGCGGGTGAGCTCGGCCCTGGCCGGCATCGGGAATGCCATTACCCCGGTCGCCACGGTGCTCGCCACCGCCGCTCTGCTCCCCCACGAGACCTTCTCGCGGCGCAAACTCCTCGCTGTCGCAGGGGGATTCGTCGGCGTGGTCGTCATCATGGCTCCCTGGCGGGTGACCGAGCGCCCCGATCTGTGGGGTTTCGGGGCGACCCTCGTGGCCGGCTGCTGCTATGGACTGGGGTGGACCTATATCAAGCGGTTCCTGCGGCCCGAGGACCTTCCCGGCCTGGCGCTCCCCGCGGCTCAATTGCTTTCTGCCGCAGGGCAAATCACGCTGGTCACGGTGGGTTGGTGGGCGCTGCAACGCGATTCGCTCTCCGCGCCATGGTCTCCTCGGCCCGACGCGGCGACCCCCGGCATGGCACTGCTCGCGCTGCTCGCCCTCGGGGTGCTCGGCACCGGCCTGGCGTATGCGCTGCAGTTCGACGTCTTCCGGGCCGTCGGTCAACAGGTGTCCTCGACGGTCACCTATCTCATCCCGGTCGTCGCCGTCCTCCTGGGCGTGCTCGTCCTCGGGGAACACCTGACCGCGACCGAGGTGATCGGCTTCGTCATCGTCCTGGCCAGCGCCATCGTCATCGGACTGCCCGAACCGTCCCGCCGCGTACCCTCCTAGCCATGGCCTCCCCCGGCGCGCGCGTGCGGCTGCTCCCGCCAGCGGTCTTCCTCGTCCCGCTGGGCGCCGCGGTCGCGCTCGACAGGGTCGCCCACCTGCCGCGGTTCGCCTTGCCACCGGTCGGTCTGGTCATCGCCGCACTGCTCAGTCTCGCGGGGGCGGGGCTCTTCCTCTGGGCCGGGCAGACCCTGCTCAGTCGTGGCACCACGGTCATTCCCTGGCACGCCGTGGACACGCTCGTCACGAGTGGGCCGTTCGCACGCAGCCGCAACCCGATCTACGTCGGCGACGCCCTGATCTACCTCGGCCTGGCCGGCTGGGCGGGTTCGTGGACGGCGCTGGTGGTGTTCCCGGTGATCCTCTGGGTGATGACCCGATGGGTCATCCAGCGCGAGGAGGCCTACCTCACGCAACGGTTCGGCACGGCATACCAGTCGTATGCCGTGCGCGTGCGGCGCTGGGTCTGAGCCCTTCTCGCTGTGGACGACTCGCTGCTCGTGTGGCGACCGCGCGGGGAGGGTAGATGCTGTGGCATGAGCAAACGTGTCGAGAGGGACAGCCTCGGTCCGGTCAACGTCCCGGAGGAGCACTACTGGGGGGCGCAGACCCAGCGCAGCATCGAGCACTTCGACATCGGGCGGCCAGGGTTCGTGTGGGGTCGACCGGTCATCGCTGCGCTCGGGCTGCTCAAGGCGACGGCCGCCGAGGTCAATGCCGAGTTGGGCGAGCTCGATCTGGATGCGGACGTGCTCGCCGCTCTGGTCAGTGCCGCGCGGGAGGTGCAGGAAGGGCGGCTGGACGCGGAGTTTCCCCTCGTCGTCTTCCAGACTGGCAGCGGCACGCAGACCAACATGAACGCCAACGAGGTCATCGCCGGTCGCGCCAACGAACTCGCCGGTCACGGGCGCGGCGGGCGCGAGCCCGTGCACCCCAACGACCATGTCAACCGCGGGCAGTCCAGCAACGACGTCATCCCGACGGTCGTCCACCTGGCTGTCGTCGACCGCATCGAGCACACCTTGTACCCCGCCCTGGATCAGCTACGCGACACGCTCGCCGACGCAGCGGTGCGCTTCGAGCCCATCGTCATGGTGGGCCGGACCCATCTGCAGGACGCCGCCCCGATCCGGCTCGGTCACGCGGTGGGAGCATGGGTGACCCAGCTGGACCACGCCATGGCCGGCTTGCGCCGGGCGCTCTTGCCGATCTACGGCCTGGCCATCGGGGGCACCGCGGTCGGCACCGGACTCAACGCCCATCCCGACTTTGGGACGCGGGTCGCCGAGCGTTTGGCCGAACAGACCGGTATGCCGTTCCACCAGGCCGACGACCTGCCCGCCGCCCTCGCCTCCCGGGACGATCTGGTCACCCTAAGCGGGACGTTGCGGACGGTGGCCATCGCGCTCTACAAGATCGCCAACGACGTGCGTTGGCTGGCCAGTGGGCCGCGAGCCGGCTTGGGAGAGTTGCGGATTCCGGCCAACGAGCCGGGGTCGAGCATCATGCCCGGCAAGGTCAACCCCACTCAGGCGGAAGCGCTACGGATGGTCGTCGCACGGGTCGTCGGCAACGACGCGACGGTGGCGTTCGCCGGCGCCCAGGGCGCCTTCCAACTGCACGTCGACACGCCGGTCATCGCCCACGCGATCCTCGAGTCGATCGAGCTGCTGGCTGACGGGGCGGTGTCGTTCGACGTGCACTGTGCGCGGGGGCTGGAGGCCGACGAGGAGCGCATCGCTGCACATCTCGGCCAGAACCTCATGCTCGTCACAGCGCTCGCCCCCCATATCGGTTATGACCACGCGGCGGCCATCGCCCACCAGGCTCTTGTCGACAACATCTCGTTGCGCGATGCGGCTGTCGGGTCTGGTGCGCTGACCGGCACCCAATACGACTCGTGGGTCGACCCGGCAGCGATGGCCGGACCTCCACGAAATGACCCTACCGACTAGGCAGATCGCCATTCGATGAAGGCTCGAAACTCTTTGATATCGACACGTTTGCTCTTGCACTAGCACACCAGTACGAGTACAATCAAAGGGTGACGATCACTTACCTCGACCCAGCACCCACCGGCGGTATGCCGTCCGGTGGGCTGCCTGCTGGGGCGGCGGTGGGTGGGGTTTTGGGTGGTGTGGCGGTGTCGCCGATGGTGGTGGGGGTGGCGACCTCGCTGGTGCATGCGGCGTTCGACCGGATCCTGGCTCAGGTGTCTGCTCTTGAGGTTGGTGTGGTGATCTCGTCGGCGGATGTTCAGGAGGCCGACCGGGTGGTGCGGCGGGCTGAGGCGGTGCGGTTGGCTCTGGTTGCTGCCGCCGATCGGCAGCAGGTGCATCGGCAGTGGGGTCATTCGTCGACGTCGGCGTGGATGGCAGCTGCGACCCGCTCGGGTGGTGCGGCGGCCCAGCAGGAGGTGGTTCTGGCGACTGCTCTGGCTGGTGGGTTGGACCGCACGCGGGAGGCCTTCGAGTCTGGCCGGGTGTCGAAGCGGAACGCGGGGATCATTGTCAAGGCGATGGACAAGCTGCCGGAGGGTGTGACGCTGGCCGACCGGGAGCGGGTCGAGTCGGCGCTGGTGCGTGACGCCGCGCACATGAACCCGGGCTTGCTGGATCGGGCCGCGAAAGTCGCTCTGGCAGCTGCGGAGAAGACCGCGGCTGAAGTCGCGGATCACCTTGAGCAGCAACTGCTGGATGAGGAGCGTCGGGCCTACCGGTTGGCGACGGTCACCATGCAGGACCTGGGCGCTGGCACGACGAAGTTGGCTGCGACGTTGCCGACCCCAGCAGCGAAGGCGCTGGGCAAGGTGTTGCAGACGATGACCGCCCCCCGACGTGACCACCTGCGCAAAGCTGCCGAGAAGGCCCTGGCCGACGGTCAAACCCTCGCCGGGTGTCTGGACGACGGATCGGTCGCTGCTGACTTGTTGAGCGCCACGGGCACGCACGAGCACCCGTCCTTCGGCACCGGCGCCAACCGCGCGTCCGGGGCCAACGGTGCCGGTGTTGAGGGTCGGAATGCTGACTGGGCCGACATTGATTGGGCGCACCGTCGTGGCCGGGCGTTGACCGAGTTGATCGAGCATTTGGACACCGAGCGGCTGACCGGGAAGGTGGCCTCCACCGTCATCATCACGATGACCGCCGAGCAAGTGATGGGCGCCGCGAAAGCCGCCCAACTCCAGCAGACCATCCTGGACGCGACCGGCGCGCTGATCGACATGGCCCCGAGCGCCGGGGCAGCGACCACCGACACCGGACAGTTGATCTCCGCGAGTGCCGCGAGGCGGATCGCGTGTAACGCGGGGATCTTGCCGGTGGTGTTGGGTGGACCCGGACATGTCCTCGATGTCGGCAGACAAGAACGGTTCTTCACCGAGCACCAACGCACCGCGCTCGCGACCATCTACGAGACGTGTGCCGCGGCAGACTGCGACCGACCGTACGCGTGGTCCGAGCTGCATCACGAAGACCCCTGGTCCAAAGGCGGATTGACCGACCTCGACCGAGCTGTGCCGCTGTGCGGCTACCACCACCGGAAGATGCACGACCCGGCATACCAGCACGACATCACCCGAGAGGCGCACTCGCACGGGAACGCGCGCGGGGCGAAGACTGTCCACTTCCAGTGGCGAGCTTCCGGCTAGGCAGATCGTGCGCGCCTACGCACGGTGTGCCTAGCGGCGCAGTCCAGCCGGCACCGCATACCTCGTCACCCGCAGCGAGGCTAAGGGCGGTCAGGAGAGTCCGAGAACTGTTGGCGGAGTTCCCGTTTGAGCACCTTGCCGTAGTTGTTGGTCGGCAAGGAAGGCACGAAGCGGTACTCCTTGGGCCGCTTGAACCGCGCGATCCGGGCCAGGCACGTGGCGTCGAGATCAGCCTCTGACGGCGCCTCATCCCGCGGCACGACGAACGCCACCACCGACTCGCCCCACTCGGGGTCCGGCCGCCCGACGACCGCGACCGCCTGCACCCCGGGGTGGGTCATCAGCGCTTCCTCGACCTCGCGCGGATAGATGTTCATCCCGCCGCTGATGATGAGGTCCTTGGAGCGGTCGTGCAGCGTGAGATAGCCGGCGGCATCGAAGCTCCCGACGTCGCCGGTGTGCAGCCAGCCGCCGCGCAGCGTCTCCTCGGTCGCCTCCGGTTGGCGCCAATAGCCGGCCATGACGACCGGCCCGCGCACGAGGATCTCGCCCGGTTCGCCCGCCGGCAGGTCACCGCCATCAGCGCCGACGACCCGCACCTCGACATCGGTCCGGGGCGTGCCGACACTCTGCAGGCGCACTCGCCAGTCGGGGTGCTCGCGGTCGGCATGATCGGCCAGCGAGAGCGCGGTGATCGTCATCGGGGTCTCGCCCTGCCCATAGATCTGCGCGAGCCGAGGGCCGAAGACGCCGAGGGCGTGTTCGAGGTCGGGCAGATACATCGGCGCCCCGCCGTAGATGATCGTCTTGAGCCCCGCCAGCCCATCAACCCCGGCCCCGGCCAACGCGGGGTCGAGCGAGAGCCGGCGCACCATGATCGGCGCGGCGAAGAACGACATCCCCGGCCACCGCGCCAGCAGCTCAAGCAACTCGGCACCGTCGAGCGCCCCGGAGCGTGGGAAGACGCTCACGGCCCCCTTCGCGACGTGCGGCAGCCCGTAGAGCCCGGATCCGTGCGAGAGCGGCGCGGCATGCAAGACCGAGTCGTATGCCGTGACCGGCCCGATATCGGCGAAGTAGCTCAGCGATGCCATGAGCAGGTTGCCGTGGGTGAGCGTCGCGCCCTTGGGTCGGCCGGTCGTGCCGCTGGTGTAGAACAGCCATGCCGGGTCGGCGGAGTCCCGCGGAGTCGCCGTCAGCACGTCCGGAGTCGGTTCGACAGCGCAGAGCTCATCCCAGTCAGCGCCCGGAGCGACGACCACTTCCTGCACGCCGGCCACGACATCGACCAGCGGCGCCACCGTCTCAGCGTGCTCCGCGTCGGTGATGACCAGCGACGTGCCGCTGTGCTCGAGGATGTAGGCGATCTCCTCGCGATGCAGCCGGGCGTTGACCGGGACGGCGACCAGGCCGGCATACCAAATGGCGAATTGCGCCTCGAGTTACTCCGGGCAGTTGCTCATGACGATGGCCACCCGGTCACCCGGCGCCAGCCCCCACTGTGAGCGCAGTCCCGCCGCGAGTCGCGACACCCGACCGGCGAACTCCCCCCACGTCGCGGTCACGGTGTCGCCGACGGCGTGGGCGGGGCGGTCCGGCAGTCGCTTGGCGTTGCGCTCGACCCAGGTCGCGATGTTCATGACGCCTAACGTCCGGGCCAGCCCCCACCCGCGTCAAGCACTCGGCGCCAGCGTTGAGCGGACCTTGAGCAAACCGGCGACCTGCCCGCAGCCCGTCAGCCGGCGGCGGACAGCACGCCGTTGCGCAGCACCGCCGCGGTCGCCGGGCCGAGTCCCAGCGCGGCGGCGTCCCGCAGGTCGGCGACGGTGTCGACGTCGTGGCGTGCGCGGACGGGAGGCGACGGGACGGCATACAGGCCCAAGCCGGTATGCCGTGCGGCCGACCCCGCGCCGTAGCCGGTGACGACCGGCTCGCCCGGCGCAAAGATCGCGATCGTGGTGCCGGTGCCCGATCGGTCGGGGACGAAGGCGGCTCGGTGACCGGCGGCCTGGCGCAGTACCTCGCTGACGTCGGCGGGGCGCAGGCAGGGCAGGTCGGCGGGGGTGACCAGGACGCCCGCGGTGGGGTGCTGGCGGGCGGCGCGAGCGACGGCTTCGGCAATGGCGGCGTCGAGGGTCTCGGTGTGGTCGGGCACGACGTGCGCGCCCAGGCTGGTCGCGAGCGTGGCGACGTCGGGGTCGGCGGTGATGACGACGACGGCCGAGACCTCGGGGCAGTCGAGGAGCGCGGCAAGGGTGTCGGTGGCGAAGGCGAGGGCGAGTTCGCGGCGGTCGGGTTGCGGGAGGGCGAGGCGGGATTTGGCCAGGTCGAGGGCTTTCACCGGCACGACGGCGGTGACCTGCGGCGGGGCGGCGGGGACGGCATTCCCGCTGGTGGGCAGGGGCGTCGGCGCGGTGGGCGAGGAGGTTGTGGGAGGCCGCGGTGCCGTCGCGCGGGTCGTGTCCGGCGGTGGGGTCGCGCCTGGGGTACTCACGCGAGACCTCCGAGGGTCGGGCGAGGCAGGCGCAGCACCATCGAGGTGCCGGCCGGCGAGGTCGCGCCGACGGTGAGTTCGCCGCCCATGGCCGCCGTGAGCCCATGCGCGAGGCTGAGGCCGAGGCCGACGTTGTCGTCGGCGTGTGCATCGGCCCGACCGTCTCGGCTGGACTCGGGAGCTCGATCGGGCGCTTGCTCAGGCGCTTGCTCGGATGCTCGCTCGGACGGCGTGTGCCGCGCGTAGGCCGTGAAGATGACCGGCAGCACTTCGGGCGGGATGCCTGGGCCCTCGTCGTCGACCGAGAGCACGGCATACCCGGGGTCGTCGCTGGGGTGTGAGCGCACGACGACGCGGCCGCCGCCGTGCCGAATCGCGTTGCCGACCAGGTTGATCAGCACTTGGCGCAGCCGGCGACGGTCGGCCAGGACGATCTCGGGGTGGGCGTCGTCGACGAGGTCGACGACTCGGCGGTGGGCAGTGGTCGAGAGGATGCCGAGGACTTCGGCGACGAGGTCGGTCAGGGTGAGCGGCGCGAGCGAGAGGGGCAGCGCGCCGGCTTCCAGGCGGCTGAGGTCGAGCACGTCGGTGAGCAGCGCCATGACGTGGCCGGCCGCGGCGTCGATGTGGCCGAGCGCCTGCGCGCGGCGCGACGGGTCGAGCTCCATGGTGCCGAGCAGCTCGGCGAACCCCACGATTGCCTGGATGGGCGTGCGCACTTCGTGGCTCAACGTCGCGAGCAGGTCGGACTTGGCTCGCGAGTGCAATTCGGCTGTGCGGCGCCGGGTTTCGGCTTGCAGCCGGGCGCGGCGGTGGCGTTCGGCAGCGCGTCGCTCGGTGAGGTCGAGGACGTTGACGAGAAGCTGCGCCGGTATGCCGTGCCGCGTCCGCAGCCGCGACACGGTCACCTCGACCTCGACTCCCGTCAGTGGTGCGACGCCTGGCCGAGTCGGCTGAGTTGCCTGAGTTGCCTGAGTTGCCTGAGTTGTCTGAGTTGCCTGGGTTGCCTGGGTTGCCCGAGCCGTGCGAGCTGTCCGAGCTGGCGGCGTGCGGTGCAAGCGGCCCTCGAAGACGACGACAGCGTCCTCATCGGTGCTCAGCGGGTGAAGGTGCTCGTCCAGGGTGCTCGTCGTCGGTGTGACGAGTTCGGCGAGATCCAGACCGACCAGGGTGCCGCCGCGCAGGGCGCCGCGGCGGCCGGCCAGCCGCTCCAGCGCAGGGTTGCACGTGGCGATCGTGCGATCGGCGGCGAGGATGGCCATGCCCAGCGAGTTGCCGTCGAAGGACCGGCGGAACCGTTCCTCGCTGTCGACCAGCGCCCCGACCAGGCCGGCGTGATCGATCGCGACCGCAGCCAGGTGGGTGAACCGCCCGACGAGGAACTCCTCCCGCGCGGTCGGGTGGTGCGGGGTCGGGTGGTAGACCGCGAACGTGCCGACCGGCATACCGTCGCGCCCTTGGATGGGGGAGGACCAGCAGCTACGCAACCCGGCCGCCTGCGCGAGGTGGCGGAAGGCGACCCACCGCGGGTCGGTGCGCACGTCGACCGCGACGACCGGGGTGTTGAGCGCGGCCGCCGTGCCGCACGAGCCGGCGCCGTCGCCGATGCGCATGCCGTCGATCCCGGCCATGTAGGTCGCCGGCAGGGTCGGCGCGGCGCCGTGGTGGAGGGTGCCGTGCGCGCGGTCGAGCAGCAGGACGGAGCAGCGGGCGCCGGGCATGAGGCGTTCGAGGGCGGCCAGCAGACGGGTGAGCACGTCGGGAAGCGGGGTGGCGCGGGCGATGAGTTCGAGGGCTTCGACCTGCTGATCGAGCATCTCGCGGGTGTCCTCGACCGGAATGCCGTGCGGCGGGTCCGACGGTATGCCGTGCGGCGAGTCGGCGTGGGCGTGCTGGGCGCGCTGGGCGCGCTGGGCGCGCTGGGCGGGCTGCGCGGGGGTCATCCGCGGTCGCTCAGTTGATAACCCGCACCGCGCACGGTGAGCAGCAGGCGGGGGCGGACCGAGTCCGGCTCAAGCTTGAGCCGCAGCCGGTGGATGTGTTCGGTGACAGTGGCTTCGCCGAGCCATTCGGCGGATGAGTTCCAGACCCGGTCGAGCAGTTGCGGGCGGCTGAAGACCTGGCGCGGGTGGGTCGCGAGGAAGGCGATGAGGTCGAACTCTTTCGGCGTCAGGTCGATGTCGACGCCGTCGAGTTGGACCAAGCGACTGGCCAATTCGATTCGCAGCGAACCGATTTCGATCACTTCACCGGACAGCTCCGGGGTCGAGCGTCTGAGGACGGACCGCACCCGGGCGGCGAGCTCGCCAGGCGAGAACGGCTTGACCAGGTAATCATCGGCGCCAAGGTCGAGGCCCACGATCCGGTCGGATTCGCCGCTGCGGCCGGACAGCACGATGACCGGCAGGTCAGTGCGCCCGGTCTGACCGGCCCGCACCTGGCGCAAGATGTCGAGCCCGCTCATCCCCGGCATCGACAGGTCGAGCACGACGAGCGCCGGGGCGTCCTGCCGCAGCCGGCGCAGCGCCGACGGCCCGTCATGCGCCTCGATGACCCGGAAGCCCGCGTCGTCCAGCTGCCAGCGCACGACGGTGCGGATCGCCTCGTCGTCGTCGACGACGAGCACGAGCGGAGCCTTCGCGTCCTGCGCGCGGTCGGGCTGAGCTGGGGTCACCATCGATGGGTACCACACCCAGCGCGGCCCCGTCACGCGTGCGGAGGACCCGTTGAGCGTGCGCTGATAATCGTCGTGACCCAACCCGTTCCCGCATGCCGTGCCCCTCACCTCCGCGCGTGGCGAAGCGGCCCGCAACCACACGGCATACCCGTCCTGCGCCTTTTCGAGTTCGTGGGTGACAAGCTGTCTGCATGTGGAGCCCGGAGCGTGAGCAGCGGTTGCGAGCAGCCGCGATGGGGTGGCTCGAGGTGCGCACGCAGGACGGCTCTATCCCGCTGACGTCGGAGGAGATCCGCGAGTTCGCCTATGAGGGTGAGCGATTCGCACTGATGGACCCGCAGCGCGGCATACGAAGCCTGCGGGGTTTGAGTCGGCGCTGTCGATCCGCACGGTGTGGCGACCGAGCGGTGCAGAGCGCCCCTACGAAGATGCAATCGGTGACGACGGGTTGGTGCGCTACAAGTGGCGCGGCGACGACCCTGACCACGCCGAGAACCGCGCGTTGCGGGCGGCGATGGATGCGGGGCAGCCGCTCATCTGGTTCTGGGGCGTGGCCACCGCGGTTTATCAGGCGATCTTCCCGGTCTATCTGGTGGGCGAGGAGCGGGCCAGCCAGCAGTTCGTCGTCGCGACCGACGGGCTGCAGCACTTGCGGCCGACCGACTCGCCGTTGGAGGAGGTGCTGCGGCGATACCTCCGTGCGGAGACGGTGCGACGGCTGCACCAACCGGTGTTTCGCAGCATGATCATGCGGGCCTACGAGATGAGTTGTGCGGTCTGCGCGCTGCGGCACAGCGAGTTGCTAGATGCGGCACACATCGTCGAAGACCGGCATGAGCTCGGGGTCGCTGCGGTGCGAAACGGGTTGGCGCTGTGCAAGATTCACCACGCGGCATACGACTCGCGGATCTTGGGAGTGTCACCGGACCTGGTCGTGCAGATCCGGGCGGACATCCTCGACGAGACCGACGGGCCGCTGCTGGAACATGGGCTCAAGCGGCTGCATGGCCAGCCGCTGCGCACGGTGCCGCGTCGAGTTTCAGAGAGACCGGATCGAGAGCTACTCGCGCTCCGTTTCGAGCGGTTCCGAGCCGGCTGATCCGACGCGGGATATCCGACGCTGGTAGGTCGTGCCGCGAACTCCCCAACCACCGTTTACGGTGACCCATCCCGACTGATCGAGGCCTCTCAGCGCGTAACGGACTTGATGCTCGGTCAACCCCGTTGACGCGACCAACTCTGCAATTCTCATCGGCCCTTTGGCTAGGGCTTGCCAGACGACCGCCCCGGATGATCCTTGTCCGTCGAAGGAGGGACCGGCCTCGGGGCCCTCCCCCCGATCGATCTCCTCCAACAACGGCAACTCCTGCTGTTCCGGAGCTACTGAAGTTCGGGGGGAGCGGACCACGATCGTGGGCCCGGGGGGATCGCTAGCCGGAAGCAAATGCGCAGCGAGTGAGTACGCGGTGTGGTTTCGTTCACCATCGGCTTGCGCGATCCCGACCGTCATGAGCCCTTGCAATTCGGCGCGGGCCACGGTGGAGTCGATCGGGGCGAACTCCTCGCGAACCATCGCATTGGTCCATGTCGTTCCGTGTCGCATCGACGCGGCAATCCGGCGCTGAAGGTTAGAGAGCCGGTGGTGGGGATCGTGAACGGCTAGCCACTCGAGATCTTCGGCAGACAAGAGGGAGTGCCGAGGAACGAGCACCGTAAACGACACACCCTTGTCAACGAACTTCGCCGGCTGATGGTTAGCCGCGCTCAAAGCTCGCTCCGCTTCTCGGATACCACCGCCCTCACCCTCGATGACTCGTGCGCCGTCCGAGGTACGCGCCAACCTGCAGATGTCATAGAGGTGCTCGTTGACGGCGGACTTGCCGGCAGGGGTGCCGAGTTGGGCGCTGTTGATGCCCCACAGGCCTCCTGGACTACCGATGACCAGCAGGTCGTTGGTGAGCCGGATTTCCACCCTCTTGCCCATCGAGTGCTGACTGAGGTCTCTGTGAACCAGTGCATTGGCGACGAGCTCGCGGACGGCAATCGCGGGGATCTCCGAGACGTCCCGCGCGTGCCCTGCTGCCTCGTAGCGCACACTCGACGATGTGTTGCGGGTGACCCAAGACATCGCGTCTTCAAGGAGGATCGGGACGGGGCCATCAAGGTGCACCAGGTCGCGAGTCCGCGCACCGCTGCGTGGGTCGAGCTGCACCGCCGCTGTGATCGACAGACTCGGCATGAACTGCTGGGGATACTCGCCAAGAGCGTAGAGGCCCGCAAGAGTGAGGCGAACACCGTCAACCGCGAGGACGCCTTTGCGTTGGAGCACTTCTTCGTCGGACAGTGTGGAAAGCCGTCGGGAGGCGGCCCGCGCTGCCATCAGGAACTCACGTGTCAAGTCCGAGTCGAGGGACTTGGGAGTCGTGCCGTCGACCGCGACGGCGTCGTGTCGGGGTCGGTCACGCATGGCGAGCAGTTGCTGCACCTCCTGATCGCTCATGACGTAGTCACCATCTGCTTGGCGAAGATAGGCGTTGCCCTGGTACCGGCTGGGGCGGGACGCACCAGGCAGCGGCAGGACCCTGACGACAACGATCACCGCACCATCGATGAGCGCTTCCTCGAAGGTGACTTGGACTGGGGGCGTCACAGCGGTGCGCGCCTGCGAAGCAACGGCGGACTCCATCGCTGCCGGATCCTCGACACCGACGGGGGCGAAGTCGGCACCTTCGTCGAGGCCGATCAAGATCGTCCCCCCGCCCGGCATGTTGCCGAAGGCACTCAGAGTGGGACCGAGAGTGGGACAGCCGCCAGCCCCGAGCTTGACTTCGACCTCAGTGGTGTCCCCCTGGCGGGTCCGAAGGTGCTCCAACATCGCCGCAAGGTCGGCAGCGGTCAATCCCATGGCGGGATACTACCAACCAACCCAACTCTAGAGTTGGGTACTGCAACTCTAGAGTTGCAGATTCGAAGTCGAGAGTTGGAAGACTGCCGCGGGCCTACAACTCTGTCGCTCGCGGTCGGCCCACTCGTCACGTCGTGGCCAAACCCTCCACCTCAAAGATTTTCATGACTTCGTCGCCGTAGTCGTTGATGACCTTGACCGCGATCTTCCCCGTTGACGGCGCGGGGAACGGCCGCGAAATCGTCCCGTACAGCGACGCCCACGCGTCAGCGTCGATCTCCGCCTTGAGCGCGGTCTTGAGTCGCTTGTAGGGGTCGCCGCCGCCGGTGAAGTAGCAGTGCCGCACGAAGAACGAGTCCCCGTTGTAGTCGGTATCAATCATCCACAGGGCTATCCGGTCCGTGTCGCGCGAGCGCACCTCGCCGGTCGTCGGGTCATAGACGTCGACTCCCCGCAGTTCGACGACGACCTCACCCGAGTCGGTCCGCCTGATCTCGAGGTCAGGCTCACCGAACACCGTGAAGAGGTTGCCCGCCCCCGTCTTCTTCAGCTCATCGCCCATGAGCAGGTCGACGTTCATCCGCACGAGCAGCATCTTGATCCGCCCGAACTTGCGCTCCTGCGCGACCTCCGCGAAGCCAGCTCGCGACGTCTCGACGGTCACCCCATCGGCCTCGGTCACCTCGGCCGCGAGCGCGTCGAACGCGAAGCCGAGCACACACAGCAGGTCGATGTCCTTGGCTGCCACGGCTTCCTTGACCGCGTGCGCCGCGAACGACTGACTCACCGTGCCGTACTGCGGCCCCAGCGCAATGCCGATCCGCAGCGGTATGCCGTCCCCCTCGCCGCCGGTGTCACTGCTGCGCACCTTCTGGGTGCCGACGGCCTGCAGGTAGGTGCCCGCGTAGGGCTCGATCGACTCGAACTCGATCCGCTCGCCCTTGAGCCCGTTCTGGATGCCGGCCTTGCCGAGGTTCTCGAGGATAGACGCCTCGAATTGGGGTGCGTCCGGCTGCTCCTCACCCGAGCGCTCGCTGTCGCTCTGGTATGCCGTGTGCTCCGGTCCGCCCGCGAAGGCCAGGCTCCGGTGTGGGCTCAGTGACTCAACGGTGAACGGCCCAGCGACGCGGACGGCAGACTTGTCCTCGTACGGCCGGTCATAGAGCGTCTCGAAGTCGGCGTGCTTCCTAATGGCCGCATCGATCTGGTCGCGGGTCATGCCTTCGACAATGTCGGGGTTGTTGGCGATCGACTTGAGGGTGATGTGCTGGACCCGCTCGTAGACGAAGCCGTGCCGAATGTCGTTGCTCGACACGCCTCCTGCGCGAGGCTGACCGCTGACCTCGGCCTCCTTGAGTTTGCCCTTGTCGGAGTCGACGAGCAGATACATCGGGTACTTCGCGCCCATGATCCGCTGCCGCGCCAAGGCGAGGGCAACTCGGGAGGTGTCGATGGTGATCCAGCGCCGCCCCCACTGCTCAGCCACGTATGCCGTGGTGCCAGACCCGCACGTCGGGTCGAGAACGAGATCGCCTGGATCAGTGCACATCAACATGCACCGCTCGACCAAACTCGTACCTGTCTGCACGACGTAGATCTTGGGATCCGTGCGACTCTGCACTGAACCGCTTATATCCATCCACACATTGTTGAATTCTCGAACAGGGAAGTCGTCAAGAAACCTCCTGTACCGAAGACTCGCTGCAGCCTGCTGTAAACGCCCCGCCATCGCCAGACGTGCAAGGCCTTCTGGCCTCGTCTTCCAGTGAGACCGCGAACCCGGGTGAAAGTCCTTCTGGTCGAATCTGAATGTGACCGTGGTGTCCGGCCGGTATTCGTCACTGGTGAGGTTGTCCAACTGGTATCGCCGCGCCCCCTGGTCGATCTGACTCAGGCCCGCCTTCTCGGCGGGAGTCGCGGCACGCGACTTTCCATCTGATCCAAGGACCTGGTCGTAGCGCGAGTCGGCACTTCCTGTCCGAGCGCCATACAACTGCCTGTACCGAACCGATGATTCAGACTTCGCGAACCAGATGACATAGTCGGCCGTTGTCGCCAGCGCAACGGCTTGAACTCCGCTGGTCTTGGAGATCGTAATCTGGCTGACGAAGTTCTCCTGGCCGAAGACTTCGTCCATCAACGACCTGACGAGGTGGACGTTCTCGTCGCCGATCTGGACGAAGCAGCTTCCGCTCTCGGTGAGGAGTTGTCGGGCGACGAGGAGCCGGTCGCGCAGGTAGGACAGGTCGCGCTTCAGGGTGGCCCACGAGATCTCGAGCTCGGCCAGCAGTTCGGCCCGCGCTGGCGGGATGAACTTGATCGCCACGACCGGCAACGGCAAGTTGGCCAGCACCACGACGTCGTCGCGCGGCGCGATGAAGCTCGCCCCGAACACCAATTCGGCGTCGGTTGCTGCGGGTTGGTCGAACAGCAGGTCGACCAGTGGTGGCTCGATCTGAATGCTGACTCCGGGCACTGGCAAAGTGGCGGCCAGCGTCAGTTCGCTGGGTGC
>Ga0116179_1000960_pt1 | contig 21895 bp, 18 predicted proteins | sample AD_UKC071_MetaG_FD_89751 | JGI IMG/M metagenome (GOLD analysis project Ga0116179, IMG submission 89751) | Active sludge microbial communities of municipal wastewater-treating anaerobic digesters from USA - AD_UKC071_MetaG | ecosystem: Engineered > Bioreactor > Anaerobic > Digestate | place: USA...
CGCCGCGGAGGTCGCCTCCATCGCCGCCGAAATGTCCGACGCCTTGCGCGAGCAAGCCTCGGCAAGCAACAGCATCGGCAAGGAAGTCGAGCGGATCAGCCTGCTTTCCGACGAAAACGATGCATCGGCGCACAACGCCTCGCAAGCGGCCGATACCCTCGAACAGCTATCGACAAAAATGTCGGCGGCCGTCGGCAAATTCCGGATCGCCGTCTGATCGGATTTGCCCGCCCGACCGGCAACCGTGACCCGGCCAAAGCCGACCCACGCGGTCGGCGCTTATTTTCCGGCCAGCGCTTTTTCGATGCGCCGGTCGGGAATCAGCCAGATCAACGCAACCAGCGCGTACAAAGCTTGCGCCAACGACGGCGACCAGAAGGCCAGCAGCACGGCCGTGCCGTAAGCCACCGGCGAGGATTTTCCTTTCCAGTCGCCGCCCAAGGCCTGCCTCAGCACGGAGCCGTCGCCTTGCGAGGCCACGATGCGGCCTTGCAGCAGCCAGTACGCCAGCGCGGCCATGAACAGCACCACGCCATAGACCGCGGAAGGCATTGCTGCGAAGTGGTTCTCCCCCATCCAGCCGGTCGCGAACGGGAGCAGGGACAACCAGAACAACAGATGAAGATTGGCCCAGAGAATAGGCCCGGTGACACGATCCACCGTATGCAGCATGTGGTGATGGTTGTTCCAGTAGATGCCCACGTAGATGAAGCTCAGCACATAGCTGAAAAACACCGGGATCAAGGGCACCAATGCCTCGATATGCTCACCGTGGGGAACCTTCAATTCGAGCACCATGATCGTGATGATGATGGCCAGCACCCCGTCGCTGAATGCCTCCAAACGTCCTTTACCCATTTACCCTCCCTGTTCCCAGAATCCGCGCCCCCAAGGGACGCTCCGACGTTGCTTGGTGCCCACAGGAACATCTGTAGCACGGCGATGGACCTTTCCGACTCCGATGACGGACCGGACGCAGGGTCGTATTTGATGGCAAACACGTTCGGCAGGTCAAACCCACACCCCATACGGCCTCCCGGTGGGATTGGCGTTGGACTTCTTCACGACTCTGGATGCACGGGGTGCGCTACCGGAAACATCCAAGGGGCTCAGCGACTCAATGCAGACAGCACACTCACAAGTTTTTCGACAGCGATTTCCAACTCTCCGGGTGTATGGGCAGCAAAACCCATGAGGAAACCGGCCTTGTGCTTGCTGGATGCATACAGCGCAGTCAGCCCGAGCAAGTCTATACCGACCCTACGCGCGGCATCCACGGCTTCCCGCTCAGGAATGTCGCGAACAAAAACGCACGGCATCTGCATCCCCCCGGCCGGGACTCGCGCTTCCACGAAATCGGACAGGTGCTTGCGCACCAGCCGTGCCAACACATCGCGCCGCTCAGCATAGACGGCCCGCATGGTACGCACGTGCGCGCCCAAATGGCCACCTTCGATGAAACGTGCCAGCGTCAGTTGCGGAATGGGCGCGCTGTGCCCGTCCAGCAGGGTGCGTGCTACCGTCATGGGCGCTACGAGCTGCGCGGGCAAAACCATGTAGCCGATGCGCAGGCCGGGAAACAGTGATTTGGTGAAGGTGCCGATATAGATCGTCCGCTCGTGCGGATCGAGCCCTTGTACGCAGGCCGTCGGCTTGCCGGCATAGTGGAACTCGCTGTCGTAGTCATCCTCGATGATCCAGGCCTGCTGCTGGCGCGCCCACTCAATGACGGCCAGGCGCCTATCCAACGCCAGCGTGGCCCCGGTCGGGAATTGATGCGACGGGGTCAGAAACACGGCTTGAGCGGGCGGCGTGGTATTGCGCAGGTGATCGACTTGCATGCCGTCAACATCCAGCGGCACGGGTACGCACTCCAGGCCCGCCGCGTCAAATGCCTTGCGTGCTCCGTGGTACACGGGATCTTCGATGAAAATCCGCTCGCCGACATCCAGCAGCACGGTGGCGCATAAGCTCAGGGCTTGCTGGGAACTGCTCAGCACCAGCACGCGTTCTGGCGTGGCTCGGGCGCCGCGTTCAAGATTGACGTAGGCCGCGATGGCCCGCCGCAACGGTTCCATGCCTTGTGGCGGGCTGTGCAGCAGCGCCCGTGTTCCGTATTCCTTCAATACCTGCCGTTCCAGTCGCTCCCACGTTTGGAGCGGAAAGCTGCGTGTTTCCGGCACGCCTGGCGCGAACGGGCGCGGCGTCAAGAAGTCGCGCACGCCGCCGCCCTGGTATATGGCGCTGCCGCGCTGACTCAGGCGCAGTGGTTCCTTGCGAACCACTGCGTGACGTGCAGTGCCACGCCCTAGATGTTGCGCCCGCTCCGACACGAAGCTACCGCTGCCAACACGCCGCTCGATGAACCCTTCCGCATGCAGCTGACTGTAGGCCGACTCGACCGTATCGCGGGACACCCCCAATGACTTCGCAAGGGCGCGCGACGCGGGCAATGGTCGGCCCACATCGAGCGCGCCGTCGAGGATCAACTGGCGCACGGCCCGTTGCAGGCGCGCGTGCAGGGGCAAGGTGGCATGTGCTGGATCAACGATCCAGGCTTTGACGGACTCAAGTTGGGCGTGTTTGAACAATTGGCCGGTATCTAGTTATAAAAATGGCGGGGAACATACGGCCATTTTAAAACTATAAATACGGTCCAAAACCCATTCATCCACTTCTCAGGGGTCACCCTCAGGCCATGTCATCCGTCCCTTCGCCTTCATACGTTCGCTGGAACGATCTCACCCATCCTGTCGTGGCCGGCCTGATCTCGGTCATCGTCAACTACGGCGGTACGTTCATTCTGGTGTTCCAGGCCGCCAAAGTCGCAGGCCTCAGCCCGGAGCTGACGGCCTCGTGGGTGTGGTCGATTTCCATCGGCGTGGGCGTGACGGGGATCATCCTGAGCTGGATTACCCGCGAGCCCATCATTACCGCCTGGTCCACCCCGGCGGCGGCGTTTCTGGTTACCGCGTTGGCGACCACGTCTTATGCCGAAGCCGTGGGCGCCTACCTGATATCGGCGGCTGCCTTTGTGGCACTGGGGCTTTCGGGTTGGTTCGAGCGCGTCATCCGCCTGATTCCTGCGGGAGTGGCGGCGGGGCTGCTTGCGGGCATCCTGCTGCAGTTCGGAATCAAAGCCTTCGGCGGTATGAGCATTGACCCGCTGCTCGCCGGACTGCTGATCGTTGCCTATGTGATGCTCAAGCGATTCTCCGCCCGTTATGCGGTGGTGGGCATCCTGGTGCTGGGGCTGACTTTCCTGCTGATTCAGGATCGCGTCGATCTGTCGGGGCTAACGCTGACCCTGGCCGCGCCGGTCTTTACCCTGCCCGCTTTTTCCCTCAACGCTTTGCTGAGCGTGGCGCTGCCGTTGTTCCTGATCACGCTGACCGGCCAATACATGCCCGGCATGCTGGTGTTGCGCAACGACGGCTTCAAATCCAGCGCCAACCCCATCGTGACGATCACCGGGCTGGGCTCCTTGCTGATGGCCCCATTCGGCTCGCACGCCTTCAACATCGCCGCAATTACTGCCGCCATCTGCACCGGCCGGGAATCGCACGAAGAGCCGTCCAAACGCTGGATTGCGGGTATCGCTGCAGGTGTGTTCTACATCCTGGTCGGCGTATTCGGGGTGACCTTGGCCGCAGTGTTCATGGCCTTCCCAACGACTTTCATCACCACACTGGCGGGCCTGGCACTTTTGGGCACCATCGGCAGCAGTCTTGCCAGCGCAATGGCCGATGCCAAAACCCGTGAAGCCTCGCTGATCACCTTTCTGGCCGCCGCCGCCAATATCACGCTGCTGGGAATTGGCGGCGCGTTCTGGGGGCTGGTCATCGGGCTGGTGGCTTATGCGCTGCTCAATGGCCGATTGCCGCGAAGGGCATCGATGTCTGTCATTGCGCCGACGGCGATCAACAAGGGTGTGAGCTGATGCCCGTGCTTTCCGAAACACCGACTCATCACGACCGGCACGGCCGCTATCCCCAAGCCACGACGGTCGAGGATTTCCAGCGCAACCTGGCGGCGGTACAGGGGCGCATCGAGGCCGCCTGCTTACGTGTCGGCCGCAACCCCGCATCCGTGCGTCTGCTGCCGGTCAGCAAGACCAAGCCCGCGGCCAGCCTGCGTCTGGCGCACGCGGCAGGCTGCCGGATGCTGGGTGAGAACAAGCCGCAGGAGGCCTACCGCAAATGGGAGGCGTTGCAGGATCTGACCGACCTGCACTGGTCGGTCATCGGCCACCTCCAGACTAACAAGGCCAAGTTGGTGGCACGCTTTGCCCATGAATTCCAGGCGCTGGATAGCTTGCGCGTGGCCGTGGCGCTGGAGCGTCACCTGCAAGCCGAAGGCCGCTCGCTGGACGTGTTCGTGCAGGTCAATACCTCGGGCGAAGCCAGCAAGTACGGCCTGCCTCCAGAGGACGTGCCAACCTTCATTCAGGCGCTGCCGGCATTTACCGCGCTGCGGGTGCGCGGGCTGATGACGCTGGCGCTGTTTTCCAATGAAGCCGAACGGGTGCGCCAGTGCTTTGCACTGTTGCGCGCCCTGCGTGACCGGCTGCGCCAGAGCGCGCCCGCCGGCATCGGCCTGGACGAACTGTCGATGGGCATGTCCGGCGATTTTGAGATCGCCATCGAAGAAGGCGCCACCGTGGTGCGCGTCGGCCAAGCCCTCTTCGGCCCACGCCCCCTGCCGGACAGCCACTACTGGCCCGGCGAACTCAGCACAGAGGAGTCACGATCATGAAAATCGCCATAGCCATCCGCCATCTGGATTTTGAAGACCTCGGCACGCTGGAACCGCTGCTCGCGGCGCGCGGCTATGCCGTGCGCTATCTGGATGCCACCACCGACGACTTACACGCTGTGGATACGGCAGCAGCCGATCTGCTGGTGCTGCTGGGTGGCCCCATCGGTGCGTTCGATGACGACATCTATCCCTTCATCCAAGACGAACTGGCGGTGATTCTTCAGCGGCTGCAGAGCCGGCGCCCGTTACTGGGCATCTGCCTGGGTGCGCAACTGATTGCCCGCGCGCTCGGTGCTGGTGTCACCAGCATGGGCATCAAGGAAATCGGCTTTGCGCCACTCACGCTGACCCCGGAGGGCGAGGCGTCACCGCTGGCGGCACTGGGCAAGGTGCCGATGCTGCACTGGCATGGCGATCGCTTTGACATTCCAGCCGGGGCAACGCGGCTGGCGGGAACGCCAACCTGCGCCAACCAGGCCTTCAGCATTGGCCGCCATGTGCTGGCGCTGCAATGCCACCTGGAGGCGGCCCCCAACAAAATCGAGCGCTGGCTGGTCGGCCATGCCTGCGAACTGTCGCAGGCCGGCATCGACCCGCGTTCATTGCGCAGCGAAGCACACGCCTTGCGATCCGACATGCCGCGGGCGGCGCGGGCGGCGTTTAGCGCATGGCTGGACGGGGCCGAAACAAGCCCGCCAAAGGGGGCGTCATGAACAAAGACTCAGCCCCGTTGGCTGTGGTCTCGGTGCAGTCGCAGGCGGTCGAGGGCCGTGGGGAAAATAACTTCGCGGCTCCGGCCCTGGAGGCGCCCGAACAGGATCACGTCCTCAAACCCGAACAACCCAAGACATAGGACGAATCCGATGTATGACACATCCGTGACGCTCACCGACTTCGACCCCGAACTGGCCGAAGCCGTCCGGCACGAAGAACGCCGCCAGGAAGATCACGTCGAACTGATCGCCTCCGAGAACTATGCCAGCCCGCTGGTGATGGCCATCCAGAACTCGGTGCTCACCAACAAGTACGCCGAGGGCTACCCCGGCAAGCGCTACTACAGCGGCTGCGAATACGTGGACATCGCAGAGCGCCTGGCCATCGACCGGCTCAAGGCGCTGTTCGACTGCGACTACGCCAACGTCCAGCCCCATGCGGGAGCCCAGGCCAACGCAGCGGTATTCCTGGCGTTGACCAACCCCGGCGACACCGTGATGGGCATGAACCTCGCCCAAGGCGGCCACCTCACCCACGGCAACCCATCCAACTTCTCCGGCCGCCACTACAAGATCGTTCCCTACGGACTTGATCCCGAGACGGGGCTGATCGACTACGACGAGATGGAGCGCATCGCGTTGGACGCCCGGCCCAAGATGCTGATTGGCGGCTTCTCCGCCTATTCGCGGCACAAGGACTGGGCGCGGATGCGCGCCATCGCCGACAAGGTGGGCGCCATCTTCTGGGTGGACATGGCCCACGTCGCCGGCCTGGTGGCGGCGGGCGAATACCCGAATCCGTTGCCCCACGCCCATGTGGTCACCAGCACGACCCACAAGACCCTGCGCGGCCCGCGCGGCGGCATCATTCTCGCCAAGGGGCAGGATGAGGACTTCTACAAGAAGCTCAATGCCGCCGTGTTCCCCGGCATCCAGGGCGGCCCCTTGATGCACATCATTGCCGCGAAGGCCGTGGCCTTCAAGGAAGCACTACGCCCTGAGTTCAAGACCTACCAGCGCCAGGTGGTGACCAACGCCCGTGCGATGGCCGCAGTACTCCAGCAGCGCGGTTACAGGATCGTGTCCGGCGGCACCGACAACCACCTGATGCTGATCGACTTGTCCGCCAAGCCGTACACCGGTAAGGATGCAGATGCCGCACTGAGCGACGCCTACATCACTGCGAACAAGAACTCCGTGCCCAACGACCCTCGCTCGCCCTTCGTCACTTCAGGGCTGCGCATTGGCACGCCCGCCGTGACCACGCGGGGCTTCGGCGTGGCCGAGTGCGAACAACTGGCCGGCTGGCTGTGCGACGTGCTGGATGCGCTGGAAGCCGGTGGCAGTGCGCTGACGACGGTGCGCGATCGGGTACGGGAACAGGTGGTGGGCTTGTGTCGCCGTTATCCCGTGTATCGATAGCAGCATTTGCACATGAAATGACGGCATCTGCGTCGCTGTCTAGCAGCCGCTGAAGCACTCCACTTTGCCCGTGCAGGGGCGCCGCGGCCCCAGCAGATCAAGGGGCTGCACGCCGATCTGACGGATCGCTCCGAACTCGGCGCCGAGGCACTTCGATGGGACAACCGGGAGAACAACCCGCAGCCAGCCGACCCGCTTCGGCAGCTCAAATTCATCCCGCCCAAAGGCGCCATGAACCGCGCCCGAATCCGGCCAATATCTTTTCCCGATGCAAAGCCTTCACGCCATTCAATCGATATGAATGCCAAAGGCACGCTGATAAAGCGAAAACCGCCACATACGCCAATGTCGGCATCAGGCCGTCTCGGGCATTGAATTGAATATCATAAAGCGCCCAATTCTCAAGGTGCTCACCAAGAAAAGAAGGGTATCGAATTGGGGCGCACGCGACTGGCGGCGCTCGAATGAGGTGCGTAAACGCCGCGAACTCCAAGCATTAAAGTTCCGAAAATACGCCGAACTCCCTGGTTTAGCGTCGAAAACCACAAGGCGCATTTATTGCTTTAGTGAGTTATCGCCGAAAATCGTCTGAAGGGGAAAGCAATGGCAACGACCTGTTCCTGGGAATCCATCGACGTACATCTGCTACAGGTGCTGTACGCCCTTCTTACCGAATGCAGCGTTTCGAACGCCGCCCGGCGCCTGAACCAATCCCAGCCCGCTGTCAGCACCGCCTTGCGCCGTCTGCGCGACATCACGGGCGATCAGCTGCTTGTGCGCAGTCGCAACGGCATGACGCCGACCGAACGCGGGCAATCGCTGCTCGAACCGGTCAAGCTCGCGCTCTCCCAGATCGAAGCCATCGGCCTGCAGCAAGTGCGTTTCGACCCGGCAAAATCCAAGCGCATCTTCAACATCGCAACGCCGGATTACCTCAACGCCATCCTGATCGGCAACATCGTCGCCCGTCTGCGCAAGCTGGCCCCCCACTCGCAGGTGGTGTTGCACTCCTTCGGGCAGGACTACGACTACGCCAAGGCGCTCGAATCGGGCGAGCTCGACACCGTCATCGGCAACTGGCCACAGCCTCCCGAGCACCTGCGTCTGGCCCCGCTGTTCGACGACGACGTCGTCTGCCTGATGCGCAAGAACCACCCGCTGGCGGGTCAAACGCTGACCCAGGACGACTACCTGAATGCCGAACACTTGGTTCCGACGCCCTACGCGGTCGGCCAGCGGGGCGTCATCGACATGCAACTGGCCCGTGAGCGCCTGAAGCGCAACGTCGTCGCCAGCGTGCCCTATTTCAACCTGGTGCCCTATGTGCTGCTGCAGAACGACATCATCTTCTCGGCCCCGCGCATCTTCGCCGAACACTGCTGTTCGCTGGGCGATCTGTGCTATTCCGAATCGCCGCTCGACTTTCCCAAGATGCGTTTCTATCTGCTCTGGCACGACCGGGCGCATCACTCGGAAGAATGCCGCTGGTTCCGCGAACAGATTGTCGACGTGATCCGCGAAAGCATCGGCAGCAAGACCCAGCCCGCAGCGCCCAAGGCCGCCGCCAGACAGCCCGCCCTGGCCTGATCGGCCGGTCGGGCCCAGCCGCCCGCGGCCTTCGCGCCGGAAGCTGGCCTTGGGCGGGAGCGGCGCAGGCGCCTCGGCGAATCCGCCTCCGGCCGCGCGTGCCCGGCCGCCCGCGGCGACCGCCGTTTACGGGTTGGCGCGATGCTTCTTGATCGGCGGCACGAACTGATAGTCGATATCCCAGGGGAAATAGATCCACTTGTCCTGATTGAACTGTTTGACGCACAGATCGACCACCTCGCGTCCCTGCGGCTTGGCGTAGAGGGTCGCAAAGTAGGCCTTGGGCAGCAGCTTGCGGATGACGCGGGCGGTGTTGCCGGTATCGACCAAGTCGTCGATCAACAAAAAACCTTCGCCATCGTGCTCGATGCCTTTGAGGATCCTGACCTCCTTGCGCTGGGTCTGCGCCGTGTCGTCGTCGGCCGCCTCATAGCTCGAAGCGCAGATCGTATCGACCAGACGGATTTCCAACTCGCGGGCAACCAGCGCCGCCGGAATCAGGCCGCCACGGGTGATCGCGATGATGCCCTTGAACGGCCCCTTTTGCAGCAACTGATGGCAGAGCAGACGCGTGTCGCGATGCAGCTCCGGCCAAGAGATCACGATATCGTCACGGTAAGGGCTGGTCGGCGAGTTTTCCATGGTGCATTCCCGAAAAAGAAGCTGATTGTGGCCATCGGCCTCGGCCGTCCGAAGAGCGGACTCCGGGCGTGGCAGGGTTTGTTGCCGCGGCGCGCACACGACGCCGGCAGAACTCGAGGCGACGGCGGAAGCGGCGCCGGAGTCCGGACGGATAGTAATGCGCCTCTCGCGGAAATCGAAAACAGGCGGCGTCGGCGATCTTCGGTTGGCCCGAGCAGGCGCTTACCGCGGTGGATTCCTCCTGCGCTCCGACCCGGCCGTGCAAGGGCGGGCGCCGCCGATGCCGACGCGCCCACGGCTGACGCGGGCGCCTTTCCGCCGCCACGGCGACGCCCTCACCCGGCCGCCACGCAGGCATCCAGCCTGGCTATCCAGCCGGATTTCTCCGCATCGCTGGCAAAACTTGCCTCAAAGCTGTTGCGCGCCAGGCGATACCAAGTCGCGGCATCGAAATGGAAGGCCGCCTGCACGGCCCGGATGTTGTCGTTCATGTAGCCGCCGAAATAGGCCGGGTCGTCGCTGTTCAGCGTAACTTTGACGCCCTGTGCCAAGAGCTGGCCAAGGGTGTGATCGGCCATGGTTTTGAATACACACAGGCGGATGTTGGAGAGCGGGCAGACGGTCAGCGGCACGCCTTCGCGCACCAGACGCGCGACCAGTCCGGCGTCCTCCAGCGCCCGCACGCCGTGATCGATGCGCGCCGACCCCAGCAGGTCGAGGGCCTGGCCGATATATTCCGGCGGACCTTCCTCGCCGGCATGGGCAACGACCGGCTTGCCGAGGGCGCGGCAGCGGGCGAAGACACGTTCGAACTTGCTGGGCGGATTGCCCTTTTCCGACGAATCGAGCCCGAAGCCGTCGATCCGCGCCAGATGCGGCTCGGCTTCGGCCAGCGTGGCAAAGGCGTCTTCCTCGCTGAGATGACGCAAGAAGCAGAGGATCAGCCGGCCGCTGATGCCCCAGCGCGCCTTGCCCTGCTTGAGGCCCTCTTCCAGACCGTCGAGCACGGTCAGGAACGGAATGCCGCGCGCCGTATGGGTCTGCGGGTCGAAGAAGATTTCGGCATGAATGACGTTGTCGGCGGCGGCGCGTTCGAGATAGGCCAGCATCAGATCGCGAAAATCGTCGGCGCTGCGCAGCACGTCGGCACAGGCGTAATAGAGATCGAGAAAGGACTGCAGGCTGTCGAAGTCGTAGGCGGCGGCCAGCGCGGCTTCGTCGGCGTAAGGCAGCGCGATGCCGTTGCGGCGGGCGAGCGCAAAGGCCAGCGCCGGCTCCAGCGTGCCTTCGATATGCACGTGCAACTCGGCCTTCGGCATGCGGCAGGCCAGTGCGAGGACGGCATCCGGGTCTTGCGTGGCGGTCATGGAAGAAGTTCTCCGGTGATTGAATCAGTCGCTCGACGAGCGGGTTTCGAACATCCGCGCTGCAAAGGCGCCGCGCCGCCCAGCGACGAGGTCGGGCCGCGCGGCAACGAAAAACGCGACCCGCAGGTCGCGCTTCGTTCCTTGCGGGACGCTCACTTGGGAATCGAACCCTGAACCCCTTCGACATAGAAGTTCATCTTCTTCAAGTCGGCATCGGCGTAGGTCTGACCGGCAGCCACAAAGACCTTTCCGGACTGATCCTTGACCGGACCGGCATAGGGGTGCAGCTTGCCGAGCTTGATCGCATCGCGGCGCTCTTCGGCCAGCTTCTTGACCGCGGCGGGCACGGCCGGGCCGAAGTTCTCGATATTGACCGCGCCTTCCTTGACGCCCCACCACATGTCGCCGCTCTTCCAGGTGCCGGCTTCGACTTCGTCCATCGTCTTTTTGTAGAGCACACCCCAGTGCAGGACGGATGCCGCCAGCTGAGCCTTGCCACCGAACTTGGACATGTCGGAATCCCAACCGAACGCCAAGACCCCCTTTTCCTGGGCAGCCTGAACGACGGCCGGCGAGTCGGTGTTCTGCATGAGCACGTCGCAGCCCTGCGAGATCAGCGCCAGCGCGGCTTCACGCTCCTTGCCCGGATCGAACCAGGAATTCACCCAGATCGCACGCGTGGTGATCGCCGGATTGACGCTGCGGGCGCCGATGGTAAAGGCGTTGATGTTGCGGATGACTTCCGGGATGGGAATCGACGCGACAACGCCCAGCTGGTTGCTCTTGCTCATCTTGCCGGCGACAACGCCCAGCATGTAGGCGCCTTCGTAGGTACGGACGTCGTAGACGCCGAGGTTGGCCGCCGTCTTGTAACCGGTGGCGTGCATGAACACCGTGTTCGGGAAGGCCTTGGCAACCTTGACCATCTGGTTCATGTAGCCGAAGGACGTGCCGAAGACAACCTTGTTCCCCTTTTGCGCCAGATCGCGGAAGACCCGCTCGGCGTCGGCGGTTTCCGGGACGTTTTCGACAAAGGCGGTCTTGAACTTGCCGCCGGACTGGGCTTCCAGCATCTTGCGGCCTTCGTCGTGCGCAAAAGTCCAGCCATGATCGCCGGTCGGGCCGATGTAGACGAAACCGGCCTTGATCGGCTCGGCAGCGTGAGCGGCAGTCAGGCCGGCAACGGTCATGACCGCAACGGCGGTGAGTGTCTTGAGTCGGGACAGCAGCATGCTTGATTCTCCTAGGAAGGTCGGCGAGCGTTGATTGCTGCACTGTAGCAATCCTTTGCGGCGGAACCTATCTCGGCAACGTTATGACCAGTATTGCTCAGGGCTGCCATTGCCCGGCCCCGGTCGCCTCGATAATGCCGGCTATCCCCGACGGAGACCCGCCATGACCTGCAATCTCACCGAGCAGGACGCGCAGCACCTGCGCTACTGCATCGCGCTTTCCCGCCGCGTGCGCGACAGCGGCAAACACCCTTTCGCGGCCATCGTCGTCGATGCCGCGGGCAACATCGTCGCCGAAGCCGGCAACGATTCGCTGCCGCCGGAGGGCGATCCGACCCGCCACGCCGAACTGGTCGCCGCCGGCCTTGCCGCCAGACGGCTCAGCCCGGAACAACTCGCCGGCGCAACGCTTTACACCAGCGCCGAACCCTGCGCCATGTGCGCCGGCGCCATCTACTGGTGCGGCATCGGCCGCGTGGTCTATGCGCTGTCCGAGCACCAACTGCTCGGACTGACCGGCGACCACCCCGAAAACCCGACCTTCGCCCTGCCATGCCGCGAAGTCTTCGCCCGCGGCCAACGCCGCATCGAGGTCACCGGCCCCTGCCTGGAAGAAGAAGCCGCGGCCGCCCATGCCGGCTTCTGGCAACGGCCATAAGCGATGGCACATAACCCTTATCGGCGTCGGCCTCTCAACCCCGCCCGATGCGCCGTGCTACTTTAAACCGTCGTCACAGGAGCCCTTTTGCATCATGGCCGAACGTCCAATCCAGTTCTATTTTCGCGGCGCCCTGCACTCGGTACAGGGGCCCGCGCCGACCCGCACTGTCCTCCAGTACCTGCGCGAAGACCTGTGCCAGACCGGCACCAAGGAAGGCTGCGCGGAGGGCGACTGCGGAGCCTGCACCGTCGTCGTCGGCGAGCTGGTCGGCGCGGACGGATACGAGGAACTGCGCCTGAGCGCCGTCAATTCCTGCATCCAGTTTCTGCCCTCCCTCGACGGCAAGGCCTTGTTCACCGTCGAAGACCTTGCGCCGACCGCCGACACGCTGCACCCCATTCAGCAGGCGCTGGTCGACCGGCACGGTTCGCAGTGCGGCTTCTGCACGCCGGGCTTTGCGATGTCGCTGTTCGCGCTCTACGAAAACCAGCCGGACTGCCCGGAACGCGAGGAAATCGACCACACCCTGTCGGGCAACCTGTGCCGCTGCACCGGCTACCGCCCCATTGTCGACGCCACCAAGGACGCCTACGCCCTGCCCCGCCAGCCGCTCAAGCGCGAGCCGGTGATCGCCGCGCTCAAGACCCTCGCCAAACTGCCGCCCCTCGACTATCAGGGCGCCGGCCGGCGCAGCCACAGCCCGCGCAGTCTGGCCGAACTGGCCGAATTGCGCGAAAAGCTGCCGGATGCCCGCCTGGTCGCCGGCGGTACGGACGTCGGCCTGTGGGTCACCAAGCAGGGGCGCGATCTCGGCGAAATCATCCAGCTCGGCGCCGTCGCCGAACTGAAGCGCCTGGCGATCGGTGCCGAACGCCTGGAAATCGGCGCCGGCGTCACGCTGACCGATGCCTTTGCCGCACTCACCGCCTTCGAGCCGCAATGGGCCGAACTGGCCCGCCGCTTCGCCTCCACCCCGGTCAAGAATGCCGGCACGCTCGGCGGCAACGTCGCCAACGGCTCACCGATCGGCGACTCGATGCCGGCACTGATCGCGCTCGGTTGCCGGATCGTGCTGCAAAAGGGCGACGCGACGCGGGAAATGCTGCTCGAAGACTTCTACCTCGATTACCAGAAGACAGCTCTGCAACGGGGCGAATTCGTCCGCTCGCTGATCGTCGACGCGCCAAACGCACCCTTGCAACGCCTGTTCCGCAGCTACAAGGTGGCCAAGCGCCTCGATCAGGACATTTCCGCGGTCGCCGCCGGACTGGCCGTGCATCTGGACGACGAAGGCCTGATCCGCCGGGCCCGCCTTGCCTTCGGCGGCATGGCGGCCACGCCGAAACGCGCCGCCGCCTGCGAAGCCGCCATGCTTGGCCGGCCGTGGAGCCTCGACACCGTGCGCCTCGGCATGGCCGCGCTGAAAGAGGACTTCACCCCCTTCTCCGACGTGCGGGCAAGCAGCGCCTACCGGCTCAGCGTCGCAGCCAACCTGCTCCAGCGCTTCTGGCTGGAAACCGCGCAGGCCCCGGCATCGACCGCCGCCCCCGTCCGTCTGGCACAACTTTCACCGATCCTCCCGGAGGCCCGCCCATGAGTGCCCGCCCCTTCAGCACGGGACCGCTGGTCGGCCGTGCCATCCCGCACGAAAGCGCGCATCTGCACGTCAGCGGCAAGGCCGCCTACGTCGACGATCTGCCCGAACTGGCCGGCACCTTGCATGCGGCAGCGGGCCTGTCGACCGTCGCCCACGGCCGCATCAAGAACCTCGACCTCGCCGCGGTGCGCGCCTACCCCGGCGTGCGCTGCGTCCTGACCGCCGCCGACATTCCCGGCGAAAACAATTGCGGCCCGATCCTGCACGACGACCCGATCATCGCCAGCGACGCCATCGAGTTCTACGGCCAAGTGATCTTCGCGGTCGCCGCCGACACCCGCGACGCCGCCCGTCAGGCGGTGCGGCTGGCCAAGGTCGAATACGAAGCCGAAACGCCCATCCTCAGCATGGACGCCGCGATTGCCGCCGAATCCTGGGTGCTGCCGCCCTTTGCGATGCAGCGCGGACCGGTCGACCCCGCCTTCGCCAATGCCCCGCACCGTCTCAGCGGCACGGCCCACGTCGGCGGTCAGGAGCACTTCTATCTCGAAGGCCAGATTTCCTACGTCCAGCCGAAAGAAGATCACACCCTGCACCTGATCTGCTCGACCCAGCATCCGACCGAAATGCAGCAGCTCGTCTCCCACGCCCTGGGCTGGCGCTCGCATCAGATCAGCGTCGAAACCCGGCGCATGGGCGGCGGTTTCGGCGGCAAGGAATCCCAATCGGCCCAATGGGCCTGCCTCGCCGCGCTGCTGGCGGTCCGCACCGGCAAGCCGGTCAAGATCCGCCTCGACCGCGACGACGACATGATCGCCACCGGCAAACGCCACGGCTTTCAGTACCAATGGCAGTCGGCCTTCGACGACGCCGGCCGTCTGCTTGGCCTGAAGCTCGAAATGGCCTCCAACTGCGGCTACTCGGCCGACCTCTCGGGCCCGGTCAACGACCGCACGATCTGCCACATCGACAATGCCTACTACCTCGACGCGGTCGCGCTGAAGAGCCTGCGCTGCAAGACCAACACGGTTTCCAACACCGCCTTCCGCGGCTTCGGCGGGCCGCAGGGCATGTTCGTCATCGAAACGGTGCTCGACGACATCGCCCGCCACCTCGGCCGCGACCCGCTCGAAATCCGCCAGATCAATTTCTACGATGTCGAACCCGGCGCGCGCAGCACCACGCCCTACGGCATGCTCGTCGAGGACAACGTCGCCCCGGCCCTGGTCGCCGAACTGGCCGCCGAATGCGACTACGCCGCCCGGCGGGCCGCGATTGCCGAATTCAACGCGGGCAGCCCGATCATCAAGCGCGGTCTGGCGCTCACCCCGGTCAAGTTCGGCATCTCCTTCAACGCCACCCATTACAACCAGGCCGGCGCGCTGGTCCATGTCTATACCGACGGCACCGTGCTGGTCTCCCACGGCGGCACCGAGATGGGCCAGGGCCTGTACACCAAGATCAAACAGATCGTCGCCCAGGAGTTCGGCCTGCCGCTGGCCGACGTGCGCCTCTCCTCGACCGACACCAGCCGCGTCGCCAACACTTCGGCCACCGCGGCCTCGAGCGGCGCCGACCTGAACGGCAAGGCTTCGCAGAACGCCTGTCAGAACATCAAAGCCCGGCTCGCTGCTTTTGTCGTCGAGCTGTGCCAGGGCAAGGTCGCCGTCGCGGACGTGCAGTTCGTCGACGGCCGGGTCAAGGCCGGCGAGGTTTACGACGCCGGTTTCGGCGAAGTGGTGATGGCCGCCTATCGGGCGCGCATCCAGCTCTGGGACGCCGGCTTTTACCGCACACCGAAAATCCATTTCGACCCCGTCACCAAGTTCGGCCGGCCCTTCTTCTACTTCGCCTACGGTGCCTCGGCCAGCGAGGTCGCCATCGACACCCTGACCGGCGAACTGCGCGTGCTGCGCGTCGACATCCTGCACGACGTCGGCCGCTCGATTAATCCGGCGCTCGACATCGGCCAGATCGAAGGCGGCTTCATCCAGGGCATGGGCTGGCTGACCAGCGAGGAGTTGTGGTGGAAGACCGACGGCGCCCAGGCCGGCCGCCTGATGAGCCATGCGCCATCCACCTACAAGATCCCGACCGCCAGCGATCTGCCGGACATCTTCAACGTCCGGCTCTACGACAATGCCAATGTCGAGGACAGCATCCACCGCTCCAAGGCGGTCGGCGAGCCGCCCTTCATGCTGGCGCTGTCGGTCTTCCAGGCCATCCGCGACGCCGTCGCCGCGGCCCTGCCGGCCGGCAGCGCGGTGCAACTCAGCGCCCCGGCGACGCCGGAAGCCATCCTGCACGCCATCGAAGCGGGCCGGGGAGTCTGATCGTGAGTGCCGACTGGCTCGCCCCGCTCATCGCCCAACTGGCCGCCGGCCAGGACGTCGTGCTGGTCACCGTCGCCCGCACCCAGGGCTCGGTGCCGCGCGAAGCCGGCGCAAGCATGCTGGTCGGCCGGGAGCGCACCGCGCTGACCATCGGCGGCGGTCATCTCGAATGGCAAGCCATTGCCCACGCCCGGCGGCGCCTCGCATCCGGCGGAAGCCGCCCGGAAATCGAGCGCTACTCGCTCGGCGCCCGCCTCGGCCAATGTTGCGGCGGCGTCGTCTGGCTGCTCTTCGAAAACATCCCGGCGGCCGCCCTGCCCGAATGGCAGGCGCGCCAAGCCGCCGTGGAAAACGGCGCCAGCCTGCAACGCCGGCTCGACCACCACGCCAGGGCTTCGGACTGGACCGCCAAGGCCGGCGAGAAGGGCATCCGACTGGACGGCGGCCCGACGAACTGGCAATTCACCCAGGACGTCGCGGCCGACCGCTTTCCGGTATGGCTCTTCGGCGCCGGTCACGTCGCGCAGGCGCTGGTTCGCCAGTTACCGCCGCTCGGCGCCGCGATCACCTGGATCGACAGCCGCGACGAAGCCTTTGCCGACATCGACACCGGCGGCTTCGACACGCGAATCGCCGACATGCCGGAAAGCGAGGTGGCCAGCGCCCCGGCCGGCACCTTCTTCATCGTCATGACGCACAGCCACGCGCAGGATTTCGCGCTCTGCGAAGCGATCTACCGTCGCCACGACTTCGCCTACTTCGGCCTGATCGGCTCGCACAGCAAACGCGCCTCCTTCGAGCGCCGCCTGCTCGACCGCGGTCTGGCCCGCCAGCGCCTCGGCGAACTGACCTGCCCGATCGGCATTCCCGGCATTGTCGGCAAGCAGCCCGCCGCCATCGCGCTGGCCGTCGCCGCCGAAATCCTGCAGATCCACCACGCCCGCCAACTCCTCGGCCAGGTCGCCCGCCCGCGTCTGCTCGACCGCCTCGTTCGTCCTTTTCAACCGGAGTAAGCATGCCACCGCCCGATCCCCGTCTCCAGTTGCTGCACATCACCAAGCGCTATCCCAGCGTCGTTGCCAATTCCGACGTCAGCCTGACCGTCATGCCCGGTGAAATCCACGCCATCCTCGGCGAGAACGGCGCCGGCAAAAGCACCCTGATGAAGATCATCTACGGCGCGGTGAAGGCCGACGAAGGCGAGATCATGTGGAACGGCCACCAAGTCGCCGTCGCCAACCCGGCCCAGGCGCGCCAACTGGGCATCGGCATGGTCTTCCAGCATTTCTCGCTGTTCGAAACCCTGTCCGTCGTCGAGAACATCGCCCTGGTGCTGGACGAGCCCTTCGATCTGGCGGCGCTGGCGGTTCGCGTCAAGGAGGTTTCGGAACGCTACGGTCTGCCGCTGGACCCGTTCCGTCTGGTGCACAGCCTGTCGGTCGGCGAGCGCCAGCGGGTCGAAATCGTGCGCTGCCTGCTGCAGGACCCGAAGCTGCTGATTCTCGACGAGCCGACCTCGGTCCTCACGCCCCAGGCCGTGCAGAAGCTGTTCGAAACCCTGCGCCGTCTTTCCTCGGAAGGCGTTTCCATCCTCTACATCAGCCACAAGCTGCACGAAATCAAATCGCTCTGCGATAGCGCCACCATCATGCGCGGCGGCAAGGTGACCGGCACCGCCGTCCCCCGCGACGAAACGCCGGCCAGCATGGCGCGCATGATGATCGGCCGCGAATTGCCGGTCTGCGAAGCGCCGGCCTACACCGGCGAACAAAAGCCGGTGCTGGAAGTCCGCGGGCTCTCGCTCACCTCGGACGACCCCTTCGGCACGGCGCTCGCCGATATTTCGCTGACCGTCCAATCCGGCGAGATCCTCGGCATTGCCGGCATCTCGGGCAACGGTCAGGCCGAACTGCTGGCCGCGCTGTCCGGCGAAAACACCGTCGATCGCGAGGCCATCAAGCTGTCCGGCGAAGCCATCGGCCATCTCGATGCAGGCCAACGGCGCAGCAAGGGGCTGGTGTTCGTCCCCGAAGAGCGCCTTGGCCGCGGGGCCGTGCCGTCCCTGTCGCTGGCCCGCAATGCGCTGCTCACCGCTCACCGCAAGGGCATGAAGCAATGGGGGCTGGTCAAATACAAGAAAGCCTGGGAATTTGCCGAGCAGTGCATCGCCCGCTTCGACGTCCGTTGCGGCGGCCCGGCCTCGGCGGCCCGCTCGCTGTCGGGCGGCAATCTGCAGAAATTCATCGTCGGCCGGGAAATCATGCTTGCCCCCCAGCTCATGATCGTCGCCCAACCGACCTGGGGGGTCGATGTCGGCGCGTCCGCGGTGCTGCGCCAGACCCTGCTCGACCTGTCGCGTACCGGGGTCGCCATCCTGGTCATTTCGGAAGAACTCGAAGAACTCTTCGAGATCAGCGACCGCATCGCCGTTCTCGCGGCCGGCAAACTCTCTGCCGCGCAACCGAAGGCGGCAACCAACGCCGAATCCGTCGGCCTGCAGATGTCCGGCCTGTTCAACGCAACCGCCAAGCCTACGGAGTCCAGCCATGCACCTGCTTGAACCCCGCGCCCAACCGTCGCAGATCATGCGCTGGACGGCGCCTCTGATCGCCATCGCCGCCACCCTGGTGGTCGGTTCCCTGCTTTTCTGGGCGCTCGGCAAACCCGCGCTCGCCTCCTTCCAGGTCTTCTTCATCGAACCGCTGACCAGCAGCAACGGCTGGAGCGAACTGCTGATCAAGGCCTGCCCCTTGATCCTCATCGCCCAGGGCCTGGCCATCGGCTTCAAGGCACGCATCTACAACATCGGCGCCGAAGGCCAGCTGATCGTCGGCGCGCTGTTCGGCGGTGGCGTGGCGATCTACTTCGAAGGCAGCGATTCGTCGCTGATCATTCCCGCCATGGTGCTTGCCGGTGCCGTCGGCGGCGCCTTGTGGGGCGCCTTGCCGGCACTCCTCAAAACCCGCTTCAACGCCGAAGAGACGCTGACCACGCTGATGCTGACCTACGTGGCGACCTTCATCCTGTCCTATATGGTCAATGGCCCGTGGCGCGACCCGGAAGGCATGAATTTCCCGCAGTCGGTGATGTTCGGCGACAGCGCGCTATTCGGCATCCTGCTCGAAGGCTCGCGGGTGAACACCTCGGTCTTCATCACCCTGTTTGCGGTGCTCGCCTTCTGGCTGTTCAACGCCAAGAGCTTCCTGGCCTATCAGCTGGAAGTCGGCGGACAGGCGCCGGCCGCCTCGCGCTACGCCGGTTTCTCGGCCCAGCGGACGATCTGGTTCAGTCTGGTCATGTCCGGCCTCACCGCCGGTCTGGCCGGCGTCGGCGAAGTGGCCGGCCCGGTCGGCCAGCTCAACCTGAACATCTCTCCGGGCTACGGATTTGCCGCCATCATCGTCGCCTACCTTGGCCGCCTGCACGCACTGGGGATTGTGCTGGCCGGCTTCCTGATGGCGCTGATCTACCTCGGCGGCGAAGCCGCCCAGGTCAGCCTGCAGATGCCGGCGGCAATCACCGGCATCTTCCAGGGCATGCTGCTGTTCTTCCTGCTCGGCGCCGATGCCTTCATCGACAATCGCCTGCGCACCCCAATCTGATCGCCGTCTGAGGAAAACATCATGGTCGAAAGTCTGATCCCCGTTCTCGCCGGCGCCATTGCCGCCGCCACACCGCTGATCTTCGCCGGCCTTGGCGAACTGATTGCCGAACGCACCGGCGTCATCAATCTGGGCGTCGAAGGCATGATGCTGACCGGCGCCATCGCCGGCTTCGCCGCCGCCGCCGACACCGGCTACGGCGCGGCCATCGGTCTGCCGGTCGGCGCCATCGCCGGTGCCGCCACGGCGATGATCTTCGCCTTCTTTGCCCTCTCGCTGGCCGCCAACCAGGCCGCCTGCGGCCTCGCCCTGACCATCTTCGGCATCGGCCTGTCGGCCTTCGTCGGCCAGCACTACGTCAGCTATAGCCTTCCCGGCCTGCAACCGCTGGCGATCCCGCTGCTCTCCGACATCCCGCTGCTGGGGCCGGTGCTGTTCAAGCAGGATGCGGTGGTCTATCTGTCCTTCATTGCCTTTGCCGGCGTGGCCTGGACGCTCAGCAAGACCCGCCTCGGGCTGCTGCTCAAGGCCGTCGGGGAATCCCCGGAATCCGCCCATGCCATCGGCTACCCGGTCCTCGGCATCCGCTACGGCGCCGTCGCCTTCGGCGGGGCCATGGCGGGCATCGCGGGCGCCTATCTGTCCACCGTCTACACCCCGCTGTGGGTTCAGAACATGAGCGCCGGCCGCGGCTGGATCGCCGTCGCGCTGGTGGTCTTTGCGACCTGGAAGCCGACCCGCCTGCTGCTCGGCGCCTATCTGTTCGGCGCCGTCACCATCCTGCAGTTCCACGCCCAGGGGCTGGGCATCGACGTACCGGTTCAAGTCCTCGCGGCCCTGCCCTACATCGCCACCATCGTCGTGCTGGTCGTCATTTCGCGCGACCGCCGGCTGCTCCAACTCAACCTGCCGGCCTCGCTCGGCAAGCCCTTCCTGCCATGACCACACTTCTGCTGAAAAACGCCGACGTCCTCGTCACCATGGACGAGGCCCGCCGCGAGATCGCGGGCGGCGGCGTCTTCATCCGCGACGGCGTGATCGAGGCGGTCGGCACCGCCGACCAACTGCCGACGGATGCCGACCAGGTGATCTCGCTGGCCGGCACGGTCGCCCTGCCCGGTCTGATCAACACCCACCATCACATGTACCAGAGCCTGACCCGGGCGATCCCCGGCGCACAGGATGCGGAACTGTTCGGCTGGCTGCGCCGGCTCTATCCGATCTGGGGCGGGCTGACCCCCGAAATGATCCGGGTTTCAACCCTGACCGCGATGGCCGAGCTGATCCTTTCCGGCTGCACCACCTCAAGCGACCATTTGTACATCTACCCGAACGGCAGCCGGCTCGACGATTCGATCGAAGCCGCCGCCACCATCGGCATGCGCTTTCACGCGGCGCGCGGCAGCATGAGCGTCGGCGAAAGTCAGGGCGGCCTGCCACCGGACCGGCTGGTCGAGGACGAAGCGGCGATCCTGCACGACACGCAACGTCTGATCGAAACCTGGCACGACCCCCGCCGCCACGCCATGCAGCGCATCGTCGTCGCCCCCTGTTCGCCCTTTTCGGTCAGCCGCGACCTGATGCGCGAAGCCGCCACGCTGGCCCGCCACTACGGCGTATCGCTGCACACCCACCTGGCCGAAAACGACAACGACGTCGCCTACAGCCGCGAAAAATTCGGCATGACGCCGGCCGAATACGCCGAGTCGCTGGGCTGGGTCGGCCACGACGTCTGGCACGCCCACTGCGTCAAGCTCGACACGCCGGGCATCGGGCTGTTTGCCCGCACCGGCACCGGCGTCGCGCACTGCCCCTGTTCCAACATGCGGCTGGCTTCCGGCATTGCGCCGACGCCGGCGATGCGCGAAGCCGGCGTCCATGTCGGCCTCGGCGTCGACGGCTGCGCCTCGAACGACGCCGCCCACCTGCTCGGCGAAGCCCGTCAGGCCATGCTGCTGGCCCGCGTCGGGCACGGCCCGGC
>Ga0116179_1000966_pt1 | contig 21818 bp, 22 predicted proteins | sample AD_UKC071_MetaG_FD_89751 | JGI IMG/M metagenome (GOLD analysis project Ga0116179, IMG submission 89751) | Active sludge microbial communities of municipal wastewater-treating anaerobic digesters from USA - AD_UKC071_MetaG | ecosystem: Engineered > Bioreactor > Anaerobic > Digestate | place: USA...
CTCGGCGTGCAGCTCGGCGTTGATCAGGGTCTCGGTGCGCCCGTAGTGCACCATGAGCATGTCGCGGAACACCGATTGCAGATCGGTGAGCACCCGGTCGATGCCGTCACGGAGGCTGCGGGTGGCGCGGCGCTTCTGGTCGTCTTCGAGGGCGTTCAACTGAGCCCGGAAGGCGGGCGGGATGGCGGCGCCCTCGGCCAGGCCCATGCTGTGGCGCATCTGCTCGCGCTCGCGGACGTCGCGGTCGGCCGTGAGCGCCTTCGCGTCGTCGGTCGCGATCGCGACGATCCGCCCGGCGGCCTCCACGGCATCCGAGACGGAGCGCACCTCGAGCACCGCGCGCACGGTGGCGTCGCGGCGGGCGCGCGAATCGGCGTCGGTCGCGAGCCGCTGAGCCATGCCGATGTGGCGCTGCGCGTGCCGCGCCGACTGCTCGGCGAGCGCCGGATCCACGCCGGTGCGCTGGGTGATGAGGCGCGCGACATCCTGCACCTCGGGCTCGTTCAGGCGCACGACGCGCACGCGCGAGCGGATGGTGGGGAGCAGGTCGGCGTCGCTCGGCGCACAGAGCACCCAGACCGTGCGCTCGGGGGGCTCCTCGAGCGCCTTGAGGAGCACGTTCGAGGTGCGCTCGCTCATCCGATCGGCGTCTTCGACGATGATCACCCGGTATCGCCCGAGCGAGGGCGCGTAGTAGGCGCCGCGCACGAGCTCGCGCGCCTCGGCGATCGAGATGATGACGCGGTCGGTGCGCAGCGCGGTGAGGTCGGGATGGGTGCGCGCGTGCACCTGCGCGATCGTGTCGGCATCGTCGGGGTGCGGCGCGATCAGGGCCGCGGCGAACGCCGATGCGAGGGTCGATCGGCCCGACCCGGCGGGCCCGGTGATGAGCCAGGCGTGGGTCATCGTGCCCGGCGCGGCATCGGGCGCGGCCGCGGCCCGAAGGGTCGCGACCGCCTCGTCCTGGCCCCACACTGCATCCCACGCGCTCATCGCATCCAGCCTATCCGTGGCCACGGACGCGCCGAGCGTCGCGGCCGAATCCGCACCCGCTCGTCACCGGGTATCGCGCACCGGACGCCCGGCGCCGGCGTGCGCGCCGCCGGCGCACAGCCCACCCGCGCGCGCGAGGCTGCCGGGGCGCGGCCGAGCATCACTCAGCCGAGCGCGGCGATCTCGGACTCGACGCGGGCGCGCACGAGCTCGGCGAGCCGCTCCGGCGGGAGCGAGGCATCCAGCACCAGAAAGCGGTCGGGCTCGGCCGCTGCGAGCCCGAGGAACGCCTCGCGCACGCGCACGTGGAACTCTTCGCGCTCGGCCTCGAGCCGGTCGAACGGGCGGTCGTCGCCATCGATGCGGGCGCGCGCGACGGCGGGGTCGAGGTCGAGCAGCACCGTGAGATTGGGGAGGATGCCCCCGGCCGCCCACAGCGAGAGCCCGCGAACCTGCTCGGCGTCAAGCACGCGCCCGGCGCCCTGATAGGCGACCGAGGAGTCGAGGTAGCGGTCCTGCAGCACGACCTCGCCGCGCTCGAGCGCGGGCACGACGAACTCGGCCACGTGATGCGCACGGTCTGCCGCATACAGCAGCGCCTCGGCGCGCGGGGCGATATGGCCGCGATGGTGCAGCACAATGTCGCGGATCAGCTCGCCGACGGGGGTGCCGCCGGGCTCGCGCGTGCGCACCACCGTGCGACCGCCTGCGGCGAGCCACTCCTCAAGCAGCGCGACCTGGGTGCTCTTGCCCACGCCGTCGCCGCCCTCGAACGTCACCCACAGGCCGTCGCCCGCCCAGCGCTCTGCTCGGCTGGCGCCGCCGGGGGAACCACTCACTCTGCCGTCGCCTCCGGCACGGCGTCACCCGCCGCCTCGGCGGGCTTCTTCGCTGCGGCAGCCTTCGTCGCCGGCTTGGCGGCAGCTGGCTTCTTGGCCGCGGCGGTCGTCGTCTTCGCGGCGGTCGCCTTCGCTGGCGCCTTCTTGGCGGGAGCCTTCTTCGCCGGCGCCTTCTTGGCAGGTGCCTTCTTGGTCGCCGGCGGCTTGGCCCGCTTGTCGGCGAGCATCTGCACCGCGCGCTCGAACGTGATGTCTTCGGGCTGCTCGCCGCGCGGGATCGTCACGTTCGTCGTGCCGTCGGTGACATACGGCCCGAATCGCCCGTCGCGCACGCGGATCGGCTTGCCGCTGACCGGGTCGGCCTCGAACTCCTTGAGCGCGCTCGATGCCTTGCGCGCCCCGTACTTGGGCTGGGCGAACAGCTCGAGTGCGCCGGCGAGGTCGATGCTGAAGATCTGACTCTCGGCCTCGAGCGAGCGAGTGTCGGCGCCCTTCGTCAGGTACGGCCCGTAGCGCCCGTTCTGCGCGCGGATCGGCTCGCCCGACTCGGGATCGTCGCCGACGACGCGGGGCAGGTCGAGCAGCTTGAGCGCCGTGTCGAGGTCGACCTCTTCGGGGCTCATGTCTTTGAACAGCGAGGCGGTGCGCTCCTTCGGCGCCGCCTCCTTCTTCTTGGCCGGGGCGCGCTTCCTGGCGGCGGGCTTCGCGTCGGGGTCGTCGGCCGGCTCAGCGCCGGCGACGGCCGCGGCTGCCGCGGGCGCGGTGGATGCCCCAGCCTGCGCCGAGGCCAGCACCTCGCCGGTTGCCGGGTCGACGGCCACCGGAACCTCCGGGTCGGCCTCGGTCACGTACGGGCCGAAGCGACCCTTCTTGACCAGGACGATCTTGCCCGTCTCGGGGTTCTCGCCGAGCACGCGGTCGGTGATCACGGGGGCGTCGGCGAGCTCGCGGGCCTTCTCGGGGGTGAGCTCGTCGGGTGCGAGCTCCTCGGGAACGTTGACGTTCCGGGGCTTCGCCTCGGGGTCGCTGAGATCGGCCACCTCGAGGAACGGCCCGTACTTGCCCACGCGGAGCGTGATGCCCTCGGTGATCGGGATCGAGTTGATCTCTCGCGCATCGATATCGCCGAGGTTGTCGATGATGCCGCGCAGCCCGTGCTCGTCGTCGGCGCCGAAGTACCAGTCGTGGAGCCAGTCGACGCGCCCGCGCTCGCCGCGGGCGATCTCGTCGAGGTCGTTCTCCATCTCGGCCGTGAAGTCGTACTGCACGAGCTTGCCGAAGTGGTCTTCGAGCAGCTTGACGACGCTGAACGCCTTCCAGTTCGGCACGAGGGCCTGGCCGCGCTTGTTGACGTAGCGGCCGAGGATCGTGTCGATGATCGACGAGAAGGTCGAGGGGCGTCCGATCCCCTTCTCCTCGAGCGCCTTCACGAGCGTCGCCTCGGTGTACCGGGCGCGGGGCGTGGTGGCGTGGCCCTTGGGCTCGAGCTCCGTGAGCTGCACCTCGGCGCCGACCCGCAGCGCCGGGAGCTTCACATCGTCGTCCTTGTCGGCGTCGCCGCGCTTCTCGTCCTTGCCCTCTTCATAGGCGGCGAGGAAGCCGGGGAACGTGACGACGGTGCCGGAGGCCGTGAAGTCGACCTCCTGGCCGTTCGCGCTCGCGCGCAGCGTGACGGTCGTGGTCTCGACCTTCGCGTCGGCCATCTGGCTGGCGACGGTGCGCTTCCAGATGAGGTCGTACAGGCGCGCCTCACCGCCGTGCAGCGAGCCCGCGAGCGACGCCGGCGTGCGGAAGTGCTCGCCCGAGGGGCGAATGGCCTCGTGCGCCTCCTGCGCGTTCTTGCTCTTGCTCGCGTAGCTGCGGGGCTTGTCGGGAATCGAGTCGGCGCCGTACAGCTCGACCGCCTGCGCCCGCGCCGCGGTGATGGCCTGGGTGCTGAGCGACGACGAGTCGGTTCGCATATAGGTGATGTATCCGTGCTCATACAGCGACTGCGCCACCGACATAGTCTGCTTCGACGTGAAGCCGAGCTTGCGGCTGGCCTCCTGCTGCAGCGTCGAGGTTGTGAACGGCGCGGCCGGGCGGCGGGTCTGCGGCTTCGCCTCGACGGCGTGCACCGTCGCGGTCGATGCGGTCTCGAGCGCCGCGGCGAGCGCGCGGGCCGCGGCCTCGTCGAGGGCGACGACGTCGCGCTTGAGCGCACCAGTGTCATCGAAGTCGGCGCCGCGCGCGATGCCGCGACCATCGACCCGGGCGAGCCGGGCCGGGAAGCTGGAGGCCGAGGCGACGGCGAGCGTCGAGATGTCCCAGTACGAGGCCGAGACGAAGGCGATGCGCTCGCGCTCGCGCTCGACGATCAGGCGGATCGCCGGCGACTGCACGCGGCCGGCGGAGAGGCCCTGCGAGACCTTGCGCCAGAGCACGGGCGACACCTCGAAGCCGAAGAGACGGTCGAGGATGCGGCGGGTCTCCTGCGCGTCGACGAGGTTGAGGTCGAGCTCGCGGGTCTGCTCGACGGCGGCGAGGATCGCGTCTTTGGTGATCTCGTGGAAGACCATGCGCTTGACGGGAACCTTGGGCTTGAGCACCTCGCGAAGGTGCCACGCGATGGCCTCGCCCTCGCGGTCCTCATCAGTGGCGAGCAGGAGCTCGTCGGCGTTCTTGAGCGCGCGCTTGAGCTCGGTGACGGTGCGACGGGCGCGGTCGCTCGAGAGCTCGTAGTAGGGCTCGAAGCCGTCGTCGACGTTGACGGCGAAGCGCCCGAATGGGCCCTTCTTCATCGCGGCCGGCATCTCGCGGGGCTCCGGAAGGTCGCGGATGTGCCCCACCGAGCTGAGCACCTCGTACCCGTCTCCAAGATACGACTGGATCGACTGCATCTTGGTCGGTGATTCCACGATGACAAGCTTCTTCGTGCTGGCCACTTCCGTCCTTTCGTTCGAAGCACACCATACACACCGCGTCGGGCTCCCGCTTGCCCGAATGCTGGGAGGATTTTGCACCCATCCGGCCGCGATCACAATGGCTCATTGCCCGCACGCGCCGCGACGCGAATCGGAAAGACGCCGAATCGCGCCTCCACCACGACGGCGATCGTCACCCCGGACGCGTGGCCTGCGACGTCGCATGCGACCATGTCGACGCCCGAGGCCCGGGCGATTCGGGATGCCACGGCACACGGGTCGCCCGAGGTCAGGCCCATCGCGACATCCGCTGCGGCGAGCGCCGCGTTGTCGGCGACGCCGCTGGCCGCCTGCGCGACGCCGGCCGCACCCGCGATGGCGCCGATGCCGACCGCGCCGGCACCCGCGACCAGAACGAGCGCCGCGGCGAGAATCGTGCCCGCCATGCTTCCCCCCCTCTTTAACTGTCGGCACAGTGTTCTTTCGGCACAGTGTTCTTCGACTCAGCCACTGGCCGCGGTGGAACCGAGCCCGTCATCGAGCGCGCAGCTCGCCCCATGCACCTCGACCAGCGGCAGCGCGAGCACGACCCGCGCCGGCGCCCGCACCGTGGCGCACACCAGGCCGTCGGCCCGCGCGGCCTCGAGCCTCGCCCCCGGCAGCGAGCGCCGCACCAGCGCGAGCGCCCGCGCGTCAGACTCACCGCGTCCGAGGAGGCGGGCGGCGTCGGCCGCGGCGTCCTGCGCCCGCACGTGCTGCGCGCCGACGCCGGCGCTGCCGAGCACCACGGCGAGGAGCACGATGACCGCAGGGAGCGAGATCGCGAACTCGGCGACGACCATTCCACGGTCATCGCGCAGCCGGGCGCGAAGCCGCGCGAACCTCCCGCAGCGCGGCGGGGCGGGGGCTCCACCCCCGCCGAGCCGATCGCCGGCGCGCATCACTCGACCGTGAGCGCCCGGCGGACGAGATCGGTGAGAATGCCGCGCACCTCATCGCTGCGCATGATCACGACGAGCAGGCTGGCGAACGCGACCGCCGCGGCTGTAGGCGCAATAGGGCAGACTTAGCGCATGTCATCCCCTCGCGCAGCGATCTACGCCCGCCAGTCCGTCGCCGAGCCCGAGGGGATCAAGCGACAGATCGCGGCCTGCAGAGCGCTCGCCGAGTCGCGGGAGTACGCGGTCGTCGCGGAGTACGTCGACGACAACGTCAGCGGCTACAAGGCCCGCGGCGAGGGGACGGGCTTCGCCCGACTTCTCGACGACGCGCGCGCCGGCCGCTTCGACGTGCTGATCGTCCGCAAGCTCGACCGCCTGGGCCGCTCCCTGTCGGCCCTCGAGGCGCTCACGGCGGCGCGCGTGAACACGGTCACGACGGACGGCGCCCTGGATCTCGCGTCGCCGTCGGGCCGCCTCGTGGCGAACGTGCTCACGTCCGTGTCGCGGGCCGAGTCCGAGATCAAGGCCGAGCGTCGAGTGTTCGCGAACGCCGACCGGCGACAGAGCGGGATCCCGACGTCGGGCCGCGTCCCCTATGGCTATCGCTGGGTTCCGACGGCCGAGCGCGACGCCGACGGCCACGCGTACGTTCACGACGGCGAGCGGGCCGGCGACGTCCTCGCGATCTACGACGCCTTCCTGGCCGGCGTGCCGCTCGGCGCGATCGCTCGCGACCTCAACGCCGCCGGGAAGCGCACGGTCGGCACGAAGCGGCATCCAGAGGGCGTGCCGTTCACGCCGACGACGCTTCGACGCATCCTCATGTCGCCGTACTACGCCGGCCTCTTGCCGCTCCCCTCGCAGGACGGCGAGCAGCGACCCTACGATCAGCGCGAGATCAGCCGCGAGACGTGCGTGCCGGGCCGCTGGGAGGCGATCGTGAGCGTCGAGACGTGGGAAGAGGCATGCGCCCGGCTCAAGCATCCGGAGCGCCGCACGTCGCCGGGCCCCTCGCGGAAGTGGCTTCTGAGCGGGCTCGCCGTATGCGGCACGGAGGGATGCGGGAAGCCGATCCGAGCGGGAGGCGGCGAAGCAGGCATCCACTCGTACCGATGCGCGAGCATGGCGCACTTCATGCGGCGCGGCGTTCCCCTCGACGAGTTCGTGGAGCGCGTCGTGATCGCCCGCCTCTCGCGACCGGATGCCGTCGACCTCCTGGACGACCGCGAGCGGCACGACGTGGACGAACTACGCGCGGAACGCCGGCGCCTCGAGACGGCCGTGCGACAGGCCGGCGACGACGAGATGGACGGCCTGATCGACCGGGCCGAGCGCGTGCGCCTCACCCGCCGAGCGAACGCCCGGATCGCGGAACTCGACGAGAAGCTGCGCGGCGGCGTCGACACGAGCGCGCTCGCCGAGGTTGTCACGAGCGACGACGTCGCGGCAGCGTGGCACGGGCTCACGCTCGGCAAGCGACGCGCGATCCTCGAGGCGCTGGCTACCGTCGTCGTCTTCTCCGTCGGGCAGGGGAACCGGCGACGCATGAGCGATGAGGCAATGGCGCGCACCGTCCGCTTCGACTGGCACGGCTGATCTGCCCCGAGGACGGCCCGAGGACAGCGGGACAACTCGCCGGGGTACGCCCCAATAGCGACAGTGGGCACCGTTGTTATCTCGGCGTACCGGGCAGGATAGTTATCCGCCTCGCGCAGCACGTCTAACTATCCGGGCGACGAGCGCGGATTAGTCACCGGTTCCGGGCGTCTTATCGTTCAGGCGCGCGAGAGATAGGCGCGTAGGTGAGCGCGACGTCCAGATCGTCACTTGGACGACTATCTCTCGTCCAGATCGTCCAAACCGTCCAGATTCCGAGTGGCGACGCATCTAGCCCCGTATTTACGCGGCTTTTCGTCCCTTCGTCCAGATCGTCCAAACCGTCCAAATCGTCCATCCAAGTTCCCCTCCCTATAAGAGGGGAACGACTTGGACGTTGGACTTGGACACGGACGCTATTTGCTAACTCGACACGAGATAAGAGATCCGAGCTACGCCGGCACACTGAGCACTTCTCAACCATTGGCCGGGAATCTCTCGCCTAATGCCTAATCACAACGTGGTAACGCTTCGCAGATTGCACCCTATCGACTTGACGCTCGCGAATCGCGATAGGTAGGTTGTACCTAGGAGTTGTCAGCCCCTACCCCCGAGAACCGATCTCGAAGGGACAGTGGGAATGACTGACAACAGGAACGGCGGCATCGTCGCCCGGCGACGCGATGACGTCGTCGCGAGCATCGCCCGCACGGCGCCCCCGATCACGGATGCGGCCCGCGCCCGTCTCGCCCTCCTGCTCAAGCCGGCGGCGACACGATGACCGCCGAGCCCTTCGACCGCGCAGCAGCGGGCCGAGCCGCGATCGAGCGTCGCTGGGCCCCCTATCGCGCGACGCGCATTGCGCAGGGCCTCGCGCCGACGAAGCAAGCCGAGCGCGGCACGAAGCCCGATCGCTTCGACGATCCCGAGGTCGAAGCCTTCTGGATGGGCCGCGCGGAAGAGATGGGGATCTACCCCGCGAACGCCGGCCGCACGCAGAAGCGCCGCATCGCTCACCGTCTCGCCGAGGCAGAGACGAAGGCAATCATCGAGGCCGCCGGCGACACGACAACAACGGGCGTCCCGAGCGACGCCGACACGCTGATCGCGTACCACGAGCAGGAGATCGCGCGCCTCACTGCGCAGCGCTCCGCGGAACTCAGGCGCGCAGCCGAGCACGCCCGTCTGATCGCGGATCACGAAACGGCGCTCGTCGAGGCGATCCGCCGCGAGGGCCGCGCGTGAACGTCAACGGGCGGCAGTACGTCGAAATGAGCCGAGAGACGGCGCACGCGAAGCTCGAAGCCCTCTCCGCTTCCATCGCCGGAGCGCCGTCAGAGACGAAGCGGATCGGCTTCGCGATCGGCAAGGCGATCCCCGGCCGCTTCGCGACTGTCGACGCGATCGCGGACATGCTGGTCGACCTCGAGCCGCGCGTGAACCGCAAGAAGGCCGTCGCCGCGATCAAGGCGGGCCGCGAAGAGTCCTATACGGTCCTCGTCGATCCGGACGCCCTCTCGAAGCGCTACGAGCGCGAGGAGTACACGCAGAAGCGCCGGATGCAGAAGGACGTCGAGAGGGAGCTCCGCGAGGAAGAGGCTGGCGATCGGCCGCCGCTCGTCGACGCCGTTCTCAACTGGGCGGATCTCGTCGCGCAGCCTGAGCCGCGATGGGCCGTCGACGGCGTCATCCCGGAGCGTGCGACGGTCCTCGTCTACGGCGCATCCGGCGTCGGGAAGTCCTTCCTGGTCGACTCGATCGCCGCAGCCGTCGCCGGCGGCTTCCCCTGGCTCGGCCGCTCCGTCGAGGGCGGCGGCGTGCTCGTGATCGCCGCTGAGGGTGGCGCCGGCGTCGGGAAGCGGTTCCGGGCGCAGTCCGACGCATGGAACAAGGGCAAGCCGATCGACGGGCTTCGCGTGATGACCGCGGCGCCGAACCTCACCCTCGACAGCGACGTCGCCGAGCTCGAGGCGTTCAACCGCGTGCACGACTTCGCCGTGATCGTCTACGACACCCTCAACCGCATCGCCGGCGACGCCGAAGAGAACTCGGCGACGGCTATGGGAGGCATCCTCAACGCGATCGAGCGTATCCGTCGCGCCGGCACGCGGACGACGAGCGTCGTCGTCACGCACGCGGGCAAGAGCGGCGATCTCCGCGGCTCTACGGCCCTCTGGGCGGCGGCGGACACGGTCCTCGAACTGACCGGCGAGCCCGGCTACCTCAAACTCGACGCGCGCAAGCAGAAGGACGCCCCGGATGGGGTGATCGGCTTCTACCGGCTCAAGGTCGCGAGCGCCCACGACACGCTCATTCTCGAAGGCGTGGCGCCCGGCCAGGCCGAGCCCTCCGGCGTCCTCGACGCGCGCCGCGAAGAGGCCCTCGCGCACTTCGTGCGCGCGTTCGGCACGACGGGCGGCACGCGCGCGCAACTCGTCGACCTTCTCGTCGACGCCGGCACGGCGAAGAAGAGCACCGCACAGACCTACGTCGGCGATCTCGTCGCCGCCGGCAGCCTCGTCGCCCGCCCGCACGGCGCGCGCGGAACCTGGCTCGAACTCGCGCCGGAGCGCGCGACGTTCGCGATCAACCCCGACACCGAAAAGTAACGAAAGGATAACGACCGAAATGCGTAGCTTCTTCGCAGCAGGACAGAGCATCAACCTTCCCGACGCCGGCCGCACGCCGGCCAAGGTCGCGGCGGCGATCGCCGCCCTCGCTCAGATCGAAGCGGACGTCGCCGCGGGCGCCGCCCGTCTCGACGAGGCCGAGGCCGCACACAACGAGGCGGTCGCCGGTGAGGATCACCGCCGGGCGGCGTCGTACGCCATGACGGGCGACTACGCGGACGGCGACTCGCCGATCGACCGCCTCAAGGCCGAGCTCAAGCAGGCCCGAGCCGACTACGCCGCGCTCCGCACCGCACGCGACATGCGAGCCCGACTCTTGTTCGATGCCGTGAACGCGAACGCCGAGACGTGGGCGAAGGCGTCGCGCGACTCCGGGAAGAAGGCGCTGCTGAAGTTGACGACCGCCCTCCGGTCGCTCGAGACGGTCGCGGAGGGACTGCGCGAGGACACGGGAGTGCTGAACATGCTCCGCGGCCTCGAGAACGGGAGCGGACGCTACTCGCTCACCTGGACGCGCGGCTCGCATATCTTCTCGGTCGACGCGGCGCTCGAAGGGCTCCGCGCCACCATCGCCGAGGCATCCGCCGAGCTCGCCTCGCACGCGAAGACGACCGGCATCCCGGCGGCCGCGGAACCTCAGCCGGAGCACGATCAGCCGTGGGATGAGTTCGGCGCGAAGGTGCGAACCTCGGACGGCGGAGTGTGGACCGAGCCCGCGGCATCCGCCGAGGCATCGCCGGCCGTGCGCGTCAAGGTTTCCAAGCGCGACCTCGCAGACCTCGACGACTCGGACGAGGACTCGGACGACCTCGACCACCTCATCTTCGACGAGGACGAGGACGACGACGAGGACGAGTCGTGAACGCCGAAGAGATCCTCGATGACGTCGACGAGATCGACGAGGACTTCGCGCCTGTCGACCTCGTCGACGCTGTGATCGGGCTTCTCGTCGCAGGGGAATCTCGGAACGCCGTCGCCCGCGCGCTCCGCATCACTCGCGAAGAGGTCGACGCGAGGATCGCCGAGGCGACGGCGGAAGCCGAGTCCGAGGCGCTGAACGAGCGCGAGCACATCGTCCGGGAGAAGTTGCGCAGCCTCACGCGACAGGCCTCGGCCGTCGAACTCCCGTCGTCCGAAGAGGCGCGGCTCGCGCTCTTGCTCGAACTCGCGCGCCTCGAGCTCGAGATGATCGCGTGGGCTCGTCGCCGGCAGGGGGTGGCGTGATGGGGCTCAAGCGACCGAAGCGCCGCGACTACGCGAGCGATCCGGACTGGCACGTCGCCTGTCTCCGCTACCTCGACGCGAAATGGCCGGGGCGCGAGGGGCAGCGGAAGCGGATCGCCGCCTTCGCCCGCTGGGAGGCGGAACACAACACGGAGCGCGTGCGCGCTCGGATCGCCGAACTACTCGAGATCGACGACTGGACGGCGGAAGAGGCCGACGAGTTCGACCGACTCGCCGCGCTTTGGAAATGGAACAGCCGGAAGACTGCCGGCCGGATTAGGGAGGCCCATCGTGGCAACTAGAGAAGAACTCGAAGCCCGCAAGGATGCCCTGGAGGCCGAGCTCGCCCGCCGAGAGGCGTCGGGCAGCACGTCCGAGCGACAGGCCGCATACGTGACCGGCCGCGGCCGCACGGCGGACGACAGCGCCCCCGCGCATCACGGGTCGCGGCGGCAGGCGGGGCAGATCGCCCGTCGGGGTGACTCGTGAACGCGCCGGCCGTTGTCGCAGCGGAACCGACGCGCGCGGATCTCCTGACGGCCCTCGAAGCGCTCGAGGCGCGGCTCGTGCGACTCTCCGACACGCTCGCCGCCGCGATCGACAGGGAGCAAGTCCGATGATCAGGGGCTCGAAGAGGGGCGCTATCCCCTCAGAACTCGGCTGGCTGATCGACACCCTCGACGGCTACGAAGAGCGCCTCCGCACTCTCGAGGCCCCGTCCGGCGAGAGTTTGTCGGCGACGGTCGCGAGGCTGGGAAGCATCGTCAAGCCCGTGACGATCTACCGGCGAGAAGATCCGGCACCGATCACCGCGGCAGCGTCCGCCGTCGCCGCAGTCGCTACTCCGGTCCCCGACGGGTACACGCGAGCGCTCGTCCACGTGACCGCCTCGGCGACGCTCCGCTCGAACGAGGCCGCGGGCGTCTCGACGCTCTTCACGTGCGCCGCGATCATCTCGCCTGTCGTCGGCGGCACGTTCTACAACCAATGGGGAAGCATCGACGGGCAGAAGTACGGCGGTATCTCCGCCACAAGCGCCGCCGTCGTCGAAGGGCTCACGCCCGGATCGACGGTCAACGTTCACGCGCTCGTGAGCTTCCCCGGCGCCTACACGATCGGCCGGGCATCCGTCGCCGGCTCAATCCTCTTCCTCCGATGACCGTTCACGCCGCGACCATCGACTACTCGCCCGATACGGGTTCGCTCGTCGCCTGTACATGCGGACTCGTGCTCGGCCCCTTCCACGAGTACGGGGAAGCGAAGAAGGCCGCCGCAGAGCATCGTCGCTGGACGGGCGCCGAGGTTGTCGCGAGCGAGGGGACGCGGCGTGAACGTCGGCGGGAGCAGAACGCGGAGAGCGCGGCAAGGCGGGTAGCCCGGAAGGCCGCGGAGGCGGCACCGTGAGCCCGCTGTCGCCGCGCTCTGAGCCTCGCCGCGCCGCATCCCGGCCGGCGACACCTGCCGAGGCCGACGCGGCGCTCACGAGGCTCGAGGCGCGCCTGCAGCGCATCCACGCGCGAATCGTCGGCCGTGCGACTCGATATCGTGGGGGAAGCGACTTCGCGACCCCCGAACCGAACGAAGGGGGTCCGTCGTGACCGCAGACAAGAGAACGCGAGACGTCATCCTCGCGAAGACCGTCAACGAAGAGCGCTGGGCGTACGCGCGCCGGATGCAGCGACTCAGCTTCGAGCAGATGGAAGAACTCTCGGCCGCGCCCGTCGAACGAGGCGGCCTCGGCTACGTCGTCCCCGTGCGCATCCTCAAGCGTCGCGCCGACGCATACTTCGAGCAGATGCGCGCGACCGTCAGCGACGAACGGGCGACGCGAGCCGAGCGACAGTCCTACGAGATCGACGAGCGCGCGAGGGCAGCACGGGCCGACTTCGTCGCCGCTCGCGAGGCAGGCGACGCGAAGGCGATCGAGGCGGCAGATCGTCGCCTCGCCGCCGCGATGAAAGACGAGCGCGAACTCTTCGGCCTGAACGCCCCGACGCGCGTAGAGACGACCGTGACGACGCGAGACGGCGTCCTCGACGATCTGAACGCGGCCCTCGTCTCCCTCGGCCGCGAGCCCGTCGAGTCCGCCGACTAATAGACCCTCCGAACTCAACCGACAGAAAGAAGGCCCGCCGTGGCACAGGCAACACTCAACACCGCCGGACAGACCCTCGCGCAGGCGACGGACGTGTCCGCGAGCAAGCGCGAGGCGGTCGTGCACATCGTCGGCGGCCCCGTCGGCGCTACGACGCCCGTCCTCGCCTTCGAGGCGACCGTCGACCGCGTCAACTGGTTCACCGTCACCGCCGATCCGACCGTCGTCGGCGCGGTGATCGGCAACCTCGCCGCGAACGTGCCGCAGACCTTCGCCTGGCGGATCCAGACGGCCGGCTTCGCAGCCGTGCGCGTCCGGCTCGTCTCGATCGCCGCCGGGGCGCTCGTCGTCACGCTGATCTAGCACGAACCTCCGACAGAGCGCCCCGTCAGGCAGTATCGGCGGGGCGCTTCGTCGTGTCGGCGGCGGGCGTCTGAGTCCGCTCTATTCCCGCGATAGTGGCCATGGTGGCGATCGCGTACTCGGCGGTAGCGGCCCCCCTGTCATCGCGAAGGACGGCGCCCACGTCGGCGAGCGCAGCGCGGAGTTTCGACATGATGTGATTCCTTTCTTAGGGTGCGGGGCGAGCCCCGCCGTGCGGTGGAGTGAAAACGGTGCCCCGGGACCGGTCGTTCGCGACCGGTGGCACGGGACTGCTGGCGCGGGTGACGCGAGCCGAGCGCGCGGGCGGGGCGCGGGCGAACGTCGGTGCGGATGCCGGCACTGCCGCTGCGCCCCTCACGGCGTGAGCCCCTGCAGGTTCAGCACGGCGATGGCCATCGGCGCCACACCGAGGAGCATGAACGCGGGGAGCGTGCAGAGGCCGAGCGGGAGCAGGAGCGACGTGGAGAGGCGCACCGCGGCGATCCGCCCCGCGGTGCGGGCCTCGCGTCGACTGCGCTCGGCTTCGGCGCGCAGGAGCTCGGCGACCGGCACGCCCGCGCTGCGCGATAGCGCAAGCAGCCCGTCGATCCGGCCCGCACCGGCCGCGTTCGAGCCCCCGTCGGCGGCCGCGACGGGAGTCACGACCGCAGCTGCCCGCGCGGTCGTGACGGCAGGCTCCGCCCCGGCAGCCGCCGCTGCGACGGGTGCCTGGAGCCGCCGTGCACCGACATCCGACTCGCGCCGACCGGCACGCGGGGCGGCCCCGCCGCCTCGCGCGAGGGCCGCATCGGCGAGCGCCCTCGCCCGTTCTATGGATGCCCCGCCGGCCAGCGCCACGGCCAGCAGCTCGGCGTCGAGGCCCGGGACGCCCGGCGGCGGCTGCGCCTGCCGCACGAGCCGTGCCGTCCAGCGGCGCGAGACGACGATGAGGGCGACGCCCGCGACGAGGCATCCCCACCCCACCGGTCCGGCGAGCAGCGCGCCGAGCGGATCGAAGCCGAGGGCCATGCCGAGCGCGAGCCCGAGCGCCGGAAGCCAGGCCATCAGCCGCGCCGTCGCGGCGGGTTCGCTGAGCGCGACCCGGACGTCGTCGGCGGCCTGGGCAGCCTCGCGCGCGGCGACCGCGTAGCCGCGCAGCGTGGACGCCAGCGGCGCGCCCACCACCTCGGCGAGCTCCCATGCAGCGGCGAGGCCGCTCCACGCCACACCCTGCGATCGCACCGCCTGCGCGACCGACGCGCCGCCCTCGACCGCGGCGCTGATCGGCACCGCCGCCGGCGCAAGCCCCGACGCGGCGAGGTGTCGCCAGGCGATCGCCGGGCCGGCGCCAGCCTGCAGGAGCACCGCGAGCTGCTGCACCGTGTCGGCCATCGCCGCCGCCGCCGCGCTCTCCGGCGCGTCTCCCGCTCCGACGCGCCTGCCCTCGCGGCCCGGCGCCCTCAGCCGCGCCACGGCTTCGTCTCCTCGACCACGAGCCGTCCTCCGCGAACATCGAGCACCCCGGCCCCCGCCAGTCGGTGGCCGGCATCGGTGCGCTCGACATGCAGCACAAGCCCGATCGCGCTCACCGCCTGCCGGGCGAGCGCCTGGTCGCTCATGCCGCAGAGCGCGCCGAGCGCCTCGAGCCGTGCGGCGACGTCCGACAGCCCGTTCGCATGCACGGTGCCCGCACCGCCGGCGTGACCGGTGTTCAGTGCCGAGAGCAGCTCGCGCACCTCGGTCCCGCGGCACTCGCCCACCACCAGCCGATCCGGTCGCATCCGCAGTGCCTCGCGCACGAGCCGCGCGAGGCCGATCTCGCCGGCGCCCTCGATGTTGGCCTGCCGCGCCTCGAGTGCGACGTGGTGCGGGTGATCGATCTGCAGCTCCGCGACGTCTTCGATCGTCACGATCCGCTCGTCGGCGGATGCCTCTGCCAGCAGCGCCGCGAGCAGCGTCGTCTTGCCCGCGCCGGCGGCCCCAGCGATGAGCAGATTGGTTCGGGAGCGGACCACGTGTCGTAGCCACGCGAGCAGCGCGGGATCGCCGCCGAACATCCCACCCGCCGCGAGCATCTCGAGACTCGGCTGCCCGAGCCTGGGCACGCGAATCGACAGGGTCGTGCCGTGCCGGGCGATCGGCGGAAGCACCGCGTGCACGCGCACCCCATCCGCCAGGCGCACGTCCACGCACGGAGTGGCCTCGTCGACGTGCCGCCCGCCGCACGCGATCAGCGAGCTCGCGAGCGCGCGGACCTCGGCCTCGCCGGCACGCCACCCGGCTTCGCGCACGGGGCCTCGGCCGCGATCGATGAACAGCCCCTGCGCGCCGTTGACGAACAGATCGGTCACCGCCGGGTCTGCGGCATACGGTGCGAGCACGCCGAGGTCGTCGCGCCAGACGCGCGGAGCCGGTGCGCCGGCACGAGCGCCCAGCCACGGGGCGTCGTGCTCCGGCGCGGCAGCCTCCGACGGGACTGATCCCGACGGGGCTGATCCCGACAGGACTGATCCCGACGGGGCTGATCCCGACGGGGCTGATCCCGACGGGGCTGATCCCGATGCGGCGATGCTCGATGTGACCGGCGCCGACGCCGCTGCGCCCGAAGCGCCGGATCGCGGCCGGGGCACGAAGGGCAGCTCCGGGCCGACTGCCCGGGGCGCCGCCACGGCGACGACGTCCGGCTCGGGATCTCCGCCCGGCTCGAGCCCGAACGCCGCCGAGGCCCGTGAGGACTCCCGCGGCACGGGCACGAAGGGCGCGGTCGCCCCGCGACGCGTGGTCGCCCCCGTGCGTTCGCCACGCTGCGCTCGTTGCATGCCGCGACGCTAGGCGACTCGTGCGGGGCACAGCCGGGACTGCCCGCGGGGCCGGGATGCCGGCATCCATTCGCCGCGGTGGGGACGACGAGTCCGCGACCGTCGGCGCGGGCTGCCGATGCGAGCAGAGAAGGTGGCGACACCCGATGGGGGGAATCGGGTGCCGCCACGAAAGCGACGCCCTACTTCAGGGGGTGGTTCGGGCGCCGCAGATGCCAGAATCGAATATTCGGCCGAGCTTGAGATACGCACTTTTGCCCAGCCGACAAACAGTTGTCGCACCCTCACGAGTGTGTGTCGGCGCCAAGGAGTAGATTTGTGTGCGTCTGACAACGCACTTCCGCTTCGGGAGGCGTCGCAAGGGAGCGAAAGGCCGCATGAACACGCACATTGACCACCTCTTGAACGAGACCCGCCGGTTCGCGCCTTCGAAGGCGTTCGCGGCGCAGGCCAACGGCACCGCCGCGCTGTTCGAAGAGGCGTCCGCGGATCGCCTCGAGTTCTGGGCGAACCAGGCCCGCACGCTCCTGCACTGGGACACCCCGTTCACCCAGACCCTCGACTGGAGCAACCCGCCGTTCGCGAAGTGGTTCGCCGACGGCGAGCTCAACGTCGCCTACAACTGCCTCGACCGCCACGTCGAGGCGGGCAACGGCGAGCGCGTCGCGCTGCTGTGGGAGGGCGAGAACGGCGATGAGCGCCGCGTCACCTACGCCGAGCTCACCGCCGAGGTGAAGCGCCTCGCGAACGTCCTCACCGGGCTCGGCGTCGGCCAGGGCGACCGGGTCGCGATCTACCTGCCGATGATTCCCGAGGCCGTGGCATCCATGCTCGCGGTCGCGCGCCTCGGCGCCATCCACTCGGTCATCTTCGGCGGCTTCTCGGCAGAGAGCCTCCGTTCGCGCATCGACGACGCGGGCGCGAAGGTCGTCATCACGGCCGACGGCGGCTACCGCAAGGGCCGGGTCTCGCCGCTGAAGCCGGCCGTCGACCTCGCGCTCTCCGACCACAGCGGCCAGGGCGAGCAGGGCACCGTCGAGCACGTCATCGTCGTCAAGCGCGGCGGCAACGACGTCGAATGGACCGAGGGCCGCGACCTCTGGTGGCACGACGTGGTGGCGAACGCCTCGGCCGAGCACCAGCACGAGGCGTTCCCCGCCGAGAACCCGCTGTTCATCCTCTACACCTCCGGCACCACCGGCAAGCCCAAAGGCATCATGCACACGACGGGTGGATACCTCACCCAGGCCACCTTCACGAACCGCGTCGCGCACGACATCCACCCCGAGACCGACGTGTTCTGGTGCACGGCCGACATCGGCTGGGTGACCGGGCACAGCTACGTCGCCTACGCCCCGCTCGCGAACGGCGCGACGCAGGTGATGTATGAGGGCACCCCCGACACCCCGCACCCGGGTCGGTGGTGGGAGATCATCGAGAAGCACGGTGTCACGATCCTGTACGCGGCGCCGACGGCGATCCGCTCGTTCATGAAGACGGGGCGCAAGATCCCGAAGAAGTACGACCTCTCGTCGCTGCGACTGCTCGGCTCGGTGGGCGAGCCCATCAACCCCGAGGCCTGGATGTGGTACCGCAAGGTCATCGGCGGCAAGAAGGCCCCGATCATCGACACCTGGTGGCAGACCGAGACGGGCGCCATGATGATCTCGGCGCTGCCCGGGCTCGTCGAGACGAAGCCGGGATCGGCCCAGGTGCCGATCCCGGGCATCTCGATCGACGTGGTCGACGAGAACGGCGAGCACGTCGGCAACGGCAACGGCGGCCTGCTCGTGATCACCGAGCCGTGGCCGGCCATGCTGCGCGGCATCTGGGGCGACCCCGACCGCTACGTCGAGACCTACTGGTCGCGGTTCGCCGACAAGGGCTACTACTTCGCCGGCGACGGCGCCCGCCTCGATGAGGACGGCGACGTCTGGCTGCTCGGCCGCGTCGACGACGTGATGAACGTCTCGGGCCACCGCCTCTCGACCACCGAGATCGAATCGGCGCTCGTGGCCAACGAGGCCGTCGCCGAGGCCGCGGTCGTGGGCGCCGCCGACGAGACGACCGGTCAGGCGGTCGCGGCGTTCGTGATCATCAAGGAGAGCTACCTCGCCGAGCACTCCCCCGACGGCCTCGCGCAGAGCCTGCGCCTGTGGGTGGGCGAGCAGATCGGCCCGATCGCGCGTCCCCGCGACGTCTACATCGTGGAGGAGCTCCCGAAGACGCGCTCGGGCAAGATCATGCGCCGTCTGCTGAAGGACGTCGCCGAGGGCCGTGAGGTCGGCGACACGACGACGCTGGCCGACACCTCGGTGATGAGCGTCATCAGCGCGCAGGTGCGCTAGCCGCGGCATCCGTGCCGCGCCCAGCGGCGCCCCAAAGAAACGAGCATCGCCCCGCGGAGAAGACCGCGGGGCGATGCTCGTTCAGACGATGCTCGTTCAGGCGATGCCGGGGATTACCCAGCGAATTCGAAGATGACCTCGACCTCGACCGGGCTGTCGAGCGGGAGCACCGCGACGCCGACCGCGGAGCGGGCGTGCGCGCCCGCCTCGCCGAAGACCTCGCCGAGCAGCTCGGAGGCGCCGTTGATGACGCCGGGGATCGCGGTGAACGCCGGATCGGCCGCCACGAACCCCGTCACCCGGAGCACGCCCGTGAGCTTGTCGACGCCCCCCACGAGGGCGCCGGCGGCGGCGATCGCGTTGATCGCGCACCGCCGGGCGTAATCCTTCGCGTCGGACGCTGGCACGAGCCCGTGCCCGTCGCCGACCTTGCCCGTCGCGGGCAGTCCGCCCGCCACCATGGGCAGCTGGCCGGACGTGTACACCAGCGAGCCACTGGCCTTGGCCGGCACGTAGGCGGCCAGCGGCGCCACCGCCTCCGGCAGCTCGATCCCCAGCGCTTCGAGCCGCTGCGTCACCGTCGTGTTCATGCTCATGCTCCTTCTCCTGCGAATTGCTTGGCCGCCTCGGCTGCTGCCGCCAGGCCGGCGTTGGATGCCGCATCGCCGGCGCCGACCGGGCGCTTGAGGTACGCGACGAGCCCGCCCTCGGGCCCGGTGACGACCTGCACGAGCTCCCAGCCCTGCTTTCCCCAGTTGTTGAGGATGGCCGCGGTGTTGTGGATCAGCAGCGGCGTGGTCAGGTACTCCCACGTGGTCATGACGGACTCCTTCGTGCGTGCGATGGATGCGGCGCGAGGGCACGGCGACGTGAAAAAGAGGCATCCATCACAGCGTTCGCTCAGGACTCCACGCGGCTCTGTGACCTACGATCGATCTTATGCCCGAACCCAAATCCACCGCTAAGGGTGTGCTCGGAGGCCTCGCCGGCATCGTCGGCTTGAGTGTTGTCGCCGGCATGCTGGTGACCGCCACCGTGACCCCGGCCATCGCTGTATCCAGCGCCGCCGCGTCGAGCGCGATCACGATGTTCAACGGATTGCCGAGCTACCTCGAGATCGGAGAGCTCATGCAGCCCTCCACGATGTACTACACGAACCCCGAGGGCGAGCACGTCGAGATGGCGACGTTCTTCGACCAGGACCGCGAGCCCGTGGCCTTCGACCAGGTCGCCCCGGTCATGTACGACGCGATCATCTCGAGCGAAGACCCCCGCTTCTACGACCACGGCGGCATCGACATCATCGGCACGGCCCGCGCGGTCATCAAGACCTACACCGGCGGTGCGGTGCAGGGCGGCTCGTCGATCAGCCAGCAGTACGTGAAGAACGTCCAGGTGCAGGCGTGCAACGCCGACGCCGAGAACGACGAAGAGCTCGCCGCCTGCTACGACGACGCGGTCACCTCGGACGGCACCACGGGCATGGCCCGCAAGGTGCGCGAGATGAAGTACGCCATCGAGCTCGAGAAGCAGTACAACAAAGACGACATCCTGCTGGGCTACCTCAACATCGCCGGCTTCGGCGGCCTCACGTACGGCATCCAGGCCGCCGCGCAGCGCTACTTCAGCGTGAACGCTGCCGACCTCAACCTCAGCCAGGCCGCGGCGCTGGCCGGCATCGTGCAGAACCCGAACGCGTACCGCCTCGACCTGCCCGACCGCGAGGTCAACGGCGCGGCCGACGGCTACAGCGCCACCAAGACCCGCCAGAAGTACGTGCTCGGCCAGATGCTGCGTGAGGGCAAGATCACGCAGGAGCAGTACCAGGAGGCGTACGACGCCCCGATCGAGCCCCTGATCTCTGACCCCCAGGTGGGCTGCGGCTCGGTGGGCGCGGGCGCCGGTTACTTCTGCGACTACATGACGTGGACGATCAAGAACGACCCCGCGTTCGGCGAGACGCAGGACGACCGTGACCGCCTGCTCCGCCGGGGCGGCCTGAAGATCTACACCACCCTCGACATGCGCGTGCAGGCGCCCTCCGAAGAGGCCATGGAGCGCTACGTTCCCGCATCGGTGGACTACATGAGCCTCGGTGCCGCGGGCGTCTCGCTCGAGGTCTCGACCGGGCGCATCCTCGCGATGGTGCAGAACACGAACTTCGCGCAGTCGCAGGCGCTGCTCGAGCAGGACAGCTCGTACTCGGCGGTCAACTTCAACACCACCAAGGCGTACGGCGGATCGATCGGCTTCCCGATGGGGTCGACGTACAAGCTCTTCACGCTGCTTGACTGGCTCGAGCAGGGGCACTCCGTGAACGAGGTCCTCAACGGCCGCATGCGGCTGTTCCCGAAGTTCAATGCCAAGTGCGCCGGCGGGGTCTACACGAACAAAGACCTGATGAACAACTTCGGCAAGGCCGGCGGCAAGGTCGGCACCGTGATGGACTTCACCGCGACGTCGCTGAACACCGGCTTCCTCGCGATGGCCGCCGAGCTCGACCTGTGCGACATCAACGAGATGGCCAAGCGCCTGGGCGTCACCTACGGCGACGGCTCCGACATCACGAAGGACAAGTTCAACGACGCGGGCGAGCAGATCGAGGCGGCCAACGCGCCGTACGCGAGTGTGCTGGGCTCGAAGAACGTCTCGCCGATGGCGATGGCCGGCGCCTACGCGACGGTGGCCAACGGCGGCAAGTACTGCCAGCCCAAGGCGATCGACAGCATCACCGGCCCCAACGGCGAATCGATCGAGCCTCCGAAGACGACGTGTGAGCAGGTGATCTCGCCCGAGGTCGCCGCGACCGCGGCGTTCGCGCTGCAGCGCGTGATGTCGAGCGGCACCGGCACCCCCTCGAACACCTGGGACGGCACCCCGCTGATCGGCAAGACCGGTACCGACGACAGCTTCCACACGGCGATGGTCGAGTCGAGCTCGAAGGTCGCCACGGCCGTCTGGGTCGGCAACTACCGCGACCGCGTCTCGCTCTGGAACAACTGGGTCAGCGGCGTGCGGCTCTCGGATCTCCGACACAAGCTCGCGCCGGCCATGCAGCGCGCCGCGA
>Ga0116179_1000973_pt1 | contig 21726 bp, 15 predicted proteins | sample AD_UKC071_MetaG_FD_89751 | JGI IMG/M metagenome (GOLD analysis project Ga0116179, IMG submission 89751) | Active sludge microbial communities of municipal wastewater-treating anaerobic digesters from USA - AD_UKC071_MetaG | ecosystem: Engineered > Bioreactor > Anaerobic > Digestate | place: USA...
CGCCTCAAGGACTGGCGCCGCGTCGCCACCCGCTACGATCGGTGCCCTACGGCCTTCTTCTCCGCCATCGCTCTCGCCGCCACCGTCATATTCTGGCTCTGATCAATGAGTCCTGAGCCTAGGGTTCGGCGAAGCGATGTTCGGCCGCAATGGGTGAATTCCCACTTTCCGGCGCGGCAGGTGCGGTCGCGCGGTCCGTCGCCTGGATTTCGGCATCGATAGCCTGCGCACTGGCGGTGATGCTGTCGGATACACCCTTGTACCGTTCATCGAACGAGGGTTCCCGGCTGCATCCACCCGCCGTGAAGAGAAGCAATGCCATGGCGAGCGTGGAGGCGCGCATCAGTAATCCTTCCGGATGCGCAGGTTGACGCTGTTCGCGCCGGAACCACCTGCCTGGCTCAGCAGCGAAAGCCATCTGGTAAGGCTGACTTCCAGTTGCGTCGCGGTGAACCCGCGCGCGTCGGTGACCAGTTCGATATAAATCCTGTCGGTCAGGTATTGGCCGGCAGCCAGCGCCGTGCCGCGTCCGGATGCCTCGTCGGGAGCAAGTATCCTCAATCTGCTCAACCCGGTTGCCGACCGCAAGCGCCCCAGCGGGTTGAGCCCGCCGCTGCGGGCGCGCAGCGCATTCAGCGACGAGGCCAGCTGAACCGCCTGGATTGCGGACAGATTGGCGATCGAGCTGCCGAACAGCACGCGAGAGAGAATTTCGTCATCGGGCAAGGCTGGCGCGGAGGCGAAATCGACGCGCGGGTCGGTGGCCCGGCCGGTCACGTTCACGCTGATCGCAAGGTCGTCGATATCCTCGGTGGCGGTAATGGCCACCGTGGGGTCGTTGATCGGTCCGCCGGCGAAGGTGATGCGCCCTTCCTGCAGGCGGAAAGCGCGACCGGCAAAGTCCAGCGTTCCGCGTACCAGATTGACCTGCCCGGTCATCCGGGGCGCGTCAGTGGTTCCTGACAGTGCAAAGCTGGCGCCCCATTCGGAATCCAGCCCCATGCCAGTGACAAACAGCTTGTCCGGAGCCTGGAGGCGCAGGTCCAGTCTGAGCGCGGGGAACGCGCTTCCGGCTGGGGCTGCCACTTCATCGCCGGTTATCCGCCGGGGCGCGCGATCCGGCTTGAAACGCACGCCTGTCAGGCTGGGAACGCTGGCAGCCCCTTCGCGCACGATCTGATACCGCGTTTCGGGGAGGTGGAGATCGCCGCTGAGCAGGGGGGACTGCCCGGCCTGCCTGGTGAGGCGCAGGGTTCCGGTGGCAGACGCCGACAGCGCTTCGCTGCGAGCCAGCCGGGCCTGGGTCAGCTTCGCCGTCAGGTCCAGCGGATACCCTTCCTCGGCGGACAGGCCGATGCGGCCACTGGCGCTGATCGTGCCGGTGCCCGCCCGCGCGGTCAGGGTGTTCAGATCCAGCGTGTTGCCGGAGAACCGCCCGCTGAATTCGACGTCGCTCAGGCGCGTGCCATAGGCCTGGTTCTCATAGGTCAGGCCCCGACCCCTGACGATGCCGTTCAGGCACGGATCCGCCACCCGGCACGAGAAATCCGCTGCCAGAGAGACCGGCCCGGTGATCGACTGGCCTGCCTGGCCGACCAGCGAAAACAGGGTATCGGCATTGCCCTCATAGCGAATACCGCCACCCAGCGGCGCGGCCCGCAGGCGGCTGGACCAGTCTCCACCCGTTCCGGCCAACGGACCAAGGGTGGCGATCAGCCGCCCGATCACCGCGCTCTGGCGGCGGATCACGGCGCGGGCCTCTCCGCCAGTCGGCGCCAGCTTGCCGATGAAGTTCACGGCGACCGGCTGGCTGATCGTGGTCGCGCTCGTGCGGGTAAAGTTGGTGAGCATCAGCCGCGCTTCGGCGTGCGGCGTGGCGCCTGTGCCGTCCTGCGCGAAATCGATGGTGCCGCTGGCTGATCCGCCGATGCCGTAGCCGGGGAAGAAGGCATTGACGATGGCGAGGTCGATCCCCTCGATCCGGCTTTGCAGGGTCAGGCCGGGGCCATAGGATCCGGCAATCCGTGCGGTCCCGCCGCCGATCTCCAGGCTTGCCGGCAACAGCTCGTACCGGCCTGGACCCGGCACGATCCGGGCGGGGCTGGCGTTGCGGATCGTCTGCCCGCGCACCCGTCCCTGCACCGCGACGCGCCATAGCCGGGGGGTCAGGTCGGCGTTCAGGCCAAGCCGGAATGGCACGCCGCTAATGCCTTCGATCAGGCCGGCGACATTCCCCCGCCCACGTTGATAGTCCACTTTGACGCGCCCCGCCGTCAGGTCGAACGCTCCGAACCGGGTCGCCGCCAGTTGCACATCGGCGGTCACCTGCGGCTGTTCGAGCATCACGAGGTGCCCGGTAATGGCGGCTGAACCAACCGTCAGGCGTGCAGGGCCGGCAAATACCGCGTCCCTTGCCCGCAAATCAAAATCCGCCGCCTGATACCGCCCCTCGGGCGTCATCCGCAGCAGTCCGCTGACCCCGTTGCCACTGGCTGCCAGCGTCCCGGCAAACGGACCGGCAGCGGTCTGAGCAAGGCTGCCGGTGAAGTCCACGCCCGAGAGGTTCGCGCGGTTGATCTGCAGCACTGTGCTGGTGCCAAGCCCCAGCGTCACGTCCGCACGGAGCGGACCATAGTCGGTGTCCCCGCTGGCATCGAGGCGATACCCCCCGGCAACGGTGATGATCCGCGCATCCAGATTGGCAAGCCCAATGCCCAGGTCAGGACGGGGCGCGGTAACGCGTGCTTCCGGGCGGTCCATGGTCCCCGCCAGATGCAGGCCGAGCGGGCCATAGCGGGGCGAAGTCCCCGCTGCCTGAAGTGCGATGCGGCCATCCGGGAACCAGGCTCCCTGACCGCTCGTGACGCGCAGGTTCGGCGCGGTCAGGCGCAGGTTGGTCATCCGGCCGATCCCGTCTGTCCCGTAACGGACCTCGGCGGATGCCGCCAGGTTGCCGCCCAGATAGGACTTCAGCGCATCGCTCGACAGGCTGGTGGAACGTGCGCGAACGGTTCCCTGCAGCGCGAATCCGCTGGTCGCCCGCTGCAAGTCCATTCGCGTGTCGATGCGGAACAGGCCGACGCCAGCCAGCCGGTATTGATCGATCCGGCCATCGACTGCGCCGGTATAGCGTGCCGCGGCAATATCGGCGGCCAGCAGCAGGCGTGCGTCGATCCGGTCGGACCGTATGCGCAGGTTATCGGACAGGATGCGCGGCCATTGTGCGGCCAGATCGCCCGTGACGCTGATGTTGGTCAGCGTGCCACCCGCAACGGCCTCCAGCCCGGTGATCTGTCCCACCCGGGCCGTCACGGGAACCAGCCATTGCGCGCGCTTGCCTTGCGCCGTTCCGCTCGCGGCGATGTCGGCAAGGGTGGTGCCGCTTACAACAAGCCTGCGTGCGTTCAGCCGATAGGCGACCTCCGGTTCGGCAAATGTCCCGTCCAGCGTCAGGTTTGCCCGAACTCCTGCGCCCGTCAGGTTCTGCGCAAGCGGCACCTCGCGCGGCAGGTCCAACGCCAGCCGGAATCGGTCGAAGCGGCTGGCGGACAAGTCGATCACGCCGCCGGGGGCAAGGCGGAAGTTCTCACCGGCGACCACTCCGGAGATGGCGGCGCGGCGGTTGCTGAACCGGGCCGACAGGTCCACGCTCGTCTGCCCGCCAAGCACCGGGATGCCTCGCGCCGTCGGCAAGCGGTCGAGCCAGGCAGGGCCTGTCAGTCCAAAGGTTCCATCGCGGGCCGTCAGCACCAGCCTGGTCAGATCTTGCCCGCCTAATCGGGCACTCATGTTACCGTCCCACTTCGTCCAATCGCCGCGACCGCCCACGGTGACATCCAGTGACCGGTCAAGGCCTGCCAGCGCGGCCACTACACCCTCTGCGGGTGCCCGCAGCGTCAGCGCGAGGTCCAACTGGCGCTTGGCGGGGCGGGCATCCAGCGTCAGCGCCAGCCTGTCCCCACCGGCACGGCCAGCCCCACTGATCGTGTCAGCATTGGCGCGAAGCCTGGCCCGGCCATCCGCAAGGTGGGCGCTGCCGCGAATAGCCAGGACGCGCCGCTCGCCCGATACCGCCGGTTCCGCGATGAACTGGTCGATCCGCAGCGTCCCCACGTCGATGTCCAGATCGGGCAGCAGCGGTGCGTCTGGCCTGCTTGCCTTCAGTTCCGGGACACGGTGCAGGACCACACGCGCAGCGCTGGCGCTGCGAATGTCGACGTGGCTGCGCAGATAGGCAAGCGGACGCCAATCGACGGCAATGCGCGGAGCCGACAGGAAGGCTCCCCTGCCATCGCGCAGTGCCACGTCGTGCAGCGTCATCGCCCCATAGAGCGACCCATCGATCCGTCCGACCGTCAGGCGCAGGCCGTTCGCGAATGTCATGGCGGAAATCTGGCGCGCCACGAGACGGCGCCCTGCGGACGTGTCGAGCGCGGCAGCCAGCGCGGCGACCAGCAATGCCATTGCCAGCAGCACCAGCCCGGCGATGCGGAGCGGACGCCAGCGATCCCGGCGCGGCGGAGGCAGCGCCGCGCCGTCTGGATCGTCATGAGCGGCGCCGATCCCGTCCATCAGAAGGCCTGCCCGATCGAGACATAGACATTGAACCGGGCCTCGCCGGGTCTGCGTCCAAGCGGCGCTGCCACATCGACCCGGACCGGACCGAAATTGGTGTAAAACCGCCCGCCAATGCCCACCCCGAACCGCATATTGTCAAACTGCGGCGCCGTCTCGCGCCAGGCCTGACCGGCATCGATGAAGGCTACGACCCCGTAATCGCCGATCCGGTAGCGCGCTTCAAGCGATCCTTCTGCCAGGCTGCGTCCGCCGCTGGGCCGGCCATCCGGCGCCTGTTCGCCCAGCGATTGATAGCCGAAGCCGCGAACCGATCCTCCCCCACCGGCATAGAGGCGGCGCGATGGAGCGATGTCGGCCAGGTCCGCACCGTGGATCGTCCCGATCCGCACCCGTCCGGCGAGCACCAGCGCGTCGGTCACCGAATGATAGGCCGATGCCTCCAGCCGGCCCCGAACATAGGGCGAGAATCCCTTGTTGAGCGTGGCTTCGGGCTGAAGCAGCGCGGTCAGCCGGTAACCTTCGGTGGGGTTAAGGAGGTCGTTCGTGCCATCCAGACCAAGCTGGCCGCTCAGACCCGCAACGTAGTAGGTGCGGCGCTCGCGCGTTCCGGTCGCCATGACGTATTCGGTTTCACCGGTGGCCAAGACTTCCGCTCCGATCGCATAGGTCAGTGGCTTCTGCCATAGCGGCGTCGAATCCCGGCTGAGCCGCGCGGCCAGGCGCCCGGTGTAGGCGTCATAAGCTTCGTAATCGCTGCGGAATGCCTCGGCCACGAGCTCAACCGTCCGGTCGCGAAGCCCGGCGTTGGCCCGGCGGAAAGTCACGCCCAGGCCTTGCTCCTGCGTCCCGGCAACGGCGTGGGCGATCAGCGATCCCTCGGGTGGGAACAGGTTGCGATGGGTCCAGCTGGCCTTGGCGGACAGGCCTTGTCCCGCAGCATAGCCTATCGTCCCGGCGATGGTGCGCGGCGGCCCCGCCTCCTGCCGGACGGCCAGGGTAACGTATTCGGTGCCGTCACCGACCGGCTCGCCGCCCTGCTGCGGTTCTACCGCGACAGCGCTGAACAAACCGGTCGCGACCAGCGCCTTGCGCAGGTCGTCAACCTTGCGGGTGTCGTAGAGATCACCCTTGCGGAACCGGGACAGCACCCTGATGTGATCGGCGCCGAACGCAAGCTTGCCGCTGGTCGTAATGCCGTTGAAACGCCCCCGGGGGCCGGGCGTCACCGGCAGGACATATTGGCCAGTGCCAGCCTCTCGGTCCAGCAGGATGTCCCGTTCGCCCAGCTGCGCGAAAGGATAGCCATTTTCAGGCAGGGCAACCGCAACGCGCGCTTCCTCCGCAAGAACCTGCTCGGCAAGGATCGGCATACCCGGGGTTAGCCCCAGATTGTCCCGGATCAGGTCTGGAGGATCGGTCGGCGCGGCGGTGATGACGATTTCGGAGAAGGAATAGCGGCGGCCCGGAGCGACCGACAGGATGGCGGTGATAGCACCGTCTCGCGGCTCCGCAGGCATGACGATACGGCTGCCGATCGTGGGCGAATACCATCCCTGCGCGGCCAGAATGGTCTGGAGCAGCTGGCTGTCTTCTGTCAGGCGTGCCCGGATCATGGCCACGTTCCCGGCCGAACCCTTGCCCTTGCCGAGTGCGGACAGCGAATTGAACATCCCGATCAGGTTCGCATCGGTTTCCCGGTCGGCCGCATCCAGTCCCTCCAGCTGCACCCGGTAGGCCACTGTCACCTCCGCTGTGTCGGGGGCCACCTCCTGCGCCAAGGCCGTGGGGATTTCCCCGAACTGCTCAAGCGGCGGCAGCGGAGCGGCAAGCTCCGCGTCCTCGCCGGGCGGGATTGGGGCGGGGCTCTGCTGGGGTTGCTGCGTGCGCCCGGCTACGCGGCGTTCAAATGCTTCAATGGTTTCCAGCGGTGCGCCAAGCTCTGGGTCATCATCGGGACTGAGTGGCGGAACCGCCGCATCGAACTCGCGATCCGGGATGACTGGCTCGGCCGGCACGGGCGAGGGGGTAGGAGCGTCCTGCGCCGCTGCGGCGCTCGCGCACACCGGACATGCAGCCAGAAGCGCGATTGCGAAGCGGCGTCTTGAGCGGCGACAAGCGCTGAAATGATTGGTCCGAAAAGCCATGCAGAATACAACGAATCACTCCAGCGTTGCGTGATCATAACTGCCAAGGACGATAAACCGAACTCTGGCCCCCGCCGGTTAGCGGCAACAGCCTTTTGAGGATGTTTGATGCCGGGTTAAGAACCCGCTGATCACATCCAGAAGAAGGCAGCTTGCGGCCCAGGCAGCCCGTCAGGAACCAGGGCGTGCCAAGCGAGCATTCGCGTTTCTAAAGCGTCTTCGCCTCGGCGATGGCGGCGATGCCGCGCTTGCCGTCGATCCGGTCCAGCTGGACGACGATGTCGATCACGGAGGCCGCATATTCCAGCGTTTCCGAACGAGTGAGGCCGATCCCGGTCTGCATCGCCATCAGCGCGATCTGGTCCAGCGCGCCGCGCGGGGTGTTGGCGTGAACGGTGGAGAAGGAACCGGGGTGGCCGGTGTTGATCGCGCGCAGGAAGCTGATCGTTTCCGCCCCGCGCAGTTCGCCCAGCACGATCCGGTCCGGCCGCAGGCGGAGCGCCGCCTGGAGCAGGTCGGCGGACGACACGCGGGCCTCGCCCAGCTCGCCCTTGACGGCGATCAGACCGACTCCGTTGGCCCCCGGCAGGCGCAGTTCCGCCGTGTCTTCCACCAGTACGACCCGTTCCTGCGCGGGAATCTCGTGCAGCATGGCGTTGAGGAAAGTGGTCTTGCCGGTGGAAGTGCCGCCCGAAATCAGGATCGTGCGGCGGCGGCGGATCGCCTCGCGCAGGAAGGCGATGGGCTCGGCCTGCGGGTCGGGCAGGGCGGGCTCGGCGCGGGTCTCGATCGGCCCGCGATCATAGGCATCGAGCGGCAGGTCGAGCAGCCGGTGGCGGCGGATCGCCATCGCCCAGTGGCGGCGGGTGGCGGGCGGCCCGCACATCTGGATGCGCGCACCATCGGGCAGGGTCGCGGCGAGCAGCGGATGCTCGCGGTTGATCCCCTGGTGGCTGACCCGCGCGACCTGTTCGGCCAGGCGCTGGAGCAGCTGGTCGGTCAATTCCGGCAGGTCGATCCGCTGCATGCCGCGATGGGCGGCGTCCTCCACCCACAGCTCGCCCGGACCATTGGCCAGGATTTCTGTCACCGTCTCGCGCTCCAGCCAGGGCCGGAACGGGGCGAGATAGGCGTCAAGGTAGACGCTGCGCAGCGGCGGCGCGAATTCAGCCGCTGCGGTGTGCAGGTGCTGAAGGTCGGCGCTCACTGGGTCGTCACCTGCGAAAAATCGAGGTCGCGCGCGGTGAAGACCCGGATCGGCTGGCCCTGGCGCACGCGTATCGTCGGGCCGATCTGGCCCGACTGGCCGACCGCCGCCGCTGCCGCCGACTGGCCGCCGCTGGCGATCACCACCCCGGCATTGCCGCCAATCGCGGACAGCCCGCCAACCACCGACAGCAGCATGGCCGAACCGAACCGTTCGAAGAAATGCGAATCGACCTTGCCCGCAAGGCCCGTCTCGCCGCCAAAGCCGATCGCGGGGGAGCCGATGTTGACCGAAACGCCATCGGGCCGGATCAGGCGCGTCCAGATCACATAGGCGCGCTTTTGCCCGGCCTGGAGCCCGCTCTTGTACTGGCCGATCAGCCGTGAGGAGCGCGGCACCAGCACCCGCGCGCCGTCGAACGAGCGCACATCGGCGGAAACGACCGCGCGGACATAGCCCGGCACGTCGGTATCGATCGCGGTTTCCAGCACCGCCGGGATCAGCGTGCCCTGGGTCACTGTCGTGCGCGGATCGAAACTGGCGCTGGCCGTGGCCGAACTGCCGCCGACCCCGCCCAGCCGGCTCGTGAAATCCTCGTTCGAATTGCCGGTCGGACTTGCTGCCGGGGCCGCGCCGGGCATGGCCGGATTGAGCGGCGGCGCCATGGGCGCGGGCAGGGCGCTGGCATCGAATACCACGGTGGGCGCGGCGGCGGGATTGCTGGCCGGTCCGGTCAGCGGCTGGGTCTGGGGCGGGGCGGCCAGCACGGCCTGCTCGGGCGGCGCGGCGGGGGCGCTGGCGGGCGGAGTGATCGCCTCTGGCGGAACGGCCGGCGCGGCTTCCAGCGCGGCAGGCGGCGCGGCGGGCTGCGGGCCGGTTGCGGGGGGCTGGCGATCCTGCCCGGTGCGCGCGGCATCCATGCTCCACAGCGTCACCGCGCCCAGCAGGCCGACCAGACCGACCCCCAGGGCCAGGCCCAGGCCTTCGCGGCCCGGCTTGCGCTGGGTCACGGCAGGCAGGACGCTGCGCGTGGCCAGATCGATGATCTCGGCGCCCTGGCCTTCGCGGGGATCGCGATCGTTTGCGGGATCGGGCCGCTCGGCGAGACGGTGGTTGAGGCGCATCGGCTTAACGGTCCTTGGCCGGAGTGGGTTCGGGCGCGGCGGCCAATGCGCTGCCCTCTCCCGCTGGGGTTGGCACCTCGCCCTTCCCGGCGGCGAGGTTTTCAAGCGTGGCGGAGTCCTTGCCAGAGCGCAGCACGATCAGCCCGTGAGTGCCTTCGACGACGATGACATCGCCGCGCACCGCGAAGTTGACCGGACCTTCGGCGCCAGTTTCGTTGCGGATCTGGATCGCCGGGATCGGCGTCCTGGCTGGCCATGTCAGGTAGGTGGCATTGCCATCGTCATAGATCCGCGAGGGCAGCAGCGCGGCCTTGCCCTTCATCCGCCAGGCGAAATTGAGGTTGGCGGGATCGACCGGGCCGTCTTGTTGCTGGCTGGAAAGAGCTTGGCTCTCCTCGGTCGTGAGCGCAGGGACGGCGAGCTGCGGGGCGGCTTCAGGCTTCTTTTCCTCTGGATAGGTGAAGCGCAGGACATAGACCGGCAGGCCCTGCGCGGCCGCGACCAGATCGAAGAAATAGGTGCGGCGATCAGTGACCACGGTCATGTTGGTCCGCGCCTTGGCGGCCAGCGGCTTCACGAACAGCAGGTTGGCGCGCTTGTTCGGGGTAACCTGCCAGGTGGTTGAATCGCCGATCGCGACATTCTCGATATGCTCGTCCTCGGCGAAGGCGATGGTTGCCTGCACGCCCAGCCGTCCATCGATCCGCACCACCTCGTCGGGGTGGAACAGCCGCGTTGCCAGCCGCGCATCGCCCGCCTGGGCCGGTGCGGCGAAGGAGAGGCCAAGGGCCAGCAGTGCGGCGGGGGCTGCGCGGTGCAGCAGGGGACGGGTCATCGAAGCATCTCCCGGGCGTTGCGGGGCTGGGACTGGAAACGGCTGCCGATCCCGCTGGCGCGCCGGGCGCGCAATTGCGGCAGGTGAGGGGCAGTATGCGCGGCCGCAGTGACGATCTCGGTGCGGCTGGTGCGCACCGCTGTCGCCGTGGCCGACGTGGCGGCAGGTTCCCCAGTCACGGTCAGGGTCTGCGCGAAGGCGGCGGCGCCCCTGCGGCCCGCGAAGCTGGCGGCGGGCCCCGGGGCCTGATCCTGCGGAAGGACCGTCACGGCGGCAGTGGACCGGGCCGGGCCAGCGGAAGTGGAAGCTTCGGCATTGGCCAGCCCAAACACTCGCCAGCCCGCCACCATCGATGCCGTCACCCGCGTGATCATGGTCATCAGCGCAACGTGGACCGCCGCGATCAGGAACAGCGCCAGCGCCGCGCGCCCATCGACCTGGCCTTCGCCCGAGCGCAGCGCGCCGATCACCGGGACCAGCAGCTCCATCACGATGCCCCCGCCGGTCACGACGAACAGCGGGGTGATCGCGGTCAGCACCACGGCGCGCAGCCAGCCCGCAGTCAGCCCGCGCGTGCCCGAAAACAGCGCGAAGACGACGAAAACCGGGCCGACCGCGAGCAGGACCGCGAGCGCAATCCGCGCCGTCACCAGGATGCCCACCGTGCCGAGCAGCAGCAGCAGCGCGCCCAGCCACATCACGTTGGCCGGGGTAAAGCTGCCCGAGGTTGTCCCAGCGCCCGCGCCTTGCGCGCTTTGCCCGCTGCCGGTCGCGACTTCGGCGGTGGCGGCGAAAACGATGTCGATCCGGTCGGCGAAGATCCGCGTGGCGGACCCGCGCGTGCCGGTCAGGACGCTGGCGATCTGGTCGGGCGCGCCGACCGCGAGGTTCCAGACCACGCTTTGATAGGCGATCCAGCTGGTCGCGAAAGTCAGGACCAGCCCCAGGGTCATCATCCGGGGCGTCAGGGCGGAAATGCCCAGGCGGCTGCGCCCGGTCAGCAGCGAGATCGCGAAGAAGGCGATGTACAGCGTCAGCAGGCCGGTCAGCGCGGGCACCAGCGCGCCATTGCCGCCGAACAGGCGTCCGAAGGCGGCGGCGGTGGTCTCGTTCGCCAGGCAATCGACCGCGCGCAGGGCTGGCGCGACGCCGGACGAGGCATTGGCCGCAAGTTCGGCGCAGGCGCTCATTCGGCGGCCTCGGTCCACAGCGCGGTGGGATCGGCCTCCTCGCCCGGCCAGGGCTGCCCGGTCAGCGCCGGATACCAGCCCTGCGGAGCATCGCCATAGGCGGCGCGCAGCGCATCGAGCCGCCGCACGGTGCTTTCCCGGCCGGACAGCAGGGCCAGCACTTCGGGCATGCCGGACAGGTCCAGCCGAACCACCACCGATGCGCCCGGTTGGCGGATCAGGAAGCAGCGGCTGTGCGCGGGCAGGGTGCGGATCAGGTCCAGTTCGTGCGCGGTCAGGGCAAAGCCATCGCAATAGTCGTCGGCCCGGGCGCGGGCGTTGGGCATGAAGATCATCGTCGCCGTCTGCTCGATCAGCGCGGTCGAGATGCGGCTGTCCAGCGCGTCGCGCGCGCTCTGCGTGGCAAAGCCGACCAGCGCGTTGCGCTTGCGCAGGGTTTTCAGCCAGTCGCGGATCCGGGCGGAGAACACCTCGTCGTCGAGCGCCTTCCAGCCCTCGTCGATCAGGATCATGGTCGGCTCGCCATCCAGCCGCTCCTCGATCCGGTGAAACAGGTACATCATCGTCGGCGTGCGCAGCCGCGGCGCTTCCAGCAGGGCGGTCATGTCGAAGCCCAGGGTGCGCGCCGAAAGGTCCAGCCGGTCCTCGGCATTGTCGAACAGCCAGCCGTTTTCGCCGCCGCGAATCCAGGCGCCCAGCCGGTCGGCCAGATCGCCCGGCTGCGGACGCCGCGTGCCGGCGAGCAGTTCGCGGAAATGGGTCAGGCGGCGCAGCGATGGATCGTTGGCATAGGCCGCGTCGACCGCCTCCGCGATCAGGGCGGTTTCCTCCGGCCCTTCGGCGGCCAGCAGCACGCCCAGCCAGTCGCGCAGGAAGGCGCGGTTGACCGGGCTGTCGGGCAGGGCCAGCGGGTTGAAGCCGGTCGGGCTGCCCGCCGCGATCCGGCTGTAGGTGCCGCCGATCCCGCGCACGAACACCTCGGCGCCGCGATCCTTGTCGAACAGCACGGTGCGGGGGGAGAACTTCTGCGCCTGGGCGGCGAGGAAGTTCATCACCACCGTCTTGCCCGATCCCGAAGGCCCGATCACGCTGAAATTGCCGAGGTCGCCGGCGTGAAAATTGAAGAAGAACGGCGTGGAGCTGGTCGTCTGGAGCAGGGTAACGGCCTCGCCCCAGTGGTTGCCGTCGGCCTGGCCCAGCGCAAAGCCGTGGAGCGATCCGAAGCAGGCCATGTTGGCGCTGGAAATCAGCGCGCGGCGCACCAGCAGGCTTTCGTTGCCGGGGAACTGGCCCCAGAAGCAGGGCTCAAGGTTGACGTCCTCGCGCACCGCGACGGCCCCGGCATCGGCCAGGGCAGCGGCGCAGGCGGCGGCCTGGGCATCGAGCATGTCGAGCCGGTCGCTGCGGACCAGCACGGACAGGTGGTGGTCGCCAAAGGCCACCGCGCCCACCCCCAGCGCATCGCGCGCGCCCTGCATCTCGCGCCGTTCGGCCATGGCCTCCTCGTCGGCGGACTTGAGGCGACGGATGGCAAGATCGATCCGTTCGCGCGCCACCTGGCGGTCGGACGGCGCGTAGCTTTCGGACAGGACCAGTTCGCAGGGCAGACGCAGCAGCGCGTCGGTCAGCCCCGGTGTGGTGACGTCCGGATAGTCCTTCAGGCTGATCAGCGCGCCGAAACCGGCCTCGCCCGGCCCGCGCAGTTCCAGCGCGTCGAGGCCGAAGCTGATCCGCTTGTAGGGCAGCATCCGGCCGATATCGGTGCCCTCAGTCGGGCGGCGCACCGGGCGCATCTCGCCATTGTAGAGCGCGGAGAGCAGTTCGAGCACTTCCGAGCAGCGCCCCGCCGGACTGTCGTAATCGCCCAGCAGCCGCGCGCCGTAAGCCCCGAGCGAGGCGACCATCGCGGTCGCGGCGGCGCGCAGCGCGCGCAGGTCCGCAGGATCGGCCTCGACCGCGTCGGCGCCGCGCCGCCTGGCCATGCGGGACAGCCGCTCTGCCCAGCCGGCCTTGCCGCGCGCCGGACGGCGCACCAGGGTGACGAACTGGTCGTTCACGAACAGCGCCCCGCTGGCCAGCTTCTCGCGCCAGCGTGCATCGATGTGTGCGGCTACGGGATCGTCGAAGCGCCCTTCCAGCTCGACATGGACCCGGCGGCGGATCACGTGGTGATACAGCACGAAGCGCGCATCGAGCGCGCTGCGCAGCACCACTTCGCGCGTGGCGGCATGGGCATTCAGTTCGTCGCTGTCGGCCGTTTCGAAGCCGATGCCGGGAACCAGCAGCGAAATCATCGCTGAACCATCGCGTAGCAGCACGACGTTCTCGTCGATCAGGTCGAGGTAGGGCAGGCGGTCCCCGGCCTGCTGCTCCTTGCGGCCCCAGGCGGAAATCGAAGGTGCGGAGCCCGAGAAGATACCCATGTCAGCGATCCTTTACGGCGCGTAGCTGTTGCAGCCCCAGCGCTGCCAGTTGCCGACCCGGGGGCAGCGGCTGACCTTGGTGATCCATAGGTCGAACACGCGCGGTTCGCGCAGGCAGGCCAGGTATCCCACCGCATGGACCAGCAGCGCCACCGGCAGGGCCAGGAAGCTCTTGGTGATCAGGAACGCCTCGGTCGTGACAGCCGCGTTGATGATGAAGAAGCTGTAGGTTACGCCCGCGAACATCTGCGGCCGGGTCAGCGCCCGGTGGACCGGGAAGCGCGCCAGTTCGGTGGGCCCGGACATCGGCTCAGCCTGCCGCCGCGGCGGCCTGGATGCCCGATACGATCGCGCCCGCGCCGAACAGGATGAAAGTGCCGATGATCACCGTTGCGCCAAAGCGCCAGTTCATCCGCCCGGTCAGCATCATGAAGCCGACCGCCGCCACCGCCATGACCGCGACTGCCGTGGCAACATTGCCAAGCAGGGTGCCCTGCAGCCAGCCCATCGCGGCGATGATCGGGCCGGACCCTTGCGGATTGGCCACCTGGGCCAGCGCGGGCTGGGGCAGAACGAGAGGCAGGGCGGCAATCGCGGCGGCGCGCAGGGAACGCATCGGGTTCATCTCCGGACAGGTTGGGAAAGTCGCCCCATGATCGCGGCGACATATTGGCGGGTTTCGCGGATCGGCGGGATGCCGCCCGACTGCTGCACGCGGCGCGGGCCTGCATTGTAGGCCGCGAGCGCCAGTTCGACGTCGCCGCCAAAGGCATCGAGCTGCATCCGCAGATAGCGGGCGCCGCCTTCCAGGTTGGCGCTGGGATCGTGCGGATTGACGCCCAGATCGCGGGCGGTGCCGGGCATCAGCTGGGCCAGGCCGCGCGCGCCGGCGGGCGAGATGGCCGATTGGTTCCAGCGGCTTTCCTGCCAGACAAGGGCTTCCAGCAAGGCGGGGCTGAGATCGTACTTGAGCGCCAGTTCGGCCACGCGGAGGCGCCACTGCTGCGGCCCCGCGCCGGGATCGACCTGCGTGAACGAAGCGGGGTGTTCAGCGGTCGTGACTTGCGCCGGAGCCTGCGCTTCGTTCGCCGGGTCGAGCCGTGCGGTTGCTCCGGTCTGGGCAAGTGCCGGACCTCCGGCCACCCAGACGTGGCCCTGCACGCCGATCTCCAGCACGTCTGCCTGTGCCGGGGCGGGCGTTGCAACGGCCGCGCCAAGCCCTGCGGCAATTGCCAAAACTGGTAAACAGCGACTCATTGCGCCCTCCATTCGGGCGCAATGCGGGTGTTACGTGACAACTCTATGACTAAAAGCGATCACTCTCCAATATTGCTGCGCGCAGTGCCGTTATTGTCGTGGCTCACGTGCGATTGCCCGGGAACTATCAAGGAGAGGGCGTCAGTCGGGTTCAGCGCAGGGCGAGCGCCTGTCCTTCCTGGAGTCTGGTTCGGGCCAGCTTGGCTGCCTGCCGGGAATCGAGCCAGCGACCGTCCGCAAGTTGCAGGTCGAAGCGTTCCGGGCTGGCGGCGGCGGCCTCCAGTGCGGTCCTGGCTTCGGAAATCCGGCCGAGCCGCGAATAGGCTGCGGCAAGGTTGATAAGCGCGGCGGGATCCTGGGAATTGGCTTCGAGACTGGCCTGAATTCTGGCCAAAGCCTCGGAATTGCGGCCTTCTGACAGCTCCGTATAGCCTACGTCGATCCGTTCCATGCGAGCTTCCACAGCGATCGGAGCGGGTGCCGGCGCTGCCGCAGTCGAAGCAGCGAACGCGGTGGCAAGAATCAAACTGCTGAACATGGCATCTCTCCGTTGTTTGTTTCCATGAGCAGGAGAATATGCCGCCTGCCTGCTTCCGCCAAAAAAAATCGCAAAGTGTCATAAAAATGAAACATCGCGATTTTCGAGCAGTCGCTCGCGATTCGATCCGGGTGCCTGGACAGAAATGTCATATCATTGTCACGATAAAGACGTAGTATAGAAGCAGTCTTCGTCACAGTTGCGAAATCAAACTGTCACCTTCGTTCCCTAATCGGCGAGTCGCGATGGCGGAATCGCCTGCGTCGCTCGAATTCCAAGGGGATCTATCGTGAAGAACATCCATGGCTTGTTCCTGGTCGGCTGCAGCGCGCTGGCGCTCGCCGGATGTGGCCCGAGCGACATCGCCTCGCCGGGCAGCGGCGGCAACGTCACCATCAATTATCCGGCCCCGACGCCGACCCCCACGCCGACCCCGACCGGTCCCGCCACAGTGGTTGCTGCAGGCGGCTGCCCGACCATCGCCGATCCGCAGGGGCTGACCGATGGCGGCACCATCACCGGCCCGACCGGCACCTGGCGCGTCTGCCGCCTGCCGAACTTGATCAAGGTATCGAGCACGCTCCCCAAGATCGCCGGCCTGCTTTATGAACTGCCGGGCCGGGTCAACGTGGGCTGCGACGGCGGCTTCGCCGTTCCCACCGCAGCGGCGCCCCACGCTTCGACCACCACGGGCTGCTCGAACCTGACCGCCGATACCAACGTCACCCTGACCATCCAGCCGGGCGTGATCCTGTACGGATCGACCGGCCAGTCGTGGCTCGCCGTCAATCGCGGCAACAAGATCAACGCGGTCGGCTCGGCCACCCAGCCGATCATCTTCACCAGCAAGGACAACGTCCTGGGCTATAATGACGACACTTCGCAGGGCCAGTGGGGCGGCGTAGTGCTGATGGGCCGCGCGCCGGTTACGGATTGCAACGTCGGCACGGTCGCCGGCGGCACCTGCGAGCGCGACACCGAAGGTTCGGCCGACCTTGCCCGGTTCGGCGGCGCCAATCCGACTGACAATTCGGGCCGCATGAGCTTTGTCCAGATCCGCTATTCGGGCTTCGTCCTTGGCGCGGGCAAGGAACTTCAGGCGCTGACCACCGAGGCGATCGGTTCGGGCACCGTGCTTGACCACATCCAGTCGCACAACAGCTCGGACGATGGTGCCGAATTCTTCGGCGGCAACGTCAACCTCAAGTACTACGTCGCCACGGGTGCCGACGACGATTCGCTCGACGTCGATACCGGTGCGCAGATGAACGTCCAGTACGCCCTGCTGCTGCCGCGCGCGACCAAGGGCGATGCCCTGTTCGAGATCGACAGCAACGGCGCCGAAGGCGATACCCCGCGCACCAAGCTGCACGTGTCGAACTTCGTCGCGATCCAGCCGCAGACCAGCGCCGACAACGAAGCCAACGACCTGGCCGCCGCCCTGTTCCGGGGCAACTCGGACGTTACGCTCAGCAACGGCCTGATCGTCGCGCCCAGCAACGAATGCATCCGCATGAACGGTTCGGGCACCACCCCGGCCACGCTGACCGCCCGTTCGGTCGCGTTGCAGTGCAATGGCACCAAATTCCTGGGTTCGGGCAGCTTCAACGCCTCGGCCGTGGCAAGCGCTTTCGGATCGGGCGCGAACAACAACAACGACAGCTTCACCAACACGCTCGCCAGCCTGTTCATCAACGGTGCGAACGAGAACGGCGTGACTGCGTTCGACGCCTCGACGCTGTCCAGCTTCTTCGCTGCCACCACCTGGATCGGCGCCGTGCGCAACACTTCGGACACCTGGTACGCGGGCTGGACCTGCAACAGCGCGACCGCGAACTTCGGTTCCTCGTCGAGCCTGTGCACCTCGCTGCCCGTCAACTGAGCTGCGGCTGCCTGACACGTTCGCTTGGGGGCAGCCACTTGCTGGCTGCCCCCGGCTTGTTTTCGAACCAGGGGAAATCTCATGTCCATCCCGTCGCGGCTGATCCGTGCCGTCCTGATTACCACGGCGCTCGTTTCGCCCACTCTCGCTCTTGCGCAGGTTACCGAACCCGATGCCGCGCAGCCGCAGCCCGCTGCCGAAGAGCCCGCGCAGGAGCAGGTCGAGGTTTCCGCGCCGGGCGGAGAGATCGTCGTCACCGGCAACCGCGTGCGCAATATCGAACGTTCCGCGCCGCAGGTCGTTTCGGTGCTGTCCAGCGCCGAGATCGCCCGGACGGGTGAGGGCAACATCGCCGGCGCGCTGGGCCGCGTGACCGGACTCAGCGTGGTCGGCAGCGGCTATGTCTATGTGCGCGGGCTGGGGGATCGCTATTCGCTGGCCCTGCTCAACGGTTCGCCGCTGCCCAGCCCCGAACCGCTCAAGCGCGTGGTGCCGCTCGATCTGTTTCCCAGCAGCGTGATCGCCTCTTCGCTGGTCCAGAAGAGCTATTCGGCGAACTATCCTGGCGAATTCGGCGGCGGCGTGATCAACCTCACCACCAAGGCCGTCCCGCGCGACCCGTTCCTGTCGATCGGCTTCGGCGTTTCGGGCGATACCGAAACGACCAGCCACCTGGGCTATACCTATTACGGCAGCGGCAGCGGCAGCGACTGGGCGGGCTTCGACAATGGCCCGCGCAATATTCCCTCCGCGCTCCAGTCGTTCCTGGACAGCGGCGCCCGCATCAGTTCGGGCACAGTCAACACCCCGGCCATCGCCAGCCAGCTGGTGACCGGCCGCAATTCCGCCGTGCAGCGCTGGAACCACCTGCCGGCCAATTTCTCCGGATCGCTGACCGGGGCCAAGTCGTGGGACATCGGTTCCACCAACCTCGGCGTGATTGCCGCCCTGGGCTACAGCAACAAGTGGCTGACCCGCCAGCCGCGCCAGCAGCGTTCGCTCAGCGCCGACCTCTCGACGATCGAATCCGATTTCACGTCGCTGAACACCGACAACCGGATCGTGGTCAACGGCCTGCTTGGCGTGGGCCTGGAATTTGGCGAGAACAAGCTGCGCTGGACCAACCTGATCATCCGCGACACGGTCAAGCAGGCCCGCCTGGCGCTGGGCAACCAGAACCAGACCAATGTCGATTACATGCGGCAGAACACCGCCTGGTACGAACGCCAGCTGATTAACACCCAGCTGGTTGGCGAGTTCAAGCTGACGCCCGATCTCAGCCTCGACCTGCGCGGCAGCTTTGCGAAGTCCCGGCGCAATGCGCCCTATGAACTGTACTTCGAATACCTGCGGACCAATGCTGCGGCCGATCCGCTGGGCGCCCATTTCGTCAACCGGCTGAACAACGGCAACGGCGGCGATGCGCGCGTCACCTTTTCGGAGCTGGACGAGAATCTGTGGTCGGCCAGCGGCGACCTGTCCTACCGCGCGCTCCAGGGCTTGACGGTCACGGTCGGCGGGGCCTTCTCGGATACCAGCCGCACCAGCTCGCGCCGCCAGTTCCAGTTCCTCGCTCCCGGGGTCTGCGAAGGCGTGCCGGCCAATCCTTCCTCGTGCATTCCCTCGGGCGTGACGATGCTGCGGCCCGATTACCTGCTTGCCCCGTCGGTGGTGAACGCGTTCAAGATCGGCCTGATCGAAAGCGACGAAGGCAATCCCGCCTTCCTGGCCCAGCTGCGCAATGCGGCTGGCTACGGCAAGGTCAACTGGCAGATCAGCGATGCGATCAGCCTTGATGCTGGCGTGCGCTATGAATGGGCCAGGCTGAAGGTCGATCCGATCCAGGTCTTCACCGTGCCCGGCGCGGCGACCACCGGGATCAGCCAGACCAACGGCTACTGGCTGCCGGGCGCGACGCTGACCTGGGAAGTCCAGCCGCAGATGCAGGTTCGCGTCTCTGCCTCGAAGACGATCGCGCGGCCCCAGTTCCGCGAACTGATCAACCAGCCTTACTATGACCCCGAATCCAACCGGGAATATCGCGGCAACCCGCTGCTGGTCGACAGCCAGCTGTACAACGCCGAAGGCCGGTTCGAATGGTACTTCGCGCCTGAACAGCGCCTTTCGGTGTCGGGCTTCTACAAGAAGATCGACCGCCCGATCGAAGCTTTCATCAACCCCTCGTTCACCACCTCCTACGCCAATGCGCCGCAGGCGACGCTCTATGGCGCGGAGTTCGACGTGAAGAAGCATTTCCAGCTTGGCGAGGAAGGGTTCTTCGCGGCGCGGCGGCTGGTGCTGGTAGGCAACTACACCTTCACCAAGTCGAAGCTGAAGGTCGCGCCGGGTGATCAGGTGGCGGTGTTCGGTGCCTTTTCCACTGCGGCCAGCGACTATTTCACCAATGGCGCCAAGCTGACCGGCCAGTCGGACCACATCGTCAACTTCGAAGTGGGCCTGGAGAACCAGGACAAGCTGTCGCAGCAGACGCTGATGATCACCTATGCCAGTGACCGGGTGGTCAGCCGCGGCGTGTTCGGATCGCCGCCGCAGCCCGACGTTTACGAGCGGCCGGGCCTGCGCGTCGATTTCGTCGCGCGCGAAGGCTTCACGCTGCTTGGCAAGGAACTGGAACTGAAGTTCGAGGCGCGCAACCTGACCGGGCGCCGCCATGTGGAATTCCAGCAGTCAGGCAAGAACCGGCTCGAGGTCAATTCCTACGACGTCGGCCGCACCTTCTCGCTGTCCGCTTCGCTGAAATTCTGATCACCACCCTGCGGGGAGGGGGCACTCTCCTCCGGTCAGAACACCTTGGGTCTGCCTTTCAAGAGAGGCAGACCCCACTTTCTTCGGAAATGACGAAGTCGCCGCACAGCAGGCGGATGACATCAGGGTTCGTCGAACACGTACCCCAGAGAGCGGACGGTCCGCAGGTCATAAGTGACGCCAGCAGCTCGCAAGGCCCTGCGCAGTCTTCCCACCCACACATCGACCGTTCGCTCGTCCATGGGTTGTTCCTGTTTGCCGAGAGCCAGAATCAACTGCTGGCGCGTGAAGACCCGACTGGGATGCTCCACGAAATAGCGCAGCAGCCGAAATTCGTTTGGCATCAGCCGGATCGGCTTGCCCTGCCATCGCGCCTGGAATGCCGCCTGGTCGATGGAAAGTTCCCCAAGCGTGGTGATCTTGCGCTGCGGCACTGCCAGATCATGGACGCGGTTCGAGAGAATCCGGTCGAGTATCCCCCGGCGTGTGGCCGGACCAAGCATATAGTCGTCAGCACCTGCGCTGAGCGCGCGCCGGCGTGCATCCTGATCGTCCTCGTTCAGGATCATCGTGATGCGGATCTTTGCAAGAGCAGGATCGCAGCGTAGCCGCCGGCAGATTTCCAGGCCGGAACTGTCTGGCATGGCCCATTCGATAAATGCCCAGCCGGCATTGTCGAGCAAGGGGAGGTCGCTTAGCCGGTTCAGGCGATGGAAGGTGATGATGAAATCGCCGTGACTGTAAGGCTGCATCCCGTCGGCCAGTTCACCCGAAACGATTAGATCAATCTGACGCATCAATTTTTACCCCTGATGCGTCTCGCTACCTCCGGCGCTTTACGTCACGGTGACGATTCCATGTCTGCGGGGTGTCAACAGGATTGCACCGGGCTATTCCTGGCCGGGTCGGGCGCGGACGGCTTGCCTTAGGGGCTGGAAACGAGGTCGATGCCCACAGCAGGACTTCTTCCGGCAAGGTCACCTAGTCTTACAGCTTCGCTGCCCAATGAAAAACGGCGGGCCGTCAGGCCCGCCGTTCTCATTCCAGGGTTGCTCCGGATCAGAAGCGATATTGCAGGGACACGGACCCGCGGCGATCGTCCGACCCGTCACCCGTGACGAGGCCGACGCCCGCGCCAATGCTGAAGTTGGCCGAAGGCCGCCAATCCACCTTGAGATCGAGCACGGCTGCATCGCGGCCAGCATCGGTGGTCAGCACGGTGAACGCCGATCCGCCCGCCAGGCGGTGCGTGCCGGGCGCGTCCAGTTCGCCAAAGGCATGGCGCCAGCCGGCCGAACCCGACAGGTCGAACGCGCCGAGCGAGACCCCGTTGAGGCGGAGGCCGGCAGTGGTCAGGACCAGGTCGTTCGTTGCCTTGGTGACGCCCAGCGCGGCCGAACCGCCGGTCTCGGTGAAGGCTTCCGTCTGCGCGGCCGCCATCGACACATTGGCGAACGGCGCGATTTCCGCGTCGCCGACCGCAATGTCATAGCTGGCATCGAGATAGCCGTGGATGACCGAACCGTCATAGGCGGCGGAGAGCCGCTGGCTGACGGCCAGCACCGGCGAAACGAAGGCCGCGGTGCGCGCGGTCTTGAGGTCCGCCTCGGTATAACCGACGCCGCCCCGCAGGGTCAGGCCGCCCAGATCGCCGTCGAAGTAGGCAAGGATATGCTTGCGCGTGATGTCGGCGCGGGCATCGCCGCGGCGGGACACGACCTTGCCTTCGTCATAGCCGATCGCGGCGCCGATGCGCAGGCCGCCGCCGACATGGACGTCCCC
>Ga0116179_1000996_pt1 | contig 21461 bp, 21 predicted proteins | sample AD_UKC071_MetaG_FD_89751 | JGI IMG/M metagenome (GOLD analysis project Ga0116179, IMG submission 89751) | Active sludge microbial communities of municipal wastewater-treating anaerobic digesters from USA - AD_UKC071_MetaG | ecosystem: Engineered > Bioreactor > Anaerobic > Digestate | place: USA...
GGCCGGGAGTAGCTTCCGACCTGAGCGGCTCACCCCTGCCGGTGTCGTTGCGAGGACGTATTGTCCATGGACGAGGACTTCTTCACGGCACGGGAGGGTGAGACCCCGGCCCCGATTGCTGCGGTCCCGGTGACTTGTCGGCAAGCGTCTCTACCGTAGGCAGTACGCCACCTTGTTCCCGGGACGGCAGATCCCAGCCACCATCTAGGGTCCCTGCGCCACTAACGACCTACACCCCGAACGCAAGGCACGCGTAGGTCGGCATCGATCCTGGGGTTGTCAAACACTCACCGCCCGGCAACCAGGCGGACGAAGTCGGCGACGTCGTCGAGCATCTCCACCAGGTGCTCGGGTTGGCCCGTCCACACCATGCGTGAAGTCGGCAACCCGGCCACGATCATGGACGCCGCCAGGTCGTCTACCGCCATTCCCCGGGGCGCCGGGCGAGCGGCGATCTCGGCCGCGCGTCGCCGCTGGTCGGCGGTGAGCCCTGCCCACCAGGCATCAAGGGAACCGGCTTCGATCATGGTCCGATTCTGCCAAGGCGCGGGGTGTGTGAACCGGTTTGCCCTGGATTCGGGCTGACTCGACCCAATCGATTCTGGGTGAATCAAGTGCAAATCAGCTCACCTGCGGCCGCGAGGCCCCATGAGCGCCCCGGCTCAGGGCCTGAGTTTGGGTGCGGAGCGCTCCCAATGACAGAATGAGCGACCGTTGGGGCATTAGCTCAGTTGGTAGAGCACCTGCTTTGCAAGCAGGGGGTCAGGGGTTCGAGTCCCCTATGCTCCACTCTCTTTGCGCGATGACTCGCTAATGTCGTGTCATGGACCTACCGGACGGCTACCTGGACGCCCTCAGCGACGAGTTGGCGCCCTACGGCTTCGAATTCGGAGCGACCACCCCCGATGAGGACGGCGGCTTGGCGCTGCGCTACCAGGCCGACCCTGAGTCATTCGCTCGCGAGTTCCCGCAGGCAGGCGTCGAGGATTCCTACGGCGTCCATTGGCCGCCTCCCCACCTCGCCCTCTGGCTACGGTTCGACCGCCACGGCGACCCGTACGAAATCTCGTTCGAGACCTTCGACCTGCTGGCCGACACCGCGTCCAATGATCCGCAGCTCAACGCCCGGCTGAACACGCTCGAAGATCCGTCCGACCAGGCGAGCGCTATCGGTGAGGCGCTCTACGCCGCGCTGCATCCCCAGCACCACGAGTACTCCGACTACCTGGAGTGATCCGGGTCCAGTCTGACTGGCTGATCGCTACCAGACCAGCGTCAGCCGATGCGATCGGTTTCGGCTGCCCAGACCGCAGCCGCGTCCTGGTTGCTTGTCTGCCAGTACTTCCAGGCCACGTAGCCGGCACCGGCGAGTACCAGAACAGCGCGTAGTACCTTCTTCAAGACTCCTCCAGCTCTACTTGGTCGGCTCTGCGGACGCCTGGGTGGCTACCGCCAGCGACGGGTTCGCCAGTGCGAAGTCGTCGGTGGCAAACGCTTGGCGCAGTGCGTCCATCGAGCGTTCCTCGGCCAGGACTGCACGGGCGCCACTGCGGGTCACCGCTACCTGAATGGTGGCGATCTCGTCCGCGTGCACCTTCGACTCCACCAGGATGGCCTGGATCTCGTCCGTGGTCAGGCTCTCGTCGAGCTTCAGGCACGGGGTCAACGCGTTCAGCACCCGATCGAACCTGGTGGGCTCGGTGATCGCCGAGCCAGCGGACGCCCGCACGAGGGTGGCACGTAGGATCTCCGCGGACGCGAGCGAACGGTCGTGCGCCGGAATGCTCGACAGGCGTTCGACGGCCTGGGCGCCGCTGACGAGGTCACCGTCCAGTTCGATCCCGCCCAACGCGTCCACCACATGGGCGAACCGGTCGCGGTCGATCTGCACCAGGTGATCCATCCGCGCCCCAGTCATTCGCTCGAGTTCGCGCATCACCAGCAGCGGATCGCGACGGTTGGTCGACGCCAGTGAGCCGGACGAGCCCTGCAGATCGATCGGGAACGCGATCAGCGTAAGTTGCTGCCGCGACGCCGAGAGGTGGGCCACCACCAGCGCATCGAGAGCGTCCGCGGACGTGCTGGTGAGTACGTAGTTCACCGCGTTGACGCCGTCGACGACCACTGCGGACGGCCGTCCGGAATACGAGCCGAGTGAGCCGATCCGATCAATCTCGGACGAGGCATCGGAGACGCGGTTCAGGTAGACGGTGAGCAGCGCCACCGCACCAACGGACACCGCGGTGGCGCCGATGAGCAGCACGATCGCGAGCCGGTCCAGCCAACTCCTACCCACGGCGCGCGCCTGCGTACCCTCCGTCATCCCACCTCCTGTCCGCGCCAAGCCTAGGCGGGTGAGGCAACCATGCGCCGCCGACTCCAGGCAGCGCTGCCACCGGTTAGCCTTTCCCCATGCCTGCGGAGAACCAGCGACAGGCGGACGCACGGCGCCGCCACGAACTCGCCGCCGCGGCTGTTGCCGCTGAGGCGGCCGCAGCCCAGGTCCAATTGGACGCGTTCGTGGCGCGGCTGACGGCCGCGTCCATCGATCCAGAGCCGTTGCAGGCCACGCTGCTGAACGGCTCCAGGGTGAAAACCGACAAGGTCGGTTGGTATCTCAACGCCGCCCAGACACTCGCGATCGGCCCGGACGGCACCTACTACCAACTGGTCACATCGGGAGGCCCGCTGGCCAGGTTGAGCGGCGTGCGGATCGGTCCCGGGACGCCAACCCTGGTTATCGGACGTGGCGGCCGTGACGGCGAGACCGGCGATCTCGCGGACTTCATCGACCGCGCTTGGGCTCGCTACGCGGCCGAGTGAGCTCACTACCGACCCCAGAGACGGCACCAGGGGGCCGCTGGATATCCGAGCAGCTCCCTGGGCGTCTAGGGGGCGACCTCTGCGGGTCGCGTGTTGTATTGATTCAGTACACAGCGTAGAGCGCTTTCACCGGTCGTTTCCACCAACGGCACGCGTTGTTGTGTAATCGTTAACATTGGAGATCATCCTCCTGTCCTAAGCGAAGTTTTTGGCTGTCCGAGATTGACAACAACTGGGCGGGTTCGGGCAACACCCCGGACAACACCCGTTCGCGAAGCTGGCCGGCATGGCGGTGAGTGGAGTTCTGGGAGCGCTGGAAGCGGAGTGGAGCCGCTTCGCGGACGGGTCCTCAACCCGGGTATTGCGGTGGGCGGAGCTTGACCGGGCACTGCTCGGCTGCCGTGGGGTGGACGCCGTCCTGGCTCGCATCCGGCGCGAGCCCGATGCCGTCCTGGCCGCGCTGCTACGCATCGGACAGGGTGGTGACCAGTTGGCCCTGCTGGTGGTGGTGAAGGCGATGCTGGGAAAGTTGGTGCTGCTGAGCGCCGGTCGACCCGATGTGCTGATCGAGGCGATCTCCGAGATGTGGCTGGCGACGGCGGAGTACCCGGTCGCCCGCCGGCCCCGTTCGATCGCAGCCAATCTCAGTTGGACGGTGAGCCGTCGGATTCGAGCATCGCCACCACGCACGTCCGCGCCGCTCACGGTCGAACCAGCGGCAGCGACGCCAGATCCGGACGCGAGCACGACTCTTGCGGACGCACGTCGATTGGGCCTGATCGACGAGCTCACCCATCGCACGCTCTGGGCGGTGTACGTAGCCGGCCTGACCAGCTATCAGGCCGCCGCGGTGCTGGACACCACACCCGACCTGGTCAGGTGGCGCTGCAGTCGGGCGATCAGGCGGCTCCGCGAGCAAGCGGAACTACTGGCGTCCTGACTCGGCTGGTCGAGTCTGTCGAGGCCCCGCTGGTCGAACCTGCCCAGACCGCGACTGGTCGAGCTTGGCCTGCCGCGAGCCTGTAGTCGAACCTCGGGCGGTCGGGGCTGCGGACCTGCTTGGTAACGTGCAGGCCATGGCTACCGCTCTGGTCACCGGCGCCACCGCCGGCATCGGCGCTGCCTTTGCTCGGGCGCTTGCCGAACGCGGGCACGACCTGGTGCTGGTCGCCCGCAACCGGGAGCGGCTGGCAGCGAAAGCCGCCGAGCTTGAGGCACTTGGCGTCCGTGTCGAGGTGTTGCCCGCCGAACTGGCCGACCGTGCGCAAGTGGCGACAGTGGCCGCGCGACTGGAGCAGGCGGAGCAGCCGATCGAGATACTGGTCAACAACGCCGGCTTCGGGCTCAAGGCAAAGCTGCTGGATGTGGACGTCCGCGAACACGACCAGGCCTTCGATGTGATGTGCCGGGCAGTGCTCGTGCTCGGCGGTGCGGCTGGCCGCGCGATGAGCGTCCGCGGTCACGGCCAGATAATAAACGTCGCCTCGCTGTCCGCCTGGATCACGCAGGGCAACTATTCGGCGGTCAAGGCATGGGTGAAGGTCTACTCCGAGAGCTTGGCCAACGAACTGCACGGAACCGGGGTGACCGTAACCGCACTATGTCCCGGGTGGGTGCGCACCGAGTTCCATGACCGAGCCGGCATTCGCACCGGCAGCATCCCGGACTGGATCTGGGTGGATGCCGATCGCGTGGCTCGGGAAGCACTCGATCACGCTGCGCGCGGCCGAGTGCTCTCAGTACCGACCAAGCGCTGGCAGGTGGCCCGCTTCGCCATGCAGTTGGCGCCGCGTCCGCTGGTGCGCGCTGCGTCCAGAATGCTGACCAAGAGCCGTGGGCAGTAACGGATCGTCTCGGATTGCGCGACAATGGCGAGGAATCGAAGAGAGGATCGCCAGTGGCTGATTCGGGTACCGGCAGCTATTCCGCGGCGGCACCGGCGGCTGCGCGACTAGTGGCGCAGCACCTGGTGATGAAGCCGTATATCTGGTCTGCGCTCTCAGTGCACACCCACGGCATGCGCAACCTGGAGACGCTGAAGCCGCCGTTCATCGTGATCGCGAACCATTCCAGCCATCTGGACGCGCCCCTGATCTATGGCGCGCTGCCGCGGCGGCTGTCGCGCAATCTGGCCGCGGCGACCGCGGGCGACTACTTCTTCAACGCCTGGTACAAGGCGCTGCCGACCAAGCTCTTCTTCAACTCGTTCCCGGTCGCGCGGCAGGGGCACGCGAACCGGGCCGGGCAGCGGGGTCTGGCTGCGCACCTGGTGAATGACGGCGTCCCGATCCTGATCTTTCCCGAGGGCACGCGCTCGCGGACGGGTGCGATGGCCAACTTCACCCCGGGGGCGGCCGCGCTGAGCATTTCCCGGAATGTGCCGGTACTGCCGATCGCCCTGGTCGGTGCTTACGCGGCGATGCCGTACGGGGCCAACGTCCCGGTTCCCGGACGTCCGCACGTCCACGTGGTGATCGGACGGCCGTTGCGCGCGGCGCCCAGCGAGATCGCGCACCAGTTCTCGGAACGGTTGCACCGCTACGTGGTGGAGATGCATGACACCACCGCTCGGGCCTACGGCATGCCCACCCAGGCCGATTTCGCGCGCGCCGTCGCATTGCGGACCGCCGCGGCCCAGGCCGACGAGGCCCAGAAGGCCCCGGTGATCGAGCTCAGCCGTCCCAACGATGCGCAGTCCGCGGTCGTTGAGCCGGTTCCGGAACCGTCCCCCGAAACCGAGCCCACCACCGAGGACCCGCCGGCCAAAGCCGGCTGATCCAGGACCGGTCGTCCCGGCCACCCCTCGTCCCAGACTCCGGGCTCAGCCGGCGGCGATTACGGCGGCGAGGGATGTGGTTCGGCGCCTGGCGATCGCGACCGAGCTCGCGGCTACGCCGAGGATCAGCCAGCCGACGAGCAGCAGCACTGCGATCGTTGCGCCGCTCGACTCGGTCACGATCGCGCGGATCGCGTCCAGCGCCGGAGTCAACGGCGAGAACGGACGCAAGGCCTCGAACAACCCCGGCGCCGCGGACGTAAGCGCGTCGGCCGTAGTCAGCACCGCAAAGCCGATTGCGACCAGGCGTCCGACGCCGCCGAACCAGGAAACCAGCGCATGGTTCAGCACTACGAACGTCACCCCGGCCAGCAACAGCACCGCCGTGATCGCCAGCCACTTCTGCGGCGAAACGTTCAATCCGAACTGCGCGAGGCCCGACACCACGAGTGCCTGGATGCCCACAACTACGACACCCGGCAGCAGCGACCGTCCGATCAGCACCGCCGTCGGCTCGGACGAACTCAGCAGCCCACCCGCGATTGCCTTCGTCACCGCGTACACCGCGAGCGCGCCCAGCCACAGCGCCAGCACCAGCACCAGGCTGATCCACCCGACGTTGGCGTTCGCCAACCCGGCCAGGTCGTCGGTCTGCACCGGCGAAGCCACCACAGTGGCCAGCGTCTCCCGATCGGATTCCGAATAGCTGGGGAGCTTGTCCTTGCCCTCGGCGATGCCGTCCGACATCTCCCGCATGCCGTCGGCCAGCTTCGTGCCGCCGTCCGCCGCGCTGATCAGGCCGGCGCTCAACTCGTCGACGCCGTCGGCCAGCTGCCCGGCCCCGTCCGCTGACTGACCGATCCCGTCCACCAGCGCCGGTAGCCCGTCCGCGAGTTCGTCCGCACCGTCGGCGAGCTTGCCGATGCCGTCCACCAGCGCGGGCATACCGTCCGCCAACTGATCGGCGCCGCCGGCCAACTGGCTCACCCCGGACGCGAGCGCGGGCAGCCCTGCCGCCATCGTCTGCAGGCCCTGGTCGAGCTGGGTGCCGCCGGCCTTCAGCTGAGCCAATTGCTTCTTCTGTGCAGCCACTTCGTCAGGGCTCGGCACACCCGAGAGCTGACCGGCGATCTGGCCCAGCCCGTCGTCGAGTCCACCGGCCACATCGAGCAGGCTGACCCCGTTCTGCTTGGCTTCCAACCCTGCGGCGGCCGCCTTTCCGCCAGCCGCTACCCCGGCACCAGCACCGACCTGCATCGCGTTCCTGACCAGGTCCTCGCAGCCACCATCGCCGCCGCACGCCGCGAGCAGCCCCTTGCCCTCGCTACTAGCCAAGGCGCCCTGGTAGGCGCCTGCGACCAGATCGCCGTTCGAGCCGAGCTTCTCCAGCTGCGACTGGTAGGCCTTGAGGCCACCGTTCAGTCCGCTGGCCGCCTGGCTCAGCTGCTTGATCCCGCCGGCCAGCGCCACCTGCCCGTCGAGGGAGTTGACTGTCTGGTCGATCAGCGTGCTCACGCCCGCCACGTAGCTGGTCAGCCCGCTGGACAGTTCCTTGCTGCCAGCCGGCAGATCCTTGGTGCCGGTCTCAAGCTGGGCCAGCCCGTCCGCCAACTGCCGTGTACCTTCGGGCAGTTCCTTGGTCTTCTTGTGCAGGGTGCCCAGTCCGTCGGCCAGTTGCCGGGTGCCCGAGGGCAGGTCCGCGGTCTTGGTGTGCATGGTGTCCAGACCGTTGGCGAGCGCACGGGCGCCGGTGTAGAGCTGCTTCGACCCGTCCGCGGCCTCACCGATGCCGTCCGCGAGCTTCTCGGCCCCGTCCGCCAGCTCGGTGGCCCCGTCCGCCATCGTCACGAACTGCTCGCCCATGTCGTTGAAGCCGATGTAGATCTGGTCGAGATACGACTCGGTGAGCATCTGGTTCAGCATCTTCGCGGCCTCAGCGGCCACCAGCTTGCCCAGCGTCGCGTCCGCCACCCCGGCGACCGGCGAAGTGTGCACCTGGATCGTCGCCTGCTTGGCCTGGTCCCCCTCGTTCTCGGCGAAGGACGTGGCCGCAGCCGAGAAGTTCTCCGGGATCACCACCATCGCGGCGAACTCACCGGTGGTCAGTCCAGCGCGGGCGTCGGCCTCGTCGGCGAGCACCCAGGTGAGGTTCTCCTGGCGATCGGAATCGACCAGGTTCGCGGTCAACTGGCGGCCGAGTGGGGTGTACTGGCCGTCCAGCTCGACCGGCTCGTCAAGATTCACCACCGCAGCCTGCACCGTGTGCAAGCGGTTGTCCGAGTTCACCCCTGCGAAGAGGAATCCGCCCGCGACCAGCAGTGGGACCAGGATCAGCCCCAACAGCGCGTACCACTTCGCCGGCGTGGAATTCACGAGTTCGGCCTTCATTTCGCTCCTTCCAGCGCGAGGTGGGAGGTCAGCTTCAGCACCCTGAACGGCACCGGCAGCTGCGCCTCAAGATCGGATCCCGGCATCACGCCGAGAACCCAAGTCGTCGGCTCTTCGGCCTTGGCGGACGCGGCCAGCGCGGCCAGCAGCGCGGCGTCCCGGGAGCTGGAGAGCTCGTCGGCACTGTCCACGCACACCAGGCCGCCGGCCTGCTTGGTGAGCACCTTCTTGAAGTCCGGGACGGTCGGCCCGAGCACCGGCGCCTGGCGGCGCAGCACCGGCGACTCCTCCGGAAGCACATACCCGAGCACCTTCAGCTTGCCTTCGGTGAGCTTCACCCGTCCGGCGATGGCCAGCAGCAGGGCGCGACGTTGGGCGTGCTCGCCCTCGATCACCAGCACCTCGCCGGGCTGGACGCTGAGCGCGAGGTCGGTGAACAGCGTCCGCCGATCGGTGCGGGCGGTCAGCCCCTCGCCGACGATCGCGGATGTGTCGTCGGGCGACGGCCACTGGGCCAGGTGCACCTGCCGGGTGAGCGCTTCGCCCTCGATGTCGAGCGCGGGCAACCGCCGGTCGAGCCACTTCGGCAGCCACCACGCGTGCCGTCCGAGCAGTTTCATCACCGCCGGCACCAGGGTCATGCGGACGACGAACGCGTCCAGCGCGACGCCCACGGCCAGGCCGAACGCGATCGGCTTGATCGCACCCTCGCCGGCGGGAACGAAGAACGCGAACACCGAGAACATGATCAGCGCCGCAGCCACGACCACCTTCGACGAGTGCACGAAGCCGTCCTCGACCGAGCGTTCGACGTTGCCATGGACGTATTCCTCACGCATCCGGGACACCAGGAACACCTCGTAGTCCATGGCCAGGCCGAACAGGATGCCCATCAGGATGATCGGCAGGAAGCTGATCACCGGACCGGCTTCCGGGAGGTTGATCAACTGCTTGAACCAGCCCTGGTTGAAGACCAGTGTGGTCGCGCCGAAGGCCGCCGCGACGCTCAGCAGGTAGCCCAGCGCGGCCTTGATCGGCACCCAGATCGACCGGAACACCAGGGCCAGCAGCACCAGCGACAAGCCGACCACGAAGACGCCGAACGGCACCAGGGCGGCACTCAGCCGGTTGGTGACGTCGATCTGGATCGCGGTGAAGCCGGTGATCTCGGTGTTCACGTCGTAGCGCTGCTGCCATTCGGCCTGGCGTTCCCGCAACTGCTCGACCAGCGCCGCGGTCGCCGGATCGTCCGGGCCGGTGGTCGGGATGATCTGGACCATGCCGGTGTCGACGTTCGCGTTCGGTGTGGCCGCGGCGACCATCTTCACGCCGGGCATGGCCTCGATTTCGGCCTTGAGCCCGTCCAGCACCTCAACCGGGTCATCAGACTCGACGATGCCGACGATCATGATCAGCGGACCGTTGAAACCGACCCCGAAGGTCTCGGTGATCGCGTCGTAGGTCTGGCGGTCCTGGGTGCCGGGCAGCGAGCGTCCGGACGTGGGCAGGGCCATCTGCAGATCCTTGGCCGGGTAAGCCAGCCCCCCGAGCGCCACCAGGACCACTGCGATGGTGACCAGCGGCCACTTGGTGACCACGTTCACCCACCAGGTGGACGCGCTGAACTTGCGCTTGATTGGGGGTTCGGTCGCACCTGAGTTCAGGGGAACAGCCCCTGAGCCTGAAGGAACGACCCCTGAGCTTGACGAAGGGGGTTGGTCAAGCGCAGCCCCCGTTTCCGACGCTTCGCCCTGCACACCCCGACTCCCCCGAGTCTTGGATTTGGGACGCAACCGCTCGCCGGCGAAGCCCATGAACGCCGGCAGCAGGGTCAACGCGAGCACGACCTCGAACGCGACCGTGAGCGAGCCGAAAACGCCCATCACGGTCAGGAACGGCAGGCCGGCGAGACTCAACCCGATCAGAGCGATGATCACGGTCAGGCCGGCGAAGACCACCGCTGAACCGGCCGTGCCGACCGCCCGCGCCGCGGATTCCTCCACGTCCATACCGGTGGCGAGCTGATCCCGGTGCCGGGAGATGATGAACAGCGCGTAGTCGATGCCCACCGCGAGCCCGAGCATCACCGCCAGGATCAAAGTGGTCGAGCTGATCGTGATCACACCGGACGCGATCTGCACCGCCAGCACCCCGAGCCCGACGCCGGCGATCGCTGTCCCGACCGGCATCATTGAGGCCACCACCGAGCCGAGCGTGGCGATCAGCACGATCACCGCAACGCCCAGACCGAGGGCCTCCACCGCGCTGATCTTGGGCACGTGGATCGAGAAGACCTCGCCACCCATCAGCACTTTCGAGCCGGGCAGGGTCTTCTCAAGCGTCTGGCCAGTCTCGGTGAGCTCCTCGCGCTGCGCGTCCGTGATCGTGGAAGCCTGGCCCTCCACGCGCACATTGGCCCGGCCGCTGGTGCCGTCCTCGCTGATCAGCCCGTCGACGTGCTCGCTGAACGGTCCGATCACGCCGCGGACGTAGGGCAGCGCGTCCATGCGGTCGGTCCAGTCCTCGATCGCGGCCGTCACGTCGGCGTCCGTCAGCTTCTTGCCATCGGGCGCGGTGATCAGGACGGTCGCGGACGCGTCCGCTGCCTCGGGGAAAGTGACCTTGAGCTGAGCGAGTGCCTTGGTCGAGCTTGCCCCGGGCACCTCGAAGACGTCATCGAAGTCGCCACCGACGGCCAGCGCGAGGCCACCGAAGAGCACCAGGATGATCGCCCACACGCCGACCACGCGTCCGCGCAGGCGGTAGCAGGCTCGTCCGATTCGATAGAGGTAAGCGGACACGTGCGCCCTTCCGGCTCCGGTAATACGTTCCGTTTCGCTGTCGCGAGCGGTTCGATACAGTAGTGTATTCAATACAGGTCCGTATTGAAAAGGGCGGAGGCCACCGTGGACAACCACCCCACCCTCACCCCGCGACGCGTCCAGACCCGCGAGAAGCTGATGGACGCGGCGGTTTCCCTCTTCGCAGAGAAGGGTGTGCTGGGCGCCAGTGTCGAGGAGATCTGCGAGCGTGCCGAGTTCACCCGCGGCGCCTTCTACTCGAACTTCGCCAGCAAGGACGAGCTCTGTCTTGCGGTGATGAACCGGCAGGCCGAACGCGACCTGGCCGCAGCCGCGCGAACGGTCGCCGGGCTGGTGGACGACATGACCGCGCCCACGTCGCTGGACGAACTGATCGAACGAGCCGTCGGTGTCTTTCTGGCCACGCAGCCGCGGGATCCCGAAGACCTGGTGGTCTCGATGGAGCTGCGGCTGTACGGCGTCCGCAACCCCAAGCTGCGCGAACCGCTGCTGGCGCTCACCGACGAAGTCGCGGCCGAGCTAGGTGGCATCATGGCCCAGGCATTGACTCGCGAGCGCGCCCGGATGACCGTCCCGATGAGCCAGGCGATCGACTTGCTGCACGCCGTCTACGTGCACAGCGGCATCACCGCGCTGTTGAACGGACTGGAACCCGACGACGAGTCGCGCCGGCGGCAGCTGACGGTGTTGCTGCGCTCGCTGGTGACCGTCGACTGATCCGGGCAAGATCAAATTGGGTTCGATCCGGCGCTGACCGGCTGGCTGCGGCCGGATAGGCTCAAGCCATGACCGCTACGGCCAACGAATACCCTGACCTGAACTCCTCCAAGCTGGCGATCGTGGGTGCCGGCTCCGTCGGCACGTCGATCGCGTACGCGTCAATGATCCGCGGTTCGGCGCGGCAGATCGCGCTCTACGACATCAACACCAAGAAGGTCGAGGCCGAGGCAGCAGACCTGGCCCACGGCACCCAGTACACGCCCACCTCCCAGGTCACCGGCGGCTCCGACATCGAGGTGGTCAAGGACTCATCGATCGTCATCATCACCGCGGGCGCCCGGCAGCATCCAGGACAGACCCGCATGGACCTGGCTGCAGAGAACACCAGGATCCTGTCCGAACTGATGCCACGACTTCTGGATCAGGCGCCGAATGCCATCTACGTGCTGGTAACCAATCCCTGTGACGTGCTCACCGTGGTGGCGCAGAAGGTGTCCGGGCTGCCGCCCAATCGGGTCTTCTCGACCGGCACGATGCTTGACACCGCCCGGGTCCGCTGGGCCATTGCCAAGCGCGCGCGGGTGGCGCAGTCGAACGTGCACGCGGTGATCATGGGGGAGCACGGCGACACCGAGTTCGCGATCTGGTCGAGCGCGTCCATCGCCCAGGTGCCCATCCGCAAGTACCGCGACGAGGCCGGCCACCGTGTGTTCAGTGAAGAGATCCTGGCTGAGATCGCGCACGACACCACCCACGCCGCCTACTCGATCATCGAGGGCAAGGGTGCGACGAACTACGCGATCGGCCTGACCGGCGCCCGGCTGACCGAAGCGATCCTCAAGCAGCAGCGCAAGATCCTGCCGCTCTCCAGTGTGCTGACCGACTACCGCGGCGTGTCCGACGTCGCCTTGTCGGTGCCGAGCATGGTGACCGAGAAGGGAATCGAGCGCGTCTTCGAGGTGCCGATGGACGCTCATGAGATCGCCCTGTTCCAAAACTCCGCCCGGCACGTGCAGGCAACCTGCCGGGAGTTGGGCTTCTGACTCGCTGACTGCTTGTTCTGGCGCGGATCGCGTGGATCGCGTTCCCGGCTAGTTGGCTTCGGGCGGCTGAACCCGAGTTCGATGGCATTTGGGGCGGGTTGGCCCGACTGATCCAGGCAAAACCCGGTTTTCGATGGCTTATCGGGCTGCTGGCGAGGGTCGATAAGCCATCCAGCTCGGGTCAGGCTCACCCGCGACGACGACAGGGCGCTGGTATGCCATCCAAGTCGGCATTGGCTTCGTCGCACCGCTTGAGGCGTTGCGGCGCGACGCCTCAGACCGGACGGGACGCAAACAGCCCGAGTCCGAGCTCAGATGCCAGCCGGGCCGCAGCTTGCACCCCGCGGACGCTGTTGCCGGCCTCGTCCAGGCGCGGCGAGAACGAACCCAGGCCACCTTTGCCGGGAGACACCGTGACGATGCCACCGCCGATGCCCGACTTGCCGGGCAGTCCGACGTCGTAGAGCCACTCCCCCGAACGCTCGTACATGCCCGCGGTCGCCATCACCGCCAACACGTGGTGGCATAGGGCGGACGGGATCACTTGCGCACCGGTGACCGGGTTGCGTCCGCCGTCGGCAAGAGTCGCGCCCATCATGGCGAGGTCGTGCGCTGTGACCAGCAGGCTGCTCTGCCGGCTGTAGAGCTCCAGCGCAACCTCAGGGGCGGACGCGAGCGCACCCTGGCCATGCAACGCGGCGGTGATCTCGCGATTGCGGAAGTTGGTCGCGCTCACGCTTTCGTAGAGGGCTGAGTCGATCGCCAACTCGCGCCCGGCGAATGCGGACAGGCCGGTCAATAGGTGCGCCCAACGGCCCTCTAGTCCGTTGCCCGGGAGGCGGCTGCAGGTGGCGATCGCGCCGGCGTTGACCATGGGGTTCGTGCGTCCGCCGGAAGCGGCCAACACCGGGTCGACCGCGTTGAACGCCTGCCCGGTGGCATTCACGCCAAGTTCGTCGCGGGCCCGCTGCGCACCGATGTGCGCGCAGACCAGGGCGAAGGTGAACGGCTTGGCGACGCTCATCATGGCGAAGCCCGCGAAGGCGTCTCCTTCATCGAAGACCCGGCCGTCGCTGGCCACTACGCACAGCCCGAACTTCTCCGGGTCCGCGTCCGCCAACGCTGGGTAGACCGGGGAGTTCGCGCCCGTCCGGTTGTTGAGCACGTCCGCGTACGTCGCGGCGAGCGCACGCCGCACGTCCGGGCTGGGCGCCAGGCGTCCGGTGGAAACGAAGTCGTCGCTCACGCCGCGACCTTAGCTTGAACAGAATGGGGACGGTTCCTTTTCCGTTCACTTTTTCCACAGACCAATCGCTCACAGCCAGGACACCTGTGGATAACTGGAGGGAAAAGGAACCGTCCCCTTTGCGTTCAGTAGGGTTCGGGCATGACTCACGTCCTGGTGACCGGCGGGGTGCGTAGCGGCAAGTCGAGCTACGCCGAGGCTCTGCTTGACGCGGACGCGGCCGTCACCTACCTCACCCCCGGCTATCCCGCGGACGCCGTGGACGCCGAGTGGGCCGCCCGGGTGGCCGCTCACCAGCTGCGCCGTCCGCCTGCCTGGCGGACGATCGAGTCGCTCAACCTCGCCGAGACGCTCCGCGCAGTCGACGGCCCAGTGCTGATCGACTGTCTTGGCACCTGGCTGACCAGACTCTTCGATGCCTGGGACGCGTGGGAGGACGACTCCGTCCATCACCTCGGCCGTTTGGACGGCGAGCTGTCCACGCTCGCTGCAGCCGTGCGCGAACACACGTCCGATGTGATTGTGGTGACCAATGAGGTGGGCTGGGGCGTGGTGTCTGCGTACAAGTCCGGACGGGTTTTCGCCGATCAGCTTGGCCGGGTGAACCAGGCCATCGGCGCAGCTTGCGACCAGGTTGTGCTGATGGTGGCCGGACGAGCCCTGATGCTTCCTGACGGAAGCGGCGGCCCTTCCTGACAGTCGCGGGTCCGCAAGGCTCTCAGCCCGGTTCGTCGTCAGGCCCGGATCATCCAGACCACTAGCAGCACCGTCGCGGCCACCTCGACAATGGCGCCGAGAACATCGCCGGTCACACCGCCGAAGCGTTTCTTGCTGCGCAGCAGCAGCCAGGTGCACGCCACCACTGCCCCGATCAGGGCGATGCCCGGCAGCCACCAAGCGCGGCCGTCGACGCAGGCAAGTCCCTGCAACGCCGCTAGCCAGACCGCCAGCGCCACAACCGCTGCAGCCGCCGGGATGCTTTCGGCCACCAGCGCACCCAGCCCGCCCGGACGCGCTGCCGGCAGCCCGACGCCGCAGCCCAGCAGCAGCGCGAACCGCGACACCGCCAGGAGCACCGCGACCACCAGCCACCCGTAGGGCCGTTCCAGCAGCGCACCGCTTGCGATCACCTGAGCCAGCAGCACCAGCACCAGAGCGACCGTCCCCATCGGACCCACGTCGCCGCGCTTCATGATCTCCAGCGCACCGGACGCGTCCCTGCCGCTGCCCAGTCCGTCCACAGTGTCGGCGAGCCCGTCCAGGTGCATCGCGCGCGTCCCGAACGCCATGGCACCCATCGCGGCCACTCCGCCTAACAGGCCGGGCAGCCCCAGAGCCACCGCCCCGAAACCCAATCCGGACGCCATCAGCGTCACCGGCAGCACCGCCAGCGGCGCCACCAGCATCGCGACCCGCGCCTGCTCGCGTCCGATGGTTTCCGGCGGACGCACCGGAACGATCGTCAGCAGCCCCAGCGCCAGCCGAAACCCAGCGCCGAGGTTCACGTCAGGTCAGCCAGCTGCGCGATGCCGGTCAACGCGGCCACCGCCGACCGCAGCATCGGGACGGCCAACGCCGCGCCGCTGCCCTCGCCGAGCCGCATCGAGAAGTCGACCAGCGGCTTCAGCCCGAGCCGATCCAAGCCCAAAGCCTGGCCTGGTTCGGTGGAACGATGCCCGGCGCGCAGCCAGGCTTTGGTCCCGGGGGCGAGGTCCTCGGCAACCAGGGCTTCAGCCACGGAGATCACCCCGTCCAGCAGCACCGGGACGCCACGACGAGCCGCGCCGGTGATGAAACCCACGGCAGCGGCGAAGTCGGCCGCACCCAGTGCGATCAGCCGCTCGACTGGATCGGACGCCCGCGCGCCAACCCGGTCCAGCGCGGCCTGCACCAAGGCGGTCTTGTGCACCAGTGCGGACTCGTCGATGCCGGTCCCGCGGCCGGTCACCGCGGCCGCGGACACGCCCAGTGTGGCTGCGATCAGTGCCGCCGCGATGGTCGTGTTGCCGATGCCGAGGTCGCCGGCGATCAGCAGCTGGGCACCGTCCGCGATCTGCTCGGCTGCGATCTGGTCGCCGAAATCCAGCGCCTGCTCGACCTCGTCCCGGGTCAGGGCGTCCGCCAGGTGAATGGCGCCGGAAGACCGCCGCACCTTGAACCGGCTGATCTCCCCCGGCAGGTCGGGAAAGTCGACCGCAACCGCGATGTCATAGATCGAGACCCGGACGCCGTTCGCCGCCGCCAACGCCGAGACCCCGGCCTGACCAGTGGCGATGCCGTACACCATGGCTGGCGTGATCGCGGCAGGGTAGGCCGAGACACCGTCCGCCGCGATGCCATGATCGCCGGCGAAGACGACCACCCGGACATCGTCCAGTTGCCTCGGTGGGCACGTCCCCTGCACGGACGCGATCCAGGCACCCAGCTCCTCGAGTTCGCCGAGCGCACCCAGCGGCTTGGCCTGGCCGTCGCTGAGTTGACGAGCGGCGGCGTAGGCGAACTCGCTCGGGACGGTGATGGTCTTGCTGGGCAACATGGGCGTCTCCAAAATGGGCTCGAAAGGCCACCCTAGGGCGTGTCCGGGTTGGACGACGTTGGCAGACTCTGGGTGGGCGATTCGACGACCGAAAGGGACGCAGTGCTGACGCTGCTGGTTGGGCTGGCGATTCTGGTCGGCCTCGTGGGGATCGTGATACCGGTGCTACCCGGGTCGATCCTGATCGGGCTGGCCGTGCTGGTCTGGGCGGTCATGACCGGCACCGTGCTGTCCTGGTGGGTGTTCGCCGCGGTCGCGCTGCTGCTGGTCGTCGGCTCGGTGATCACCTGGGTCATCACCGCGCACCACACCAGGGCTGCCGGCGTGCCCAATGGGTCGCTGGTGTTCGCCGGACTGGCCGGCATCGTGGGCTTCTTCGTGATCCCGGTGATCGGGCTGCTGCTCTTCTTTCCGCTTGGTCTCTTCGCAGCCGAATACTGGCGGCTACGCGATCCGGGCGCAGCCCGCGCGTCCGCCCTGGTGGGGCTGAAGGCCACCGGGCTAGGTATGTTGACCGAGCTCGGCCTGGCGCTGGCGGCCGCTGCGGTCTGGCTGGTCGCTGTCCTGAACGGCGTGTGAGGACGTCCGCGCAGGGCTAAGTTGGAGAGCACACGCGACGTGCACACGAAGGAGATCGCCATGGCTTCGAAGAGCCGATTCACCCTGCCAGGCCTGTCCCAGGAGAAGGCCAGCAAGGTGGTGAAGATCCTGCAGGAGCGCCTGAACAGCTACAACGACCTGCAATTGACCCTGAAGCACGTGCATTGGAACGTCGTCGGGCCGAGCTTCATCGGCGTCCACGAGATGATCGACCCACAGGTCGACCAGGTTCGCCTGGACGCCGACGAGGTCGCTGAGCGCATCGCCGCCCTGGGGGCATCGCCGCTGGGGACGGTCGGCGCGATCCTGACCACTCGTGACTGGGACGACTACCCGCTCGCCCGCGACACCGTGCCGTCGCACCTGACCGCGCTCGACAAGGAGTACGACCGGGTGATCTCCGAAAACCGGCAGGCCATCGAGGACGTCGAGGACCTCGACCTGGTCACCCAGGATCTGCTGATCGGCCAGACCGGTGCCCTGGAGAAGTTCCAGTGGTTCCTGCGCGCCCACCTGGAGACCTCGTCGGGCACGATCCCCAACTGATCAGCAACGATCCCTGCGGAGCACTGGCGAGCCTGCGAGCAGCGCCCGTTTGGGGAAGACTTCAGTCGTCGGTGAGCGCGATGTCCACCAGGATCTCGGACGCGATCCGCTCCAGTTCGGCACGGATCTCGCCGAGATCGGCACCCTCGGGGACGCGGGCCACGACCTGAGCCTCGAACAGGCGTCCGCCGGCCATCGGCGCGTCCATGGTCTGGCTGGTGAGGCTCTCGATACTCAGCTGGTGACGGCTGAGCGCGGCGGAGATGTCCCGGACGATGCCTGGGTGGTCGTTGCCGAGCACGCTCAACGTCAGTCCCTGCCAGTGTCCCGGCGCGTCCGCAGCGGCACCGGGGTAAGCGGTGACCTTCAGCAGCCCGTCCAGTTCGGCGAGCGCGGAAGTGAAGGCAACCGCCTGATCGTCGGGCACCGAGACCACGACGATGCCCGCGAAGGTGCCGGCGAGTTCGGCAAGCTGACTGTCCTCCCAGTTACCGCCGTGCGCGGACACAACCTCAGCGAGCGCAGCGACCAGGCCGGCGCGATCATCGCCGACAACGGTGAGAACTAGGCGGGACACGTCCGCATGCTACCGGCTCCACCTGAACGAATAGGGGACGGTTCCTTTTCCGTTCCGGTTCGCGGGCCGCAGCATGGCTACTGTGATCGCATGAACTCAGAGAAGGTCGTGTTCGGCTTCTTCGTTCTGCTGGCGGCGACGCTGAACTTCGGCTACGTGACCGGAGAGATCGGCAACCCGCTGCACCACAACGCGATTGAGCTTTACGCGGCGGTGGTGGTGAACCTGATCGCCACCGTGCTGAAGCTCGGCGACCGGACGCAGATGGGCGCGGTGCACCTCGCGTCCAGCCTGGTGGCGTCCATCCAGCTGCTGATCGCCGCCGGAATCTGGATCTGGGAGACCCAGGGGCTCGGCGTCGATCCGCTGCAGGTCGGCGAGCGAGCGATGAGCGGGGTGGTGTCGCTCGCGCTCGGGGCGCTGCTGGCGAACATCGTGTCGGTGGTGCTGATGGTGATCGAAACGGCCAACTTCCGGCGGCGGGCCTGACCATGGCCGACCGCCCGGACGTCCGGGCCGAATCGGCTACCGAACTGCGGCAAGCCGAGATCGCGCTGCCGGAGACGTCGGCGTCGACGGACGCGATCTTCATTCTGATGCGACGGATGCGCAGTCCGCTGGTGGTGCTGCTGATCGTGTTCGCCGTGGACGTGCTCGGCCTGTCCCTGATGCCCGGCGTGGATGCGTCCGGCGCGCCGCATCGCATGACGATCTTCGACGCGTTCTACGTGATGAGCTATACGGCGACCACGATCGGTTTCGGGGAAATCCCGTACGAGTTCTCGATCGCGCAACGCATGTGGGTCACCTTCTCGATCTACAGCTCGGTGGTGGTGTGGGCGTATTCGCTGGGAACCCTGTTCAGCCTGTTCCAGGATCGCGGCTTCCGCGAGGCCGTGCAGCTGCAGCGGGTCGCCGGCCAGGTGCGACGGCTGCGGGAGCCGTTTCTGATCATCGCCGGGTACGGCCAGATGGGGCAGCGGATCGCGGAGACGCTGGACGCGCAGGGCCGCCGCGTGGTGGTCGTCGACTCCGACGATCATGTACGCGATCAGCTGGCCGGCGGCAAGCTTTCGATCGACGTGCCGGCCATCGATGGCGACATTCGCGATCCGCGGACGCTGACCCTGGCTGGGCTCGGCCACCCCCATTGCGCGGGTGTGCTGGCGATGACCCACGACGATTCGGTGAATCTGGCAGCGGTGATGGCGGTTCGGCTGCTGCGTCCGGAGCTGCCGGTGTACGCGCGGGCGAACGATCGGGTGACGGCCGCGTCCATGCACGATTTCGGCGCGGACGGGGTGATCAACCCGTTCGACCGGTTCGGGGAGTACCTGATCCTGCGACTTCAGCGCCCGGTGACGTATCGGCTGGTGAAGTGGCTGTTGGCCGCGTACGACTCACCGCTGGAGGAGTGCCGGACGCGGTTGCCCTCCGGACGCTGGATCGTGGCGTCCGACGATCACTTCGGCGAGGAGATCGCGTCCGATCTTCGCCGGGCGGGCGTGGTGGTCGAGGTGGTGGACGCGCAGGAGTCGCTGCCCAACCTGCGTGATGTGGCCGGCCTGGTGGCCGGTGCGGCGGACGAGAACCGCAATCTCGCGCTGGCCGGAAGTGCGCGGATGTCGCATCCCGGGGTATTCCTGGCGGTGCGGGCCTGCTCGGAGGGCCTCGGCCCGCTGCTGGACGCGTTCAGTCCGGACATCGTGTTCATCCCGGCCCGGCTGACCGCGGAAGAAGCGCTGGCACGGGTGGTGACACCCGACTTCTGGGATTTCTTCCGATTCGCGTTCAACCAGGACGAGGAATGGTCGCGGGACCTGCTGGACCGGCTGGTGGCCCGGCAGGGCACCGGGTCGCCGACGAGCCGGCGGATCGTGCTGGACGAGACCCACGCGCCCGGCGTGTTGAAGTGGTTGACGCGGCATTCGCTCAACCTTGGCGACCTGCTGCGTGACCCGGACGACCGCGAGCAGCCGTTGGCGCTGGTGCCGCTGATCGTCACCCGTGAGTGCGTCGACACCTTCGCACCGGCCGACGACTTCGCGTTGGCGCCCGGCGATGAACTCGTGGTGGCCGGTCACGACGCCGCGATGGACGTGCTTGACCGGACCCTATTCCACCCGGACGCCGTCGAGTACGTGGCCACCGGAAATGTGGTGCCCGCCACCTGGATCTTCCGCAAGCTCAGCCCCCGCGTCCAGGACGCCTAGCCCAGGGACGCGCTGGTCCCCGTCCCGACAACCACTACTCGTTCGGTGCTATTCGGGCTGTGACGCGCACCGGACGGGACCGACCACCGGCTCGGCCACAGGGTGAAGAAGGACCGCAGTCCGAGGCGCTGCAGCCGGTACACGCACCATCGTCCGAATCCCGACTGGCGTCGACAGTCGGCACGACCGGCCTGCCAGACTGCGGCCATGTCTTTGGTTGAATCGCGATGAACACCGACCCGAGCGCACTGATCGGCTCGGTCGCGCCGATTCTCGTCCTGATCGTTCTCGGCGCGCTGCTCGCCCGAACCTCCGTGCTGGACGACGCCACAGTCGCCGGTCTGAAGCGGATCATCGTCAACGTCGCGCTGCCCGCGGTGCTGTTCACCACCTTCCTCAAAACCCGGTTCGAGCCCGAGCACCTCTGGCTGGTGCTGCTCGTCTTCGGCCTTTGCGTCGCCCTGCTCACTCTCGGCCGGGTGCTACCCGTCGGTCCGCCCAGCCGCTATCGGCCGTTCCTGTTCACCGGTTTCGAGCTGGGCATGATGGGCTTCGCCCTGTTCGCGGCCGGATTCGGCGCCGACCAGTTGCCGGCGCTCGGCGTCCTGGCGCTGGGCCACGAGGTGTTCATCTGGTTCATCTTCGTCAGCTTGCTGCGCGCTACCGGCGAGCGGAAGCGGACTCCGTCCGCCCTGCTCCGGGAGTTGGCCACCTCGCCCACGATCATCGCGATCCTGGCCGGCTTGGCGGCCAACTTCGCCGGTTTCGGCGGCGTGCTCAGCACCGGGGTGGTGGGAGGCACCCTGACGACCACTTTGAATTACCTGGCCGCGGTGGTGGTGCCGCTGGTGCTGCTGATCGTGGGCTACGGAACCCGGCTCACCTGGCGCGGAGTGCGCCAAGCCCTGCCGCTGGTTGCGACTCGGCTACCGCTGGCGACCGCCCTGGCGTTGCTGCTCGGACGCTTCGTCCTGAGCGACTGGTGGGGTTTGGACCCGATCTACGCCAAGGCGCTGTTCACGCTGCTGGTGCTGCCGCCGCCGTTCATCGTTCCGCTGTTCATCCCGGCCGAGCGCGCCGAGGACGCCGAGTACGCCAACAACGTGTTGTCGCTGTACTCAGTGGCTTCGGTCGCGGCGTTCGTCACCTATCTGGTGCTCGCCGGCTGAAC
>Ga0116179_1001000_pt1 | contig 21393 bp, 15 predicted proteins | sample AD_UKC071_MetaG_FD_89751 | JGI IMG/M metagenome (GOLD analysis project Ga0116179, IMG submission 89751) | Active sludge microbial communities of municipal wastewater-treating anaerobic digesters from USA - AD_UKC071_MetaG | ecosystem: Engineered > Bioreactor > Anaerobic > Digestate | place: USA...
GCAATACTATCCACTTCTTTTAGCCATGTAAATTCTTTTTTCAGTTGGGTTAACTGTGAACTACAAGTATTGTATGACAATCCTTTTCCTGTTTCTTTGTAAGCATCGTTCCACTTAGCAAGAAAATGGTTGAATACAAATCGACAGCATCCAAAAGTTTTATTAATCAACACTTCTTGCTGTTTGTTTGGATAGATGCGAAATTTATATGCTTTATTGACTATCATGACTTTCACCTCCTTTTGTGTTATTATATACATAGTATATCATAATTGATATTAAATGTATATCATTTTTAAGGGGTGAAAGCATGGAAAAGCAATCAGTTGTATTACGTTTTCCAAAAACTCTTTTAGAGAAAGTGGACAAATACAAAGAACAAAAAGGGTTTGGTACTCGCACACAAACCATTTTTCATCTGTTGCAAGTGGCTCTTGAACAGTCAGAACGTCAAGAAAAAGAAAGCAATTCATCTCCCACCTAAAGAGGTGGGAGTCTTCTTGCTATTTTCTTAGATAAAAAGAAGGAATTAACCGGCTTTTGCCAGTAATCCCTTCTGTAAAAGGAGGTGATACGTTGCTAAGCAAACTTTTCGACATTGTAGTCAACGGTCCCAAGAATAAGATATGGTACATTATCTATATTCCTGCAATGCTGGCTATGTTCGCAATCGTCCTTTTCCTTCTAATGGGCGTCCTTCCTGAGCTGATTGCCTGGGGCTTCGGTATTGCGTGTGTTTTTTGGGTAATAATGGTAATGCTATGGCCAGTTATTAAAACCATTAAATGGGTAATAGGAAAGATACTCTAACTCTATTGCACCTTCCTTCTACCCAATGCTTCACGGGCCATGTTCACCATAAGTAGGTTTGCTCTGTCCAAAGCCGCCTTCTTCTGTTCGGGCGTCAGCGTCTCTGAACCTAGAATTTCCCTTTCAACCTTCCTTATATCACTGAATTTACCTGCAACCTTACGCAGCTTCTTCAACCGGGCGTGCTCTTTTAAGGTTATGTGTGCCTTACCTGTTTGATTGGTCGTGGCATATTTCCTCTCTAGCTCGTTCAGTTCATCGTAAAAGTCCTGAACGCTTTGAGAATTAATATATTCCTTAGCCATAAACGCCTTCAGTACAGGGTATTCAGAAGCAGACAGACTTGGTTTACTTGTGTCTCCCATTATCCCAGTTACCTCGCCAATGCCCTCTGCAAATTTAATCGAATACATACCCAGGCCGCCGGTGTAGCCACGGATAAAGTTTTCTATCATACGCGGTGACAGATTTAATATGTTGCCAATACTCTTTGCGGTTTCCGTGGTATACGGCCCGTATTGGTATCTTGGTTCAAGTTTTTCCTCTCTCTGTGGCACTATCGGCCTGCCAGTAAAGTAGGACTTATTTGCAAATGCCTCAATTATCGGTATCATCGCAGTGGGGATATAGCCTGGAAGTGCCGCTTCACTAATGGTTTCGCCAATGCCATCAAACGCCTTGGGATCATTTTCTAGAATCCAGGCCAACACTCTCTCCGGCACACTGCCGAACAAGATACCCATTTCAAATGGTTTTGGAATCCTATAAATGTTATTCTCCGTTAAGATTATCCAAAACAGATCCTTTTGCCATTGAGGTAATTCCTTATACCTGTCGTCGTCATGGTTAGCAAGGAACAGCAGTACTGACGGAAGTGTTATTGAAATCACTGCCCTTAGAGTTGTCTGGAGGGGCTTTTCAATAAACTGCCGCCGCATTTTGTCCATGCCCTGGACAGTAGCGTTCATAAACGCTATTATCCGGTTGGCCTGCTTCGTATGTGTCCCCATCCTGCCGAAGTCAAGCGTCACATCCCTTGCCGATAGGGCCGCCTCCGCCGGATCCGCACCACTCCTAACGCCCTTGGCGAACTCCCCAATTCTGGTCCCGTACTCGCCCATCTCAGATAGCTCCCTAAGCATCTCAATGAAGGAGTTGGCCCATTCTTTAGGGTTGAGAGCAGTAAGGATCTTTTCCTGTTTACTTTTATTCTTGAGAAGCTCCTTCACGTTCTTTTGCAGGTAGTCTCTGTCTAGGGATACAAGCGTTGCGCTTGCTGCACCGCTGTTCATAAACTGCCAATACAGATCGTCCTTCTTGAGGTAATGGAATATACCTCTTATCAAGTCAACCCCTGGTATAAACCCGTATTTGGAGTTGATGAAAGCGTTATACTGATCTCGAAACGGGTTTCTTAATATGAAGTCAGGACTTAATGTAGCGCCTGCCCTCAACCATGAAGCAGGGTAGCTTAAAATTTTAACCAGTATATTTGCAGCATCCTTGTCCAGCGCCAGTGTTGCCCGGTAGAGATCCGGTTCAAGCTGGTACTTTTCTGCCTTGCCGTCCCGGTAAATAGTCAAGATATTTTCCTTGGCAACATTGTACCTGGTGTCAACCTTTTCCACAAACCTGCCGCTGCCTTCTTTGCTTTCGGCAAGCTCCACGATTGCCCGGCCCACACTGTTGCGTTCCGCGATATTCACAAACAGGTAAGTGTTCTTGACAATGGACTCCAGCGGATCCAGGATCTCCCTCGTTGAGCCCTTCATCATCTTTACCGGGTTTCTCAGGTTAGCAAACCCACCTTTGGACATATAGGCCGCTATGGTATTCACATCTTCCTCGAACACCCGGTAAAAGGGAACATAGTTAGGATACATCTCCCGCATCTTCTTAGCCGCATCAGCGCTCATAACCCCGGAATCTACCAGTAACTTCAGCAAGGCATCTTGGTATTCAACAAGATCCTTCAACACCTTTTGGTACTTGTCGGGCGCAGCATCAACCACTTCCTGCGCATCCTCGTCCAAAATCCCGGTTATCTTGCCCTGTGCCGTAACCTCAAGGGAGTGCTTTGCAACAATGTAATTCCTGAAATCATCAAGCTCTTTGGACACGGGCTTCAAGACTTCCAATAAAGACTTCCCGATCTTCTTACCGTTGGCGTCAAGTACTCCGTGATACAGCAGCGTCCTTGCCTTGCCGGACCACCCACGGGCAAGCCAGGCCAACTTGAACGGATCTTTGTGAATGGGTAGGTTTTTTGCGCCAATTTGTTCAACGTACCTCTTTAGCGGGTGCAATTCGTCAATGGTTAACGCATAGATGCTGGACAGGCTCATTTTCCTTCTGTTGCTCTCACCCACAGAGATAGCGCCGGCAACTCTTGCTGCCGCCGGTTGGGTATACCACAACTCAATGTCTGCCCGTGTCGTCAACAGTGAATCCTTGATATCGTCATAGACTTCTATCTTATTTTCGAATGCGGCATAGTAGTTAGGCGCTTCCTGTTTCGCTGTCTCCGGTTCTGTCAGGTAAAGGCGCATAAACTCAGCCACACCCTCTTTCCTGACTTGTTCCTTGGTGTAGCTTTTCTTTGATTGAGGTTCTCCCAAGTTTAGCAGTTCCTGATCATAAGCCGGATCTGCAAGGTTGAGTTTCTTGTCCAGGTAGTGTCCAATTTCGTGGCAAATCACAGGTAGGTCGTTAGCCAGCCTTGTACGGATAACCTCCGGCTTGATTTTGAAAATACCCAACGATTTCCGTCGGAAGCGTCCAGTTCTAATGGGGGCGAATTTCGAGTCCAGGAACTTCACAATGTCCCTGCGCCTAATTGTTTCTTTTGTAGCATCTTTCTTCTTTAACTTTGGCGAGGTAGCAGGACGCGCCATGGCTTGTGCTTCATCCCTTATTTCTTCGTTCTCGATATGAAACTCCCCTGTATCAGCTTGTGCCTGCCCCTTCCCGCCGACAACCCTTACCGAAAACCCAACAGGAGGGTTAACATCACCGATAGCCTCACTTGTTTTGGCTTCGAGCTTTGCTTTGGCTGATTCGTAGGAACTTACTTCTTCCTGCCTTGAACCTCCTTCTTTTTCATGTGCTTCTCCAATGCCCCCTCTATCTGCTTCACCACGAACAGCCTCGTCTTGGAAAAGCGAAGCTTGGTCGGAAATTTGGCCTTCATATTCCCTTGCCACCTTTCTTATCGCCGTGAGTAGAACCTCCGCCTTAGTGGGCTTGGACGCTTCAAACATGCTCATCTGTTTCGGGTCGCCAATGGAGAACACGGCATCAGCGTAGTTGTTCAGCAGTGCGGCAATTCTCTTCATATATCGTTTATTAACGTCAAAAGCGCTCAGCAAGTCCTTTGCAAGGGGGGATATGTCTTCACCGAACAGTGCAGTTTGGTTAAGATAGTCCTGTACCGCCGTGCCGGACTCTCTAAGGTGGGACAACTTCTTCATTGCATCAGCGATGTCCTTGGATATATCCAGGTCGTACAGGCTGCCTTTTCTGATGCCCTCTTTTACTTTAGCAATTTTTGGTGCCGCCATCAACATGGCATTGGTAATATTTCTGACATTATTATCCGTACTCTCGGCGAGTTTCTCTATTGCCGCAATATCACCGTATGCCTTGGCGTAGATAGCGTTCCTTATCCTCGTTATCCCTTCCTGGGACAATGAACCATCGCTTGTAATAAACCTTCCTCTGTCGGACGGACTGACAACTTTCTCCACAAACAACCTGATAAAGTCACGGTTGGCGCGGGTGTTTATCTCGCCCGTTTCGGAGGGCGCGAAGAAGTTCAAGATGTCCCCAGCTAACTTCTTACTGTCAACCGCCGCCTGTTCTGTTGCGCTTAAAGCCGCTACTGTTTGTTCATTTGCCTCCTGTGTAAATTTAACACGGTCAACGTCAGTAAGCCTTATTCTTACCAGGATAGGATTTTCGATTTCCTTAAAACCTTCCTTGTTAAAGCCAAGCTTCTCCGCATTGGCAACAAGCCATTCTCTGTACTTATCGGCGTTCTCGTCGCCCTTTTGATAAACCCGCTTTAGGGCAATAACCCTGCCATTGCCGGACTCGACAATCATATCCTCGCCAACAATAGGGGCACCTTCAGACACCTTGGGGCTTTCACCAAGAAATTCAGGTTCAAGGTTGGCGGCAATGCGGTTAATTTGATCCTCGGACGCCGCCCGTTCCCTCTGTCTTGGCTGTAATTCCTTCGGGTAAGCCTTGTTCCTGGACAGATCGATGTTGTGCGAGGTAATTAACTCATATGCCGGTACTACAGCGTACTGGGCTTCAATAGCGGTGCCGCGTTCAGTTTTGGCTGTGGCGGTTTTACCCATTAATTTGACGTTCAACTTTTTGCCGCCGATAAGCCTGTCAAATACCTCCCTCATGGGATCCGACAGTTCTACTGACAGTTGTGTATTTTTAAGTTTCTTGTAAATCTCAGTAAGCCATTTCTTGAATTTTTCAAATACCTGCTTTAACCCTGGGCTTGGCGCTTTGCCGTCCATCAGGTATTTTTCAAAACCTTCGGCAAATTTCTCTTCGGCATCCTGTGTCCAAACGCCGTCCTCTACACCCGCCCATTCCTCGGCTATGGCTAAGTCCCCGGGCGATAAATCGCGCCTGAAAACGTGACCTAATTCGTGGGCCATTGCTGCTACGTCAGGAGCTTTCAGCGCCCGGATAAGGGCCCTTGCGTCCTCGTCAAACTCTACAGAAGCAACCGGGACGCCCTCAACAGTCTTGAGTAGTTCAGGTGCTCCTTTCTTTAGTATCTCCCGGACTTCCTCCGGTGACAATATCTTATTAACCTTAATAGCGCCACCTATAATCCAAGCGCCACCTTGCATCTTGTTTGTCTTAAACCTGTAGTGCCCGCCAACGGGTATCCTGTCCCGTACGTCCTTTGTCTTTGTAGTATCAGCTATAGGCTGCCAGTCTACGTCCGCCGGCAACTCTACTTCTGCCCATACTCGCCCCTCCTGCATGGTACCATCCTTCTTCATCAGGTGAGGCGCGTATGGAAGTATGCCAGCGTGCCAACCGGGTCTTTCCGCATAACCTTTTGTCGGTATGTGTTCTGTCTCAATCCATTCTCCAATAGGTGTAGGTTTAGATTTGCCAATAAATAAGGGGAATATCTTCCCGGGCTGAGACTTCATGGTCCTGAAGAGTTTATATGCTTTAATCGTCTTTTTGGGCGGCGTGAAGTCCTCGGCGGCAGGTTCCATACTCATATTCTTATCATCTTCCGCCATCCTCTTTAAGAGGGCGTCGGTAGCAGGAGTCCCGCCGAGGACAACTCCCCTAAACCGTTGTCTTACATACTCATCTGGATCAAGGCCACGATATGACGCTACGCCACGGATTAAAACCCCAAGTGCTTCTGCTTTCTCTTTTCCGATTTTCCCCGGGGAGGCTTTAATGATCTGTTTTTGCAACTCTTCCAGTGATTGCGGTTCAGTTACAGTTGCGCCTTGCTGAACCCGTTCTAATATCCTTACTGACGGATCTTCCTCGCCGTAGAACGTCCAGGCCGCCTTCTCGTTAATGCTGGTGTTAATAGATTTGGCTCCTAACTCCTTCAATACATCTTTCAGCTCACGCGCACCTTTGCCCTTCACCTGCCATGCAGTGCGCCCGTCTCTTTCGTCCTTCGTCTTTACAATTTGCAGGCCGTACTCTTTTAATACTTCTTTCGGAGATTTGTCAAAGCCGCGCTTTCTTGTCTCCTTTTTGTTAGTGGTGGATGTCTCCTGTTCGGTACTTACCGATTTAAGACTCTCTATAAACTCTCTCGGCGTACTCCCAACGGTTCCGTGTTCATCTACCCATTCAACATAACCCTCTGTTTCATTTAATATCTGCACCCGTCTTTCCGGTGTGTATGTTTCCTTTAAGATATGCGTGGCCTTAACATCACCCTGCACATCCACTTCCTTAAACAGTTTTAGCGGTACGCTGTCAAAGACTTTATAAAACTCCTTCGCGTCAATTCCGGGCCTTAACGACTTGTCGATAACAAACTGACTCCAGGCCCTTTGCCTACTCATGCCTCTGGCTTTATAGTCAGCCGCCAAGTCTGCTGTGCTTGCTGTGGTTCTATCTCGCTTGACGACAGTGGGTTTTTCTTCTGCAGGGATAGGTTCTTGTTTGGTTTTTGCTTCAGGCGCTTTTTGTTTTGAAGTAACATCTACCTTTATCGGCCTGACATCATCCTGATTAAGTCTAACAACAGTCTCGTTCCATCTTACCTCGTATAGATCCTCGCCCTTAGTGTTTTTAACCACCCGTTCAATGGTTGCCGGTTCCCACTTATACTTTCCTGGTTCTACCTCCACTCTTATTTCAACCTTTTCACCAGTCCTGGCAAACTCGGGTGATGGTGCGGGTCCCTTGGCGGCTTCAGCTGGCTTAGGTTGCTTTACATCTTTGCCAATAGCTTTTCCCTCAGCTGGGGCAGTAGGCGCTTCTGCTTTTGTAACAGGTTCGCTCTCCACAACTGGTGCAGGAGGCGTAACAGGTGCTGGATGTACGACTGCTTCCGGCACTTTTGCAGTCCCGGCAGGTTCAGGAGTAATAGGTGCAGGAATAGTAACCTCTGGCACAATAGCAGGAGTAGCAACAGCAGGTTCAGGTAAAGCGGCAGTTGGTGTTACAACGGGAGAAACGCTTGCAGGAACCTCTGCCGCAGGTTCTACGGGCGCGGCAACAGGTTCAGTTACCACAGGGGCGCTGTAAGGTTCAATATTGCCCAAAATGGGCAACACTATCCTGCCGGAGTTGACATCATCAACCACAGTCTGGACGGCTTGATCAATAACCTTCTGTCCTTCCTCCGTTTCCGCTATTGTCTCCAGTGCCCTGTCAATAGACTCGTCCGCCGTTAACCCTTCGTTCCTTTCAAGGTGTTCAGCATGGTGCCTTACCTCCGTCTGCATCTCCGGCGGCATGGTTTCAAGAGTGCGCGTCTTGATCTCCCGCATAACATCAGTAACAACACCTGCACCGCCCATGCCAACGCCAAAGACGCCGCCGACAAAGGCAGCTTCCTTTTGCGCCTGTGTCGGGTGAAGCATCTGTTCAATAAAGCCTCTATCATCGCCAAACGCCTGCTGCTGGAATACCTCCTGGGCGCTTTCCTCCAGTCCTTCCACAACACCAACCCCGCCAAGGCGTCCTGCGCCCATTGCAACCTTACCCAGTTTGCCTACAGGCTTAAACGGAGCAGGAACAAAAGCAGCCGCCAACTGCGCCGCGTCAAGCCCCCACATACGAAGGTTCTTGTCAAATATGGACTGAGCAATTTCTTCTGCCTTATCTGGTTCATAGCCGCGTTCAAGGGCTTCAGAATAAGCCGCACCTGCTTCCATAGCTGATTCAAGAGGACGGGATACCCCTGCACCTGTCAGGGAACCAAGGACTGCCCTCCCAAATGCACCCAGGCCGGCCTTTGCACCTGCCGCGCCACCCAGTTTATAACCGGCAAACATGGCCGGGACAAGTGCAAGCGCCGTAGGTAACGATCTCGCTACGTTGCCTGAATAGAAGTCGGGATTAAAGAACGATCTCCAGGATATTTCTTCTTCAGGCACCCGGGAAACGTCCTCGAAACCCCTCCTAATTTCTGCGCCTTTGGTTTCAAGCGCTTCGCCAAGTCCTTCTTTCCCCTTCCACTTTGCAATGCCCCCAGCCAAAGCTAAAGTATCCCCGACACCTGCCCGCACACTTGCACCTACGGACTGGAGAAAGTCGCGGTCCTCTTTATCGGGCGTGAACGCTCCTATTCCGGTATCCACAGCCGCGCCCGTGCCTGCCGCCCCGCCGGTTGCCTTCGCCCAAAGCGGCATACGCTTAACCATATCTACGGCCTTTTTCAAGCCGCCCTTGACGATAGGCGCAAAGCCTTCCAAAATCTTGCCGCCGATTGCCGTATCAATAATAAAGCCGCCCGCACCCTGGACTTTTCTCTCAAAGTCCGTCTGTGGCTCGATTCTGGTTGGGTCAGGCCCCAGAACGGGTTCTACGATTTTTGAAGCCAGGTTACTGGCAATGTTATCCTGTGTGGACAGTTTAAGCGCCCGGAGCAAGGGATTGTCAAGGCTGTACTGCTTGTCCTGCGTAGGTTGTCCTATTGACTGGACAACCATCTCCTGCCAATCCCTATCCAAATCAATCGCAGGAGACGGCTTGACAGCTGCAGGTTCTACCATTGGCGCAACTTCATGTTTAGGAATAGCCGTGCCAAAAGGCAGGAACCCGCCCAGTTTCTGATCAAGGCGAGTATATGCGCTCTCTTTAGGCACTGCCGGCGCTACCGATACTTCCGGTTGCATGAGTTGTTCAAATTTAGTGTCAACAGTTACGGGGCTGACTGTTTCCGGTTTAAAAAGAGATTCAGTACCCGGTTTTGGTTTGGTAAAATCATAAGTTATTTTGCGCTGTTTCTTTTCTTCTTCAGAAACAACTTCGCCTCTTTTTCTGGAAAAGTCATAGTTTGCCATAATTACATCACCTTACCTGAACTGTTTGCCCGGGAGTATATCAATAACTTTCTGCCATACTGGGCGGGCCTTTAGTCTCTGCCTTTCCCTTTCCTCCTCTTCATTCTTGAGTAAGAATTGGTACTCTTCCATAGCTAATGCCGCTTGATCAACGTATTCCTTGAGTTTTTCTATATCTACGCCATCACGGACTAGTTCAGGTGCCCAGCTATCAATATTAACCTTTAACTCTTCCGGCGAAGTTCCTTTAATGAGTGCATCATTGACAAATTCCATAGCGTTTGCAAGGGCAGCATTTTGCCGTTCTGTCAGGGTCTTGCCACCGGAGGAACTACCGCCTCCGCCGCCGGATCCTCCGCCGCCGGATCCTGATCTGCCCATGTTCGCTAGCTGTGCGCTTTTCAGGGCCGCTTCAAGTGCAAACTGTCTTTCTTTAAAGTCACGTTCCCACGTAGGCTGTCCCTGGTACATACCGGTTAACCCTGCTTCTGTAACCTGCTTATATAGTGTCGGTTGTCCGCCGTACATGCCCGTTAACTGTGCTTCCTGTAACTGCCTTTCATAAGTAGGCTGGCCGCCAAACATTCCTGTCATGGCGGCCAATTTCATCTTCTGCCCAATAGTCGTGTGATCGCCCGCATAACCCGGGGTAAATTGCTCTAAACCAGTCTGGAACCCCTGCGTTGGGTCAGCGCCCCAAAGGTCTGTAGGCAACTCATAGGGACTCCCGCCGGACCGGAGGAAATTCATCCTCGTTGCATTAGCCGCCGCATTCAAGGCTGCCCTTTCAGCGTCCGTAGCAGCATTCCTGTACCGCATTGACATACTGTGCAGGGCATCTGCCACGGGATTGACCCGCTGTTGTTTTTGGAATTGCGCTATCGCCTGCGCTAATGCTGTCGCGCCTTCGTATGGGTTATAAGTTGTAGCCATTTATCTCCCTCCTAGCCATAAAGGAATAGGGGCAGCAGTGATAACATAAGGTTCTGCTGATTCTGGTTATAGCCAAGCATGTTCTGGCGCTGTAAATTCTGAAGTTCTGCCAACCTGTTTGACTCAAGTAGTCCTAAGCGCTCCTGGAGTTCATTCTGTCGCCTGGCGTATTCATCAGCCAGCGCCGCTAACTGGAGGTCAACCCCGGACATTTTGGCCGCCTTTTCCTGCATGGCCTGTGCCTCCTGCCTCAATATCGGCTCAGTCAGCTTTGCCCTTTCCCAGTTAACTACACCTGAGCGCCCCATTCCCCGGGCAATAGCGTCCTGTTTAGCCCGTCTTTCCGCTTCATCAAGCCGTTGGCTGATGGTGTCGCCAACGCCGCTGTAAGCCGCCTCAATCTGCAATTTAGCAGCTTCCTGGGCCGCCTTTGACATATCGTAGTTGCTTTGCAGCGCCGCAAGTAAAGGCGACAACTGTAAATTTGCGTATGTCTTCGCCTGCTCCATCATCTCAGCATCAGACAGTGGCGTGTAGTTGAAAGAGGTGCCAAGTTTACCGAGTATGGCATCGAGATCTATCCTGTTGCCTAAAGATGTAGGCTGATATGTCTGCTGTTGGGCGCCATAGTAAGTCGTGGGCTGGTAGGTCGTTGACATTCCGCCGCCCTGCATAATCCTGTTGATGTCAGCCTGGTTTAGCCCACTTCCACCCAACGCTTGAGTAGCTGCATCGTCAGCCTTATCCCTGCCCTTGCCGCTAACCTTTGCCCCCTGGTTGGCCGCTTTTGCGTACTCCAGGGCATAGCCGCTCAAACCGGATAAGTCAAACCCGCCTCTGCTGCCACCGCTGGTAGAAGTTGGCCTGTAATTGCCCCCAGGTTTTGCCTGGGATGCCGCACTGCTGTAGTCCGTGTAGTCTGGACCGTCAGTATAACCGATAACCTCTCCGTACTTATTGTATATTTTCCCCATTGTCTAACCTCCCTCCTATAACCCTGTCAGTGCCCTTTGAAGCGAGTTCATGTAAGGCGTCTTAGGCAGTGCCGTTGGCCTGACAAACTCCCTTGGCGCAACCAGGCTCAGCGCCTGTGACATGGGACTTACCTGCCTGTTGCTTAAATCGTACTGGTAATAGTTTGGGTCAACCCTGTCCAGGTGTTCCGCGTAGTCAAGTATCTGGTCTGCCGCACGGGGGTTGATCTTGCCGCCGCCGTGGGTAGAAACAACATCGCCCAGCGTCCTGCCCGTTCTGTTGTAAGTAAACCTGTAAGTGTCGGGGGCAATTGTTGTCAGCCCAAGGCCGTACTTTTTTGCCAAACTCTCTGCCGTAGGCCATGCCTCCACAGGGGACATATAAGCAAGCAGTCCAAACCGTTTACTTGCCGCCCACGGGTAATCTTCCGGCCTGATCGTCTTTGGATCAATTGCCATCCTTAACAACCCCCTTCTTTAGGCCTGCAATTTCAGCTTTGGCCTCTTCAAGCTGCTGCTTACTCTCCCTGACTTCCCTCTCAAGGATCTCCAATCTCTTTTCAATAGGGGTCTCCTTACTTTTTATGTGAACCCTTATCATGCTTCACTCACCACCAAAGAAGTTGAAAAAGGCAGGTAGTTTTCGGCGTTAATAGTTATGTCTACTGTATGTGGTTCATCACAGGTTAATTCGACAAGCAGTTTTCCGTTTTCCGGCTTCGCTTGATATGCCCTGCCGCCAATGGTGACGGTAAACGCCCTATCCTCATCGGTTATAATGTTAGCTAAATAGTCCATACAGCTAAATTCCAAAATAAAAGAGACGCCTGCTGTGTACGTCCCCGGCTCGAAGTCTATATACCTGTCTATCATATACGGCAAAGTCCTGATGCGAATATCCTTCGGCAGGTTATACCTGTTCTCGCCGAATACGTCATACACTATAACATCATCGTCCAATGCGTCAAGTATTTTTGTGCTTTTAATGTCGTACTTGTTATGGAAGAACATCCTCTGCATAGAATATCCCCCCTAAACCTTAACTACGATAATATTTCCGGCTTCTCCGGGTTGCCCTGGTTCACCGTCCTGGCCATCATCCCAGTACCCCGTGCCGCCTGCGCCGCCTGCTCCACCTAGGCCGCCGTTAACCTCTATTGTGCCAAAGTCTGTAAAGCTAACTCTATAGATAAAGGCAGCGATTCCGCCGCCGCCGCCTCCACCGCCACCGCCACCGCCACCGCCGTCTCCTTGGCTGCTGTTGTAACCATCCCTGCCGTCCCCACCGTCCAAGCCGTTGCATTTGACGGCACCGGAATTGGTAATAAAGATGGAGCCGCCGGCAATAATAACCACAAGGCCGCCTCCAGCAGAACCACTTTCCGCTTGAAGCCCTGGGTCGCTTACAGGTTCAGTACGGTAAAGATCTACCGCATCGTAACCACCATGCAGGCCGCCTCCGCCTCCGCCACCATTGCCGCCGCCGTGGCCAGCGCCTCCTCCGCCTCCGCAGAGGGCGTCACCATCAAGGCCGCCCCGGTAAACCTTGCCGTACCGGCTTGCGCAGTATCCTCCGTAACCACCTTTTTCGGCAGGGAGATCGGCATCATTACTGCCACCTGCGCCGCCGTCTCTTCCATCCACATCCACGTCTCTCGTGCCGCCTCCGCCTCCGCCGCCGCCTCCTCCGTGGCCTCCACCGAACCATCCGGGGGCAGAAGCAAGACCGGCTGCGCCACCTTTACCATCGTAGTCACGGGTACCATCCCCACCATCGCCGCCTGCGCCGCCACTGCCCCCTTTGCCGCCTGGGGGAATGTCTACCACATAGACGCCGACGGGTATTTGGATCAGCCTTTGGGTTGAACTAATTTTAGAGACTTTAGCGGCCTTCCCGGACATATCAATAGTGCCTTCTATGATGACATTTCCTTGACAAAAGATAAACAACCCACGGCAACGCTTATCAACGGTTAAAGTATGCCCCTGGTTAAGCCTAAAAGACTTGAACTGTTTAACAACGCTGTAAGAGTCCTCGTCGGTCACCGTCCAGGTCACATTGCCTGTACTGTTAAACTCACCGTCAGAACCGTTGCCGAAACCGTCCAGGACACTTATGACAGTCTCAGAAGGGTGATCCTCGTCACCAATAGTCCCGGTATAGTTGGGGACACCTTCAGTAACATCGGCCCAGTCCGGCGCAGATGCGGGAGACTGAATAGGCCCAACCTCAACGCCGTTCTCCGTCTTACGCGCCGCCGCAATACCGAAACGCCAGTTATCAGACGGGTTGACACCTTCAAACACATGATAGGCAGGGCCACCCGTATTAACATTAAAGACAATGTTCGAGTCGTTCACCGTGGGCGCAGAGAGGGGAGGATCACCCTTCACCCAAAACAGCATAAGGAAGTCAGCCTTCCTCGCGCCCTGCGTATACTTTGCCCAGCCCAGCTTAATATCCATTGAAGCGTTAGGTTTAACATCGGTAGTCAAAATAGTGGGAACCGGGTTATTGGAAGGCGCTCCGGGTGTTCGGTAGTTTAATGTACCTTCAATGACGTCTGCAAAATCCTCTGCCGGTATCCCGTCGATCGTCCCGGTAATATCGCCACCAAAGGCCACGTTCTCACTTGGCCTGTACGGGTTTTCTTCGGCATGGGCAGTCTTAACTATACTTGATTCCAGGGTACCGCTTTCGTCAATGTCCATATCCACTGTCCGGTAAGCCTGGACTCCGAACGTATAGTATTTATCAGCAGGCACGCCGTACAGGATAAAAACACGTTTGTTTGCCGGGACAAAGAACGCCTGCTCCTTTTCCGGCTCCGTGCCGAAAGTATACGGGCTTGAACTCGCCCCCTGATGGACGTAGATCGTAAACCCGTCGATATTGTAGGCATCACCCGTGCCATTGAACTCCCATTCAAAACTGATGTCAACACTGCCATCGGTATTGACAATATGATCAACAGCCGTGCCATCGCCTTTAACAACAGGATTAGCTGGGACTGTAGATATACGGTCGTTGCGGTCGTCAAAATTGGATATCGACTCCAATACCTCTTCGGCTGGCTTGCCCTGGATTGTCCCTGTGATATCACCGCCAAAAGCCGGGACATCAGTTGGTCTGTAGGCATCGGCCATAGCCTTTTCAGACTTGAGTATACCTTTGGGATCTTGGTGTTCCGGCGCGATGTCAGGATCAACCATCCGGTAGGCGGCAATGCCAAAATGATAGTACAGGTCAGCCGCAACGCCGCGCAGGAACACATGCCTTGCACTGCCGGGCACATATTGGATGCTCTCCGTAGCGGTGTCTAACTGTTCGGTGCTGCCTGAATAAACATAGACCATGAACCCGTCTATGTTGTACTCATCTTCTTCGCCTACAGGGAAGTTCCACTCGAAACTAATATCCGCGCTGCCATCGGTATTCAATACATGCTGAATAGCCGTACCATCTGTTTCTATTGTCGGCGTAGCCGGTATTGTAGAGATACGGTCGTTCCGGTTATCGTAGTTTGTCGCTGTATTATTCCAGTTGTCGTAGTTTTGCTGAACCAATTCGTTAATGGCCTTGCCTATTGTATTTTCATACTCCTGCATCTGAACAAGCAAATCGGCAACTGTTTGGAAGTTCAAAGCCGTCCTTTGCGCCAGGTCCTCAAGCCGTTCCTGGAGGCTCCTGCCGGAGAAATCATCACTTGTCAGTATTTTTAAAAGGTCTATAAGTTCGTATTCCTGTGGCATGGCCTATTTCTCCTTTTTCGGCTTATACATAACCCGGAGTCCGCTAACCGCAAAGTCCTTGTCCACTACCTCATGGGTTAGTTTTGGCTGAAAATACCGGCAGATGCCGGGGGAAATCTGGTATTTCCTCACATCATTTGTGTCCGTAGCACTAGTAGGCGTCGTGTACTTTGAATTATTGTCCAATCTGTAGTTAAACACGCAGTCGTTTAAACTCTTAACATCAATAACAAACACTCTTTTAACCTTTTTAAGCCTTACCGGACTGTCCGCACCGAAACTTTTTCCCAACCAATAGGCTTTTATGGCCTCTCCCATGTCATTAAAGCCTACATTCTGCTCGATAACATACCCGGAATTAGCGCTTCCGGTGTATGTTTTGACGCTTGTACCGTCGTCAAAGTCGATCATGCAGGAGGCATTAATTTTGTCGTACTTCCACCAGGCGCCGGTTTTTAAGTCATAAACAAGGATAAGGTCATTTATCGTGCTAGTGTTATAGGGCACGTGGAACCACAGGCAGTTATAAGCCTTGTTATAGCCGGCAACTGCATTATGCAGGTAATTCTTGTTTACATTACTCCAAGTCACGGGTAGGCCGGGCAGTCCCCTGCTGTCCGGCGGATCTATAATATTCACGCTTTGAAGACCGTCAAAACGGAAAATGCCGTGCGTGTTGATGTAGTAAAAACAGGGGTCAACAACAATGCCTGCCCTTGGTCCGACAACACCAAAGTTTGACTCAACCTTCTTCGATCTGAAATTGTCAATGTCCGTACCTGACAGTTGAAAGATGCTTCGGGACTTGGATACAAGAAGCGTGTTGCCATAGAGGAAGAGGCCAGTCAGCTTGTCTCCATCGCCCTTGTCAAACGTCCAAACAAATGCGTCCTCCCATACTTCCGGGAGAAAACTATCGCTCCACTGAACGGTATCGTCGTCAACGATACAGAACAGTTGCTCATGGAACAGGACGGGGCACCTGCCGGTAGAAGGTGCGTTCTGAAGGTTAGACACAGTTTCCCCGTCATACTTCCACGGTGGATCTTCCCCGTTCATGGCAACGCAGTAATTGACACAGGTTGCAAAAAGGACAGGGTGTTCTGTGCTTAAACCTGTCTTGATCTGCGAAAACATGGGATTTTTCCCGCCTGTCCAATAATACGCATTGCCATTATTGAAAACCGCCAACAGCTTACGGCTTGTAAGCCCCACGCCGTAGTAATAACCATGAAGGCCCAGTACTCCTGTTCCAACCTGCGTGGCGTTCAACTTTGACTGCCCTGGCCTCTTAGTCAACCTACCGGCAATGCTTGAGAACACATTCATAGCGTCCTCTGCCTGACTGTCAGCTATCAGGTGAGGTGCGAGTTTCTCATTGATCCCGGTAAAGTCAATTATGTCCCAACCTTGAAGGATAGCCATTTACAACACCACCCTAACGGGTGCCGCCAAGCATTGCCACCTTAGCCCGTTTCAAATAGCGGCGCATATGCGGCTCCATTTCCCAGGTACGGTCATACAAAAGCTGCTTCTTGCCAAGCTGGTATTCAGCATAGGCATTGTTGGCATCGTCAAGTTCCTCTTCCTTCTGCTGACTCTTGGCCACGCAGTAAAGGACAATCATATGGTGATACTCATGCGGCAGGCCCGATATTTCAAAGAGGTCATCTTCCAGTTCTTCAATGGTTACAGGTTGAAGTCTCTTGTAGTAGTCAACCCTCACAGTCACGCTTGTAGTCCCGCTTGCAGAAACTAAATTTTGAAGTTCAATGGTGCTTTGTGTCAGTTTCCATCCTTTTGATGAATTATCCGATATGGGCAATCTCCTTAACTGAACAAATTTACCAGGGGTTGGCGCAAAATAGACATTCAGAAACGATGCCGCTTTAGCAAGATCCTCATCGTTGCTTATGGAAATACTCCCGTTGCCGTTTGTCAGGCTAACCGTAATGTTGCTTTTGGTGTTCAAGAGTTTCATTATCGGCGTGAGGTCGTTCAAACAGGCATTAATGTAATTTATCCATGTTGGATCGTCGTAAGATTCCTCACTTTGAAGTTGTGCCAATGCAACGATTTCAGCAACAGTCACTTTAACCAACTCCTTTCTCTAAAATAAAAGCCGCCCACTTGAGACAGCTTTACTTGGTAACTTTAGTCCATGCAGATGCGGCCTGTGCTATATCCTTACTCCATATGGACGCATCATGTTCTATCCGTGTCCACGTAGATGAAGATTCTGGAGTGGACTCCCTTCTCCAGAGGATACAGAGGACCTCGGGAGAATCCGCACCACACGTTATCCCTGCGGCAGTCGCCCGGATTAGTACGTCATAAGTAGATGCAAAAGGAATGCCGTAAAACACTACCCCGGCTGTTACAGCACGGACGGCCTCCAATATCCCCGGAGGAATAAAGGAACCACTCATTTCGGCAGATTCAACGGTAATCCTGTGGCCTACCAATGGAACGCTGAAAGAAGCTGTCAGTCCGCACACATCGGCAGGTACAAGGAACAACAAGGCAGGCGCTTTTACTTCGGCAGTTGACTCAAGAGAAGGCGCACGTAGTACCTGCATCAATTCCGGTTCCAAGCCGTCCAATGATGCAAAACACGCTTCTGCCGGGGCAGAGAACAGTACAGAAGGCGGCCAGGCGTCAATGACACTTCCGGCAGACGCAACACTAAGGGCTTCCCTAATGGACGGGGCTGGAAGCGCATCCACTAGGACGCACGGACTGGGGCGGATAATCCAATCGCCGGTAATAATCATCGGCTCAGGCAAGCTAACCTCAAGGGAGGCTGCCGCTGTCCGTGCTATCCAGATAAGGTTAACATCAACATGAGGCGTGGCCGATAATTCCCCGGCAACACCATACAGAATGCTCACCAGCTTAGGACTAACGCCTGCCGCATCGACACCGGCCGAAGGAGACGGAACCGCATGGATGATAGAATGCCCGCCTGCGGACAACATCATCCCTGCGGTACTTGCAGTAACCCTCTTTTTGACTGCCGGAACGACACCTGCAATAGTAGCTTCACATGCGGGAGACTCAATAGTCACTTCGTTTACGGTGTGATATACAGTTATCCTAACGTGGTCAATGTGAAGTTCTGCAAAAGTAAATTCGCCATCTGATTGAAATGCAATTCCAACGCCAAATCCGCTAGAATTAATATCACTATAAGACCAAGTTGACCCCCATAAATCAGTACCCCCGCCATATTCATAATATTTTTCCGAAGACACACTTTGCCTATTCTTAGCCTTATTACTTCCAGACAAAGTATTATTTTTATATAATTGTACTAAACGATCTATTAATATAGGTTCAGCACCAAAACCATAACGCTTGCATTCTATCTCTACTTTTATTCCTATAATATCTACATCAGAAGGTATATTAAATCCAAAGTTAGTTACTTTAAGTATTTCAGAATATTCACCAGGACTATTAGAAATAAACACTGCATAATTATTATCACTTGCATAAACTCTTGTAGGTTTATACCACTCAACATCATCATATGGACTATTACTAACTGATATTGCACTCCCAGGACTCTTAGTTACACTTGCCATTGACTACACCCCCCATGGGGTTATAACGCCGTTTTCTTCAACACTCCGGACGCATCCCACTGGATAACGAAGTCCACGCCCGCAGGGGCCTGACTTGCCCCAAAGTCGATATATCCAAGCAGGGGGCTTGTCGATGCCACCCCAGTGTCTTTGTAGATAACCGCATACCTTACGTCGGCTTTATTCAACGCGCTCCAGGTGACGTCAGCCGCGTCAAGGCGGCACTCGTTGGATGCCGCATCATATGTCGGATCAGACAGTGTAAGCTCCTTGCCCCCGGAAGTATAGCCACCGCCGCTGGTAAGCTCGTTGGTTATATCGCTTAAATATTCGTGCGTGTCCTGGTTTGGCGTGTAAGAGCTTGTAGCAAGCAGGACTTTAATAGTGCTGCCGCCTGACGCCTTCCAGATAACCTCACCCTGCGCCATGTGAAGCATGGCCTTCCCGTACCACTTTGCCGTTATTGCCATTCGCTTTTACCCCCTTTCTATCTCCAAAAAACAGTCCGAACCCTGCGCGGCCTTTGCGCCCCCTTAATCTTGCGTCCCGCATTGTCAATCTGGTTGCGTACCTTCAGGTAATTATTCCAATGCACCTGCGCCTCATTAAACATGCTGTCGTCCTCGAAGTGCTTCGCCAAGAAGTAATGCTTCAAAGCGTGGTGGTACTGCGAAGGCATATCTGGCATATCGGAAAGGCCGGTTATCTCAGCAGGGTAACGGTAGTACCAGATAAACAGCGTGTAAGGAGTGTCCTCCATCCGGTGAAGCTCAATTACGCCGCCGAAGAAGGTGTATCCGCTACTACACTCATCGGTAAGCGGTATCTCATCAATTGTTTGTGGCCGCACCTGTGACTTGCCCTGCGCCTTTAGAAGTATGATTTCGTAAATGTCGTCCGGGTAGGACACGGTAGTTTCGTCTGTAGCCAGGGTTATTGTCGCCTTTGTCTCCAGCCGAAGGACGTGAGCCAGATCCTCACGTAGACACTCGTTGAATATGGTAGTAAGGTGATCCGGGTCAACGGTATCCTGGAGGATGTATTCAATCTCTCTTCGCAAATCTGAAACAAGCATAAAAATACCACATCCTTTGGTGGGTGAACTACTCACCACTTACTCACATTCGTTCGTTGAAGTGGAAGCTTCTTGGTCAATAGTAGCAACCTACCAAGTTTACCCAAGCTCTAAGGGTAGTTCCTACCCCGATAGTACCATAATTATATAGCTAATTTCAGTAGATTCTTACTTGCATTTATGTCTCTATCGTGATGTGTGCCACATTCAAGACAAACCCATTCTCTTAGTGCTAGATTTTTCACCTCTGGATTCTTATAACCACAACTAGAACATAATTGACTACTTGCGTAATTAGATGGTGCTATTATTATCTCTCTACCATACCATTCTGCTTTATATTCTAATTGTCTCCTGAATTCAGACCATGACACTTCACTTATTGCCTTTGCTAGCTTATGATTTTTTAGCATATTGCAGACTTTCAAATCTTCTAAAACTATGACTTGGTTTTCGTTTATAATTTTAGAAGATAATTTATGCAGAAAATCTTTTCTTTGATTGGTTATCTTTTCATGTAATTTAGCAACTTTAAGTCTTGCTTTATTTCTATTATTACTACTCTTTTTCTTTCTTGATAAATCTCTTTGTAGTTTTGTAAGTCTATTCTCTGATTTTCTTAGCCATTTAGGATTTTCAAATACTTCTCCATCTGATGTAATTGCAAAATCTGCAATTCCTAAGTCTATTCCTACTTTATTATTGCTTTTAGGCAATTGTTTTATATCTTCATCTACTAATATAGATATATAGTATTTGTTAGTAGGTGTTTTTGATACTGTACAAGATTTAATCTCGCCATCAAACTGTCTGTGCTGAACAATTTTTATCATAGATTTTAGTTTAGGTAATTTTATATACTTATCTTCAATATAGATAGTTCCCTTTTGATTATTGGTAGTATAAGAATGTCTATTTCTTTTCTTACTCTTGAACTTAGGGAAACCTACAGACTTATCTCTAAAGAAGTTCCTGTATGCTTTATTTAGATTCATTTGTGCATTTGCTAATGCTAAACTATCCACTTCTTTAAGCCAAGGATATTCTTTCTTGTACTGTGCAGGTGTATTGTTAAGCATTTCGCCAGTTTTCTTATAGTATTCAATTTTATCTGCTAACATTTGATTGTAAATGAATCTAGTACAACCAAAGCATTTAGCAAAATACTCTTGCTGTTCTTTATTTGGATATAACCTAAACTTGTATGCTTTTAACATAAATACACCTCACTTTCCTTGGTTTTCTATATATTTTTTAATTACCTCAATTGGTACTCCGCTTAGCAATTCATCTCCCACTTATAGAAGATGGGAGAATTCTTGCTAAGAAACGTTAAACGCAAGCTGTCCTCACACTATCTGATAGGGCATCACCTGCCTTTTAACAGCGCCAAAAGACGCTTCCACCAAGGCTGTTTCTCCTTTTTTGGTGGATATAGATAGAGTTTCGTTGGCATCGGTCTGCCGGCAGTGCGCTTTCTGTGCTTTCCAATGCAACCACCCCCTTATCCCCTTGGCACCTTAATCAACTCTCGCTATTCTTTAACTTAATAAACTATTCTTCCCTTGCTTCCTCTTCTACACCATCATCATACTGAGCTACTACAGGCCCGTCAAAAGTATCGCCAACGCTCAAATAGTTTTCCTCTTTATTCACAGTTACAAAAAGTGGATCACCAGGAGAACTCCATACAACACCTTCTGGCATATTAGGTGTAAACTTGAGTA
>Ga0116179_1001004_pt1 | contig 21318 bp, 20 predicted proteins | sample AD_UKC071_MetaG_FD_89751 | JGI IMG/M metagenome (GOLD analysis project Ga0116179, IMG submission 89751) | Active sludge microbial communities of municipal wastewater-treating anaerobic digesters from USA - AD_UKC071_MetaG | ecosystem: Engineered > Bioreactor > Anaerobic > Digestate | place: USA...
CTTCCGCGCCCACATAGATCAAGCTGCGCAGACCATTGGCCCTGCAGAATTGAACAAACTCCTCCAGCCCCACTTCCCGCAGCGTATTGTCATAGCAGAGCAGGATGATCTCCGCAGTGGGGCTACGTCGTTTGATCTCGGCGATGCCGGCCATGTACTGCCGGTAATCGCTGCACTGCTCCAGGGCAGCCTTCATGCGCGCCGCAATGTATTCCCCTTCCAGATAGGGATCTGACGAAGGCAGATCTATCTCCAAGACATCGCAGCCGGCTTGCACATACTGTTCAGCGATTTCGATGCTTTGGGCAATAGTGGGGTAGCCGTACGATAGGAAGCAGATCAGTTTCATGCCCTGCTCCCCCCGACGTCCCCACCTGCATAGGCCGTGCTGAAGAGCTGCTCCAGTTCTTCCAGCGACGGGACAATGGGGTTGGTTTTGGTGCAGCCATCCTGCAGAGCCAGCTCCGCCAGGGCGGGCAACTGACTTGCGAAGGCGTCCCCAGAGGGGATGACCTCCTGCAGACGGGCCGGTATGCCGATCCGTTCATTGAGTTCCCGAACCGTTTCCACTATGTCTTCCACTCCCACCTCTGCAGCCAGCCGGGCGTAAAGGGCGTGGGCCCGCTGATCCCGGGCGTTGAACGCCATGACATAAGGGAGCAAAATGGCATTGGCCAGACCGTGGGGCAGGCTGAACAGGCTGCCCAGGGCATGGGCCATGGAGTGCACGATGCCCAGGGAAACATTGGTAAAGGCCAGGCCCGCGGTGAAGGAGGCGTTGAGCATGATCTCCCTGTATTCCAGCTCCTCTCCGTTCTCATAGGCCCTGGGCAGGTAGTGGATAATGTCCCGGGCGGCTGCCGCGGCCAAAAGGTCACTAACGTAGTTGCTGCGTCTGGACACCAGGGCCTCAAGGGCGTGGGTTAAGGCATCCATCCCCGTCTCCGCGGTGATCTTCGGGGGCATGGTGGCGGTAACAGCGGGATCGCACACGGCCACCTCCGGCACCATCTCCATGTTGCCGATGCCGTGCTTGATATTGGTTTCATCGTCGGTAATGACAACGGAGCGGCTGACCTCGCTGGCGGTGCCGCTGGTGGACGGAATGCACACCACGTAGGCCCTGCGGCCCAGCTTAGGAAAGACGTTGGGCGGGAGGATATCTTTGAGGGAGGTGAGCTCCGGGTACTCGTAGTAGATGCGCATGGCTTTCGCCGCATCCATGGCTGAACCGCCCCCCAGCCCCACGATGACGTCGGGTTGGAACTCCTGCATTGCCTTTGCACCCCGGAGTACCGTACTGAATTTGGGATCCGGTTCTACGCCGGAGAAGACCCGGCAGGTCATACCCGCTTCTCCCAGGTAATCCACGACCTTCTGCAGCACCCCGCTCTTCTGCATGCTGGAGCCACCGGTAACAATGAAGGCCCGACTGCCCTCAAGTGTCTTGAGGTGCTCCAGGCAGCCGCGGCCGAAGATCAACTGCTCACCAGCTAGTTTCATTGGTCTCATCATCAAGCATCAATCCTTCTTCCTTAACTTATCCCCGCAGTGCTTTTACCAGGTCGGTAGCCAGTTCCAGGGAAATGGGGTTTTCGATAACTCCCCCTTCTTTCAGGCTGGAACCCACTATGGCACCGTCGGCCACCGCCAGCTGCTCCTTGATGTTGGCGGTTTTCACTCCGCTGCCCACGATCACCGGCAGGTTGGTCACAGCCTTTACCCGCTTGATGATCTCCATGGGCGTCTCCACACCGATATGAGTGCCGGTGACGATGATGGCGTCAGCACCGCAGGCCTCGGCATCGCGGGCTGAGTCTTCCACGCTGACATGGGTCAAGACCATGTGAGTGTGCTTCACCTGGATGTCCGCGAAGATCTTCACATTTTCAGCACCGATGTTTTTCCTGAAGATCATGGCCTCCCGGGCACAGGGCGTGATGATGCCGCCGTAGAACTCCACAGTGTCCACGAAAACTGGAATCCGCACAAACTGGGCGTCCACGGCCTTGGCGATGGAAAGGGCCGCCTGGTAGTCGTTCATGGCCGCATCGATGCCGATGGGAATCTTGACTTCCCGGGCCACCAGGGCACTTACTGCTGCCAAGGCACAGACCTGGGGCGTATCCAGAGTAATGCCGAAGGGTACATCGCCCATGTTTTCGATGATCAGGGCATCCATTCCCGCTGCTTCCAGCGTCTTGGCGTCTTGAATGGCCTGTGTGACCACCTTATCCATATCCCCGCCAAAGCGTGGAGTACCAGGCAGGGGCAAGCAGTGCACCATGCCTATGACAAACTGTTTGCCGTGACCGAAGAAACTCAGTTCATTCACCTTTTTTCACCTCGCGATGGTAGATTAAAAGACCGTCCAGGACCACTTGGCACAGATCTTCCTCTGCCTTGGTTCTAGCTTCGCCTTCCAGGGAGCCCTTGAGGTTTTCCAGCACAGTGGTGATGGTGACCACGCACCCCTTAATACCCATCAAGTTGGCCAGAACCAGCATGCAGCTGGACTCCATGTCGATCCCGGAGATGTTGTACCTCTTCAGCCGGGCGAGGTTCTCCTCCACGTCTAAGCCCAGCCGCTCCGACAAGGGGGATTGGCGCATCTGGCTGTAAAATCCATCCATGGTGCAGTTGATGCCGTTCACGTATGCGTAGCCGTGCTGCACGACGCTCTTATTCATGCAGTGGACCAGTTCCAGATCAGCCACCGCCGGGTAGGAAAGGGGAACATAGGTGGCACTGGTGCGCTCTTCTCGCATGGAGCCGACGGGGATATTGAACTTGCCCAGCATATCGTCCTTCAGCCCCATGACGGTTCCCATGCGCACGGCCACCTCCATGCCGCACTGGTACATCTCTTCCATGGCAATGGCAGCCGAAGGGGCGCCGATGCCCGTGGACGAGACGGTTACCGGCATGCCTTGATAAGTTCCGGTGTACGTATTGAACTCGCGGTTGAAGGCCAGCTTCTTGGGTTCATCCAGCAGCTGCGCCAGCACCTCAACGCGCCAGGGATCCCCGGAGAAAACCACGTAAGGGGCGACATGGGGTCTGCTCGCCCGGAGATAAAGTGTGCTCTGCATACTCTACTGCCTCCTGCTGATGAATTGTGCGTAGCGCTCCAGAAACTCTGCCTCAGTGGGGGCATTGGTGCAGCCACCCGGCCTTTCGATGATGAACGAAGCCAAGACGCTGCCCAGCTCTCCGCATTCCCGGACCGTTTTCCCCGCCAGATAGCCGTAGAGAAAACCGGCGATAAAGGCGTCGCCGGAGCCGGTGGTATCCACCACCGGGCCGAAGGTGGCCGCGGCGATCTCTTCCACCACAATTTCGCCGCCGCGCCTGTAGCAGCAGACACTTCCCTGGGCCCCCAGGGTAGTAACGATCACCTGGGCGCTCCCCCTCTCCAGTAGCTCTGTTATGCACGTGAGCCCCAGCCTCTTTTCGATTTCCTCCCGCTCGAGCTTGTTAGTGAAGATGATCCTGCTGTAGTGGATCACCTCCCGGAAAAACTCCAGGGGAAAGGCGTCGAAATCGCACTTCATGCCAAACACGAGGGGCAGGTTGTGCTGCCGACATTTCTGGAAAAACTCCGCATTGTCCTGCTGGGAACCCACCGTGAGCACGCCCAGAAGGGCCTCCTGGAAAAACTCGTCCGGCATAGGCCTGGCGTACTTTCCGTCCATGGCCCCGGGATAGAAGAGGGTTACCTGATCGTGGTTGGGGTCAGTAATCAAATAGCAGTTGGAAGTGGTTTCGCCAGGTACGATCTCCACCGCATCCAGACAGACCCCGCCCTGCCGCAGGAACTCCAGGAAGCCATTTTCCTCATAGTCCTCCCCGAACCTGACCAGAGGTAGGGCCTTCAGTCCCAAGCGCGCCAAAAGATAGGCGATGTTGGTGGAACAGCCGCCGTAGTAGACCGCGGCGTTGTCGCTGTTTTCCACCAGGGACGTGAAGCCAACCCGAAGCGGCGAGTCAACTTTGATGATGCGGTCCAGACTCACATAACCGCTGGTGAGCACCTGGTATTTCACCCGTGGATCTTCCCTTCGGCCAGGAGCTGGAACAGCTCCTCAGAGGTGACCACCCGACCCAGATACTTGCGGATGTCTTCCAGATGCACCTGGTTAACCACGTCGCTGTTGGTGGCCACGCAGTCGGCAACCACATAGACGTTGTAATCCAGGTTGTGGGCATCGGTGGCGGTGGCCCGGATACAGCAGTTGGTTTTGGTACCTGTGAGGATGACGGTTTCGATCTTGTTTTCCCGCAAGACCAAATCCAGATCGGTACCGAAAAAGCCGCTGTACCTTCTCTTCTTGATCACATAGTCCTTCACCGGATCCACGGTGAGCATGGGGTCGATTTCATCGCCGCCCGTTCCTTCGATGCAGTTGGGGCGCATCTCCACGAGATTGCGGTCGGGTTTATGTTGGCGGTAGCTGTGCCGAAGGAAAATGACAAGGAGGTTGTGCTTGCGGCATTCTTCCAGGACCCGCTGAATGCGGGGCAGGATGATCCTGTTTTCGGGGTAGAACACCTTGCCCTGCGGATCGGTGAAGTCTTTAACCATATCAACGATGAGGAGAGCTGCTTTACTCATGTCCAAATCCCCTTAACCTTGTGTTTTTGGTCTCCACGGCAGATACGGCAAACAGCACGAGTACTATGGCCAGGTAAGGCACTGTTTCGAACAAGCCGGAAATGGGTCCAGCCACCAGGCCAAGGTTAATGGCCAGGGACTTAGCCAGACCGAAGAGGACGGCGTAGAGGGTTGTGCGTACCGGAACCGCTTTGCCGCAGTAGATGGCGGCGATGGCGATAAACCCCCGGCCCGCCGTCATATTGCTTGTAAACAGCGCCATGCGCTCCGTGGAGAGGTTGGCCCCGGCCAGGGCACAGAAGAGGGCGCCGATGAGGATGGCCAGGTACTTGATCTTGGCGCTGTTGATCCCCACAGCCCGGGCCGCTTCCTCGTTTTCCCCCACCACCCTCACGTACACTCCCAGCTTGGTTTTATACAAGACAACGTGCACCACCAGAATCAGGAGCAGGCTGAGGTACGTGATGGGCGTGTGCCCGCTGAGCAGGCTGCCTAAGATGGGAATGTCGGCCAGCACGGGGATGTGGATCTTCAGTGCCGGTACGTCCACCACCAAACTGACGTTAATGTTGGCTAGGCGCATATACTTCAAGATGAAAGAGGAAAAGGCCGAGGCAAACAGGTTGATGCCAAAGCCGGTGATGATGAAGTTGCTCTTCAGGGTCACGCTGAACAGGGAGAAGACTAAGCCTAAAGCCAGGGTGCAGAGTATGCTCAGCAGGATGCCCTGCCAGAGGCTGCCCGTGAGCAGCACAAACAGGCTGCTGGAGAAGGCGCCCATGAGCATCATCCCCTCCAGGCCTATGTTCAGCACGTTGGCCTGGTAGGCAAAAAGTCCTCCCAGAACGGCTAGAATCAAAGGGGTGCTGTGGTAGACCAGATCATAGAGAATGCTGTGCAGCATGTTCATGGGGTATCAGTCCTTTGACCAGTACTTGTCCGGGCTGTCCTCAGCGCGGTGAACAGCGACTGCAGGCGCTCCCACAGGGCTGTGTGGGCCGCAAGGAACCGCACCGAGAGAAACAAAATGATCACGCTTTGAATGACCCCGACGATGTCTTTGGGCACGCTGGTAAACAGCCCGATGTATTCGCTGCCGGTTTTCAGAGCCGCATAGAGGATGGCCGCGATCAAGATGCCCACAGGATTGTGGTTGCCCAACAGAGCGATGAGCATGCCGTCCCAGCCCAATCCGGGATTGCCGGAGAAGTCCAGGGTAAAGCGGTACTTCTCACTCATTAAGAACCCCGCCCCGGCCAGACCGCTGATCGCGCCGCTGATGAGCATGATGATCACGATCTTCCTGCTCACCCGCATGCCCGCAGCTTCGGCAAATTCCGGGTTCCTGCCGATGGCTGTGATTTCATAGCCCAGCTTCGACCGCATGAAGACAACCAGCATAACCAAGAAAACACCCAACGCCAGAAAGAAAAAGGCGGTCAGGTCCGTATCAAAAAGCTTTTTGAACATGGCACTTTCTGCCACGGCATAGGTGGAGACATAGCCAGAAGCGGGGTCCCGGAAGACACCCTGCGAAAGGAACTTGACGACCTCCATGACCACATAGTTGAGCATGAGGGTGACTACCATTTCATCCACTTTGAAGTAGGCTTTGAGCAATGCAGGAATCAGGGCAAACAAAAGGCCGGTGACCACGCCGGTTAACAGGCAGAGCAGGACATGCCAACCGGGAGCAAGCCCCTTGACAGTAAAGCCCACCACACCGGCGAAAAACGCCCCCAGGACTGCCTGGCCTTCCACACCCATGTTGAACACGTTAGCTTTAAAGGTGATGGCTATGGCCAGACCCGTGAGGATCAAGGGCGAAGCAAAGTGCAGCGTTTTTAGAAAACCCCGGTAGGTAAAGAGCGACCTTTGGATGAGGATCTTGTAGGTGTAAAGTGGATCTTCGCCGATGGCCAGGATCACTAGGGCACCAACCGCCAGCGCTGCGGCAACGGGTATCACCACGTTCAAAAGGCTCATCAGGTGCATTTTCCTTTTCATGCTCTGTCCCCCCCGGTTGGCACTGGCTGCTTGGAGGTGATGCCGGCCATGAGCAGGCCGATCTCCTCGCTGCGGGCTGTCCTGCCATCCACCTCGCCCACAATCTCGCCTTTGTACATGACTAAGATGCGATCGCTTAGGCTCATCACTTCGCTGAGCTCGCTGGATACCAGGAGCACTGCCCTGCCCTTCCGCTTGAACTCCAGGATTCGGTTGTGAATGAACTCGATAGAGCCGATGTCCACGCCGCGGGTGGGCTGGCAGGCAATGAGCACCTTGGGCTCGGCATCAAATTCTCGGGCAATGATGACCTTCTGGGCATTACCCCCCGAAAGCTCCCCTGCCTTGCAATCGGCGTCCGCCAGCCGGATGTCGTATTTCGCCACCAGCTCGTCTCGGTAACGGTTGATCGCCTCTCGCCGCAGCAGGCCGCAGCGGCAGAAGCCCTTCTGGTCCAGACGCCCGCTCACCAGATTGTCGGTCACGCTCATCTCCCCGCAGAGGCCCTGGGCATACCTATCTTCAGGGATGATGCCCACGCCAGCGCGTCGCAGCTCATCAGGCCATTTGTTGGTGATATCTTGGCCTTCCAACAGGACTGTTCCTTCCACAGCCTCCATCAGGCCAGAAAGGACCTTAACTAACTCGCTTTGGCCATTGCCCTCCACTCCCGCGATGCCCAGAATCTCACCGGCCCGGATGGCAAAGCTGATGCCGCGGGGAAACTTCACGCCCGGGGCAACCTCTGTGGCCAGATTCCTGACTTCATAAAGCACAGGCTGGCTCTCCAAATCCGCCGTTTCCTCTTTTTCCACCGTGAGCAGAACGTCCCGGCCCACCATCAGCCGGGCAATCTCTTCGGGACTGGTGGCACTGGTGGGCATGCTGCCCACCACCCTGCCCCGCTTGAGGACGATCACCTGGTCACTCGCGGCCATCACTTCCCGCAGTTTGTGGGTGATAAAGATGATGGTTTTTCCCTGTTTTTTGAGCTCGTTGAAACTTACGAGAAGTTCGTCCACTTCCTGGGGAGTTAGGGAGGAAGTGGGTTCGTCGAAAATGAGGATATCTGCGCTGCGGTACAGCATCTTGAGGATTTCCACCCGCTGCTTCTCCCCAATGGAGAGATTCTTCACGGGCTCATCCGCGTCCAGATCCAGCTTGTGGCTGTCAATGAGGGCCTGAACCGCCTCCCGCTCCCTTTTCCCATCGATGAGCGGGCTTTTGACCTTCAGTCTGTTAAAGAGACGGAGCTCCCTGTTGATTTCAGCGCCCAGCACGATATTCTCAAACACGGTTAGGCTGGGCACCAGCTTGAAATGCTGGTGCACCATGCCTAACCCCAGACCGATGGCTTCCAAGGGCGAACTGAACTGCACTTCCTGCCCCTTGACGATGAGCGTACCGCTGGTGGGACGCAAAAGCCCGTAGAACATGTTCATGAGCGTGGTCTTGCCGGCGCCGTTTTCGCCAACGATGGCCGTAATCTGGCCCTGCGGTATGGCTATACTGATGCGATCGTTGGCCACGAACTGCCCGTATTTCTTCGTCAACTCAACGGTTTCAATAACGTTCATTTCTACCGCCTTCAATCTAGGGTTGCCTGTGCTCAGTCATTGGGCATAGCTAGGTGTTTGAGCGCTGTCTTGTCGAAGGGTTCCCCGGCTTGAGCATTGGTCACCCTGATTTCTCCGCTGGCGATTTTCTCGGCGATCACGTCCAGCTCAGACTTGATTTCCGCCCACTTGGCTTGTCCGGCGGGGAGAATGAAGGATTCGATGACGCTCAAATCGGTAATGCCCGTTGCTTTCGAAGCCAGGTCATAGCTGAGCTCTTTACCCCACAGCTCCCGCAGGGTGCCGTTGATGTAGTGCTCGGAAATGCTGAAGACCGGTACTTCGGTGTTCTTGAGCACGCTGGTTAAGATGTAACCCGGATGATTGGCGTCTTTGTTGGCATCCACCTCGATGGCCAGTTTCTTTACTTCCCTGGCCTTGGCGGTTACACCATCTCCAACGGAGCCGGCCACGGAAAAGACCACGTTGGCCCCCGCGGAGTAGAAGGTGTTGGCCTTGGTGGCACCTGCTGCGGAATCGGTAAAGCCTGCGTTGTAGTCACTGTAGTAGGTGTAATTGACTCCGAGTTTTTCCGCGACGTAGTTGATACCCTCGGCAAAACCGTAGCTGAAGACGGTAATGCCGTTGGATTTGGTGCCGCCGATGAAGCCGATCTTCCTGCCTTCATCGCCGGGTGTAAAGGCGTAGTTCTCGCTGCCAAACAGCTCGGTCGCGTTCTCGCTAACCAGGACGCTCAACGCCCCCGCCAAGAAGGACGCCTCATGCACGTCAAACAGGACGGAGATGACGTTCTGGTGTTTTACGGTTCCATCTGGATTGAGATTGGGGTTGTCGTTGAAAATGACGAAGGTGGTGTTGGGAAACTGCTCGGCAATGGGCTTCCTGCCGCCAACGCCATCGATGAGAGCATCGAAGTTGTACTCCAGGCTGAAGATGAGCTCATAGCCCGCTTCGGCCAGCAGGGCGAGGCTGCCTGGAATGTCCTGAGATTCCACCACATTGTAGTTGATGCCGTACTGCTCCTTGATCTTCTGGAGGCCGATGATCGCGGACTCGTTGTAACCTTTGTCATTGGGGCCGGCGGCGGAAGTAATCAGAGCTATGCCCGGTCCCTTGGGAGCAGCGTAAGCAGAGACTGCCCCTAACAGGATTACCGCAACCACAAACAAACCGAGATACTTCCTAAACAGGCTGGTCTTCATAATCACACTCCTCGTCCGTTGAATCTTGGGCTATACTTGGCAATGAGCATTAATCCACCCCAGCGCCTTTGGCCAAACACCTCCTTCCTACCTCACCTGCTTGATGTAAAACTTGAACTTATCGGTTCTGTAGTAGCTCTTAAAGGTTTCTATGGGCAGCTCCCGCCTGTTCATGATGCCGTAAGTTACGGCCCTAAACAGGATGACTGGCTGCCCCGATTCCATTTCCAATCTTTCCGCCACATCATCCAGGGCCAACACCGCTTCCAGGGTACGGGTTGCGGTGGCGATCTTCACGTTGTACTCCTGCTCCAGTACTTGGTAGACTGATTCCTGTTCAAAATCATGCTGCTCGATACCGGGGAAGAGTTTTACAGGGAGATATGTAGTGGTATAGTTCACGGGTTCAGCATCGGCATAAAAGACCCGCTGCAGCTTGAACACGGAGTCGCCTTCATTGAGCTGCAGGCGCTTTAGGCGTTTTTTGTCCGCGGCGATCACTTCAGCGCAGATGATCTTCTTGGACGGAACCATGCCCATTCTTTGAATGTCTTCCGTGCAGCTCATGATAGAGACCAAATCGCGGTTGCGTTCATCTGTCCTGACAAAAGTGCCTTTGCCCTGCACGGTGTAGAGATAGCCTTCGTTGACTAGGTCTGTTATGGCCTTGCGGACCGTGATTCTGCTCACACCAAAGCGCCCCATGAGCTCCCGCTCGCTGGGAACCATGCCGTTTTCGCTGATCTCTTCCCTGTTGATCATGTCAATGATCTGCTGTTTGATTAAGTAATACTTGGGAACCATTTCCCGCATGCTCAATTTCCCCCTTGCGAAACTGGACATGATAACATGATGACATGTTAGCATGCCCAGTTTAATAATATAATGTTTTTGCCGCAGATGTCAACTCCATGCCGCCGTTTATTAAAAACAAAAGAAAAAGCGCTGCTCACAAAGGGAAACAGCGCTGCAACCGGCACACTATCCACGCCGACAGAAGGACACGGGGATTGCGGATTGCCTTAGGTTCGGCGAACCGACTCCGACTCAATGGTGACCACACCCCATTGCTGCGGTGCTCTGTCCGCATCCCACAACCCCAGGCTCCTTGCCCGGGGTATCACCCTATCTCTCCCGCCAGCTCCGCCACCTTGCGGATGGCGGTGATGATGTCCTGGATGTCCTCTGGCGTGTAAAACTCACTGATCTCTATCCGGATGGCTGTGGCCAGCACTTCCTCAGCCGTGGGACAGCTCCCAGGGGCGTAATCAACATCGGCCAGGTCGAAGGGGAAGTGCGTGCCCAAATAGGCGGTCCTTGCCTGGAACATGGGGTAAGCGTAGAGCACGGCAGGAATATAGCCAGGTGAGTTGGGAATCCCCTCGGCGGCCAGGGCCCGGGAAAAGGCATCCCGTGAGCAGCCGAGCTCCGCCTCGTCCACCCTAAACATGTAAAACCAATACGACGACTTATTGCCCTCCCTGACCAAAGGCGGATAGATGCCCGGAAGGTCCCTAATACCTTCGGTGATCTGCTCACCGTAGCGGTTGCGGGCTGCGCAGATCTGGGGCAGCTTCTTCAGCTGGGCAATGCCCACCGCCCCCTGCAGCTCGGTCATGCGGTAGTTGGGGGCCAGGTAAGCTACGGAGCCGCACCTGTCTTCCGCAAAACGGTTGTAGTTTTTGTCCGCGAACATGACCGTCCGCTGGTAATCCTGCTCATCTCCCGAGTTCACCAGCACGATCCCGCCTTCACCGGTGCTGATCTGCTTGAAGTCGTTGGTGCTGAACACACCGTAGTCGCCCAAGGTGCCCACTAGCCTGCCTTGGTGATAGGCCAAGAAGCTCTGGGCACAGTCCTCGATCACTTTGAGCTTATACTTCTCAGCCAAAGCCAGCAGGGGATCCATATCGGCGGGATTGCCCGCCAGGTGCACCACCAAAATGGCTTTAGTCCGCTCCGTGATCTTCGCCTCCACCGAAGCGGGATCCAAGTTGTAAGTGCGGGGATCCACATCGGCAAAAACCGGGATGGCGTTCTGGTAGAGGATGCCGATCGCAGTACCCAAGTCGGTGATGGGCGAAGTGATCACCTCATCCCCCACCGAGATGCCCGCGGCCCCCAGGGCCACGTGCATGGCGGCGGTACCCGAGGAGGCCGCCACACTGTATTTAGCGCCGTACAGGCGGTTGAAGTCCCGAAGGAAGGTTTTGACCTTGTTTCCGTGGTGGTAAAACAAGGTATTCTGCTCCAGGGACTCCACCAGCTCCTTGATCTCCTCGCCGCCAAAACGTCTGCCTGTGCCGAAGGGTGTGGTCTTCACCTTGGGGCCTCCGTGGATGGCCAGTTTAGCCATGGCCGCTGCCTCCTTCCCGGTGGATAAGCTAACTCAGCCACCTTGCCAGGTTGGCCCGGACAAAATCATCGTCGGTGAGGTGGGGATACTGCTGGTAGATGCGGTCGATCTCCTCCCCTTGCCCCGGCGAGAGCACCTCTTGGGGATCGAGACACAGGGTGGTTTCGAGTAACCCCTGCCGCCGCAGCACCTCGTGGATGCCAGGAATACAGCCTGCGAAGCGGTTGGCCGCATCAAAGATGGCGGCGTTGGCCTCGGTGATCTGCGCGGCCAGAGTGAGCAGTTCACCGGAAACTGTTCCCCGCTCCCGCTCCTCTTTGACCCTTTCCAAAAGCTCCACAGCCCTTTTGGTCCAAACGGCCCAGTGCCCCAATAGACCTCCCACTATGCGTTTGCGCACGGTCTCTCCTCCGACCTTGAACTCGTAGGTTGTGAGCAGATCCACCACGATGTTGTCGTCGTTCCCTGTATACAGGGCAAGATCTTCCGCCCGGCCGGAAAAGCAGACAGCCCGCACCACATCCAAAGTCAAGTACCGGTCGAAGGGGGCGATCTTCACCGCCTGGACCTGGGGAATCTGCACGAACTGCTCCCAGAAGCGGTAGCTGAGAATCCTCCCGCCTACACTGGGCTGCAGGTAAAAACCGAAAATGGGCATGATCTCCCCCACCAGCCGGGCCCGTTCCAGAAGCTCCTCTTCGGTGTAAGCATCCAGCCCCCCCATACTGAGCAGCACCAGATCATAGCCCAGCTCCGCGGCGAGCTGCGCTTCCTGCACCGCCTGCTCCGTGGGTCCGCAAACGCCTGCCACCTTGATGAACATCTGCTCCTTACCCGCCCGCCGCACTTCCTCCGCGGCCACTGCCAGCACCGGCCGCAGCAGGGCAATTTGGGGATCGCGAATGGCAAACTGGGTGGTGTGCACACCCACCGCCAGCCCCCCTGCACCGGCGTCGAGATAGTACCTGCAGAGGGCCCGCTGCCTGCGCTCATCGAACTTGCCCGCAGCATCCAGGGCCAAGGGCAGCGCGGGGATAACCGCTCCTTCCTGGAGGCGTTTTCTGATCTCCGGAGCTAAAGGACGGCTGGTCATGCTAAAACCTCCCTTGCCTTTCCTGGAAGTGGGTGGGTTTACCCAGGATCTCTCCCCCCTGCTCCACCCAGCGGGCTGTCCATTCAATCATCTGCCGCAGGCCCACCCGGGGATAGCCAAAGAGGCGGTGCGCCTGGGAGGCATTGCTGAGCAGGCAGTGGCTGGTCTCCTCATTGATAAACACAGGCTCCACGCCCAGAAGCTCGCCGAACTGCTGCGCCAGCCAGCGCACGGACACCGTCTCCGGACCGGTCACGTTCAGAACCCGGGGCGGAGATTGGCAGTGCTTGAGGCTGCGCAGCGCGTATTCATTGGCATCCCCCTGCCAGATGTAGTTGACATTGCCCATGCTCAGATCCACCGGCCGGCCCTCCTTGACCATCAAGGCGATATCCAGCAGCACTCCGTAGCGCAGGTCGATGGCGTAGTTTAGGCGGAAAAGCAGCAGCGGTGTGCCGTGCTTCCTGGAGAAGTACTCAAACAAACGCTCCCGCCCCAGGCAGGACTGCGCGTATTCCCCAATGGGATCAGGGGGCAGTTCTTCCGTGGCCCCGCCGGAAGAAACCGGCACCAGGGGATAGATATTCCCGCTGGAAAAGGCCACAATTCTCGACCTACGGTATTTTTCCGCCACCAGGCTGGCCACGTGAATGTTCATGGCCCAGGTCAGGTATTCTTGACCCGTGGTGCCGAACTTGTGGCCCACCATGTAGATCACGTTTTCCACCTGGGGCAGCGCCTCCACTTGTTCCGCATCCAAGAGATCGGCGGAGATGGTCTCAATCCCCCACTCTTCCAGCTCCCGCCGGAGGTTTCCCCGGGAAAAGCGGGAAACACCGATGATCCGCCTGGGTACACCAGAAAGATCCGCAGCGCGCCTGGCAAGCTTAGCCAAGGAGGGGCCCATTTTCCCGCCCACCCCTAGGATGATCAGGTCGCCCTCCAGGCTCTGGAAGTCCTCAATCAGCTCTTTTGATGGTTCTGCCAAGAAGCGTTCCAGCTCAGCTACGCTCTTCATTTTCTACCTCCCCCGATCTCCTTGCAAACAAGGCCAGTGCGTTTTTGTGCAAAATGACTTCCTTTTCGGCCTCCATAAGGTCCGCTTCCTCCACCTGCCCCAGACTGACCAAAGGGTCAGCCACGGGCAGGTCACTGCCGAACAAGATGCGCTCAGCGCCAAGCAATCGGCAGGCGTAATCCAGATCCCCCCGCCGGAACATGCTGCCGGAAAAGTCCACGAACACATTTGGGTAGGCCTGAACTACCTTGATCCCGTGGTAGCAGTTGCCCCCCAGGTGGGCCATGATCAGCTTGGCCTCGGGATAGCGCTTGGCGAGGCGAGCCACGTGGGTGGCCAGCGATTCGTTTGGCAGCTGTCCGACGCGCTTATGGAAAGTGTGGAGCAAAACGGGAATCCGGTAATCGATGCACTGCTCCACCAAGGGATAAACCTGGGGCGCATCGCAGTAACAGGCCACCCAGAGCTTCATCCCCGCCATACCCCATTCCTCCACGCATCTTTGCAGAACAGCGAGGGCATTTCCGTGGTTGGGATTGACGTAGGCGTAGCCTTGAATCAATCCCGGTTCCTCCCGCTGAAAGCGGTAGACCTCCCGGTTAAGTTCGGCTATTTCCTCAGGATCCGGCTGGAAAGCCCCTAGACCGGAAATATAGCAGCGGGTCAGGCCATGGCGCTGGCAAGCCCGGACGATTTCGGCTTTGTTTTCTGCGTACTGCCCCCCCCAAAGGTGGGCGTGGATGTCGATGATCACTTCCCCACCCCCTTCAGCACCGCTTGGTTGCAGAAGATCTGCGCTGCCGCTGCAGGTGGAATCTCCGCCTGCTCCAGCTGGAGAATACTGCTCCTGAGCGCTTTTAAGGGAAAGCCGGAGCCGTAGACAAGGCGGGAGCTTCCCACCTTGGCCACCAGCTTTTCCACGGGGAACAGATTGTGCCCCAAATTAGATGTATCGAAGAAGAGATTTCCGCCGGGAAAGCTCTCTGTGAGCTCAATAACTTCCCCAAAGGTTGGGCTGAGGAGCACGATGGGAAGGCGGGGATGGGCCCTGGCTAAGGCCGCGATCTCCGGCAGGGGCAGAGGTTCGATAGCAAGCGGATAGTTTAAGCGCTCATCCTCCAGGCGCATGGTGAGCAAAAGCGGAAGAGCCAAGCGGTCCAGCTCCCTTAAGAGGGTGTGCACCTTTTCATCTCTCAAGCTGTAGCCGTGGTAGGTGGGGTAAAGACGCACCGCGCAGATACCAAGATCCCTTCTGCCCCGCTCCAGATCCTGGAGGAAATAAGGGAGGGTGGGATTGACAGTCAAAACGTGGCGGTAATTAGTGCCCCGGATCATCTCTTTAAGCTCCAGCTCACCTTCGTAGGGGTCGTTGTAGAAGATGCTGTTCAGGGAGGCTGCCCAGCCCAAACTGATGCCCGCCTGGGCGTGGCTGCGCTTGAGATCCTGAAAGGAGCTGCGGTGGAGCTTACGAAAGGGCCAGTGGCCCAGCAGGCAGTTGAGATCAACCCGCATGAAAAACCCCCCTGGCTTTAGTAGCGGAAGACAACGGTGAGCTCCCCGCCCCCGCCCTGCTCCAGGTGGGCGTAGCTGGAGGGGGCCTCCTCCAAGGGTACAGCCTCCGGGAGCAGATCGTCCACGGTCAAAAAGCCCTGGGCCAGGAGGCGGATGTAGCTCTCCATATTGCGCCCCTCCGTCCAGCGCACTTCGCTGTAGGGATAGTCCCGGGCCTCCCTTTCATAGATCTCATCGTATCTGCCCGGCCCTCCAGCCTGGGGAACAATTAGGCGGGTTTCTTTTTTGAACAGCAGAGCCCGGGGCAGCTGGGCCTGGGCATCGCTCACCACGGACACCGTACCCCGCAGACGGGCCAGGTCCACCGCCTCCTCCAGCGTCTCCGTGTCCGCGGTACCCATCATGAGGAACACCGTATCCGCGCCGTGTCCCTTGGTCTGGTCCAGAACCAGCTCCGGCAGCTCCCCGGGGTGGCAGGTGCGGATGCGGGGATCCTGCACCCGCCCCCGGCGCTCTTTCAAGGGATCGCTGGCGTAGACAAAGCAGCCAGCCGCGGCGGCCAGCCTGGCCAGGATGGTTCCTAAGATGCCTAAACCCATAATGACAACCTCGTGCCCCAATTCAGTACCGGCGCTGCGCAGGGCATGGAGGGCGATGGCCCCCAGGCCCACGGTGGCAGCACTGGGATTGGTTACGTTATCTGGCACGGGCACCGCCAGCGTGGCGGGTACCAGAAGCTCACTGCAGTGCCAAACGTAGGGCGCTCCGTACACGGCCACCCGCTGACCGGTCTGGAAGCCTTCCGCGGCGGATTCGGTAACCACACCCACCGCGCTGTAGCCCAGGCGCGCTTCCCCGGGGCAGGTCCCCTGGCGCCGGCCGCGGATCATGCCCAGTTCCGTGCCGACGCTGGCCACAGAATTGAGGGTCTGCACCCGCACATGCCGAGGCGGCAGTTCCTTGGTTTTTGCTAGTTCCTTCACCGCGATTTGTCCTTGAGCTGTGACCACAAGACCTCTGACCACAAAACCACCTCTCCACTGCGGGGGCATTCCCCCAGGCACGTCAAAGCGCCTGGGGGAATGCTCGCTTGCTTACTATCTCAAGATGAAGTTGACTTCCCGTTCGGCATCGGCTAGGGCCTGGTCGATACCCACTTCGCCCAGCATCACCGCCTGCTGGGCCCGCTTGAGCACGTCCATCACCCGGCGTTCATCCTGGATGGTCATGCCGCCCCGGGCGTAGACCCGCTGCTCTTCCAAAACACTCAAGAGCGGGTCTTCAGCAAACAGCTCCGGAGCTCCCTGGATCGGCGACATGAAGCCCGTTGCTTTGTTGAACTCCACGTTGATCTCCGGTGAGGTGAGGAACTCGATCCACTTGGCCGCCGCCTCAGGGTTATTGGCATTGCGGAAAATGGCCCAGGCACCCAAGGTTCCGTAGGTGATCTGCTTTTCCTTCCTGAGGATGGGACCCATCACCGCGTAGCTGTCGAAATCCGGATCCCGGTCCCTAAAGGCGTCGATCTGCGGCGCATCCACGCTGAACTGCACCGCCAGGCGCCCGTCGATGAAGTAGTCTTCCAGGTGGCCTGTGGTGACCATGGCCTGGGAGACATATTCCTTCTCCACCAAGGTGCGCAGAAACTCGAAGACGGCCCGGCCGGCCTCGGAGTTAAAGGCGGCACGGCTCAGATCTTCGCTGAGGATATCGCCACCGGCCTGCCAGATCAAGGGGAAGAGCGTCATGTTCAGAGTCTCTTCCATGGCGGCACTGTAGCCCACGGGCCAGATCTCCTGGCCGGTCGCCGCGGCGTACTGCTTTACATCCTCCGCAAACTGCAGAAGCTCATCCCAGGTTTCTGGCAGGTTGTTCACATCCCAACCCACCGCTTCCACGATGTTTTTGTTGTAGAGGATGCCCACGGTGCTGGTGAGCATGGGGGCCAGGTAGTAATGGCCTTCGTGGTAACCGGTACTGAGCAGCTGTTCGGGGAAGCGGCGCAGCAGCTCTTCTTGGTCGATATACTTGTCCAAGGGTTCCAGGGCGCCCCGGGAGACGAACATCTGCAGGAAGAACTCGTTGAGGTAAACTACATCCGGGGGATTGCCCGAGACAACCGCCGTGAGCATGCGCTCATCCCGGCCGGCCCAGGGCATGATTTCCACCTGGACCTCAATATCAGGGTGGATCGCGTTGAACTTCTCGATGAAGGGCTGCCAGAGCCGCTCCATCTCGTTTTCCAACAGGGGGAAGCTCCAGTGGACGATCTTGGTTTGGGCCGCTGCCCCCAAGCTCAAGGCCAAGGTCAAGAGCAGCGTAAGGGCAGCCATACGGTAAAGCGAACTGGTTCTCACGTTTAACGCCTCCTATCTTAGGTTTTCAAGTGCCTGTTCATGGTGGACCTGGTCTCCTCTGCTATCACCTCCAAGGAAGGGTCTCGGCAGCAGCCTAATCCAGCTGCATAACTACACCGCGCATGAGGTACTTCTGGAAGAAGATGAAGACGATGATGGTTGGGAGCATGGCCAGCGTTGTTGTGGCCATCATGTAACGCAGATTCCCCCGGGCCACGCCCTGCATCATGGCAATGCCCACGGGGAGGGTGAACATATCGCTGGTGGTGGTCATAATCAAGGCGAACATGAACTGGCCCCACCACTGGATAAAGAGGAAAATGGCCAGGGTGGTCAGCCCAGGGATGATGCTGGGCAGGACAATAAGGCCGTAGGTGCGAAACTCCCCACAGCCATCGATGCGGGCCGCATCCAGGACATCGGTCACCACGTTCTGCTCGATATACTGCCGGAGCAGGAAGATACCGAAGGCGCTGGATGATCCCGACAGGAAAAAGGGCCAGTAGGTGTTGACCAAGCCCATGCGGCTCATCTGCACAAACATGGGGATGATCCAGGCGTGGACGGGAAACATCAAAACCGCAAGGAACAGCCAGAAGATGACCTCCTTACCGGGGAAGTCCCGCTTGGCCAGGACATAGCCGGAGAGGGAGGAAAAGAAGGTGCCCGCTATGGTGATCACGCCGGTTGTCACCAAGCTGTTCCAGAACCAGCGGCTCAAGCGGGATTCGTTCAGGGCCCGGGTGAAGTTGTCCAAGGTGAAATCCAGGTTGAAGATGTCCACTCCGGTCACCACGGGATTGGCCTGGAAGGCGACGAGGATCATGGCGATAAAGGGACCGGCCATCACCACCGCCAAAAGCACCAGCCCCAGGTACACAAAGGCTGTTTTGAGATGTCTCACTGCCCGCATAGGTCAATTCCCCCTACGCCCTATTTTTCAGCAAGCAGCCTGCGCTGCAGAACGCTTAAGGCAAAGATCAAAAGGAAGAGCACCATGGCCACGGCACTGGCGTGCCCCATCTCCAGATAGCGGAATCCGTAGTCGTAGAGGTAGTACACCAGCGTATAGGTGGAATCCAAAGGCCCCCCCTGGGTCATCACGTAGGTGAGATCGAAAACCTGGAAACTGTTGATGGTGGTGATAATGGCGGCAAAGAGTGCGGTGGGACGGAGCAGGGGTATGGTGATGTAGACAAAGGACTGGAGTTTGGAGGTGCCGTCGATCATGGCCGCTTCATAGACATCCCGGGCAATCCCCTGCAGTCCGGCCAGGAAGACCAGCATGTTGAAGCTCACATTCTGCCAGATGGCGACAATGGCCACGCTGAGCATGGCCAGGCGGGGCGAGGACAGCCACTGAACTCTAGGCAGCCCCACTTTCTGCAGGAGATCGTTGAGCAGACCCCAGTCTGCGGCAAAGATCCACTTCCAGACGATGGCGATGAAGACCACACTGGTGACATAGGGGAGGAAATAGAGGGCACGGAAGACCTTGATCCCGGGGAGGTCCCGGTTGACCAAAACCGCCACGAGCAGACCTAAGATGATCGATGGCGGAACAACGTACAGGGCGTACTGGAACGTATTCTGCAGGGCCTTCCAGAAGACGGGGTAGTTGAACATGTCCACGAAGTTCTTCAGGCCGATGAACCGCGGAGAGCCAATCAGCCTCCAATCGGTGAAGCTGAGGCCCACTGTGGACAAGAACGGTACCAGACGCACCGTTAAGTAGAGGATAATGTTTGGTAACAAAAACAGGTAGCAAACCAGCCACTGTTTGGTTTTTCCCTTGGTCACGGGCTCTCCTCCCCTGCACCAGGCTCTCTGAAGACAACTTCTGGTTGATTACTGGTCTACATCTATCATAGTGGATGAACTTAACCCTGTCAATAAGTACTTAACAAGACCAGTGCAGGTTGTAAAGATTGTGAGGAGAGAAATAGACTGACTAGCTTTCTGGTACTTACTTTTCCTAGCGATTACTCGTTTTTTAGGATGTGGGTGAACCTTTTCTCAAATGCGCTGCGCTCCATCATCTTGGACCAGAACAGCCTCAAATCGGAACGGATCTCTTCCAGCTGCTGCTGGGTGCATCCCAGAGTGTCGATGGTGTGGTAGGTGGGGATGATCTCCCGGTAGAGGTTGTACCTGCTGAGTGCAGCCGCTGGAGCCGGACCGCGCCACTCCGCCGCCCCCTTGCGGCTGGGGATGCTCAGGGTGTGCTCACGGATGTGCAGCTGGGCCTCTTCCGACAGGAGGTAGTCCACCAGGAGCTGGCTGGCGGCTTTGTTTTCCCCGTGGGCATTGACAGCCACCCCGATGTTCAAGACCAAAGTGGCGGGCGTGCCAAAATGGGGTAAAGGCGCGATGTCGAAGGGAAAGGGCGCCTCCTTCAACCTGTTTAGGCCCCAGTAAGTGGTCATGATCATGGATACCTTTTCCTGAGCGAAGAGCTCCTCGGCATCGGCGTCGTTTTCCGAGAGATAGGCGGCAAAGGGACTGGGGCCGCAGATGAGCTCGTTGGCGTAAAGCAGGCGCTCCACAACGACATCCAAAGCGGCCGGAGAATCCAGCGCCGTCTGCAGCCAGAAAACAGGCCAGCGGTTATTGGAACGCACGTGGATGTAAAAGCCGGCCCGGTCGGCCTTAGTCAGCCGCTGGGCGGCTCTTTCTAAGTCTTGCCAGGTCCAGCTGCTGTCCGGTTCTTCCACGCCGCATTCCTGCAGGTGTTGGAGGTTGTAGCAGAGGATCACCGGGGAAAAGGTGAGGGAATAGGCATAAAGAGCTCCGGCATCGGTGAGATGGTCGTTGAGGAAGGGATAAAGCTCAGGCTTGGGCTCAAGCTCGGCAGCATGGGAAGCCAGCAGCCCCCTTTCCTTCAGACTGAGGAAGTCGGTGTGGTTGAGACAGAACACATCCACTAGCCCGTGGCGCAGGTAGTCCAGGAGCGTCTGGTGATAGAGATGGGAGGGTAAAGCCACGGGATAGACACGCAGGGTGGGATAGTGCTGTTCAAACTTGCGCAACAGCTCCTGCAGATCCACCTCCAGCAAGAGCGATGGATAGTAGCCGAAGCGCAGGACCTGCTGCTCTTGGACTGGTGCTTTGACCACTACATTGCCTACCCTGGGGCGCTTCTCAATCAGTCCCATCTCCACCAGGATCTCCAGCCCCCGGCGCACGGAGTTGCGGCTGAGTTCAAACCTTTCGGCCAGCGCGTTTTCCGAGGGCAGGAAGTCGCCATCGGCGTATTTGTCGGAACAGATCTCGTTCTTGAGGGTCTCAACCATGTGGTTGAACTTCTCATGGAAATTCTTCCTGCTCTTTTTGGCCTTCATGTCTACCGCTCCTCACCTTTAAGAACCAGATATGAACCATTCTCTTATTCGACACCGACCCCGAATAATCCCTCCCGTAGACCGACTTCTTCTACCGGAATATGATGGTTTAAAAGGACATCATGTTCGTACGTATCGTCAAAGCGAAAGACAAGAAGTATGCTCAAGTCGTAGAGTCTTTCCGAAATGGGAAGCAGGTCAGCCATAGAGTTCTTTGGTCGTTAGGCCGGTACGATGAAC
>Ga0116179_1001019_pt1 | contig 21070 bp, 18 predicted proteins | sample AD_UKC071_MetaG_FD_89751 | JGI IMG/M metagenome (GOLD analysis project Ga0116179, IMG submission 89751) | Active sludge microbial communities of municipal wastewater-treating anaerobic digesters from USA - AD_UKC071_MetaG | ecosystem: Engineered > Bioreactor > Anaerobic > Digestate | place: USA...
CGCACGGAAGTCGGTGGACCAGCCGGTGCAGACCGGCCTGAAGTCGATCGACTCGATGGTGCCCGTCGGCCGTGGCCAGCGCGAGCTGATCATCGGCGACCGCCAGACCGGCAAGACCGCTGTGGCGATCGACGCGATCATCAACCAGAAGGGTCAGAACATGACCTGCGTCTACGTCGCGATCGGCCAGAAGGCCTCGTCGATCAAGAACGTGGTGCGCGCGCTGGAAGCCAACGGCGCGATGGAGTACACCATCGTCGTCGCGGCCACCGCGTCGGAATCAGCGGCCATGCAGTACGTGTCGGCCTACTCCGGCTGCACGATGGGCGAATACTTCCGCGACCGCGGCCAGGACGCGCTGATCGTCTATGACGACCTGTCCAAGCAGGCCGTCGCCTACCGCCAGGTCTCGCTGCTGCTGCGCCGCCCGCCGGGCCGCGAAGCCTTCCCCGGCGACGTGTTCTATCTCCACAGCCGCCTGCTGGAACGCGCTGCCCGCGTGAACGCCGACTATGTCGAAGCCTTCACCAAGGGCGAGGTCAAGGGCAAGACCGGTTCGCTGACCGCGCTGCCGATCATCGAGACGCAAGCCGGTGACGTGTCGGCCTTCGTGCCGACCAACGTGATCTCGATCACCGACGGGCAGATCTTCCTGGAAACCAGCCTGTTCAACAGCGGCATCCGCCCCGCCATCAACGCCGGTATCTCGGTGTCGCGGGTGGGTGGTGCGGCGCAGACCAAGCTGATCAAGTCGCTGTCCGGTGGTATTCGTACCGACTTGGCCCAGTACCGTGAGCTGGCCGCGTTCGCGCAGTTCGCCTCGGACCTGGACGACGCCACCCGCAAGCAGCTGGACCGCGGTGCCCGCGTGACCGAGCTGCTGAAGCAGGCCCAGTACAGCCCGCTGCCGATCAGCCTGATGGGCGCCACGCTGTTCGCGGTGAACAAGGGCTTCATGGACGGCGTCGAGGTCAAGAAGATCCTGGCCTTCGAACACGGTCTGCACCAGCACCTGAAGAGCAGCCACGCTGCCCTGCTGGCCAAGCTGGAGAACGACCGCGCGATGGACAAGGCTGCCGAGGAAGAACTGACCGCTGCCATCACGGCGTTCAAGAAGTCTTTCGCCTGATCACCGACTTCCAGAAGGAGCACTGCGATGGCAGTCGGTAAAGAGATCCGCGGCAAGATCAAGAGCTTCGAGAACACGAAGAAGATCACCAAGGCCATGGAAATGGTCTCGGCCTCGAAGATGCGCAAGGCGCAGGACCGCATGCGTGCGGCCCGGCCTTACGCCGACAAGATCCGCAACATCACGGCCAACCTGTCGCAGGCCAACCCCGAGTACAAGAGCGCCTACATGCGCCAGGGTGGCAACTCGAAGGTGACCGGCTTCATCGTCGTCACGGCCGACAAGGGCCTGTGCGGCGGCCTCAACACCAACGTGCTGCGGGCCGTCACCAACGAGCTGCGCAACGTGCAGGCCGCTGGTGGCAGCACCCAGGCGGTGGCCATCGGCAACAAGGGCTTCGGCTTCCTCAACCGCATCGGCGCCAACGTGGTCAGCCACGCCACCCAGCTGGGTGACGCGCCGGTGCTGGAGAAGCTGATCGGCCCGGTCAAGGTGATGCTGGACGCCTTCGTCGCCGGCAAGGTCGACAAGGTGCTGCTCTGCTACACCCGCTTTATCAACACGATGAAGCAGGAGGCGGTGGTCGAGCAGCTGCTGCCGCTGTCGGCCAACCGCCTGGAGCAGACGGCCGCCGAAAAGGCGCAGCACGGCTGGGACTACATCTACGAGCCCGACGCCGCCACGGTGATCGACGAGCTGCTGACGCGCTACATCGAGGCGCTGGTGTTCCAGGCCGTGGCCGAGAACATGGCGTCCGAGCAGTCGGCGCGCATGGTCGCGATGAAGGCCGCCACCGAGAACGCCGGCAGCCTGATCGGCGAGCTGAAGCTGGTCTACAACAAGACCCGCCAGGCCGCGATCACCACCGAGCTGTCCGAGATCGTCAGCGGCGCCGCCGCCATCAGCGGCTGATCCGGCCGCCCGCACAGAACACTGTTTGAAGGAAATCTGAAATGGCCAATACCCAACAAGCACAGGGCAAGATCGTCCAGTGCATCGGCGCCGTGGTCGACGTGGAGTTCCCGCGCGACGCCATGCCCCGCGTGTACGACGCGCTGAAGCTCGACGGCTCGGCCCTGACGCTGGAAGTGCAGCAGCAGCTGGGCGACGGCGTGGTGCGCACCATTGCGCTGGGCTCGTCCGACGGCATCCGCCGCGGCCTGATCGTCACCAACACCGGCAACCCGATCACGGTGCCGGTGGGCAAGGCCACGCTGGGCCGCATCATGGACGTGCTGGGCAACCCGATCGACGAGCGCGGTCCGGTCAGCATGGAGCTGTCGGCTTCCATCCACCGCAAGGCCCCGGCTTACGACGAGCTGAGCCCCAGCCAGGAACTGCTGGAAACCGGCATCAAGGTGATCGACCTGATCTGCCCGTTCGCCAAGGGCGGCAAGGTGGGTCTGTTCGGCGGCGCCGGCGTCGGCAAGACCGTGAACATGATGGAGCTGATCAACAACATCGCCAAGGCCCACTCGGGTCTGTCGGTGTTCGCCGGCGTGGGTGAGCGCACCCGCGAGGGCAACGACTTCTACCATGAGATGTCGGACTCCAACGTCGTGGTGCAGGAGGACCTGAGCCAGTCGAAGGTGGCCATGGTCTACGGCCAGATGAACGAGCCCCCGGGCAACCGTCTGCGTGTGGCGCTGACCGGCCTGACGATCGCCGAGTCGTTCCGCGACGAAGGCCGTGACGTGCTGTTCTTCGTCGACAACATCTACCGCTACACCCTGGCCGGCACGGAAGTGTCCGCGCTGCTGGGCCGCATGCCGTCGGCCGTGGGCTACCAGCCGACGCTGGCCGAGGAAATGGGCCGCCTGCAGGAGCGGATCACGTCGACCAAGGTCGGCTCGATCACCTCGATCCAGGCCGTGTACGTGCCGGCGGACGACCTGACCGACCCGTCGCCCGCCACCACCTTCGCCCACCTGGACGCCACCGTGGTGCTGTCGCGCGACATCGCCTCGCTGGGCATCTACCCCGCCGTGGACCCGCTGGACAGCAACAGCCGCCAGATCGACCCGAACGTGGTCGGCGAAGAGCACTACACCACCACCCGCGCGGTGCAGGGCACGCTGCAGCGCTACAAGGAACTGCGCGACATCATCGCGATCCTGGGCATGGACGAGCTGTCGCCGGAAGACAAGCTGGCCGTGGCCCGCGCCCGCAAGATCCAGCGCTTCCTGTCGCAGCCCTTCCACGTGGCCGAGGTGTTCACCGGCACGCCGGGCAAGTACGTGCCGCTGAAGGAAACCATCCGCGGCTTCAAGATGATCGTGGCCGGCGAGTGCGACCACCTGCCGGAGCAGGCGTTCTACATGGTCGGCACCATCGACGAGGCCTTCGAGAAGGCCAAGAAGATTCAATAACCGGCGCATACGGGCGCCTGGCGTCGTTGCGCTCTTCGCCGTACGGGTGTACGGCTGCGGGGCGCGCCTAGCCAGACACCCGTCTGCTTGGTTCTTGAACCTCCTTGTTGGCTCCTAACGGACAAATTCAATGGCCACTCTTCACGTCGACGTCGTTTCCGCCGAGTCGAACATCTTCTCGGGCGACGCGAAGTTCGTCGCGCTGCCGGGCGAGAACGGCGAACTGGGCATCCTGCCCCGCCACACGCCGCTGATCACCCGCATCAAGCCGGGCGCCGTGCGCATCCAGCCGGCCGATGGCAGCGAGGAAGTGTTCGTGTTCGTCGCCGGCGGCATCCTGGAAGTGCAGCCGGGCACGGTCACCGTGCTGGCCGACACCGCCATCCGCGGCCATGACCTGGACGAGGCCAAGGCGCTGGAAGCGAAGAAGCTGGCGGAAGAGGCGATGAAGAACGCCAAGACCGACATCGACTTCGCCAAGGCGCAAGGCGAATTCGCCACGATGGCCGCCCAGGTCGCGGCGATCTCCAAGCTGCGCAAGAAGCGCTGAGCGGCGGCTCCCGTCGGGAGCACAGCCAGCCACCGAAAGCCTGCCGGGCCTGTGCCCCGCAGGCTTTTTTCATGGCCGGCGCTAAGCTGCGTTGCGTGGATCAACGGGAGCACCCATGACCAAGGACGGGAAAGGCAAGAAGGGCAAGGGCGGCAAGGACCATGGCGAACCGGCGGGCGTCGCGATGTCCAAGGCCGACTACCTGGCCGCGCTGGAGCCGCTGGAGCTGGCGCTGAACAACCTCGCTCGCTGGTTGCAGCACACGGGCCGGCGCCTGGCCGTGGTGTTCGAAGGGCGCGACACCGCTGGCAAGGGCGGCGCCATCGCCGCGGTGGCCGAGACGCTGAACCCGCGCCAGTGCCATGTGGTGGCACTGGGCAAGCCCAGCGAGCGGGAACAGGCCCAGTGGTACTTCCAGCGCCATGTGCCGCACCTGCCGGCGGCTGGCGAGATCACGCTGTTCGATCGCAGCTGGTACAACCGCGCCGGCGTCGAGCGGGTGATGGGCTACTGCAGCGAGGCGCAGGCGCTGGCCTTTCTGCAGCAGACGCCGGTGTTCGAGCGCATGCTGGTCGACGATGGCCTGATCCTGCTGAAGTACTGGCTGACGGTGGACCAGGCGGAGCAGGAGAAGCGCTTGGCCGAGCGCCTGGACGACCCGCTGAAGCGCTGGAAGCTGTCGCCGATCGACCTGCAGGCGCGCGACAAGTACGCCGCCTACGGCAAGGCACGCGATGCGATGCTCAAGGCCACGCACACCGATCACGCGCCCTGGACCCTGGTCGACTTCAACGACCAGCGGCGCGGCCGAATCGCGCTGATCCGCCACCTGCTGGCCCAGGTGCCCGACACCCACACGCCGCCCGAGCCGCTGCAACTGCCGCCGCTACCAGCGCCCCCGCTGACCGAGCGCCTGCCGCGCGGCTTTCGCGCCATCTGAGCCGCGGCGGCTACTGCACCAGCGGCCGATCCGGCAATTCGTTCGGGTTCGCTTCGCCGGGCGCCACGGGAAAGTGGGTGCGCAGCAGGCCGTCGATGGTCTGGATCGCTTCGCCCAGCCCGTCCCCGAAGCGGCCGGCACGGAAGGCCGCCCGCATCGGGTCGATCAGAGCGCGCCACTGGGCGGCATCGACATGGCGGTCGATGCCGCGGTCGGCGACGATCTCGATGGCGTGCTCGGCCAGCAGCAGGTAGATCAGCACGCCGTTGTTGGCCTCGGTGTCCCAGACCCGCAGCTTGCCGAACAGCGTGATCGCGCGGTCACGGGCCGACAGGTCCTTCCACAGGTAGGACAGCGGCAGCCCGGCCTCGATGACGACGCGGATCTCGCCACTGTGGCCGCGCTCGCTGCCGCCCACCAGGGCCTCGATGCGCTGCAGCGCGGCCGGTGGCAGGGCACGTGCGGCGTCGCGCTCGTCCCACCAGCGGTGGCGGGCGATGCGGGCCAGGCGTTGCCAGACGTTGCGCCGCATCACCAGTCTCCCGAGGCGCCACCGCCGCCGAAATCGCCGCCACCACCCGAACTGAAGCCGCCACCGCCGCCGCCGAAGCCACCGAACCCGCCGCCGTTGCCACCGCCCCAGATGACCGGCGGCCCGCCATGTCCACCACGTGCAGCACGCCCGCCGCGCAGGGCGCCGACGCCCATCAGGCCCACCAGCACCAGGGCGACCACGCCGGCCAGGCCGCCGATCAGCAGGCTGGCGCTCAGCCACCAGGCGATGGTGCCGGCCCCGCCTGCGGTCAACAGGCTGCCCAGCTTGCGCCCCAGCACGCTGCTGAGCACGCCACCCACCACCGGCACGGCGACGAAGAAGAACATCGCCAGCTCTCCCCAGTCGAAGCCGGTATCGGGCGCGGCGGGGCGCTGGGCTGTGGGCGCGGGCAGGTGCTCGCCACGCAGCCGGGCGATCAGGGCGTCCACGCCGGCATCCAGACCGGCGGCGTAGTCCCCGCGCTTGAAGGCGGGCGCGATGCTGCTGGCGATGATCTGCCGCGCCGCCAGGTCGGGCACCGCGCCTTCCAGTGCCTTGGCCACCTGGATGCGCAGCTTGCGGTCGTTCTTGGCCACGACCACCAGCAGGCCGTCGCCGACGTCCTTGCGGCCGATCTTCCAGGCATCGCCCACACGCTGGGCGTAGTCGGCGATGTCCTCGATGCCCGTGCTGGCCACGGTCAGCACGACGATCTGCGGCCCGGCCTGGGCCTCGAAGGCGGCGAGCTTGGCGTCCAGTGCCTGGGCCTGCGCCGGCTGCAGCACGCCAGCCTGGTCCATCACCCGCGCCGTCAGCGGCGGGATGGCTTGCAGGTCCTGCGCAGCGGCCAGTCCACAAGCCAAGGCCAGCATTGCCGTCAGCAACCAGGGCAGCAACCGCATCCAGGATCGCGGCGCCGGCAGGCGCGCGGCGTGCACGCTCAGCTCACTTGCTGGCCGGCTTGTCGAAGTTCACCGCCGGTGGGGCGCTGATCGCTGCCTCGTTGGCCACGGTGAAGCTGGGCTTGACCTGGTAGCTGAACACCATCGCCGTCAGGTTGGTCGGGAAGCTGCGGGCCAGCACGTTGTAGTCCTGCACCGTCTTGATGTAACGGTTGCGCGCCACGGTGATGCGGTTCTCGGTGCCTTCCAGCTGCACCCGCAGGTCCTGGAAGGCCTGGTTGGCCTTCAGGTTGGGGTACTGCTCGCTGACCACCATCAACCGGCTCAGCGCGCCGCTCAGCTCGCCCTGCGCGGCCTGGAACTTCTGGAACGCCTCGGGGTTGTTGATCAGCTCGGGCGTGGCCTGGATCGAGGTGGCCTTGCTGCGCGCCTCGATCACCTTGGTCAGCGTCTCCTGCTCGAAGTTGGCCTCGCCCTTGACGGTGGCCACGATGTTCGGGATCAGGTCGCTGCGGCGCTGGTACTGGTTCAGCACCTCGGCCCAGCCGCCCTTGACCTGCTCGTCCAGGCGCTGGAAGTCGTTGTAGCCGCAGCCGGTCAGCAGCAGGGTGGCACTCAGGCCCAGGGCGGGCAGCAGGCGGCGAAGCAGGGACAGCATGGAAGTTCTCCGTTCGGTGGCAACGCGGGCATCGGTGCCTGCCCGCGTGAGGTGCGGGGCGCCGCGGCGATTTCAACGGCCAGCTTAGCATCGGATCATGAACGATCCTGCGCTCGCCCTGGCCGCTGCCGCCCGTCCTCCGGCGCCGGTCGCGGCGACCGTGACGGGCTCTCCGCGCGTGCTGGTGCTGGGTGGCGGCGGTGCGCTCGGCGCCCGGGTGGTCGAGCGCCTGCTCGCGGGCCGCCGCTGCGAATCGGTGGGTGTGTGGACGGTGCAGCCGCTGCAGGCGGCGCTGCGTGGCCTGGTGCCGCTGGCCGACAGCGGCTTCGCCCGCTTTCGACCGCACACCGCGGTGGTGGTGTTCGACCGCGCCCGCCACGCCAATGGCCGCGAGGCTGCCTTCGGCCAGCCGCAGCCGGGTGACTTGCCGACCCTGGCCGCGCAGCTGAAAGCCCAGGGCGCGACGGCCCTGGTGGTGGTGGTGCCGCATGCGCCGGGCCTGCTGCCGCAGGCGCTCAAGAGCGGCCTGGCCTCGCTGGACGAAGCGGCGGTGGCGGCGCTGGGCTTCGCCCACCTGCTGTTCATGCGCTCGGCCCAGGCGGGGCAGGGCGCCGATGCGGCGGGCAGCGGTCCGGCGCGGCTGGCGCGCTGGCTGCTGGGCCAGCTGCACTGGATGGTGCCGCAGGGCGACCAGCCGGTGCGCAGCGATACCGTCGCCCGCGTCGCCGCCCACCTGGCGCTGGCGCTGCCGCGTGCCGCGCCCGGCACCCGGGTGCTGCCGCCCGAGCTGCTGTGGGCCGCGGCGCAGACGCCCGATTCGGACGCCGTGGTCGACGACTGGCTGGCCGGCCGGCCGCTGGCGCCACCCAGCACCCGCCGACGCTGGTAGTTGACCGGGGCTGCTGCCCCGGTTGGCGCAAGCCTGCGCACGGGGCCGCCGCCCATAATCGGCGGATGACCGCACCGCTGCTCAACGACACCTTCCTGCGCGCCTGCCTGCGCCAGCCCACCGCGCACACCCCTGTCTGGCTGATGCGCCAGGCCGGTCGCTACCTGCCCGAGTACAAGGCCACGCGCGTGGCGGCGGGCAACAGCTTCATGGGCCTGGCGACCAACCCGCACTACGCCACCGAAGTGACGCTGCAGCCGCTGGACCGCTACCGGCTCGACGCGGCGATCCTGTTCTCCGACATCCTGACCGTGCCCGACGCGATGGGCCTGGGCCTGAGCTTCGGCGCCGGCGAGGGCCCGAAGTTCGCCCATCCGCTGCGCGACGAGGCCGATGTGGCCAAGCTCGCCGTGCCGGACCTGGACAAGCTGCGCTACGTCTTCGATGCGGTCGCGTCGATCCGCAAGGCGCTGGTCACCACCGGGCCGGACGGCCAGCCGGGGCAGCGCGTGCCGCTGATCGGCTTCTCGGGCAGCCCCTGGACCCTGGCCTGCTACATGGTCGAGGGCGGCGGCTCGGACGACTACCGCCTGGTCAAGACCATGCTCTACAGCCGGCCCGACCTGCTGCACCGCATCCTGGCCATCAATGCCGACGCGGTGGCGGCCTACCTGAACGCGCAGATCGAGGCCGGCGCGCAGGCGGTGATGGTGTTCGACTCCTGGGGCGGCGTGCTGGAGCACCGCGCCTTCCACACGTTCAGCCTGGCCTACACCCAGCGTGTGATGCGCCAGCTCAAGCGCGAGCACGGCGGCCAGCGCATCCCGGCCATCGTCTTCACCAAGGGCGGCGGCCAGTGGCTGGAGGCGATTGCCGCCACCGGCGCCGACGTGGTGGGCCTGGACTGGACCTGCGACCTGGGCGCGGCGCGCCAGCGCGTCGACGACCAGGTGGCGCTGCAGGGCAACTTCGACCCGATGGCGCTGTTCGCCACACCCGAGGCGGTGGCGGCCGAGGCGCGGGCGGTGCTCGACAGCTACGGCCCGGTGCAGCGCGCCGACGGGCGCTGGGGTGGCCACATCTTCAACCTGGGCCACGGCATCAACCAGCACACGCCGATGGACCATGTGCAGGCGCTCGTCGAAGCCGTGCATGCACATTCGCCCACGCTGCGACCGGTGGGCGGGGTTCGCTAGCAAGCGTGCCAAGTCGGCTGCACATCCGGCCGGTGAGTGCGCGCTCAGGGCTTGACTTATCCCCAAAAAGCGGACCGCGACAAATCACCGCCCCGCACGATGCAGCGCAGCATCAGATTTGCTGGAAATTCGTGCTAAGTGATTGATGTCAAAAGCGTTTTCGGTTCTGCCGAAAACTTGGGCAATTCAGCACCTTGCCCGGTGGATCAAGCACTTAGCGCCGCCGTCGGCAGCTTTCCCACAAAGTTATCCACAGCAACCGGGGATAGCTTGAAAAGTCCTTGCCAATCATCGACTTAACGCCGTTTCTTGATGTGAACACCGAAAAAGCGCCGCCAAAACCGGCCGGCCAGCGTTGACCGCGGTCACGCTGGCGGTCGCTGTCGACGCGCCGCAGCACAGCGGACTGGCCGGCGCGCTGCACTACAGCAGCGACGTGGACTGGCCGCCAGGCACGCTGCTGCAGGTGCCGTTGGGCCGGCGCGACACCCTGGGCCTGGTGTGGCCCGCGCCGCCGGCAGACGCGGCGGCGCCCGAGGGCGAGGCGCCACCGGTGCTGCGCCCGGTCGGCCCCGCCTTCGACAGCCTGCCGCCGCTGGCGCCCGCCTGGCTGGCGCTGGTCGAGTTCGCCGCCGGCTACTACCAGCGCAGCATCGGCGAGCTGGCCCTGGCCGTGCTGCCGCCCGAGCTGCGCAAGCTGGACGCGCCCGGCCTGGCCAAGCGCCTGGCCCGGCTGCTGAAGAAGCTGGACGCCGCGCCGCCGCCCGCGGCCGTGCCGGTCGAGCGACCCCAGCTCGGCCCCGAGCAGCAGGCGGCGCTGGCGGCCTTCGCCATCGCCTTCCAGGCCAGCGGCGATGCCAGCGCGCCGCGCCCCGTGCCGCTGCTGCTGCACGGCGTCACCGGCAGCGGCAAGACCGAGGTCTACCTGCATGCCGCTGAAACGGCGCTGGCCGCCGGCCGCCAGGCTCTGGTGCTGGTGCCCGAGATCAACCTGACGCCGCAACTGGAGGCGCGTTTTGCCGCGCGCTTTCCGCAGCACCGCCTGGTCAGCCTGCACAGCGGGCTGACGCCGGTGCAGCGGCTGCGCCACTGGCTGATGGCCCACCTGGGCCGCGCCCACATCGTGCTGGGCACGCGCATGGGCGTGTTCGCGCCGCTGCCGAACCTGGGCCTGATCGTCGTCGACGAGGAGCACGACCCCTCGTACAAGCAGCAGGAAGGCGCCCGCTACTCGGCGCGCGACCTGGCGGTCTACCGCGGCCACCTGGAGCGCGTGCCGGTCCTCCTGGGCTCGGCCACGCCGTCGCTGGAGACCTGGCAGCACGCGCTGCCCGGCCCCCGCCAGCGCTACCAGTGCCTGCCGCTGGCCGAGCGGGTGGGCGGCGGCGCGCTGCCGCGGGTGCGGCTGTTCGACATGGGCGTGCTGCCGCGGGTGAAAGGGCCTGGCGGGGGCCAGACCCCGGTGCTGGCGCCGCTGGTGCTGCAGTCGATGCAGGAGCGGCTGGCCCGCGGCGAGCAGAGCCTGGTGTTCCTGAACCGCCGCGGCTATGCGCCGGTGCTGCACTGCGCCGACTGCGGCTGGAAGAGCGGCTGCCCGCACTGCAGCGCCTGGCGCGTGTTCCACAAGGGCGAGCGCACGCTGCGCTGCCACCATTGCGGCTTCACCGAGCGCGTGCCGCGCGCCTGCCCCGACTGCGGCAACCTGGACATCGCGCCCATCGGCCGCGGCACCGAGCGGCTGGAGGAGCAGCTGGCCGAGCTGCTGCCCGGGGCACGCATCGCGCGGCTGGATGCCGACACCGCCCGCGGCAAGGGCCAGCTGGAAGCGAAGCTGGCCGAGGTGCATGCCGGCGACGTCGATGTGCTGGTGGGCACGCAGATGGTGACCAAGGGCCACGACTTCCGCCGCATCACCCTGGTGGTGGCGCTGAACCCCGACAGCGCGCTGTTCGCCAGCGACTTCCGCGCGCCCGAGCGGCTCTTTGCGCTGCTGATGCAGGCGGCGGGCCGCGCCGGGCGCGACGCCGCCCAGGCCGGCGCCAGCGAGATGTGGGTGCAGACCTGGCATCCCCAGCACCCGCTGTACGCGGCCTTGAAGCGGCACGACTTCGCCGCCTTTGCCGCCAGCCAGCTGGACGAACGCCTGGCCGCCGGCCTGCCGCCTTTCAGCCACCTGGCCCTGCTGCGCGCCGAGTCCCGCGACGTGGCCGTGGCCCAGGCCTGGCTGGAGGATGCGGCGGCGCTGGCCCGTGGCCTGGCCGAAGAAGGCGAGGTGACGCTGTACCCGCCGGTGCCGCCGGCCGTCAGCAAGGTGGCCGGCATCGAGCGCCTGCAGATGCTGCTGGAGTCACCCTCGCGCGCCCGCCTGCAGCGCCTGCTCACCGACTGGGTGCCGCAGCTGCACGCGCTGCGCGGGCGGCACAAGGGCCTGGCCCGCTGGGCGATCGACGTCGATCCGCTCGCGATCTAGCAACTTGGCGCTGGTAACCTCGCTCGATGTCCTCACCAGGCAGGGAGAAGAAGATGAAGCAGACACGGCAACCGGCCGGCATGGACGCGACGCGGCGGCGCATCGCCGGGGGCGGTGCACTCGGCCTGCTGGCCCTGGTCGCAGGTTGCGGCGGTGGCAACACCGAGAAGGAGAGCGATGCCGTCATCCCGACGCTGGTGATCAGCAGCGACACGCCGGACGCCGCCACCGGCAGCTTCACGGTGCGCTTCACCTTCAGCGCCGCCATCAGCGGCTTCACCACCGCCGGCATCACGGTCAGCAACGCTTTCACCAGCGCCAGCGTCGTCAAGCTCAGCGACACGGTCTACACGGTGCAGGTGACGCCGACCACCAGCTTCCAGGGCGTGGCCGAGCTGCGCGTGCTGGTCGGCGCCTTCAAGGACGCCACCGGCACCGTCGCGAACACCGTGGCCTACGCCTTCGGCCAGCAGATCAACACGGTGGTCGCCACGGGCGAACCCACGCTGACCATCACGCACAACGTCAGCACGGCCACCGCGACCGGGCCGGTGACCTTCACCCTGCAGTTCAGCGAGGACGTGAGCGGCAGCTTCAGCGTGAGCGACATCCAGCTGAGCGCGGGCGCGGTGAGCAGCTTCACCACCAACACCGGCGGCGCGCTCTACAGCGCCGTCGTCACCCTGCCCACCGGCACCACGGGTGACCTGGTGCTGCGGGTGCCCGCCGGCAGCTTCCAGACGGCAGCCGGCGTGGCCAACCAGAAGACCTACAGCCGGCTGCTGCCGTTCGTGGTCGCGGCCTGAACGGCGCCGACCGGCGCGGCTGCTGCCGGGCCGGTTCAGGCCCGCTGCGGCCCCGGCCGGCCGGCCTCGACGACGAAGCGCGCGTCCACGCCCACCGCGCTGGCCGGGTCGGCGGCGTCGGCCACCGCCATCAGGTCGGCCTGCAGGCGCTGGCCGTCGATGTTCAGCAGCACGTAGCCGCGGCGGTCGCCGCGGGCATGCAGCAGGTGCGGGTTGCGCGCCAGCTGCGCCTGGGTGCGCTTCTTCTCGGGCCCCAGGCTGGAAATCGAGGTGCCGCAGATCTCGCTGGCGACCACCGGGCTCTTCGCGTCCGCCGGGTCGGCCTGCAGGGCCGACACGTAGTGCGCATGCACGTCGCCGCCCAGCGCCACCACGTTGGGCACGCGGCGCCCGGCCACCTCGCCCAGCAGGCGCCGGCGGGCGGCGGGGTAGCCGTCCCAGCCGTCGGTCCAGGTGCGCACCGCCTCGGGCGCAGCCGCGGGCTCGGCATGGTCCAGCGGCGCCATCAGGGTCTGCTGCGCCAGCAGGTTCCAGCGCCGCTGCAGGTCCCAGCCCTCGCTCAGCCAGCGCTCCTGCGCCTGGCCCAGCAGGCTGCGCTGCGGGTCCTTCAGCGCCGGGCAGCCGGCGGCGTCGACCACGCTGGACCCGCCCGTGCGTCCGAAAGGCAAGCAGACCTGGTGGTCACGGAACTGGCGGCTGTCCAGCGCGTGGAGGCGGGCGAGGCGGCCCCAGTCCAGCCGGTGGTGGATGCGCATGTCGGGGCCCACCGGCCGCATCGCCTTGGGCACCGGCATGTGTTCCCACCAGGCCTGGTAGCCGGCGGCGCGCTGGGCCAGGAAGTCCGCGCCCGACAGCCGCTGGCCGCGGTCGTTGGCGTAGTCGTTCTCGACCTCGTGGTCGTCCCAGACCAGCAACCAGGGCGCGGCGGCGTGGGCGGCCTGCAGGGCCGGGTCACCCTTGTGCAGCGCGTAGCGCTCGCGGTATTGGGCAAGGCTGCGCACCAGCGGGCCGCCATGCGGGCGGACGGCGTTCTTGCCCGCCGCGTATTCGTAGATGTAGTCGCCGACGAAGAGCACGAGATCGGCACCCTGCTGCGCCGCGTGGCGCCAGGCGGCGTAGTGGCCGGTGTCCCAGCGCTGGCAACTGGCCAGCACCGCACGCAGCGGCGCGTCCGCATCGGCTGCCGGCGCGGTGCGGGTGCGGCCGGTCATGCTCTGCTGGCCCAGGGCGTTGAAGCGGTAGAAGTACCCGCGCCCGGGTGCCAGCCCGGCGGGCTCGGCATGCACGCTGTGGGCGTCGGCAGCCACCGCCTGCTCGGTGCCGCGGGCCGCCACCTGGGTGCAGGCCTCGTCGTGGGCGATCACCCAATCGACTGGCACCGTGTCGGGCAGGTCGGGGCCGGTCAGGCGGGTCCACAGCACCAGGCGGTCGGCCAGCGGCTGGCCCGAGGCCACGCCCAGCGCGAAGCGCGGCACATCGGCCGCGGTGGCATGGCGCAGGAAGGCGGGTGCGGCCAGGCCGGTGGCGCCCAGGGTCAGCAGATGGCGGCGTTGCAGGCGCATGGCAGTCGGGCGAGGGCGGTCGAGCGGCCAGTGTGCACCGTTCATCGGGGGCTGGGCCGCTATCATCCGCCGCCCTCGATCCCGCCATGGCCGACGCCCCCGCCTCCCTGAACCCCGCCCAGCTGGAGGCGGTGCACCACCTGTCCGGCCCCTGCCTGGTGCTGGCCGGTGCCGGCTCGGGCAAGACGCGGGTGATCACGCACAAGATCGCCCGCCTGCTGCAGGCCGGCCTGGCGCCCAAGGAGATCGCGGCGATCACCTTCACCAACAAGGCCGCGCAGGAAATGCGTGAGCGCAGCAAGGCGCTGGTGGGCGGCAAGGCGGCCAAGGACCTGGTGGTGGCCACCTTCCACAGCCTGGGCGTGCGCATCCTGCGCAGCGACGGCACCAAGGTCGGGCTGAAGGAGCAGTTCAGCATCCTCGACGCCGACGACGTGATGGGCGTGCTGCGCGACGCCGGCGGCGCCACCGACAACAAGCTGGCGCGCCAGTGGCAGTGGACCATCAGCCTGTGGAAGAACATGGGCCACGACAGCGCCAGCGCGGCCACCATCGCCAAGGACGCCGACGAGCAGGTGGCCGCCCGGGTGATGAAGCTCTACGAGGAGCGTCTGGCGGCCTACCAGGCGGTGGACTTCGATGACCTGATCGGCCTGCCGCTGAAGCTGCTGCAGCGCGACGATGAAGCCCGCACCAAGTGGCAGGCCATGTTCGGCCATGTGCTGGTCGACGAATACCAGGACACGAACGCGGTGCAGTACGAGCTGCTGAAGATGCTGGTCAGCGGCGACGACCCGCGCCGGCGGGGTCTCTTCACCGCGGTGGGCGACGACGACCAGAGCATCTACGGCTGGCGCGGCGCCACCATCGAGAACCTGCGCCGCCTGCCGCAGGACTGGCCCGACTTGAAGGTGATTCCGCTGGAGCAGAACTACCGTTCCACCGGCCACATCCTGCGTGCGGCCAACAACGTGATCGCCGCCAACCCCAAGCTGTTCGAGAAGAAGCTATGGAGCGCGCTGGGCGACGGCGACCCGGTGCGGCTGATGGAATGCGACGGCGAGGAGCACGAGGCCGAGCGCGCCGTGGCCTTCATCCAGAGCCTGCGCGCCCAGGGCGGGGCGGTGGCCGATGAACGCGGCAGCGGCCAGATCAAGTTCGCCGACTTCGCCGTGCTGTACCGCGCCAACCACCAGGCGCGGGTGTTCGAGCAGAAGCTGCGTGCGGCGCAGATTCCGTACAAGGTCAGCGGCGGCCAGAGCTTCTTCGACCGCGCCGAGATCAAGGACCTCTGCGCCTGGCTGCGCCTCTTGGTCAACCAGGACGACGACCCCGCCTTCCTGCGCGCGGTGACCACGCCCAAGCGCGGCATCGGCCATGCCACGCTGGGCAAGCTGGGCGAGTTCTCGGGCAAGTGGAAGAGCAGCCTGTTCGAGGCCCTGTTCTCGCAGAGCCTGGCCACCCAGCTGGGTGCCAAGGCCATCGGCGGCCTGCACGAGTTCGGGCGGTACATCAACGACCTGCAGCACCGCGCCGGCCACACCCGCGGCGCCGAGGAGGCCAAGGCGCTGCTGCTGGGCTGGCTGAAGGACATCGGCTACGAGCAGCACCTGTACGACAGCGAGGACAGCGAGAAGCTCGCGTCCAGCCGCTGGACCAATGTGCTGGACTTCGTCGACTGGATCGCCAAGCGCTGCGGCGGCGAGCTGGCCGAGGACGGCACCAGCCAGATCCGCGAGCCGCAGACGGTGCTCGACGTGGCACAGACCATCAGCGTGATCATCAGCCTGGCGGAGCGGGGCGATGACGCTGACGTGGTGACGCTGTCGACCCTGCACGCCAGCAAGGGCCTGGAATGGCCGCACGTGTGGCTGGCCGGCATCAACGAGGGCTTGCTGCCGTTCAAGAGCGACGCCGAGGAGATGACCCCGCAGCGGCTGGAAGAAGAGCGGCGCCTGATGTACGTGGGCATCACCCGCGCCCGCACCACGCTGGCGGTGAGCACGCTGCGCCGGCGCAAGAAGGGCCGCGACACCATCCAGGGCATTCCCAGCCGCTTCATTGCCGAGATGAAGCTGGGCGAGGGCACGGCCAAGGAAGACCCGCGCGAGCGGCTGAAGCGGCTGCGCGCCCAGCTGTCGGCCAAGGTGGACGCGGCACCGCCGGCCAAGGACTGAGGACGGGCGCACCATGCTGCTGCCCGCCTACCTGCTGAGCGCCGCGCTGGCCATCGCCTGCCCGCTGCTGTGGCCCGGCCAGTGGGCGGCGTTCGCGCTGCTGAAGACGCTGACCACCGCGATCGTCATCGCCCACGCCTGGCGCCGCGGCCCGCCGCGCCACCACATGCGGGCACCGCTGCTGGCGGGGCTGGTGCTGTCGCTGGCGGGCGACGTGGCCCTGCTGTGGCCGCAGCAGGGCTTCCTGCCCGGCTTGATCGCCTTTCTGCTGGCGCACCTGGCCTACCTGGTGGCCTTCGCCCGCGGCGTGCGGCTGGCGGCCTGGCCGCTGGCGTTCGCGGGCTATGCGCTGCTGGCGGCGGCGGTGCTGTCGGTGCTGTGGCCTGGTGTTCCCGCGCCGCTGCAGTGGCCGGTGCTGGCCTATGTCACCTGCCTGGCGGCGATGGCCGCGCAGACGGCCAGCGCCTGGCACGCGGCCCGCATGCGGGGCGACCTGGACGCCCGCCGCCGCCTGGGCGGTGCCGCGCTGGGCGGCCTGCTGTTCCTCACCAGCGACGCGCTGCTGGCGTTCAACCGCTTCCACACGCCGCTGCCGCTGGCCGGGCTGTGGATCCTGTCGACCTACTGGGCCGCGCAGTGGTTGATTGCGGGTGCGCTGCCCCGGCAGCGCTGACCCTGGAAAGCGCGGGGGTGGCCGGCAGGGTCGCCTCGCTAGCATCGGTGGCGATTGCAACCGCCAAGAAGCCAGGAGACCCGATGATTCCCGACCATGCCGACTTCAGCGCCATGCTGAGCCGCTGGGCCACCGAACTGCCCGACGCCCCCGCCATCGTCTTCGGCGACACCCCCCGCACCTGGGCCCAGCTGCGTGAGCGTGTGCAGCGCGCCGCGGCCGGCCTGCGCGCCGCTGGCCTGCAGCCGGGCGACCGCATCGCCGTGCTGGACCTGAACCACCCGTCCTGCCTGGAACTGACCCTGGCCTGCGCCCTGACCGGCTGCGCCAACGCGGTGGTCAACTTCCGCCTGGCGCCGCCCGAGATCGTCTACGTGATCAACGACGCCAAGGCGCGTCTGCTCTTCGTCGGCCCCGAGTTCGCCGGCGCCGCCGCCCAGCTGCGCGGCCAGCTGCCGACGCTGGAGCGGGTGCTGCACATCGGCGGCGATGCCGATGAATACGAGTCCTGGCTGGCGTCGCACGCGCCCGATGCACGTGTGCATCCGGCCGCGCCCACCGACTGCTTCGTGCAGCTCTACACCTCGGGCACCACCGGCTTCCCCAAGGGCGCGATGCTCACCCACCACGGCATGCTGGCCCACGCCCGCAACGTGGCGGCCACGCAGCAGCTGGATGCCGGCTCGCGCGTGCAGGTGGCGATGCCGCTGTTCCACGTCGGCGGCACCAGCTATTCGCTGGTGGCCTGGGCTGGCGGCGCGCCCATCTTCATGATGCGCCTGCCCGACCCGCTGGGCGCCCTGCAGATGCTGGAGCGCGAGCGCATCACCCACACCTTCTACGTGCCGGCGCTGATGGCCGCGATGACCCAGGTGCGCGGCGACCGGGCCTTCGATTTCTCGGCGCTGCGGGCCGTGTCCTATGGTGCCTCGCCCATGCCGCTGCCGGTGATGCGGGCCTGCCTGCAGCTGTTCCCCAAGGGCACGATGCAGCAGGTCTACGGCATGACCGAGCAGAGCGGCGTCGTCACCCTGCTGCCGCCGGAGGACCACGAGAACCCGGCCGTGGCACACCGCCTGGTGTCGGCCGGCAAGGCCATCCACGGCGTGGAGATCGACGTCCGCGACCCGGCCAGCGGCGCGCCGGTGCCGGTGGGCGAGCCCGGCGAGATCTGGGTGCGCAGCGACCAGATCATGGCCGGCTACTGGGGCAAGCCGGACGCGACGGCGCAGGCCGTCACGGCCGACGGCTGGTACCGCTCGGGCGACGGCGGCCACATCGACGCCGACGGCTATGTCTACGTCACCGACCGCATCAAGGACATGATCATCAGCGGCGGCGAGAACATCTATCCGGCCGAGATCGAGCGCGTGCTGGCCGAGCACCCGGCGCTGCTGGACGTGGCGGTGATCGGCGTGCCCGACGAGCGCTGGGGCGAGGTGCCCCGGGCGGTGGTGGTGCTCAAGCCCGGCGCGGTGCTGGCCGACACCAACGAACTGGTCGCCTGGTGCCGCGATCGGCTGGCGGCCTACAAGTGCCCGAAGCAGGTGGACGTGGTGGCCGAGCTGCCGCGCAACCCGACCGGCAAGATCCTCAAGCGCGACCTGCGCAAGCCGTACTGGGACGGCCGCGACCGGCAGGTGGTTTGAGAAACGGCTGGCCGCTCACTCCGGCTCGACGCCGGCGGCCTTCAGCGTGGCGCGGTAGCTGTCCAGCTGTTCCTTCATGAAGCTGCCCAGCCTGGCGGGCGTGGAGCCGGTCAGCTGGAAGGCCTGCCGCTCCATGGCCGCGATGACCTCGGGCCTGGCCATCGCGCTCATGAACTCCCGGTTCCAGCGCTCCACCAGGTCGGGCGGCATGCGCGCCGGCCCCACCACGGCGGCCCAGGACGTGATCGAGAACCGGGGCAGGCCCGCCTCGGCAAAGGTGGGCACCTGCGGCAGCGCCGCGCTGCGCGCCGGCAGGGTGACGGCCAGGGCCTTGAGCTTGCCGTCGCGGATGTGCGGCAGCGCGGTGCCGCCCGACACCACCATGGCCTGGGTGCGTCCGGCCAGCAGGTCGGTCAGGGCCTGGGGCTCGCCCTTGTAGGGCACATGCGTCATCTCGATGCCGGCCAGGGCGGCGAACTGTGCCACCGACACGATGCCGGTGGTGTTGCCCGTGGCATAGCTCAGCTTGTTGGGGTGGGCCTTGGCATGGGCGATGAACTCGGCCAGCGTGCTGGCCGGCACGCTGGGGTGCACCACCAGGAAGAAGGTGTAGCGCCCGATGTCCACGATGGGGCTGAAGTCGACCGTGGGGTCGTAGGGCGGGTTCTTCTTCAGCGCCGGCGCGGCGGCCAGCGGGCTGTTGGTGCCCAGCATGATGGTGTAGCCGTCGGGTGCTGCGCGCGCCACCTCCTGCCCGGCGATGGCGCCATCGGCGCCGGCCTTGTTCTCCACCACCACCGGCTGCCCCAGGCTCTGGGCGATGACGCCGCCGACGCTGCGGGCGATGCTGTCGGTGGCCGACCCGGCCGGGAACGGCACCACCAGGCGGATGGGCTTGCTGGGCCAGGCCTGCGCGGCCGCCCAGGGGCTGGCCAGGCTGACGAGACAGGCGACGACGGCTTTGATCCACATGGGCGGGGGGCTGCAGGCGCAGTGGTTGGCGACGGACCGGATCATGACCGCCGCGCCGGCCCTGGGCGCTCCGCCGAAACCCCGACACCGTTGCTACATGCCCTTGAACAGGTGCGTGTAGCTGCGGCTCACTTCCAGCTTCTCGGCGTGGCCGCGCACGCTGACGATCTGGCGGCCGCGGAAGTCGCGGGTGATGCCGGCAATGGCCTTCACGTTGACCAGGGTGCTGCGGTGGATCTGCCAGAACTGGTGCGGGTCCAGCTCGTCGATCAGTTCCTTGATCGGCTTGCGGATCAGGGCCTCGGTGGTCGGCGTCTGCACCCGGGTGTACTTCTCGTCGCTGATGAAGAACAGCACCTCGGCCACCGGGATCATCTGGATGCCGGCGCCGACGCTGGCCTGGATCCAGTCCAGGCGCGGCGGCATGGCCCCGGGGTTGAGCTGCGTGGCCAGCTTGTGCAGCACCTGCTGCAGCTGCGGCGTGGGCACGGCGGTCGCCGACCCGGGCGCTGCATCCACCGCATCGCGCTGGGCCAGCCGGGCCTGGATGCGCTGCACCGTGACCTGCAGCCGCTCGCGCTCGGCGGGCTTGAGCACGTAGTCGCACACGCCCTGCTCGAAGGCCTCGACCGCATACTGGTCGTAGGCGGTGATGAACACGATCTCGGGCAGGTGCTCGTCGTCGGCCACGTCCATCTGCGCGATCTGGCGCGCGGCGTCCACGCCGGTCAGCCCGGGCATGCGGATGTCGAGAAAGACCAGCTCGGGCCGGTGCTGGGCGACCAGCTCGACCGCCTCCAGCCCGTTGCGGGCCTCGGCGACGATTTCCAGCGCGGGCCAGACCTCGGCCAGGCGGGCTCGCAACTGCTCGCGCATCAGGCGTTCGTCGTCGGCGATGACAGCGCGCACCGGGGCGGCGGTGGTGGCGGCGTTGGTCTCGGCGGTGGTGCTCATGGGGGTCGTCCGATCAGCGGCGGGCAGCGCGCGGCAGGGGCAGCGCCAGCAGCCGATTCTCGTGCCGCTCGCCCTCGAACTCGAACCAGGTCGGGCCCCGGTCGGCATAGCCCTCGCGGGCGTAGAAGTGCAGTGCACGGCGGTTGTGCACCCAGGGCGTCAGCCAGACCAGGTCGCAGCCGCGGTCGGCAGCGTCGGCCTCGGCCGCATGCAGCAGGCGCCGCCCCAGCCCGCGGCCAGTGAAGGGCTCCTGCACGTAGAGCCGGTCGACCTCGGCCGGCGCACGGGCGGTCACCAGCGCATGGCCGGTGCCCAGCGTGGTCTGCACGAAGCCCAGCAGGTGGCCGCGCCGCTCGGCCACCAGGATGCTGACGTCGGGGCGGGCCAGCAGCGCTTCGTACGTGGCCGGCGTGTAGGTGCCCAACACCTCGCGGGCGATCTCGGGCCGGATGCCGTCGGTGGCATAGGTGTCGAGGAAGACCTGCATCGCCAGCACGCCCAGGCACAGCGCGTCGGCGGGCCCGGCGGGGCGGATCTGGCAGTCGGCCAAGGGGTCGGCGGTGTCGGTCATGGCAGGTCGGACTCCCGGTGGTCACGCGGCACCAGCTGCAGGTAGTCCCCCAGTGCGCCGCCGGCCAG